>OFQL01000130.1_pt1 | contig 10652 bp, 9 predicted proteins | sample 1542791 | NCBI WGS metagenome assembly OFQL01 (sample SAMN05442517, study PRJEB24371) | freshwater metagenome | isolation source: Freshwater Lake | place: Canada: Niagara | collected 2012-08-03 | reverse complement strand
ACCCTGTTCGTCTAAATAGTCGGTCTGAATGTGGTGGTGGCTGACGCGACCGGCCGGGCTGGCCGTGTCGGGGTCCAGCACGGCGGTGAAATAGCCCATGGCCTGCGCGGCATGCACAAACATGCGGCCCAATTGGCCACCGCCCATCACGCCCAGTGTGGCGGGCTGGCCATTGACCATGGCCCCGGGCAAGATGACGCGGCTCATGCCTTGCCCAAGGATGCGACTGGCGGCAAGGTCATAGCCCGCGCGGCTTCGGTCTGCTCAGCCCTGAATGCCGCGAGTTTCTGGCGCAGCGCGGGGTCGTGGTGGGCCAGCATGGCCACGGCAAACAAGGCCGCGTTGGCCGCACCGGCAGGCCCAATGGCAAAGGTGGCCACCGGCACGCCCTTGGGCATTTGCACAATGCTGTGCAACGAATCCACGCCAGACAGCGCCTTGGTTTGAACCGGCACCCCCAACACGGGCACCACCGTTTTGGCAGCCAGCATGCCCGGCAAGTGGGCAGCGCCTCCAGCGCCCGCAATGATGGCTTGCAAGCCCCGCTCGGCGGCGCTTTCTGCATAGGCAAACATATCATCTGGCATTCGGTGGGCCGAAACGACCCGAGCATCGTGAGGGATGCCAAACTGTTGGAGAATCTGGACTGCGTGCTGCATGGTGTCCCAGTCGGAGCTGGAACCCATGACGACGCCGATGAGCGCTTGAGTCATTGGGTGCTTTTCGTGATCAATGTCGAATTTTAAGGTTTCGCCCTCACCCAGGCCGAAACACAACCCGGAAAACTGCCTGCCATGATGGATGTCACGATACAAAATTTTGAAGCCGAGGTGATTGAAGCCTCCTTGACAACGCCCGTGTTGGTAGATTTTTGGGCCCCATGGTGCGGCCCTTGCAAATCGCTCGGCCCCATTCTTGAAAAAGTAGAAGTGGCCTATGAGGGCCGCTTCAAGCTGGTCAAAATCAACTCTGACAACGAACAACAACTGGCCCAAGCCTTTGGCATCAAGAGCATTCCCACCTGCGTGCTGCTTAAAAACGGCCAACCCGTAGACGGCTTCATGGGCGCCGTACCCGAAGGTAAATTGCGCGAATTCCTCGACAAACATGTGCCCGGTGAAAACGAAGTTTTGGCCGAAGCTGAGGTTGAAGAAGCTGAAGCCTTGTTGGAATCAGGCGATCTAGAGACTGCCCAAGCCAAACTGATGCAAGCGCTTGAAGCCAACCCCGAGAATGACAATGCCCGCTTTGACTTGGTCAAACTGCTCATCAGCATGGGTCAACTCAAAACAGCGTCCACTGTGCTGGCCCCCTGCCTGTCTCAAATTCCGCTCAAGTTGCGTTTTGAAGCCCTAAAACAGTGGCTCGATGCTTGGGCATTTGTGACCACAGATCCCATGGGCCAATGGCCTTTAGAAAAGTTTGACGAGCTCATTGCCGCCAACAAACGCGACTTCGATGCTCGCTATGCTAAAGCTCGAGTGCTGTTGGCCAGCGACGATTGGACAGGCGCCATGGACGAGCTTTTAGAAATTATCATGCGCGACAAAAAGTGGAATGACGAAGCTGCGCGCAAAACCATGGTGGGATTGTTGGAGTTGCTCACACCTGTAGCGCCTAAAGGCGCCGCCGATCACACCGGAAAAACAGCTGGCGGTATTGAACTCATGGGTAAAAGTGCCATTCAAGAAGACCCGCAAGCTGCCATGGTGTCGAGTTATCGGCGCAAGCTCAGCATGATGCTGAACTGATTAAATTACCGCGTAGCACCTGCCTGCGCCTCAATGAGGCTGTGCATGCTGCGAAGCATGCCGGCCATCATTAAGACCTCGCCCACCACAAACATGGGCCCCACTAAAAGACCCACCACATCGTCTACAAAAGCCGGCTTGCGACCTTCAAAAATGTGGCCGACAAACTGGATGATCCAGCCGATCACAAACACGGCCAAGCCTGGAAACCAAGCGGCATCGTAAACTGCATTCAGGCCCCAGCCCGTTGCCGCATCGGGCGTATGTGCCAAGGCAATCAGAGCGCCATTCACCAAACTGGTGGCAAGCCCAAGTAGCAAGTTACCGCGCGTAAGGTACCAAGGGGTTGAAAGTAGCCAAAGCAAGCCCGCCAAGGTGGCGGTATGGCCTGCAATGTCGAAAGATACCAGGGACAGCAACATGCCAATGGACAAGACGATCAGTGGAATGCCCACCAAGTGAGTGACGATGTTGCGACGGTCGCGATGGTAGTGCGCGTACTGCACCATGAGCTCAGAAGCTGAGCGAAACAAACTGATCATGAAACGCTACTCCCGCAATAGAAGCAAAGACAAATTAACGCGTTAACCGCTGCAGTGCTTCTTCGTATTTTGCCGAAGTCTTTTCAATCACTTCACGGGGTAAACGAGGGGCAGGTGGGGTTTTGTCCCAAGGCTTGCCATTGACCAAGGTGCTTTCAAGCCAATCCCGCAAAAACTGCTTGTCGTAGCTGGGCGGGTTCACACCTTCAACATAACTCTCAGCAGGCCAGTAGCGTGAAGAATCGGGCGTGAGCACCTCGTCCATCAACACCAGGGTGCCATCTACATCGAGTCCAAATTCAAATTTGGTATCGGCAATGATGATGCCTTTTTCGGCGGCAATGGCACTGGCTGCTTTGTAAATGGCAATGCTGATGTCTTTGATGCGTGTGGCCAAGTCAAGGCCAATCATGTCTACTGTTTTTTCAAACGTGATGTTTTCGTCGTGCTCGCCCACGGCAGCTTTGGCAGCGGGCGTGTAAATGGGCTCTGGCAATTTGCTGGCATTCTTCAAACCAGCAGGCAGCTTCACACCGCACACTGCTTGGCCTTCTTGGTATTCCTTCCAACCGCTACCGGCCAAGTAGCCTCGCACCACAGCCTCAACAGGCAGTGGTTTCAAACGCTTAACCAACATGGAGCGGCCTTGAACTTGCGACACTTCAGCTACACTGACCACACTCTCGGGAGCATCGCCAGTGAGATGAATGGGGCAGAGGTTCAGGCCTTTGGGGCCGAGTTTGTCAAACCAGTACAAAGCCATTTGCGTGAGCAACACGCCCTTGCCTGGAATGGGCTCGCCCATGATGACGTCAAAGGCGCTGATGCGATCGGAGGCGACCATCAAAATACGATCGGTGCCTACTGCATAGTTGTCTCTCACCTTGCCTCGAGCGAGCAAGCTAAGGGAGGTGAGGGCGGAAGTGTGCAATGCAGAAACTGTCGTCATAGTGTCTGCATTATCGAGTCAAATTCAGTGAACAACTTGCGCCAACTCACCTTTAGCGTATTGGGCCGCAACCACTTGCAAGCTGTGGCTCTTGATTTTGGAGGCCTGCCCCATGCAGCCAAACTCGATGTAGCGTTGTTTGCAAATTTGCTTGGCCGCCTCACGCGCAGGCTTGAGCCATTCGCGGGGATCAAATTTGTCAGGGTTTTGAGCCATGAATTTGCGCACAGCAGCAGTCATGGCCAGACGGATGTCGGTGTCGATGTTGATCTTGCGCACACCAAACTGAATGGCCTTTTGAATTTCTTCTACGGGCACGCCGTAGGTTTCTTTCATGTTGCCGCCGTATTCACGAATGACGGCCAACAAATCTTGGGGCACGCTGGAAGATCCGTGCATGACCAAATGTGTGTTGGGAATGCGCTTGTGGATGGCTTGAATGCGGTCAATGGCCAAAATATCACCGGTAGGCTTGCGTGTGAATTTGTAGGCGCCGTGGCTGGTACCAATGGCAATGGCCAAAGCGTCGAGTTGGGTGCGCTTCACAAAATCGGCGGCTTGTTCAGGGTCGGTTAAAAGCTGCTCACGGGTCATGACCGCGTCTGTGCCGTGGCCGTCTTCTTTGTCGCCTTGCATGGTTTCCAAAGAGCCCAAACAACCCAACTCACCTTCCACGGTGATGCCCAATTTGTGCGCCATGCTGACCACTTTTTGAGTCACTTCAATGTTGTATTCGTAGCTGGCAATGGTTTTGCCGTCAGCTTCCAAACTGCCATCCATCATGACGGAGCTGAAACCCAAATTGATCGCGCCTTGGCACACATCGGGGCTTTGACCGTGATCTTGGTGCATCACCACGGGTATCTCGGGATAGGACTCAACCGCCGCTTGAATGAGCAACTTTAAAAAACCTTCGCCAGCATATTTGCGGGCACCCGCTGAGGCTTGCATGATCACCGGCGCACCAGTTTCTTTGGCCGCCTCCATGATGGCTTGAACTTGTTCCAAGTTGTTGACGTTGAAAGCTGGAATGCCGTAGCCATTGGCTGCAGCATGGTCCAGAAGCTCGCGCATCGATACGAGTGCCATGGTGAAAAGTTCCTGAGAGTTAAAGATTGGTATTCAAGCGACTAGGCTGCATCCATGGCGCACTTGAAAACAAATGCTGCTCGAGATGTAACTGGCTTGTAACCTCTCGATTTTAGCAAGCGCAGTTTGGTTTTGGTCAGCTTTGCGCCAGTCAGACTATGATTTCACCCATGTTGCGTCAGCTTAGTTCAATTTCTTCGGAACAGCGCCCCTGTATTAGGCGGCCTTACGCCCTTGTCAGTCTGATCTTGTTGATCGCCTTCTTAGCTTGGGACAGCACAACGTGGGACATGCAACTTGCCACAATGTGGGGAGAGCCCAGCGGCTTTGCCCTGCGTGACAACTGGTGGTTGGCTCAAATCATGCACGCGGGCGCTCGCAATTCAGGTTGGATTTTTTTCTTGGCTGTGCTGTTGAGCATCTGGCGGCCTTGGGGGCCACTCAGAGCTTTGCCTACTGCCGATCGAGTCAGTTTGTTTTTATCGGTCTTGAGCGCTTTGTTGGCTGTGACTTTGATCAAAGGCATCAGTCAAACCAGCTGCCCATGGGACCTTCAAGCGTTTGGCGGGGTGGCGCCCTACGTATCGCACTGGAACCTGTGGGTTCGAGATGGCGGCGGCGGGCATTGCTTTCCGGCAGGCCACGCCTCTACAGGCTTCGCCTTCATGGCCGCTTACTTTGGCCTTCGACAAAACAATGCGCCGGGCGCCATCAAGTGGTTGATCTTGGCAAGCAGCGTCGGATTTATTTTGGGTTTCTCACAGCAAATGCGCGGTGCACACTTCATGAGCCATACCCTTTGGACAGCTTGGTTGTGCTGGACAGTAGGCTGGGTGAGCCACAGTATTTTCTTTTTAGTTACGCGAAATAGGAAAAGTTAGCACTTACTCTGCTCTGGATATTTTGAGCATGTTGGTGCCGCCTGGCGCTCCCATTGGCTCACCACAGGTAATGGCGTAGATGTCGCCCGAGGACACAATGCCGCGAGTCTTCAAATGCTTTTCTGCTTGCGCCAAAGCTGTGTCGCGGTCTGCACTGGTGTCCATTAGCAAGGGGCGCACATTGCGATAAAGCGCCATTTTGCGCTGCGAGCTGAGCTTGGTGGTCAATGCATAAATGGGGATTTTGACGCGGTGGCGGCTCATCCACAAAGCCGTTGAACCGGATTCGGTCAGGGCCACAATGCCTTTGGCATTGAGATGGTGCGCCGTGAACAACGCGCCCATGGCAATCGATTGGTCAATTCGACTGAAAGTTTGACCACTGAAATCGGCATCCAACTCATACTCTTCGGCAGCTTCGGCGGCCAAGCAAATCTTGGCCATTTCCACAACGGTTTCAAGGGGGTACTTACCGGCAGCAGTTTCTGCGCTCAACATGACGGCATCGGTGCCGTCCAACACCGCGTTGGCCACATCACTCACTTCAGCGCGCGTTGGCACTGGGTTGGTGATCATGCTTTCCATCATTTGGGTGGCCGTGATGACCACTTTGTCGTGGGCACGGGCCAGTTTGATCATGCGCTTTTGCAATGCGGGAACCACGGCATTGCCAACTTCTACGGCCAAGTCGCCGCGGGCCACCATGATGCCGTCGCTGGCCAACAAAATTTCTTCCAAGCGGGGGATGGCTTCTGCACGTTCAATTTTGGCAATCAAGCCTGGCTTGTGGTTGTATTGGGCAGCCGCCACGTTGGCCAACTGACGGGCCATTTCCATGTCGGTGGCATTTTTGGGGAAACTCACCGCCACATAATCTGCTTGAAAGCTCATGGCCGTTTTGATGTCTTCCATGTCCTTGGCCGTCAGGGCAGGCGCAGTGAGGCCGCCACCTTGTTTGTTAATGCCTTTGTTGTTGGACAACTCACCACCCAACTTCACGGTGGTATTGACCTTTTCGCCTTGCACCGAGTCAACGGTGAGCACAATCAAGCCATCGTTCAGCAACAGTACGTCGCCGGCTTTCACATCGCGGGGAAGTTCTTTGTAATCAAGCCCTACGCCTGTGAGATCACCCAGTTCTGTGCGGGAGGCATCAAGCACAAACTTGGCACCTGGCTCTAACATGACCTTGCCTTCGGCAAACTTGCCAACGCGAATTTTGGGGCCTTGCAGATCGGCCATGATGGCCACTTCGCGGCCAGCCCGTGTTGCCGCTTCTCGCACCAACTTGGCACGGTCGATGTGATCTTGTGCTTTGCCGTGGCTGAAGTTCAAACGAACCACATTCACACCAGCCCGAATCATGGCCTCTAACATGGCAGGATCGCTGGATGCAGGGCCTAAGGTGGCAACGATTTTGGTGGCACGAGTGGGCATGTCGAACGATCTCCGATGTAATTTAATTTCAATTTTTACACGAAATCGGTTACAGAACGATAACAAATTGTCTGTTATCCGTCTTGCTACCTACTTTATTTAAAGTTCGGGCTAAAGCGTCAAGCTTTTCAACAAGGCTTTCAAATCTTGTTGAGCAGCCAAACTCATGCACAAGGCCCAAGCTTCTTCTGTTTTCTGTGCACCCAAAATTGGCGTGCTTTGATCGACAAACTTAGCCTTGAGTTGCTCATTGCTCATGGGTTTTTCCAAGCTGCCAATAGCCCGCTCAATGTAGATGTGGTGCTTTTGGCCATCGGTGGTTTCAACGGTCACGTCCACGGACGCTTCGTGAATGCTGCGGTCCACAATTAAATCGACTTTGTCGCGCACGCCAATCACAAGGGGTGAGCGCACGACATCGTCGGCGTATTCGTGTTCGCCTGCGCGGCCATAAATGAGGGCTACAGCGCATGAATGGAACACGCTGAACTTGGCCAGCAATCCGTCGGTGGGTGTTTTCTTGCCTGTGAGTTCTTGCACCAAGGGATGGGCTTTCAAAGTGACTTTGGCCACTTGCTCGGGCTTCAAGTTGTGCTTCTCGCGCAATTGCACGCAGGCATCAATGGCGGGGTGAATCACAATGCCGCAGGCAAAGGGCTTGTAGGTGTTGAGTTCAATTTCCCAAGTTTTTCCTAAGTTTTCTGTGACTTCTTTCCAATCGGTTTTATCGGAAAAAACTTGCATCAAGCCGCGCGGGGCTTCCAAGGCTCGGGCCGAAGAGGTGTAACCATGCTTGGCCATCAAAGCAGACATCAAGCCCACTTTGGCGGCACCACCGGGATGGAACGGCTTGGTCATGGTGCCAAACTGTTCGCGCAAACCCACAGGTTGTGAAGCGGCAATGCCCAGCGCCATTTGCGTTTGCTTGGCATTCAAACCTAGGAGGCGTGAGCAGGCCGCCGCACTGCCCAACATGCCCGTAGAGCCCGTGATGTGCCAGCCGCGGTCGTAGTGATTGGGGTACACCGCATTGCCCACGCGGCAAGACACTTCCACACCCAACACCAAGGCATCGATCAATTGACGACCGCTTGAGCCCAAGTGCTCGCCCAGTGCCAAGATGGAGGAGGCCACAGGCCCGGCTGGGTGAATGATGGTTTTTAAATGCGTGTCATCGAAGTCAAAGGTGTGCGAGCTGATGCCATTGAGCAAGGCCGCATTGGCCATGTCTACCCGGTCGCTGCGGCCCAACACAGCAGCTTGGGCAGAAGGCGCCAACTCTTTCACTGCGCCCAATGCAGCTTCCATGGTTTCATGGGTGCTGGGGCCGACAGCGCAACCTGCCCAGTTGGCAAAGGTACGGTGGGCCTGGGCTTCCACGGCATCAGACCAGCCCTTGGAAGGATGTGAGGCAACAAATTCAGCCAACATCTGGGTGATTGCGGGGGCATTGGCGTCGGCAACGACGGTGGTATTTCGAGCGGTCATAGGAAATTAGGAGCAAAAGCCCCTTCAATGGGTCCAAAGAAGCGATGATAATTGGTTAATCGCGGGGGTCTTCCTTGACAAGCCCCCGATCCACCGCTATTGACCCATGTCACTCACGGGAAAAGCAACTCGGTTTAGACTAGGGGCATCTATTTTGATGGCACCCAAGCACGGCCTTTGCAGCTTGAGTTTTTCGCCTTACATATGACTACAAACGCCACCCCCGACAATTTACTGCCAATTCCGCCAGATCAGGACATGCCGCACCGCAAAATCATTCGCGAGTGGCTTAAGCCCTTGTCCGATCGCTCTACCCTGCGCGCGTTTGTTCTCTTGCTGGTTGACACGGCCTTGTTCATGGGGCTGGTGGCCGGCACTGTGTGGGTAGACTCTGTGTGGCTCAAGCTTTTGTGCGGCTCAGCGGCTGGCTTCGTCATTGGCCGTTTGTTCATCATTGGCCATGACGCTTGTCACCAAAGCCTCACGCCGCACCGCGAACTGAACAAGTGGATTGGCCGTTACGCCTTCTTGTACTCGCTCACGCCATTCAGCCTGTGGGACACCGGTCACAACGTGGTGCACCACGGCTACACCAACCTGAAAGGTGTTGACTTTGTTTGGACACCGCTCACGGCAGAGGAATTTGCTGCGCTCGGCCCCTTTGGCCGCTTGATGCAATATCTTTACCGAAGCGGCTGGGCACCGGGTTTGTATTACCTTGTTGAAATTTGGTGGAAGCGCGAATTCTTTCCAAACAAAACTCACATGCCAACACGCCGTCCGATTTTCTTTAAAGACAGCTTGTTGGTCACAGTGTTTGGCGTACTTTGGATGGGTGTGATGACGTATGCAGCTGTCGCCACCGGTCAATCTGTATGGCTCACATTGCTGATGGGCGTCTTCGTGCCCTTCCTGTTTTGGAACACCATGATTGGTTTCGTGGTGTATGTTCACCACACTCATGTGCGGGTGTCTTGGCACAACGACAAATCGGCATGGACCAAAGCTCAGCCCTTTGTCTCCACCACCGTGCACCTGACTTTTCCCATGAAGATTGGCAACATGGTGCACCACATCATGGAGCACACCGCGCACCATGTGGACATGAGCATTCCGCTGTATCGCTTGAAAAAAGCACAGGCCAAGTTAGAAGAAATGCTGCCAGGTCGCATCATTGTTCAACCCTTCTCTTGGGGCTGGTATTTCAAAACAGCCAAGGCTTGCAAACTCTATGACTTCACGCGCGAATGCTGGACCGATTTTCAGGGCCACATGACAAGCCCTGTGCGCGGCAATTTACCTGCCAAGCCTTAAGCCTTTTCAACTCGACCTGAAGGTCGATTCAGATGCAAAAAAGCGCTTCTCACGAAGCGTTTTTTCATTGTGCGCGGCGCGACAAAATCTCAAAGGCTGGCAATGTTTTGCCTTCCAAGATTTCTAAAAATGCACCGCCACCGGTAGAGATGTAGCCCACTTGTTTTTCAATGCCGTACTTGGCAATGGCCGCCAAGGTGTCGCCACCACCGGCAATGCTGAAGGCTTTGGATTCGGCAATGGCGTGTGCAATCACGCGCGTGCCATTTTCAAACGAAGCAAATTCAAACACGCCCACAGGCCCGTTCCACACAATGGTACCGGCCGCTTTCAATTGAGTAGCCAGTCTGGCTGCAGTCTCTGGGCCAATGTCCAAAATCAAGTCGTCGTCGGCCACGTCCGTGGCTTTCTTCACAATGGCCACAGCCTCTGCTGAAAAAGTTTTGGCGGTGACCACATCGGTAGGAATGGGCACTTCAGCGCCGCGTGCTTTCATGAGATCAATCACCGCTTTGGCTTCTGCCAGCAATTCATGCTCTGCCAAGCTTTTGCCAATGTTCAAGCCCGCCGCCAACATGAAGGTATTGGCAATGCCGCCGCCCACAATGAGTTGATCCACTTTGTCGGCCAAGCTCTTCAAAATGGTCAGTTTGGTGGACACTTTGCTGCCGCCCACAATAGCGGCCAAGGGACGCGCAGGGTGCGCCAGTGCTTTGGTGATGGCGTCAATTTCTGCAGCCAACAAAGGGCCTGCGCACGCCACTTTGGCGTACTCGGCAATGCCATAGGTGGTGCCTTCTGCGCGGTGCGCGGTGCCAAAGGCATCGTTCACAAAAATGTCGCACAGTGCCGCCATTTTTTGAGCCAGTTCTGGGCTGTTCTTTTTCTCACCCTTGTTCACTCGGCAGTTTTCAAGCAAGACCACTTGGCCTGCGGCCACTTCAACGCCTTCAACCCAATTGGCCTTCAAAGACACCTCACGGCCTAGCAATTCTGTCAATCGTTTGGCCACCGGAGCCAAGGAATCTTCTGGCTTGAATTCGCCTTCTGTGGGTCGGCCCAAGTGGCTCGTCACCATGACGGCAGCACCTGCATCGAGGGCCATTTGAATGCAGGGAACAGAAGCGCGAATGCGCGTGTCTTCTGTGATATCGCCGGCATCGTTTTGCGGCACGTTCAAATCGGCGCGAATGAAAACTCG
>OFQL01000124.1_pt1 | contig 10923 bp, 8 predicted proteins | sample 1542791 | NCBI WGS metagenome assembly OFQL01 (sample SAMN05442517, study PRJEB24371) | freshwater metagenome | isolation source: Freshwater Lake | place: Canada: Niagara | collected 2012-08-03 | reverse complement strand
ACCTTAGTCAGTCGTGCGGCATGCAAAATGGGTTCCGGATGGGGCTTGGAGAAAGGGGTGGTGTCACCAGAAACGACACAATGCGCTCGTTGCATAAGGCCCATTTGCTCAGTGAGTGGCACAGTAAACCGTTTTTGTTTGTTAGTCACAATACCCCAAGGAAGCTTTTCGTCCTCGAGTTTTTGAAGCAGCTCCTCCATCCCTTCATAGAGTTTGCTATGAACCAGTAAGGCCTCTTCATAGTAGTTCAGAAATTCGTCACGTAAGGAAATAAAATCAGGATGCTCTTTGTCAATTCCAAAACTTTTATGGATCAATCCTCGTGCCCCCGCTGAAGCCATGGGTCGCAGGGATTCATAGGGCATTGGCGGCATATTTTTACTAATCAACAGGCGGTTTGCTGCAGCCACCAGATCAGGGGCAGTGTCGGCTAAGGTGCCATCTAGATCAAAGAAGACCCCCTCAAAAAAGGGAATAGAAGACATCATTCAGATTTTCGTGTGGCGATCATGTAGTTCACATCAGTATCGCTACCCAGCCGATAGATCTGCGTCAGCGGGTTATAGGTCATTCCCTTGATCTCCAGTAGTTTAAGGCCAGCTTGTCTAGTAAAGCCCGCTAGTTCAGAAGGTTTAATGAATTTATCGTACTCATGGGTTCCCTTAGGCAATAGCTTCAGGATGTACTCCGCACCAATAATTGCAAACAAATACGATTTAGGATTGCGGTTCAGGGTTGAGAAGAAGATACTGCCTCCAGGTTTGCAGAGGGTTGCGCATGCCTGAACAACGGAGCTTGGGTCTGGAACATGTTCTAGCATTTCCATACAGGTCACCACGTCATAGTTTTCGGGTTCTTGCTTCGCTAAATCTTCCGCAGAAATCGAGCGATACTGCACCGAGGTATTGCTTTCTAACTGATGCAGCTCTGCAACCTTGAGGGCCTTATTGGATAGATCAATGCCCGTAACTATCCCACCAGCCTTGGAGAGCGATTCAGCCAAGATGCCACCACCACAACCCACATCCAATACTTTTTTACCGGCTAGACTGGTGATTGACTCAATCCAGCCTAAGCGGAGTGGATTGATAGCATGAAGAGGTTTGAACTCACTGGTGGGATCCCACCAACGGTGCGCTAGGGCGCTAAATTTATCAATCTCGCTTTGGTCTACATTACTCATGAATCAAATCACTTAGGGTTATAAAACTACCACTATACAAAAGAAGCAATAAAAAAGCCCGGCGAACCGGGCTTTACAGTCTAAGGAGACTAATTACTTCACGGGCTGTGTACCAACAACTTCGATTACAGCGCGACGGTTCTTAGCACGACCTTCTGCAGTAGCATTGCTTGCAACAGGGTCAGCTTTGCCTTTGCTCTCGGTGTAAACGCGGGTTGCCTCAACGCCACCATCATTGGTGAGGAAAGATTTCACGGCATTTGCACGGCGTTGGCCTAGGGCAATGTTGTAAGCATCGGAACCAACGCTGTCGGTATAACCAACAATGATGACTACCTCAAGCTTCATTTTCTTGATATCTTGCGCAACTTTATTCAAAGTTGCGATTCCACTAGATTTCAAGGTAGATTTATCAAAGTCAAACAAAGTATCTGCTTGGAGGGTAATTTTCTTCTGCGCTACTTTGCTGGCAGCTGGTTGTTTAGCAGGAGCAGCAGCAGGTTTAGGAGCAAGCCAGCCATCGCAGTTTGCAGCAGCAGTTGCAGGTGTCCAGGCAGCATCACGCCAGCACAATGTACCGTCGCCGTTTCTCCAAGGAGTTCCGGTTGAGTTGACCCAGTTGTCAACGTTCTTTTGCTGAGCCATGACTGAACCAGCAGAAATAGTAATTAATGCTGCGAGCATCAGTTTTAGGGTTTTGTTCATTTTTTATCCTCAAAAAACATTTAAATAAGTTAATGCAGACTAAACGCCCAAAAGCTCAATAATGCTCTTAAGGCTTAAAGCACCAACACTAATATAGGTACCAACTACCCGAATGTTAGCACAGGTTCTGTGACTGCGAAATGATATTATTTCGAGATGGAACAAGCCGCTAAAGAAACTCTACCAATATCCCTAGAAGACGAAATGCGGCGGTCCTACCTGGACTACGCCATGAGCGTGATCGTCGGCCGAGCCTTGCCAGACGTGAGGGATGGGTTAAAACCCGTACATCGAAGGGTTCTTTTTGCGATGTATGAATTAAACAACGATTGGAATCGGGCTTTTAAGAAATCAGCCCGTATTGTGGGTGATGTTATCGGTAAATACCACCCCCACGGGGATACCGCCGTTTATGACACGATCGTTCGGATGGCCCAGGATTTCTCGCTACGTTACATGCTCGTGGACGGTCAGGGTAACTTTGGATCGGTGGATGGGGATAACGCCGCTGCAATGCGTTATACCGAAATTCGGTTACGTAAGATTGCCCATGAGCTATTAGCCGATTTGGACAAAGAAACGGTTAATTTCGGTCCGAACTATGACGGTAGTGAAAAAGAGCCCCTAATCCTACCGGCAAAGGTACCCAATTTGCTCATTAACGGGTCCTCTGGTATTGCCGTGGGTATGGCGACCAATATTCCTCCCCATAATTTGGATGAAGTCATTCGGGCGTGCTTGCATGTGCTCCACAACCCTGATTGCACAGTCGATGAGTTAATTGAAATTGTTCCAGCACCTGACTTCCCAACCGCCGGAATTATCTATGGCGTGCAGGGTGTGCGCGAAGGTTATCGCACGGGCCGCGGCCGCGTAGTCATGCGGGCGAAAACGCACTTTGAGGATATGGAGAAGGGTCAGCGTCAGGCGATTATTGTCGATGAGCTGCCTTATCAGGTTAATAAGAAAAACTTGCTAGAGCGCATTGCTGAGCTTGTGAATGAGAAAAAGATCGAAGGTATCTCTGACTTGCGCGATGAGTCTGATAAATCTGGTATGCGGGTCGTGATTGAGCTCAAGCGTGGCGAGGTACCTGAGGTGGTTCTCAATAATCTTTACAAGAGTACGCAACTCCAAGACAACTTTGGTATGAACATGGTGGCCTTGGTAGATAACCAGCCCCGCCTATTGAACTTGAAGCAAATGCTGGAATATTTCTTGGCACATCGCCGCGAAGTGATTACCAGAAGAACAATCTTTGAACTGCGCAAGGCGCGCGAACGCGGGCATGTATTGGAAGGTCTTGCAGTTGCATTAGCCAATATTGATCGCTTTATCGCCATTATCAAAGCAGCGGCCAATCCGGTTGAGGCTAAGCAAGAGCTCATGGCACAGGCATGGGATTCTTCTTTGGTCCGCGAGATGCTGGCACGCGCTGAGGGTGAGGCCCCTGGCGGACGTAACTCATTCCGACCCGAAGGCTTATTGCCCGAGTATGGAATGCAAGACAGCGGTCTGTATCGCCTCTCCGATGGACAGGCGCAAGAAATTCTGCAGATGCGCTTACAACGTTTAACCGGTTTAGAGCAGGACAAGATTGTTGCTGAGTATAAAGAGGTGATGGATGAGATTGCGGATCTCTTAGACCTTTTAGCAAAGCCTGATCGAGTGACCAAAGTCATCGAGACCGAGCTAAAAGAAGTGCAAAATGAGTTCGGTCAAGCGGGCGGTGATTCAGGTCGTCGCTCTTTCATTGAGATGAATGCGACGGAGCTCTTTACAGAAGATCTCATTACACCCACCGATATGGTGGTGACCTTGTCGCACGCTGGTTATATGAAGAGCCAGCCTTTGAGTGAGTACCGTGCACAAAAGCGCGGAGGGCGTGGTAAACAAGCAGCCACAACCAAGGATGAGGATTGGATCGATACCTTGTTCGTTGCCAATACCCACGACACCATTCTTTGCTTCTCGGATCGTGGCCGAATGTATTGGTTAAAAGTTTGGGAAGTTCCACAAGGCAGCCGCACTTCTCGAGGTAAACCAATCGTCAATATGTTCCCTTTAATTGAGGGAGAGAAGATCACGGTCATATTGCCTATTAAAGGCTATCAGGATGATCAATACGTCTTTATGTCTACCCAGCGCGGCACAGTTAAAAAGACCCGCTTATCGGATTTCTCGAACCCACGTAAAGCTGGAATTATCGCGGTTGATTTAGATGAGGGCGATTGCTTGGTTGGTGCAGCAATCACGGATGGCAAACACGATGTGATGTTGTTCTCAGATGCTGGTAAAGCGGTCCGATTCGATGAAAATGACGTCCGTCCAATGGGCAGAACAGCGCGCGGTGTCCGAGGAATGAACTTGGGCGAAGGGCAGGAAGTCATTGCAATGTTAGTTGCACCTGCAGAGATTTCAGAAGAAGCAAGTATGAACACGGATACCACTGCGAATGATGCGCCCAGCAGTGTCTTAACTGCTACAGAGAATGGTTTTGGTAAACGCACACCCATCGCGGAATATACCCGACATGGTCGCGGCACTAAGGGCATGATTGCAATCCAGACCAGCGAGCGAAACGGCAAGGTTGTTGCTGCAGCATTAGTCTCACCTGAAGATCAAATCATGCTCATCACCACGGGCGGTGTTTTGGTTCGAACTCGCGTGTCGGAGATTCGGGAAATGGGTCGATCCACACAAGGTGTCACCTTGATTAATGTTGACGAGGGAACACATTTATCTGGTTTGCAGCGGATTGCTGAGAGCGACTCTGATGACGATGCCGATGAGCTCGGCGAGGAGTCCGACAATCTTTCAGAATCCTCTGGCGATGCTTAATTTCACCAATCTGAAACCATAAATCATCATGAGTTTTGACCGCCGCATTTATAACTTCGCAGCGGGCCCAGCAACCTTGCCAGAGGAGGTCTTGCAGCAGGCTTCCGATGAGCTTCTAAATTGGCATGGTCTTGGTACAAGCGTGATGGAGATCAGTCATCGAAGCAAAGAGTTCATGGCGGTTTATGAAGAGACGCTCACCGATCTGCGTGAGTTGATGTCGATCCCGGATGATTATGAGATTTTGCTATTGCAAGGGGGTGGCATTGGTCAAAATGCTGCGGTTCCCATGAATCTTATGTCTTTGGCAAAAAAGCCTAAAGCCGACTTTATCGTCACCGGAATTTGGTCAGAGAAATCAGTGAAGGAAGCACAAAAATATGGAGAAGCCCATATTGCTGCTTCATCCCTTGATGATCAATTTCGGACTATTCCAGAGCGTAATTCTTGGAAGCTCTCTGATGATTCTGCCTATGTTCATATTTGCGCCAATGAGACCATTGGTGGCGTTGAGTTTGCAAACTTTCCAGATGTTGGTGGCACCCCTTTAGTTGCCGATATTTCAAGTAATATCTTGTCTAAAAAGATGGATGTGCGCCGTTGTGGTGTTTTATTTGCGGGCGCTCAGAAGAATATTGGGCCTGCTGGTGTCACTATTGTGATCGTGCGCAAGGACTTGATGGGGCATGCAATGAGTATTACCCCATCGATTTGGGATTGGGCGAAGGAGGCCGCCAATCAGTCGATGTTTAATACCCCCCCCACTTTCCCAATTTATCTTTCAGGCTTAGTATTTAAGTGGATTAAGCGACAGGGCGGGGTCGTAGAGATGGAACGCCGAAGCCAGGTTAAATCATCTTTGTTATATGACTTCATTGATCAAAGCTCTCTATATGAGAGTCGGGTCAACAAAAATTGCCGGTCGAGAACAAATGTTACTTTTTTTCTGAAAGACGAGCGTTTGAATGCAGAGTTTTTGGCACAGTCCAGTGAGTCAGGGTTGGCTGCACTGCGCGGTCATAAAGCCGCTGGCGGGATGCGGGCGAGCATCTACAACGCAATGCCAATCGCTGGAGTTGAAACCCTACTGGCGTTCATGCAGGAATTTGAGAGGCGCGCTTAATGTCGAATGATGATCAACGATTAGCCCCCTTGCGCGCAAAGATTGATGCGATTGACGCTGAGCTCTTAACCCTTCTCTCTAAAAGAGCGAAGGCAGCCCAAGAGGTCGGCCATATTAAAAACGAATCCTCAACACCTATTTTTCGGCCTGAGCGTGAGAATCAAGTGATCCAAAATGTTTTGAGTAAAAATTTAGGGCCTTTGCTTCCCGATGGGATTGCCTCGATCTGGCGCGAGATTATGTCGGCGTGCAGAGCATTGGAATCAAGGCAAACAATTGCATACTTAGGCCCTGTTGGTACTTTTTCTGAGTTGGCTGCACAACAGTTTTTTGGACAATCGATTCAGGGCTTACCTTGCGCCAGCTTGGATGAGGTATTCAAATCTGTTGAAAAAGGTGCTGCTGATTTTGGGGTGGTGCCAGTGGAGAACTCCAGCGAGGGAGCTGTCTCGCGCACTCTCGATTTGCTGTTGGAGAGCCCTCTACAAATTAGCGGTGAAGTGGTATTACCCATTCGGCATCACCTTCTTAACAAAACGGGAAGTTTGGATGGCATCAAGACGGTCTGTGCTCACGCGCAAGCATTAGCCCAGTGTCAGCAATGGCTTAGTACGCATGCCGCGCAATTACAACGCCAAGCGGTCAGTAGCAATGCAGAAGCTGCGCGTATGGCCAGCCTTGATAACAGCATTGCGGCGATTGCTGGGGATCCTGCGCAAATTGCCTATGGATTACAAATCATCTCTGCGCAAATTCAGGATGACCCCAATAATCGTACTCGCTTTGTGGTGATTGGCCAATACGCATGTCAGCCTTGCGGTCACGATCAAACCTCGTTGGTGTTGTCGGTTTCCAATCAGCCTGGCGCCGTTCATCACTTGCTTGCCCCATTGGCCAAACATGGCGTCTCGATGACCCGCTTTGAGTCTAGACCGGCTCGCAAGGGCTCTTGGGAGTATCACTTCTACATTGATATTGAAGGTCATGCAGAGGATGCAAAAGTGGCCAAAGCAATTGACGAGTTAAAGACAATTGCCGCGTTTTATAAAAAGCTTGGCTCTTACCCGAGAGCTAAAAATTAAGAACATCCTAATTAAGTTCATCACACGTCAATGGCAACGAAAATTGGTTTAGACCATGTGCAAGCAATTGCTCCTTATGTAGGTGGCAGGCCCATTAGTGAGGTTGCGCGTGAGTATGGCCTAGACGAAAGCAAGATTGTGAAATTGGCCTCCAATGAGAACCCACTTGGGATCCCGGAGTCCGCTAAGCAAGCAATGTTAAAGGTTGCCAGTGAGCTTGGGCGTTATCCAGACTCCAATGGATTTGAGCTCAAGCAGGTTTTATCTAATCGTCTTGGCGTTCCTGAAGATTGGATTACGCTCGGAAATGGGAGTAATGACATTCTCGAGCTAACCGCTCGTGCTGTAGCCTATGCGGGTGATGCAGTGGTGTTCTCAAAACATGCATTTGCTGTCTATCCATTGGCTACCCAAGCGATTGGAGCAAAGGCGATTGAGGTTCTTGCGGATTCAAATTATGGCCATGATCTGCCGGCAATGCTTCGCACGATTCTGTCCTTGGGTGACCAAGCTAAGTTGGTCTTTATTGCGAATCCAAATAATCCGACTGGCAGCTACTTACAACCCGACGCTATTTCCTCTTTTATTTCTCAGGTGCCACCCCATGTTGTGATTGTTTTGGATGAGGCCTATAACGAATATTTATCTCCGGAGCAGAGGTACGACGCAATTGCTTGGGTTCGGGCTAATCCGAATTTAATTGTGTCACGCAGTTTTTCAAAGGCCTATGGTTTAGCAGGACTGCGCATTGGCTACGGCATTGCTCAACCCACCTTAACTGACTTACTGAATCGAATACGTCAACCCTTTAATGTGAATAGCCTAGCGCAAGCTGCTGCAATTGCCGCTCTACAGGATGAAGCATTCTTACAAAAAGGCTATGAACTCAATAAAGCGGGTTATGCGCAACTAACAGAGGCCTTTGAGCGAATGAAGCTGCCTTATTTGCCATCTTCGGGTAATTTTGTTCTTGTAAAAGTGGGTAACGATCATCAGGCTGGTGTTCGAGTAAATCAAGAACTTCTGAAGCGTGGCGTAATCGTGCGACCCGTTGGTAACTATGGCCTGCCTCAGTGGCTACGCATCTCGATCGGCTTGCCGCAAGAAAATGCTGCATTTCTAGATGCCTTTACTCAAATCTTAAAAGATGAAAAGGTATTGGCATGAGTGCAAATCAATTTGGCACGGTTGGCATTATTGGCGCGGGCTTAATAGGCGCTTCTTTGGGTTTGGCACTGAAGCAGGCTAAAGTTGTGCATCAAATGATTGGAGTGGGACGAAGCGCTTCTAATTTGGATCAGGCCCTCAAGATAGGCGCCATTGATCGAGTGGCTGATTTAGCTGATGCCGTCAGATCCTCACAATGGATCGTCGTATGCGTGCCAGTCGCACAAATGCGCGCAATCTTCACTCAGATGGAGCCCCATTTAGGTCCGAATACTCTTATTACAGACGCTGGCAGTACTAAGTGCGACGTGATCTTGGCAGCAAAAGAAACGTTAGGTAAGAAGGTTTGTCAGTTTGTTCCTGCGCATCCTATTGCTGGTGGAGCTCAGCACGGTGCTGCGGCTGCACGAGCAGATTTGTTTCAGGGTAAGCAAACGATTATTTGTCAGTTACAAGAAAATAGCGCGGCGGATGTTACTTTGGTTGAGCAATTCTGGATGACGGTAGGCTCTAAGATAAAACGAATATCAGCAGTTCAACATGATGCGATTTATGCGGCTGTTTCCCACTTGCCACATATCCTCTCCTATGCCTTGATGGCGAGCGTTCTTAACTCTGAAGATGCGGAGCAAAAACTAGGGCATGCTGGGGCTGGCTTTAGGGATTTCACGCGGATTGCTGCATCCAGCCCTGAAATGTGGCGGGATATCTGCATCGCAAATAAGCAAGCGATTCTAAAAGAGCTCGATCAATATCTGAGCATCACACAGCGTCTGCGTGAAATGATTGCCAAAGAGGACGCAGATGGTTTGGAAAAGGTTTTTCAAAAGGCAAGCCAGGCACGACAGCAATGGGATGAGTCTTAATGGCAAGTCCAGCAATTCAGGTTGGGCCATTTCAAGGTGCAAAAGGTGAAATCATCCTCCCAGGCTCCAAGAGTATTTCAAATCGCGTTTTGTTATTGGCCGGCCTTGCAAATGGAGTAACAACACTCAAGCAATTATTAGATGCAGATGATACGAAGGTGATGCGCAATGCATTACGTCAGCTTGGTCTTTCGGTGGAAGATCGTGGTTTAGATTGCGTCGTTACGGGTTGCGGCGGACTGTTCCCAAATAAAGAAGCGGATTTATTCATGGGTAATGCGGGCACAGCAATTCGTCCATTAACGGCTGCATTAGTGATGCAGGAAGGTAATTACCGTTTATCGGGCGTACCCCGGATGCATGAGCGCCCCATTGGCGATCTGGTTGACGGCCTTAAGCAAGTAGGGGCGCAGATTGATTACGAAAAGGAAGTAGGTTATCCACCCTTGTTGATTCACAAGAGTAAGCTGAATTTACCGGATGTGATTCGAGTTAGAGGTGATGTATCAAGCCAATTCTTAACCGCTTTATTAATGGCTTTACCCTTAATCGCTCGCCAAGCAATTCGGATTGAGGTGCTTGGAGAATTAATTTCTCGCCCATATATTGATATCACCATAAAGCTCATGGCTCGCTTTGGAGTTATGGTGAACTCCCCCGACCAAAATACCTTTGTGATTTCTTCCACGGAGGCAGGTGCTGTCTATACCAGCCCACAGACTTTGTATGTTGAAGGCGATGCCTCATCAGCATCCTATTTCTTGGCAGCTGGAGTTTTGGGACAAGGGCCAGTTCGTGTTTTGGGAGTTGGTAAAACAAGTATTCAGGGGGATATTGCCTTTGCCGATGCCATTGAAAAAATGGGTGCTGTGGTTGAGCGCGGCGATCATTATTTACAAACTAGTGGTGTTCGTCATGGCCAGTTAAATGGCATCACTATCGATTGCACTACCATACCCGATGCAGCAATGACCTTGGCGATCATGGCTCTATTTGCTAAGGGCAAGACCCGGCTAGAAAAGATTGCGAGTTGGCGTGTTAAGGAAACGGACCGAATTGCTGCGATGGCTAAGGAGTTGCGTAAATTAGGCGCCATCGTTATTGAGGGAGCAGATTTTATTGAGATTGAGCCCCTGGAGCAACAAGATTGGCAGTCACCGGCAGATGGAATTGATACCTATGATGACCATCGTATGGCTATGTGCTTTTCATTAAGTGCGTTTGGCCCTAAGTCAATTCAGATTAATGATCCAAATTGTGTTGCCAAAACCTTCCCTCATTATTTTTCTGAGTTAGCCAGCATCACGTATTAATTAAATCCCATGAAAGTAGCAAGTAATCTACCCCCCGTTATCGCTATTGATGGTCCTACTGCCTCCGGTAAGGGAACGGTGGCTATGCGCGTTGCCGCCCAATTGGGATTTCATTATTTAGATAGTGGCGCTCTTTATCGCCTGGTTGCTTTGGCAAGCGATAAAGAAGGGATTTCGGTAAAGGATTCATCCGCCCTTGGTCGTCTTGCCTCAGAAATGCAAATTGAATTTAGGGATGGTGAGGTTTTACTGGCCGGCAAGGATGTAAGCGAGGCGATTCGGGAGGAAAAAATAGGGACCCGCGCCTCTCAATTAGCAATCTACCCTGAGGTAAGAGATGCTTTATTGGTACTCCAGCAGTCTTTTAGGGAGCAGCCCGGCCTGGTGGCAGACGGCCGCGATATGGCTAGCCGTATCTTTACCGATGCAATTTTAAAGGTCTATTTGACGGCCACTGTCCAGGCTAGAGCAGAGCGTCGATATAAGCAATTGATCGCTAAGGGAATTTCTGCTAGAATGGATGTCCTTTTGCAAGATTTGCAGGAGCGCGATGCCCGAGATACTAATCGAGGGACTGCGCCCCTCCAGCGTCTGGAAGGGGCATATTTGCTGGATACCTCGGATTTATCGGTCGATCAGGCAG
>OFQL01000112.1_pt1 | contig 11668 bp, 8 predicted proteins | sample 1542791 | NCBI WGS metagenome assembly OFQL01 (sample SAMN05442517, study PRJEB24371) | freshwater metagenome | isolation source: Freshwater Lake | place: Canada: Niagara | collected 2012-08-03 | reverse complement strand
TCGAGAGCGCCCACGCAGTTGCTGTAGTCACCTATGAGTTTCATCACTGGCGCTAGGCCGCGCTGAACAGATTCAAAAATGTTGTCGTCTGCTTCAAGCACAGGTTCCTGCGCCACATATGCAATGCGCACACCTTGCTGAACATGCATCGTGCCGTCGTCTGCGTGCTCCATTCCTGCCAGTATTTTGAGGAAAGACGATTTGCCCGTGCCATTGCGACCAATCAAACCAATTCGCTCTGATGTCTCAAGAGCAAAGTCAGCGTGATCAAGGAGTGCGACGTGGCCATAGGCCAGCGACGCGTCTAATAAAGTAATGAGTGCCATCTATGGATTATCAATGGCATCTGAAAAAAGAATGAGAGGGCTTGCGCGCAACAAAAAAAATATGCTATAGTCGCGGTCTTCGCTGAAAAGCAAGTCGGAATAAGCCCCGAGCAACCTACAAGTTGCAAGCAGTTAAAACAGAAAAATTTGAAAAACTCTAAAAGGTTAAGAAAGTTTCAAAGTTTTAAAAAGATGAAAAAAATCAAAATTTTTTTCATCCAGCACAAAAAACCGTGCTAGACTGCAAGGCTTCGCTGAAATGTTTTGAATTAAATGTCAAAACGATGACGCAAAATCGGAATAAGCCCCGAGCAGCTAAAGGTTGCAAACAGTTTAAAAAGTTTTTTGAAATATTTGAAAAGTTTTTAAATTGCTTGCAAAAGCACTGAAAACAGTGCTACACTGCAAGGCTCCGCTGATCGCAGCGCAGTGCAACAAAACGACACTCAGTGTTGGCCTGTTGTGCTAAAGATCTTTAAAAATATACAGCCGATAAGTGTGGGCGTTTGATGGCGATTGCCAAGTTCTACGGAACTAAGTCTTAATTGGCTTACAAACGCTCATGGAAATAGAAGTGAAGTTCACTTCAATTCCGTTTTTATGAGTTGCTCGAAAGAGCGAAAAAATTCAAGATCGAACTATAGAGTTTGATCCTGGCTCAGATTGAACGCTGGCGGAATGCTTTACACATGCAAGTCGAACGGTAGAGGGGGCAACCCCTTGAGAGTGGCGAACGGGTGAGTAATATATCGGAACGTGCCCAGTCGTGGGGGATAACGTAGCGAAAGTTACGCTAATACCGCATACGATCTAAGGATGAAAGCGGGGGATCGCAAGACCTCGCGCGACTGGAGCGGCCGATATCAGATTAGGTAGTTGGTAGGGTAAAGGCCTACCAAGCCAACGATCTGTAGCTGGTCTGAGAGGACGACCAGCCACACTGGAACTGAGACACGGTCCAGACTCCTACGGGAGGCAGCAGTGGGGAATTTTGGACAATGGGCGAAAGCCTGATCCAGCCATTCCGCGTGCAGGATGAAGGCCCTCGGGTTGTAAACTGCTTTTGTACAGAACGAAAAGGTTTCTATTAATACTAGGAGCTCATGACGGTACTGTAAGAATAAGCACCGGCTAACTACGTGCCAGCAGCCGCGGTAATACGTAGGGTGCAAGCGTTAATCGGAATTACTGGGCGTAAAGCGTGCGCAGGCGGTTATATAAGTCAGATGTGAAATCCCCGGGCTCAACCTGGGAACTGCATTTGAGACTGTATAGCTAGAGTACGGTAGAGGGGGATGGAATTCCGCGTGTAGCAGTGAAATGCGTAGATATGCGGAGGAACACCGATGGCGAAGGCAATCCCCTGGACCTGTACTGACGCTCATGCACGAAAGCGTGGGGAGCAAACAGGATTAGATACCCTGGTAGTCCACGCCCTAAACGATGTCAACTGGTTGTTGGGTCTTCACTGACTCAGTAACGAAGCTAACGCGTGAAGTTGACCGCCTGGGGAGTACGGCCGCAAGGTTGAAACTCAAAGGAATTGACGGGGACCCGCACAAGCGGTGGATGATGTGGTTTAATTCGATGCAACGCGAAAAACCTTACCCACCTTTGACATGTACGGAAGGATCCAGAGATGGATTTGTGCTCGAAAGAGAACCGTAACACAGGTGCTGCATGGCTGTCGTCAGCTCGTGTCGTGAGATGTTGGGTTAAGTCCCGCAACGAGCGCAACCCTTGTCATTAGTTGCTACATTTAGTTGGGCACTCTAATGAGACTGCCGGTGACAAACCGGAGGAAGGTGGGGATGACGTCAAGTCCTCATGGCCCTTATAGGTGGGGCTACACACGTCATACAATGGCTGGTACAAAGGGTTGCCAACCCGCGAGGGGGAGCTAATCCCATAAAACCAGTCGTAGTCCGGATCGCAGTCTGCAACTCGACTGCGTGAAGTCGGAATCGCTAGTAATCGTGGATCAGAATGTCACGGTGAATACGTTCCCGGGTCTTGTACACACCGCCCGTCACACCATGGGAGCGGGTTCTGCCAGAAGTAGTTAGCCTAACCGCAAGGAGGGCGATTACCACGGCAGGGTTCGTGACTGGGGTGAAGTCGTAACAAGGTAGCCGTATCGGAAGGTGCGGCTGGATCACCTCCTTTCTGGAAAATTTGCAATCAAAATTAAACGCTCACACTTATCGGTTGTTGGAAGGTTGTCGCCGACGACATTGGCTTAATGCTGGTGCCCAACGCGACCCGCTTGGGTCTGTAGCTCAGTTGGTTAGAGCACCGTCTTGATAAGGCGGGGGTCGTTGGTTCGAGCCCAACCAGACCCACCAGTCCTTTCACACAAGAAATACGGGGGATTAGCTCAGCTGGGAGAGCACCTGCTTTGCAAGCAGGGGGTCGTCGGTTCGATCCCGTCATCCTCCACCAAATTCTTATCGCTTGTTTGATTGTTCAAATGACATTCAGTACCAAAGTTGCTTTGCTAATTTTCTAATTAGGCTGCTTTGGTGTTGATTGGTATCTATCAATTAACAAAGAGTCGCAAGACTCACGGCTGTTCTTTAAAAATTCATAGAGTCGAATTAGATGTCATTAAGGGAAACTGCACATTCGTAAAGGTTTAGTGCAGACCGTGCCCTTAATGACGAGATTTTTGATTGCGTCAAAACGAATATTCAAACCTAGTTTGAATTAGTAATATTGAATAAAGACATTGAAGCAAGCAGCAATGCTTGTAACAAACTTTGTTCGCATTACGGCATAACGCGTCAGGTGAAAGACCTGACATTCAGTCCTTGAAATAAACGATGGATTCTCGAAAGAGAAGTCAAAGTTATAGGGTCAAGTGACTAAGAGCACATGGTGGATGCCTTGGCAATGATAGGCGACGAAAGACGTGAAAGCCTGCGATAAGCTTCGGGGAGCTGGCAAATAAGCTTTGATCCGGAGATTTCTGAATGGGGAAACCCACCCTTCGGGGTATCGCATACTGAATACATAGGTATGCGAGGCGAACCGGGTGAACTGAAACATCTCAGTAGCTCGAGGAAAAGACATCAACCGAGATTCCGAAAGTAGTGGCGAGCGAAATCGGAAGAGCCTGTTAGTGATAGCACGATCTTTAGCAAAACAGTCTGGAAAGGCTGACCGTAGGGGGTGATAGTCCCGTATGCGAAAGGGAACGTGTGGTACTAAGTTAACGACAAGTAGGGCGGGACACGAGAAATCCTGTCTGAATATGGGGGGACCATCCTCCAAGGCTAAATACTCATCATTGACCGATAGTGAACAAGTACCGTGAGGGAAAGGCGAAAAGAACCCCGGGAGGGGAGTGAAATAGATCCTGAAACCGCATGCTTACAAAAAGTAGGAGCCTCGTAAGGGGTGACTGCGTACCTTTTGTATAATGGGTCAGCGACTTACATTCAGTGGCAAGGTTAACCGAATAGGGAAGCCGTAGAGAAATCGAGTCCGAATAGGGCGATCAGTCGCTGGGTGTAGACCCGAAACCAAGTGATCTATCCATGGGCAGGATGAAGGTGCCGTAACAGGTACTGGAGGTCCGAACCGACTAATGTTGCAAAATTAGCGGATGACCTGTGGATAGGGGTGAAAGGCTAAACAAACTTGGAAATAGCTGGTTCTCTCCGAAAACTATTTAGGTAGTGCCTCAAGTATTACCGACGGGGGTAGAGCACTGTTTTGGCTAGGGGGTCATGGCGACTTACCAAACCAAGGCAAACTCCGAATACCGTCGAGTACAGCTTGGGAGACAGAGCACCGGGTGCTAACGTCCGGACTCAAGAGGGAAACAACCCAGACCGCCAGCTAAGGTCCCTAAAATTGGCTAAGTGGGAAACGAAGTGGGAAGGCTAAAACAGTCAGGATGTTGGCTTAGAAGCAGCCATCATTTAAAGAAAGCGTAATAGCTCACTGATCGAGTCGTCCTGCGCGGAAGATGTAACGGGGCTAAGCCAGTTACCGAAGCTGCGGATTTGCAATTTATTGCAAGTGGTAGGAGAGCGTTCTGTAGGCCTGTGAAGGTGTCTTGTAAAGGATGCTGGAGGTATCAGAAGTGCGAATGCTGACATGAGTAGCGTTAAAGGGGGTGAAAAGCCCCCTCGCCGTAAGCGCAAGGTTTTCTACGCAACGTTCATCGGCGTAGAGTGAGTCGGCCCCTAAGGCGAGGCAGAGATGCGTAGCTGATGGGAAACAGGTCAATATTCCTGTACCGATTACAAGTGCGATGTGGGGACGGAGAAGGTTAGCTCAGCCAACTGTTGGATATGTTGGTTCAAGCCTGTAGTCATGCCCGGTAGGCAAATCCGCCGGGCTTAGATGAGGGGTGATAAGGAGTCTGCTTGCAGACGAACTGAGTGATACCCTGCTTCCAGGAAAAGCCACTAAGCTTCAGCTTGTAACGACCGTACCGCAAACCGACACTGGTGCGCGAGATGAGTATTCTAAGGCGCTTGAGAGAACTCTGGAGAAGGAACTCGGCAAATTGATACCGTAACTTCGGGAGAAGGTATGCCCCTAGTAGGTGAACTCGAACAGAGGGAGCCCAATGGGGTTGCAAAAAATCGGTGGCTGCGACTGTTTAATAAAAACACAGCACTCTGCAAACACGAAAGTGGACGTATAGGGTGTGACGCCTGCCCGGTGCTGGAAGATTAAATGATGGGGTGCAAGCTCTTGATTGAAGTCCCAGTAAACGGCGGCCGTAACTATAACGGTCCTAAGGTAGCGAAATTCCTTGTCGGGTAAGTTCCGACCTGCACGAATGGCGTAACGATGGCCACACTGTCTCCTCCAGAGACTCAGCGAAGTTGAAATGTTTGTGATGATGCAATCTCCCCGCGGAAAGACGGAAAGACCCCATGAACCTTTACTGTAGCTTTGTATTGGACTTTGAACAGATCTGTGTAGGATAGGTGGGAGGCTTTGAAGCCGGGACGCTAGTCTCGGTGGAGCCAACGTTGAAATACCACCCTGGTGTGTTTGAGGTTCTAACCTAGGTCCATTATCTGGATCGGGGACAGTGCATGGTAGGCAGTTTGACTGGGGCGGTCTCCTCCCAAAGTGTAACGGAGGAGTTCGAAGGTACGCTAGGTACGGTCGGACATCGTGCTAATAGTGCAATGGCATAAGCGTGCTTAACTGCGAGACTGACAAGTCGAGCAGATGCGAAAGCAGGACATAGTGATCCGGTGGTTCTGTATGGAAGGGCCATCGCTCAACGGATAAAAGGTACTCTGGGGATAACAGGCTGATACCGCCCAAGAGTTCATATCGACGGCGGTGTTTGGCACCTCGATGTCGGCTCATCTCATCCTGGGGCTGTAGCCGGTCCCAAGGGTATGGCTGTTCGCCATTTAAAGAGGTACGTGAGCTGGGTTTAAAACGTCGTGAGACAGTTTGGTCCCTATCTTCCGTGGGCGCTGCAGATTTGAGGAAGCCTGCTCCTAGTACGAGAGGACCGGAGTGGACACACCTCTGGTGTATCGGTTGTCACGCCAGTGGCATTGCCGAGTAGCTAAGTGTGGAAGAGATAACCGCTGAAAGCATCTAAGCGGGAAACTCGTTTCAAGATGAGATCTGCCGGGGCCTTGAGCCCCCTAAAGAGTCGTTCAAGACCAGGACGTTGATAGGTCAGGTGTGGAAGCGCAGTAATGCGTTAAGCTAACTGATACTAATTGCTCGTGCGGCTTGACCCTATAACTTTGATCGGTTGTTTGTTTGAATTTATTCAGGCAAGCAGCTTCATGATCAAGGAAGTTATGCCAAGTTTGACGCATTCAAAATAAGGCTGAAAAGCCGATCTAATTCGAACTCTGTGAATTTGTTTTCTTGACCGTGGTGGTCAAGAGAGCACAAAAGTTTTGCCTGATGACCATAGCAAGTTGGTACCACTCCTTCCCATCCCGAACAGGACAGTGAAACGACTTAGCGCCGATGATAGTGCGGGTTCCCGTGTGAAAGTAGGACATTGTCAGGCTCTTATAGCGAGAAACGCCCCATAGAAATATGGGGCGTTTTTTTTCGTCTGTCGAATTTGCAAGCCGGCTACAAATTCACAATCGTGTTGTCTTGAAATGCCAAGGCTTTGCTTCTTTCAAGATCTAAAAGCATGTCCTCAAGCCAATCTTGCATTGGCATCTGTTCACCAAAAGTCTGGTGCAACTGAATCAAATAGGGCACGCCAGTGGCCCAAGCCTTAAAGGCCTTGTTTTCAACTTGAGTCAGTTCCAACAGCTTGTATTTCAAAAGCACTTTGGCGCCATAGCGGCCATGCTTTGAAGGGCTTTGAACAAAGCCGTTCAATTTCTTGCGTGCAATTTCCAGGGCAGCATCGACATTTTCGAAAACAGCACCATGTCCAGGAATGACCCACAATGGTTGAAGTGACTCTATGACGTCCAAGGTCTGAGCCACTTCGTGAAAAGCATCCACACCTTCCAACTCTGGAAACACAACACCAAATCCGTTGGCCCACAATGCATCGGCAGAGATCAAAACTCTGTGGGTGGGTTCAAACAAAATAACCGAATGAGGGTCATGCCCTGGTGCAGCATGCACTTCCCAATCTAGTGACGCCAAGCGCAAAGTTTGGCCCGCTTGCAAAACACCCTCAAACTTAAACCTAGGACACAGTTGGCCTGTGGCTTCGTAGCTCAATGCGTCTGCATCCCAAATTGCAACTGCCTTTGCTTCGCCTGGCGGAATCAGCGTCTCGAGTTGTGTGTAGGAAGTTTGAAGCTGATGATTACCACCACAGTGGTCGCTGTGTAAGTGGGTGTTAACTAAGCGATCTAGTGTTCTGCCATTCAAGGCATTTTGAACGAGCGCCAAAGTTTGAGCTTGGTGTGTCACATAACCGCTGTCAACCAACGTGGCTGACTCAGAGTCTGTGAACAGAATGTTGTTGGCCGACAACCAGCCTCGTTCAAAAACCTGAAGTCCAGGAATCTGCAGCCGCTGTGTCATTGACAAAGATCGCTCTAAGCGAGGCTAAAAGCTGATGCGCTCAATGCGTCGTGGTACGAAGTTCACGACGCAAGATTTTGCCAACATTGGATTTGGGCAACTCATCGCGGAACTCAATGTACTTGGGACGCTTGTAACCTGTTAGGTTGTCGTGGCAGTATTTGGCTACGGCATCCTCGGTCAGCATGCTGTCGTTTCGCACCACAAACACCTTGATGGTTTCGCCTTGCATGGCGTCTGGAATGCCAATGGCGGCGCACTCAACCACGCCGGGGCAAAGCGAAATGACATTTTCAAGTTCAGAGGGGAACACATTGAAGCCACTCACAATGATCATGTCTTTGATGCGATCGACAATTCGGAAAAAACCGCGCTCGTCCATGATGCCCACGTCGCCGGTGCGCATGTAACCGTCTGGCGTGAACGCCTTGCGCGTTTCTTCTTCTTGTTTGTAATAGCCCACCATCACGTTGGGGCCGCGAATGCAAATTTCACCAGATTCGCCTTGCGCCAAGCTGTTGCCCTGTTCATCCTTGATGGCCATGTCAATGCTGGGCAGTGGCAAACCAATGCTGCCACTGAAGGAAGTTTGGGTGACCGGGTTGTTGGTGCCAATGGCACAGGTTTCACTCATGCCCCAGCCCTCAATCATGGCGCTGCCAGTGGCAGCTTGCCAAGCACGCGCCGTACCTTCAGACGCCGCGATGCCTCCCGCTTGTGTGAGGCACAAATGGGAAAAATCAATTGTTTTGAACATGGGGTGCTGTAGCAAGGCGTTGAACAGAGTGTTCACGCCAGGCAACAAATGGAAGGGCCGTGTTTTAAGAGTTTCAATGAACTTGCCAAAGTCACGCGGGTTGGGCACCAAGGTAAGGTGCGAGCCTTGGCGAATGGCCAAGAGGCAAAGTGTCAATGCAAAGATGTGATACAGCGGCAATGCCGCAATGCTGTTGACTTTGCGCAAGTCTGGCATGCGCTCAAGTGCCGGCGCAAACCATGTTTCTGCTTGCAAAATAGCCGCCACAATGTTGCGGTGTGTCAGCACGGCGCCCTTGGACAAGCCTGTGGTGCCACCGGTGTATTGTAAAAATGCAATGTCATCAAGCGATTGCGGAACTGACTTGAAGGTCAATTGGCGCCCCTCGGAAATGGCTTGCTTGAACGAGGTAACCTTGTGTTTGTCGCTCAGTGGCAGTTCAAACTCGGGCACCATTTTGGCCAAATGGCGAACCGCAAATGTCATCCAGCGACCGTAAAAGGGACCTAACAAATCGCCAATGGAGGCCAGCACAGTGTGCTGTATTTGCGTGCGATCAATGACCTCGCTCAGCGTCGCTGCAAAGTTTTCCAAAATCACAATGGCGGTTGCGCCAGAGTCTTTCAGCTGGTGCTCTAACTCGCGTGCGGTGTACAAGGGGTTCACATTCACGCAGGTATAACCCGCCCGCAAAACAGCGGCCATGGTGACTGAAAACTGAGGCAGGTTGGGCAACATCAAGGCAATGCGGCTGCCAGCGGGTAAGCCCTGCGCTTGAAACCAAGCCCCCAAAGCTTGAGACAGCTGGTCCAACTCTCGGTAGCTCATCCACCTTTCCATGCAAACTGAAAAGGGCGTATCGCCATGCTTTTGAAAGGCTTGGTTGAGTAAATCTGACAACGAACTGTATTCGTTGGGGTCAATCTCGTGCTTCACGTTGGCGGGGTAACTCTTCAGCCAAATCTTGTCCATGTACTGCTCCTAGGAATGACTGCATTGTCGTCAATTTGAAGAACCAATGTCATGGGGCATTACCCCTGAGGCCTGCTTTAAAAGTCTATTTATCGTCTCCAAAGCGACAAACTAAAAACTGCCGCATTTGCAACAAAGCAAGGACAAATGAGAGAAGGTGTGCAAGAATGAGGGTAAACCCTATGAATCGATTGACTGTCTTCACACAATCTCTCTGGCGCCGCTGGATGAAGTGGGTGCCTGTCCGCATTTTGAGCCCCAAGCACAGACCACGCATCAGTGCGCATTTGAAGAGTTTGGCCCCTCAAGACCGGTATTTGCGCTTTGGCTACCCCGCTACCGACGAGCAAATTGAGAACTACGTCAACAAACTGAATTTTGCACGCGATGACATTTATGGGGTCTTCAACCGACGCTTAGAAATCGTGTCCATGGCCCATTTGGCCTTCTCGGTCGATCCTGAATGGGCCACGTGTGCAGAATTTGGCGTCTCAGTTGACTTGCGAATGCGCGGCAAAGGACTGGGCGCGCGTTTGTTTGATCGTGCCGTGATGCGCGCTCGAAATGAGGGTGTTGGTCTGATGTTCATCCATGCCTTGAGTGAAAACACCGCCATGCTCAAAATCGCCAGGAAATCTGGCGCCAGGGTGGTCCGAGATGGCAGCGAAAGTGACGCCTACTTAAGCTTGCCGGCCGCCGACATGGACAGCCAAGTGAATGAATTCATTGAAGAAGGCATGGCCGATGTGGATTTTCAAATCAAATTGCGCGCCAAACAATTTTTACAACTGCTCCGCACCTTGCAAGAAGTCAGAAAGGGTGTCCGCGAATCGCGTCACAAATCTGGCGTTTAATCCGCTATCCTAGAGGTTCTGCAACAACGGCTAACTGCCAACACAACTGTGTCCGACCCCCACCCCGCGCGTTTGAACGAACGAGACGACAAACGCGAAGTCAAAAGAGTAGACAAACGCGAAGAACGGCGTGAAGACAAACGTTCATTCCTGCAAAAACTGGCAGAGTTCCTGCACCCCGGACCCGACTCCAAAGACGAACTCATAGAGACGCTGGCCGAAGCAGAAGACAACGAGATCATCAATGCGCAAAGCCGGTTCATGCTTGAGGGTGTGATCCGCATGGCGGACATGTCGGCAGGCGATGCCATGGTGGCCGCACCGCGCATGGATTTGCTGTCCATCGACGCGCCCTTTGACGAGTTGCTGCACCAAGTCATTGACACAGCGCACTCGCGTTTTCCCGTTTACGAAGACGATCGTGAAAACATCATTGGCATCTTGATGGCCAAAGATTTGCTCAAGCTGCAACGAGCGCCCGAGCTTAATATTCGCGCCCTGCTTAGACCCGCCGTGTTTGTGCCGGAGAGCAAAGGCCTGAACGATTTACTGCGCCAGTTTCGCGACAACCGCCAACACTTGGCCATCGTCATTGATGAGTTTGGCCGCACGGCTGGCCTCATCACCATTGAAGATGTGCTTGAAGAAATTGTGGGCGAAATTGAAGACGAGTTTGACATTGAAGAAGAGGCTGGCGACATCTTTGGTTTGGCCGATCAAACCTACCGTGTAAGTGGCGACACGTCGCTCGAACGCGTCTCAGAAGCCTTTAACGTCAAGCTCAATCCCGATGTGGCTGATGAAGACACACACCAATTCGACACCATTGGCGGACTGGTCGCACATGAGATGGGTCATGTTCCCAAACGCGGCGAAAAATTCAGCTTGTCGGGCTTGGATTTTGTGGTGTTGCACACGCGCGGGGGCGCAGTGCGATGGTTCAAAGTCTCACCCACACCGCCATCGAAAAAATAATGAGCATGTGGCGCCTGGCCTTGTCAGTTGTAGCCGGTGTGTTGCATGGTTTTTCGATGGCCTGGCCCGCCTTTGCGCTGGGTGATGTGCTGGGTGTCTCGGGCCAGTCTTCGGGCTTCTTGCAGTGTTTGAGTCTCGGTATTTTGGCAGCGATTTTGTTGCAAGTGGCATCGCAAGAAGCGCAGCCAACAAGTTTCATCGCAGCCAATCAAGTCCAATCTAAAACCAAGCGCCAAGGTCAATCTGTATGGCGACAGGGCGCGCTCATTAGCGCCGTGTTTGCGACCAGTGCCATGGCCGCCACTTGGGGTTGGCTGTATGTGTCCATGCACAAATATGGCGGCTTGCCTTCTTGGCTTTCTGCCTTGGCCGTATTGCTGCTGGCTGCGGGCTTGTCCATTTATTTTGCTGCAGCGGGCGGCGTTTGGGTGGCCTTGTTCAGGCGTACTATTTTGTCGGCCCGATTGATAGAAGGGCGTTACGCCACACAGACGGACGGCATGACCCTGGCGGAGTTCAAGCAAGGCTTCTTAGGTATTTTGTTGTTTGGTGCCTTATGGACCATGGCCGAGTTGTGCCGTGGTCAACTCCTAACCGGTTTCCCTTGGGGCGCCAGTGGTTACGCGCACCTACAAAGTACTTTAGCTGGCTATGCCCCTTGGCTCGGTGTGTATGGCATGGGAGCCATCGCTGCGTGGGTGGCCATGGGCGTGCCAGTTGTTGTGTCGATTCTCATGGCGGGAAGAACCAAGGCCTGGCTCATGCTGGGGACGGTGTTGCTG
>OFQL01000098.1_pt1 | contig 12915 bp, 8 predicted proteins | sample 1542791 | NCBI WGS metagenome assembly OFQL01 (sample SAMN05442517, study PRJEB24371) | freshwater metagenome | isolation source: Freshwater Lake | place: Canada: Niagara | collected 2012-08-03 | reverse complement strand
ATTTAAAGTCAGAAGTTGAAGCTGTGCTGAAAAAAACGGGCGCCAAAAAAGTGGTGCTCATTGGCAATTCTCGGGGTGGTAACGCCATTCGCAACTACATTTGCAACGGTGGTGGAGCGCAAACCGTCAGCCATGCCGTCATCGGTGGCGGCACAAGTCATGGCGTTCAAGCAGTTCCAGGCTTAAACGATGCCAGCGAGTTTTCTGGCGCTGGTCCATTTTTGAAACAACTGAACGCGCCCAAAAATGAAAAAGGCGATGAGGTTTGTGGCCCTACAAAATGGATGACCGTTCGCTCAGACAACAACGATAAATTTGCCCAGCCAGATGGCCTCTGGATAGGCATGAAAGGACGCGCTACCTTGGTGGGCTTTGATGGCCCTGAGCTCAAGGGCGCTAACAACGTGGTCATTCCGCGAATTGACCACCGCGAAACATCTTTCTCGCAAGCATCGTTCAATGCCACTTACCACTTTCTAACGGGTCAAAAACCTACTCACAACATCGTTGAAGAAAAACAAGTGCGCTTGAATGGCAAGGTCTTTGGCCTAGGTCAAGATCCAAGCAACGCCAGCAGTGGCAATTTTGTGAACAACTTAGCCCTTAAAGGCGCTTCCCTAGAGGTCTTTGAAATTGATACCGCCACTGGCAAACGAATGGGCAATGCCGTGCACCAAAAGACCATTAACGAAGAAGGAACCTGGGGGCCATTCCAAGGCCATTCCAAAGCCCGATACGAATTTGTAGTCACTGCATCGGGTTATGCCACCACGCACTTCTACCGAAGCCCCTTCGCCCGTTCAAGCCAAACCATTCACATGCGCCCCGAACGCATGGCCGATGCAGACAAAACTGCTCAAGCCGTTGTGACTCTTACAAGACCAAGAGGTTACTTTGATGCTGACCGAGACACCATGATATTTGATGGCAAATCAGAACTGCCCGGCGTTACCAAAGGAACAGGCGCAGGCAACTCTAACGTCAGACTCCGGCTTCCAGACACCCTTCAACGCAGCATTTCAGCCGAGTTCAACGGAGAGAAACTGATCGGCCTCACTTGGCCAGCGAGACAAGGACACACCACGATCTTAGAACTCACCTATTGATTTGATTTAGGAACTCAAAGATTCCTAATTTAGAATGAAGCAATGACCACACTCAACGCAACCAAAGTACTCAAATCACTCACCATCCTGTTGGTGAGTGTCATTGCCTTGTTCAGTCTCTACGTTTACATCGCACTCAACTGGAGTTATTCAAGCGGCGAACGCGCAGGCTTTTTACAAAAGGTATCGCACAAGGGTTGGATTTGCAAAACATGGGAAGGCGAACTTTCTTTGGTGGCCATGCCAGGCTCAGCACCCGAAAAATTTCTGTTCACGGTTCGCGATGAAGCTGTTGCTCAAAAAGTGAGTGCTGCAGCAGGCAAGCGCGTGACCTTGAACTACGAGCAACACAAAGGACTGCCCTCCTCCTGCTTTGGCGACACAGAATACTTTGTGGTCGATGTCAAACCAATTGAATAGCCCCTCAGCAACTGACCTACATCTGGGGTACAAAGCCCAGAACTTCGCCATAAAACTTCAGCTCAGTTTCGAGTGAAGACACAATGGTCGAAGCCTGCCTAAATCCATGGCCCTCGCCTTCATAAGCCACATAAGCATGCTTTAGGCCTTTGGCTGCACAAGCATCGCGAAATGCTTCCGACTGTGAAGGTGGCACCACCATGTCGTCCAAGCCCTGAAACAAAATGAGGGGCGAGCTTAGTTGATTCACATGCGTGATGGGTGAGCGCGCAATGTACAAATCTTTTTCTGCGGGATAAGCGCCAATCATGGTGTCTAAATAGCGAGACTCAAAGTCGTGCGTGTCAGTGGCCAGCGTGGTGCAATCGGCCACGCCGTAATAAGAAGCACCAGCCGCAAAACTTTTGCTGTGAACCAGCGCATTCAACACGGTAAAACCCCCTGCACTGCCTCCCCGAATGACCACCTTGTTGGCAGCACAAACACCTTGTGCAATAAGAGACTCAACCACCGCCAAAACATCTTCACAATCCACCACGCCCCACTGCCCACGCAGCAAATTTCGATAGTGGCGCCCATACCCCGTAGACCCGCCATAGTTCACATCGACCACAGAAATTCCACGCGAGGTGAAGTACGCGTATTTCATCGACAGCGTGGCCGAAGAATTGGCGGTGGGCCCGCCATGCACCACCACCATCAAAGGCGGTTTCTCTGAGGGTTCAAAATCTGGATGGTGTGCTGAATGCAAAATGGCAAACACTTTTCGGCCATCACTTCGAACGGCACTGATCTCGTGTGGCTGAGGAAAATAACTGGCATCAACAGGCGGTTCAATCGAAGTCACCACATCACACACTTGCCAACTCAACAAATCAATTTCAATCAATTGAGAAACCACTTTGCCACTGGCGCCCACTGCATAAGCTTTGCTGCCAGAAACACTCAGCGATGGTTTGAAATCAGTCAGCGCTGAATTCAAATCTTGCATGGCCCGCGTCTGTGGATGAACACGCACAATTTTTCTAGCGTCCACAGCACCATGCACCGACAACACCTGCCCATCAGGCAAAACAGACAAGGCCCGCATGCCCAACTGCCAAAGTGGAAAGCCCCATTCACTGGCCTCTTCAACCAAGTGCGTTAGCTTGCCCTTCAAATCAACTTGCCAAAGATTCCACCAGCCACTTTGGTCGCAGATGAAATAAAGCTCGTTGTGTGGCCCCCACTCGGGCGACAAACATGAAGTTTCAACATTGCCCGCCAAGACACGCACATTGCTCAATTGGCCGTTTGAAACGTCGGCCACACGAAGCTCGGTGCCATCCCATGGCATTTGAGGATGCTCCCACGTGATCCAAGCCAAATGTAGGCCATCTGCAGAAACTCTAGGGTGTGCATAAAAGTGCGATGAAGCATCCAAGATGCGCAATGAGGCAACACCAGCAGACTTCAAACTGAGCGCAACCAAACTGCGCTCAACGCGGCCCTCAAGGTGCGCCTCGCGAATGCACCAAATTTCATCACCTACCGCAATCATCTCAATGTAGCGATGGCTCTGCCCTGCAGGCGATTCAGGACTTAGGGGCCTTGGCTCTCCCTTCGGCTCAGTGATGTAAATGCGCTGATCAGCTTTGTTCACAAAGGCCAGCATGGCTTTGCCATCCAGCATCAACCCTAGCCAACTGATTCCCCCGTATTCATGCACTTGGCTTTTGGCACTCCATGGCGCCTTCAAAATATCGCCATGCTGGCGACTCACCACCAGCGAGCGCCCTCCTTCACTGGGCCGCACCTCATCCCACCAAAGATCGTCGCCCAGGGGCTGCGACCACATTAAGCTGCTGCCCGCTTGGGCCAACAAGTTGGCTGATAAAGGCGAGGGCCAAGCCCCAGGTTGGTGAGTTTGTTTCATAGGTTCTTTGTGAGCGCAATTCACTGATGCGCCATTGAATCGGGAAACCCTCATTTTGCAAGGGAACTTTCTATCGATGATGATGCCAAGAAAAATACCAGATATTTGAACTGGCTTATTAAGACTAGTCACTCATGAATTTATCAAAACTTTCTACACAGCACTGCCTTCAATCCGCTTGGTACATCGCACTGCTTTCCAGTGTCAGCATGAGTTGGGCCTACGCTCAAACCAATCTGCCCACCGATGAAGTCCTAGTCCAAAGCGGCCGCCTAACCCAACGCCAATTTGACGCACCCACCTCCATCTACACCATTGATGCAGAAACCATTCGCAGCAGTGGCCCCCAAGTCAACTTGTCCGATGTCTTGGCCAGAGCGCCGGGGGTGGTTGCTTTAAACCGAAACAACTATGCCCAGGATGTTCAGATTTCGGTGCGCGGATTCGGTGCCAGATCAGCATTCGGCTTAAGAGGTTTCCGCCTCATTACAGACGGTATTCCCGCCACCACACCCGATGGCCAAGGGCAAGCCTCTACTGTCAGCCTTACCTCGGCAGAAAAAATCGAAGTCTTAACAGGCCCCTTAGCGCAGCTCTACGGCAACTCTGCCGGCGGTGTCATACAAGTGTTCACACGAGAAGCCGATCTCACGCCCACAGCACAAGCGCAAATTTTCAAAGGCAGCTATGGTCTTGAGCGCACAGATTGGCAATTTAGCCAACGCAGCGGCAACGTCGGTTTTGTGGCCGACTACAGCACCTTCGAAATTCAAGGCTACCGCAACAACAGCCAAGCCAAAAGAGAACAACTCAACAGCGTGGCCACTGTCGCCCTGAGCGCAGACACTCGCCTGAAGTTGATTGCCAATGTTTTTCGGATGCCCTATGCCAAGGATCCCATTGGCTTAACTGCAGCGCAGTTTTTGGCCAACCCGAAACAAGCTGGCAATTTTTCCTTGGTGAACGACACTCGAAAAACAGTGAACCAAGAACAAGCAGGCGCTGTCCTTGAACACAAGCTCAATCAAAACACCCGCATTCAAGCGCGCATTTACGGTGGCAATCGCGATAACTTGCAATACCAAGCAACCTCTGCCACTGCAGGTTCGTGGGTTGGACTAGAAAGAGATTTTCATGGGCTAGGCTTGCAAATCCAAGGCAAACAAAACTTGGAAGGTGGCAAAGCAGTAGATTGGGTGGCCGGATTTGACCAAGACTACTCTGGAGAAAATCGCCAAGGTGGTCCTGCTGCTACTGGACAAAAGACAGGCAACATCAACCGCAAAGAATTGAATGAAAGTACCAACCGCGATTACTTTGCCCAAGCCAACTGGCGCGTCATGTCAGATTGGACTTTTGTAACCGGTGTTCGACAAAGCAATGTTCAACTCAAAAGCAAAGACGATTACCTCACAGACGGTGTCAATGGCTCTGGCACGGTCAGTTATGAAGCGGCTAATCCCGTCTTAGGCGCCACCTGGCACGTCAGTGACACGCTGAACATTTACTTGAACCAAGGCAAGGGATTCGAAACGCCCACACTTTCCGAATCGGTGTACACCAAGTCAGGCAACTCTGTGGTCGGTTTGTTCAATGCCAATTTAAGTCCCTCACGCAGCCAACACCTTGAGTTGGGTAGCAAATGGACACCTTCGCCAAGCACTCGTTTAGATGCTGCTGTGTTTCGCATCAAAACAGACAATGAAATTGTGACCAGTTTGTCAGTGGGCGGTCGCACGGCTTTCACCAACGCTTCTGAAACATTGCGTGAAGGCCTAGAGCTTTCTGCGCGTCATGCTTTCAACTCAAATTGGCGGACACAAATGACTGCCACCGTGATGAGCGCCGAATATGCAGGCGTCTCGACACTGGCCGGAAAATCATTGCCAGGTATTCCGCAAAAACAATTGTTCACATCCATTTCTTGGGCAGAAAATGGTTTTCAAAACACCCACAAAAAACCATTACAAGGCAAAGCGGCCAGCTTAGATTGGATTGCACGGTCTAGCCTCTGGGCCAATGACGTCAATGATGCAACGGGTGCAGCGCCCGGTTATGGCTTGCTCAACGCCAGAGTCAAGCAAGGTTTTACATGGGGTGCAGCAAACTTCGAAGTCTACTTAGGCGTGGACAACCTCACTGACAAAAAAGCCATCAGCTCTGTCATCATCAACCAAGCAAGTCGGCAATATTTTGAGCCACTGCTTCCACGCAATTGGGTGATTGGAATTTCAAGCAAACTGAATTTGTAATTTCATCTTCATCACAAATTGATTTCGGATTCATGGACGATTGGCTTGAGGTTTAAGGATTTAGGAGTTTACCCAAATAAAAATCCAATATCCCCACTCACGTAAGTGTCTACGCATCCCTACCTGACACGCATTGAATTGAAATGAGTAAATTCGGAGCAGGAGAAATTTTTAGGAGACTTCTGTGAAATACATTTCAACGCATCGATTCAAACAACTTGGCATTGCTGTCTCAATCACTATGGGCGCTTTATCAGCTCATGCCCAAGCCCCAGCAGCGCCGGCTCCAGCTTGGAAGCAAGGCATGCCCGCAGAGATGGCCACTTCCACACTGGCACCTTTGCCCGGAAAGCTCACGGCCACCAAAGCCGCAGACGTGCCAATCAACAGAATCAAATTACCACCCGGATTTAAAGTTGAAGTTTGGGCCGACAGCGTGCCAGGCAGCCGCGCCATTGCGCAAGGTGACGGCGGCAAATACTATGTGGGCACTCGTCCTTTAGGCCGTGTTTATGAAATCACAGACAACGGCACCACACGCACATCGCGCGTAGTGATTGACAAGCTTGACCAGCCTACCGTGGCTTACAAAGATGGCGCTTTGTTCGTCATTTCCGTCGACAAAGTGTTGCGCTTTGATGGCATCGACAAGAACCCCACCGTGGCGCCCGTTGACCTTACAGCCAAGTTCAACTTGCCACCAGAAAAACACCACAACTGGAAGTACATCGCTTTTGGTCCCGATGGCAAACTGTATGTGCCCTTTGGTGCGCCTTGCAACATTTGTGAGCCTCCCAGTGAAGAGTACGCTCAAATTCGCCGTTACAACGCCGATGGCTCTGGCATGGAAGTGCTAGCGCGTGGCGTTCGCAACACGGTTGGATTTGACTGGCACCCCGTCACCAAGGAAATGTGGTTCAGCAATCACGGCCGTGACTGGTTGGGCGACGACACACCCAACGACACCATGAACCGCCTGAAGGTGGGTGGCCATTATGGTTTCCCAAGCTGCCACCAAGGCAACATGGCCGACCCTGATGTGAAGAAAGCCAAGCCTTGCGATGGCATTGAGCAGCCTGTTGCTTTGATGGGCCCTCACTCTGCCACCATGGGTGTGACGTTCTATACCGGCAACATGTTCCCCGCTGAATACCGCAACGTGCTGTTCAATGCTCGCAAAGGTTCATGGAACCGCACCAAGAAAATTGGTCACGACGTGGTCATGGTTCGCGCTGATGCCGATGGTAAAAACGCCAAGGTAGAACCCTTCATGACTGGCTTCTCCAATGAAGCTGATCAAAGCTGGGGGGGTCGTCCTGCCTATTTGCACCAAATGAACGATGGTGCCATGTTGGTGTCTGATGAGCAAAATGGTGTGATCTATCGAGTGTCATACAGCAAGTAACAATGACACGAAGTTCCAAATGGAGGGCCTTGGCCTTCCTAGGGGTGGCCATTTTGGCCCCCCTTTTTTCTGCCGCTCAAAATCTACCTGCTCGGGCTAACATGTGCAATGCGTGTCACGGGCCCAATGGCAATGCGGTGCTCAAGGACATGCCCTCGCTCGCAGGGCAACCCAAGATTTTCATTGAAAACCAATTGGTGCTCATTCGCGAAGGCATGCGTGACATTCCTCAAATGAAGGGTGTCTTAGACAATGTGCCAGACACCGAACTCACCGAGTTGGCCACGTACTATTCAAGTTTGAAAATTGCCAAGCCCACCGCGCAAAAGCAAGCAGCTTTGCACGACAAAGGCGAAACGCTGTCCAAAGAAATGCGCTGCGGTATTTGTCATCTGCCTACCTACGTGGGCAAAGAACAAATGCCTAGACTGGCAGGTCAACGCGAAGACTATTTGCTTCACACCATGCGCGCCATGAAAGCCAACCAAGCCGTCGGCCGAGACCCCATCATGATTGCCTCGCTTTATGGCATCTCAGACGAAGACCTCAAAGCCATCTCCCACTACCTCTCCCGCCTCAACAATTAATTGGGGTCAGATCAACATTAATTAATGTTGCTCTGACCCCAATTGTTTTGCTGGACTCAATCGCCCACAATTTTGCGTTCGCGAATGATTTCGCCAAATCGCTTGGCGTCTTCAGTAGCGCGTGCGCCAAACTCAGCTGGCGTTAAAGGCAAAGCTTCACCACCCAAGTTTTGAATGCGATCTTTCAAAGCTTGCGTTGACAAGATGCGGTTGATTTCACGGTTGACTCTGCTGATCACATCGGCAGGTGTACCTGCTGGGGCATAGAAGCCAAACACCGTGTCAGCGTCAAAACCTTTGAGGCCCGACTCATCCAAAGTGGGCACGTTTGGAAACAAGGGAGAGCGCTTCAGGCTGCCCACTGCCAACAATTTGAGTTTGCCAGCGCGCACCTGCCCCAAGCCAATGCCTGGGTCAAAGTAAAAATCCAACTGACCTGCCAACACATCTTGCAAAGCAGGTGCCGCACCGCGATAAGGTACGTGCACGGCAAACAATCCGGCCTGGCTCTTCATCATTTCACCGGCCAAATGGGGCGAGCTGCCATTGCCTGCAGAACCATACGAAAGCTTGCCCGGATTTTCTTTGGCGTATTTTAAAAAGCCTTGAATATTGTCAACAGGCAAACTGGGCTTGGCCACCAAAAAAACCAACCCTCTGGCGGCAGAAGCCACTGGCACCAAGTCTTTGGTGGGATCAAATGACATGCGCGCATAAATGTGCGGATTGACAGACACCATGCCACCAGAACTCATGAGGAAGGTGTAGCCATCGGGGGCAGACTTGGCCACGATGTCGCCGCCTAAATTGCCATTGGCACCGCCTCTGTTTTCTATCACAACGGGTTGGCCCAGAGCCTCTGCTAAAGGTATGCCAACAGCACGCGCTATTTGATCAGCAGCGCCACCCGGCGGAAAGTTGACAACCACTTTGATCGGCTTAGAAGGCCAAGTTTGAGCCAGTGCATTGGCACACAAAGCAGGGCCAAGCAAAAGCACCGACAAAGCGGCAGCAAGCGTACGCCGCGTGAATTGAGAACTCAAATGGACTTGATGGGTATTTTTCATGATGTCTCCTGTGGGTCTGAATCAATGTCAGTTTTTTATGAAGTTTGTTTTACTCTCGGATTTTTCATCCAAAGAATGGGTTGTTCTTTGACGGGGCGCGCAGGCGCACCATGTTGTAACAAGGCAAGATCAAAGGACTGACCTTTTTCGTCTTGCAAAGCAGCTTTTCTAATTTGAGCCACAACTGACGCTTGGACATCCAAAGATTTCTCTGCTGTAGGCTGACAAACCGTTCTCAAAATATGAAGCAAGTTATCTTTGCCGCGTTCATTGGTACTGCCGTAGCCCTTGATTAACTGCCCACACCTTGCAACTTCTAAAGCCAATTCAGACGAACGCAGGCAAGCTTGGCCAATGCCTTCAAGCCATTCTTCAATGAGCGCTTGTTCGGTAGCATAGCGACTGCCAAGGGGCCGCAGTGCCCGCATGGCCGCCAAAAAGCGCAAACTCAAAAGGCCAACAACGGAGTGACGAGCCAACTTAATTGGCATTGACCACGCGGCCTTGCCCTTCAAAATGCGTGCACGGTCCCACCTCAATAAACCCTGAGCCCAAGAAGAAGGCAGCATGGCTGCAATCTCTGGCACACCTGGCTTGAAGTGGTCATAGACTTTGAGCAATTCGCCCTCTTTGAGTTTCACCTCTGTTGACACACGTTCCCAACGCGTTGCTTTGCTTTTCAGATGGGCCACCTGAATGATGTCGTCAAAAGCCATCCACAAAGCCAACCATCGAATGGCTTCTGTGGTCACTGGACATTCAGCAGATGCACCTGGGCTGGCCAATTCAATGGCTTTTAACTTCAACAAGCGCCTCACCATGAGTTGTGCATAGCTTTCGTTTTGGTATTGAACCAATCGATCAAATGCCAAGGCCAAGAGTTCGTGCGTGTGCTGTGGAAACTGCTGTGCCACTTGAGTTGGCAAGCTAAAAACCAAACTTGCCTTTGGCGCAGCAGGTGACAAGACTTTTTCAACATACTGCGCTTGTTCACGCTGCAAACTGACTCGCTCAAAGGCCAATGTAAATCCTCGCAAACTGGCCTTGGCAGAAGCGCTGTTGCCAGACAACACCGCTTCATAATGCCGACGCTCAAACGGCAGCAAACCACTGGCCGCAATGGCACCCAACATGACGGCGCTGACCATGGTGCCCGCTTCCCGGCACAGACTGCCCATGTCCAGAACGTGGTGTCTTAAGCTGTTGGCAGAAATTACATCGAGCAAGGGTGCTTCTTGGCGACGGCCATCGCCCATGACCATTTTCTCGGCGGTAGTAAGGGCACGCGAAGATGAGCTGATCACGCACGTGCGGTCTGACGACGCAAAACCATTGCCAATTTGCCTAGCGGTTTCTAACAACTCTGAGGAAACCAAGGCATCCAGCCGACCTGGCAAAGGGTTCAAACCCAGCACTGGTTTTTGGCCCTTGAGTTGGCTATTTGAGACTGGGTAAATTTCGAGGTAGTAAGTGGTGGCGCCCGTGCGCTGTGCCACGCCAGGAGTAGAAGTGGCTTGTGCAGGGTAATCTGCTATGCGCGCCACATCCACCAACCAATCGGCCAAGACGCCGCCGCCTTCACCGCCTAATGCACACAACAAGATTGATACAGCTTGAGTCATGTTGATATCTATTTGGGTGCCATTAGGCCGGTTGCAAAAAGCGAGTCATCCATGTCTGAAGGCGCGCGCCAATGCGCTCCCAAGGACTCGGATTCTGAACCACTTCTGCTCGGTAAAACGAAGGGCACAAAGTAGCTGCGTGTGCGTTTTCGCCGCACAAACCACAGCCCACACAACCCTCAATGACGGTGGCCACAGGATCTACTTTTAAAGGATCGGGGTTGTCTTTCAGTGTGAGCGTAGGACAACCAGAGAGTCGAATGCAGGCATGGTCGCCGTTGCAAACGTCTTCATCAACGCCGTATTTCACACGCTCAACGCGCTTGCCTTTGGCCAACAAAGAAGCCAGCCACGGCTTAATACGGCGCTGCCTCTCCAACTGACATTCACCCTCGGCCACAATGACCTTCAGCCCTTGAAAGTCGGTGGTGAAGGCCTCTGTGAGAGTGGCCTGCATTTCGGCAACTTCATAAGTGTGAACTGTTCTCAACCACTGAACACCCAAACCCTTTAAGGTGGATTCAATCACTTGGTTGGTATGCACCACACTTTCGCGCTTGTCGCTTGTGGCGTCTTTGGTCATCTCGGTGGGTGTGTTGATGATGTCTTGCGTTCCGGTGGCTGAGGTGTAGCCATTTTTAAAGATCAGCAAGACAGCATCATCGCCATTAAAGAGTGCGCTTTGAACACCTGTGAGCAAACCGTTGTGCCAAAAACCGCCATCGCCCATGACCGACAAAACACGCCGCTTCATGAGTGGCGAAACGCCCGCACGACTGGCCAAGCTCATGCCATATCCCAAAATAGAATGACCTACAGAAAATGGCTCAAACGTGGCCAGCGCATGACAACCAATGTCACCCGACACATGCACTGGGCCTACCGTTTCTTGTGCCAACTTCAAAGCAGAAAAAACGGGGCGCTCGGGACAGCCAATGCACATGCTGGGCGGCCGAGCTGGAATAGGAATTCCAAGCATCGTTTGCACTTCTTGCCGTCTCTTTGTATTGCCTTGCAACCATTCTTGCGTTGCCTTGGGCACGGCATTGGGTTCATGCCGATTGAGAAAATTCAGCAAACCTTCCGCCATGACCTCGGCTGTGTATTCGCCGCCAGAAGGCAACATGTCTTTGCCATGCAAAGGCGTTTGCAAATCTAAACGGCGCAGCATAAGCGCCAACTCTTGTTCAATGTATTCAGGCTGACCCTCTTCCAGCAACAGCACAGCCGACTTGTCTTTGCAAAAATCGATCAGCTCAGTGGGCACCAAGGGGTAGGTCACATTCAAGACCAAAATGGACAGGCTTGAAACACCAAACGCATCTGACAAATCAAATTGCTGAAGCGCCCGAACAAGCGTGTTGTAGAGCCCACCTTGCACAATCAAACCCAAATGTTTGTGCTGTGTACCAGGGAAATGTTCGTTCAAACCATTGGCAAGAATGAACTCACGCGCAGCAGGCAGCCTGTGCCCCACCTTGCGTTTTTCTTGTGCAAAAGTGACTGGCGGATGTGCCAATCGCATGTAATCAAAACCAGCGGGTTCGGGAATCAAGTTCTTTTTAGAAAGCAAAGGCGCTTGGTTTGTTTTGGCCACAAACTGCCCACGCACATGACAAGCGCGAATACGCAACTCCATCATGACGGGCATGTTCGAGGCCTCAGACAAACGAAAACCTTGCTCGACCATGTTGACCATTTGGCCCAACTCAGGCCGAGGGTCAAGCAAACACATGCCCGATTTCAAGGCATAGGCGTGAGTGCGTTCTTGAATAACGCTGGCACCCTCGCCGTAATCTTCGCCCACCACAATCAGAACGCCGCCCGTCACACCAGGCGATGACAAATTGGACAAGGCATCGGCCGCTACATTGGTACCCACAATGGATTTCCAAGTGACCGCCCCGCGAATGGGATAATGAATAGAAGCCCCCAACATGGCCGCCGCAGAAGCTTCGTTAGAACAGGCTTCTACATGAACACCCAGCTCATCCATGTAGGGCTTGGCTTGGACCATGACATCTAAAAGGTGCGAAACGGGCGCGCCTTGGTACCCCCCGACATAAGCAACGCCCGACTGAAGCAAGCCTTTGGTAATGGCCAGAATGCCCTCACCGCGGAAAACTTCACCGTCACCTTTTCGCAAGGACTTTATTTCTTCGTGAAAAGAGACTTCCAAAAGTGACTCCAAGTCTTTTGATGTTCAGGCGGCACCTGCGTATTGGACTGCCGAAAGCTTATCAGTCTAGTCCAAAAGCCAATTACAGAAACAGCGCATCGTCAAAAATAGCTACGGCTCGGGTCCAACCCGCAGATGCACCCCTGATCTTGTGCGGAAAGCAACTGATGTAAAAACCTGAAGCAGGCAATACCTCTAAGTTGTGCAGCTTTTCAATGTGGCAATAGCCAATGTCTCTGCCTGCTTTGTGGCCTTCCCAGATCAAGGAGGCATCGTGCGAGGCTTTGTATTTTTCTGCCGTATGCACAAAAGGTGCATCCCAACTCCATGCGTCTGTGCCAGTCAATCGAACACCCCTTTCC
>OFQL01000096.1_pt1 | contig 13589 bp, 11 predicted proteins | sample 1542791 | NCBI WGS metagenome assembly OFQL01 (sample SAMN05442517, study PRJEB24371) | freshwater metagenome | isolation source: Freshwater Lake | place: Canada: Niagara | collected 2012-08-03 | reverse complement strand
CCCCCTTTGCATTCTCTTTGACCTGCTTGGCAGTAGTTGCTCCCATGATCGCACTTGAAACATTTGAGTTATTGAGTACCCATGCCAGAGCTAACTGAGCCATCGTAATTCCAAGATCTGTAGAGATTGGCTTTAATTTTTGAACCGCGGTGAGAACATCCTCTCGCAGCCAGCCTGAGATAAATCCAGCGCCACCCTCCAAGCTGTTCTTATCGTTGGCGCGAGAGTTTGCTGGTGGCTTCTTTCCCGGGAGATATTTACCAGTTAACACACCTTGCGCAATTGGTGACCAAACTATCTGACCAATCCCCTCTTTTTCGCAAAGTGGAATAACTTCAGATTCAATTACTCGCCAAAGCATTGAATATTGAGGTTGGCTGGAGATATAACGGTAGTAACCTTTTTCATCTTGAATCTTTAATGCTGCTGCAATCTGTTGGGCATTCCACTCGGAAAAACCAATATATAAAACTTTGCCACTTCTGATTAAATCATCAAATGCACCCAGTGTTTCCTCTAGCGGTGTTTCATAATCAAAACGGTGAGCTTGATATAAATCTACATAATCAGTCTTAAGTCGTTTAAGGGAGGCATTGCAAGATTCCATAATGTGTTTACGAGAAAGGCCACGGTCATTTTTTCCCTCACCAGTTGGCCAATAAACCTTGGTAAATAATTCATAAGATTCACGCTTAACACCTTTTAATGCTTTACCTAAAACAGATTCTGCTTTTGTACCGGCATAAACATCTGCGGTGTCATATGTGGTGATACCAAGATCAAGGGCGGTCTTTACGCATTTAATGGCTGCATCTGATTCAACCTGTGAACCGTGGGTAATCCAGTTTCCAAATGTTAATTCGGATACATACATTCCAGTGCTGCCCAGGCGTCTATGTTGCATATTTAACTTTAACCTGCGAAAGGATTTAGCGCAATATTGCGTGGTGAGTTGCTATTACGCCTGCATTAATACAACAATTCACCTACAACCAAATATTGAAGGCTTTTAAATGTAATTGGGGGAAGTCGGTGTAAATCCGACGCTGTCCCGCAACCGTGAGAAGATTTTTTCAAGTCGGATTACCCAACACATTTACTTATCCACCCGTCGAGGATTGCGGGGCGAGGATTCTCACCTAGTGAGTCTCTGCGCTTTCGTAAACCTCTCAGCTAGAGAGGCAATAATGTTTAGCGATATATCTACTGAGGCGAGAAAGTTTTTTTCTGCCATATTTGTCGCAGTTCTAGTTGTAGGTGGTACTTCCCTTTGGTCTACTCAAACTCGAGCAAATTGTGTAAATGTTCTTATTGATTATGGCTCCTTAGATTCTTCCAATGCTGACTTTGAAAAATGTCTGCCAGTAACTGGTGAAATTACAGCTTTAGAATTGATGCAAAATGCAAATTTTAAATTAGAAGGAACTAACAAATACGGAAATAATGTAGTTTGTCGATTAAATAATTTACCTAAACCGAACCAAGCAATCGGTGTAAAAGGGCATGAAGATTACATTGAAGAGTGCAAGGAGATGCCAGCTTCTTTTGCATACTGGGCAGTACTTGAAAAAAGATGGCAAGTAATTCCAAACCCTTTTGATTTAAATGGAAAATGGGCGTGGGCACAAGTTGGTGTGGCTGAGTTAGCCATGAAACCAGGTGATGGCCTGGCGTTTGTTTTTGTTACCAACGGCGATGTAAAGTTCCCTGATTAGGAGTTGAAATGCAAAAAACTATGTTTGAGCAAGAACCGATAATCGTCATGACTAAAACAACTTCAAGAATTAAACTAGCGATTTCAAAAGTATCTGCGTTAGTTCTACATGTAGCAATACTTATTGCTGGTACTAGCCTTGCAGAATATGGCTGGCGTTACTGGGGCGGGCACTACTAAAGCTATTAACGAACCTTTGATGGCACAAAAGGTAGCTCTACAACATTAAATGAAGAATCTACTCCTCTAATATCAATTAGAACCTGATCTCCTTTAACAATTGCAGGATTAATTAATGCCAGTCCAATACCTTTTTTAAGGCCAGGAGAAAATGTTCCACTAGTTACCTGCCCAATAACTTTGCCAGTTATATCTTTAACCTGCATATCTTTTCGTGGAATTCCGCGATCAGTTGCCAGAATTGCCCTTAGTTTTAATTTAGTTCCAGTTTGCTTTTGCTCAAGCAATGTTTGCTTGCCCCTAAAGGATTCTTTTTGCCAACCAATTGCCCAACTAGCCGATGCTTGCACCGGTGATATCTCAAGTGAGAGTTCATGTCCATGTAATGGATATCCCATCTCAGTTCGCAGAACATCTCGCGCTCCTAAGCCACATGGTGTGCCATTAAGTTGCTTAATAACTGTTATCAATCTGTCCCAAACTTTTTCAGTCTGCGCCCATGTTGGAATGATTTCAAAGCCGAACTCACCGGTATAGCCAGTTCTACATAAAATAACTGAACAATTATCGATTGTGGTATTAATAAACTCCATGTAATCAATTGAGCTTTTAATTCCAAGTATCTCTAGCGCTTGTGATGACTTAGGTCCTTGGAGTGCGATCACTCCATACTCATTATGCAGATTCTTAACTTCAACTGAACTAGGCGCTTGATCATTTAATATTTTAAAGACCGAACTGGTATTAGAGGCATTTGGTACTAAAAATAGATCAGTATCTGAGTTTCGATAAACAATAAGATCATCAACTACTCCACCATCTTCATTACATAACAAAGAGTATTGGGCTTGTCCGGCTGTAATTCTATTTAAATCATTGGTTAACATTTGATTTAAAAAATTAAGTGCACCATCTCCCTTAACAGAAATTTTGCCAAGATGGGAAACATCAAATACTCCTACTTGCTGGCGAACTGCAGAGTACTCCGCAATTACTCCAGTATCTGGATACTCAATTGGCATAAGCCAGCCACCAAAATCTGCCATCTTTGCATTTAACTGCAAATGCCTAGAATTCAGAGGTGAATTATTCATTGGCTTAACCTACACGCCAGTGATTAAATTTTAATGCAGGTGGCATTTTCTATGATTATCATCTTTTAAAAGTATCCCTTAGGCTTAGCCCCTAGCCAATACTGTGATGTGATTAACCAAAAAATGGGAGTTTAGATGTTAAAGATTAAACTAACTGAACGAGCAGATAGTGAAATCTTGGTGGTTGGGCTTGGATTAATCGGCAAAAAACTGCAAATAGAATCAACAGGTGCACAAATAGACACCGCCGCCTTACTCACCACACTAACTAACATGGGCGCTAGTGGTGAGGTTGATGAAGTAATTAAATTACCTAGTAAATCAAATAAGTTAATCGTTTTTACTGGCCTGGGAAAAATTGAATCAAACTTTAGTCCAGAGCTTTTACGCAGAGCTGCTGGAGCCGCTTCTCGACATTTACTTGGTAATGACTCGGCAAGCTTTGCCTTGCCCCACAAATCTGTTGCAGAAATAGCTGCAATTGCTGAAGGAGCCGCACTAGGTTCCTATGCATTTACAGAGTTTCGCGGCAGTAGCAAGGGTGCTCAAAAGAACCCACTTTCATCAATAACAGTTGTAACCCGCTTTGCTAATACCGCCCAAGCAAAAACAGCTATGAAGCGTGCAGAAATTATTGCCGAACAAACTTTTCTTGTAAGAGATCTTATTAATACTCCACCATCCTCTCTAACTCCTGATTCATTTTGTCTTCGAACTAAAAAATTAGCGTCAAAGTATGGAGTTAAAGTTGAAATACTTAATGATGCAGCACTTCGCAAAGGTGGCTACGGTGGAATTATTGGCGTAGGGCAAGGTTCAGCTAATCCCCCAAGACTTCTTCACCTGACCTATTCACCTACCAAAGCTAAAAAAAGATTTGCCTTTGTTGGTAAAGGAATTACCTTTGATACCGGCGGTCTTGCACTTAAGCCAGCTAATGGCATGGAGGCAATGAAAGCAGATATGTCTGGGGCAGCAGCTGTTGTTGCAGCTATCTTTGCAATTGCGCAGTTAAAGCTTCCAATTGCTATTGATGCTTGGGCGCCCCTTGCTGAGAATATGGTTAGCGATACCGCTACTAGACCAAGTGATGTAATTACTATTTATGGTGGTAAAACTGTTGAGGTATTAAATCCTGATGCAGAAGGAAGATTAGTTTTAGCCGATGCCCTAGTAAAAGCTGCCGAGGTCGGTAAGAAGTCTGGTGGCCTAGATGGAATCATTGATGTTGCCACGTTAACTGGCGCTCAAGTTGTTGCACTCGGTAGTAGAACATCTGCAGTTATGACAAATGATGAAAATTTTAGTGGCCAATTTTTAACTGCAGCCAATATTGCTGGTGAATCATTTTGGCCAATGCCATTGCCAGTTGAACTTCGAGCATCACTTGATTCACCAATTGCAGATTTAGCAAACATTGGTGATCGAATGGGCGGCATGTTGGTGGCAGGATTATTTTTAAAGGAATTTATTGATCCACAAACTCCATGGCTGCACCTTGATATTGCTGGGCCAGCATTTAACGAGAAAACCGCTCATGGTTACACACCAGTTGGTGGTACTGGAATTGCCCTACGCTCACTGCTTTGCCTAGCTGAGTTGGCTTCATCACAGGCATAGTGCTTATTAATTCTCAGGTATTAGCAGCTAGTAATTTTGTGGAAGGATTACCTCATGGCCGATTTTGATCTTGTAATTCTCGGTGGTGGCAGTGGTGGCTACGCGGCAGCACTTCGAGCATCCCAACTAGGTCAAAAAGTCGTACTAATTGAAAAAGAAAAACTTGGCGGCACCTGCCTTCATAAAGGTTGCATTCCAACTAAAGCCCTACTTCATGCTGGTGAGATTGCTGATAACACTCGCCATGCTGGTGAGTTTGGTGTTAAGGCAGATTTTCATTCAATGGATATGGGCGCAGTTAATTCATATAAGAATGGCGTGGTTTCAAAGTTACATAAAGGGTTAGAAGGTTTGGTTAAATCAAGAAATATTACCTACGTGCAGGGATCTGGAAAGCTAATATCTAAAAATACAATTGAAGCCAATGGTGAAAAATACACCGGCAAGAACATTATTTTAGCTACAGGTTCATTTCCAAAAACATTACCTGGTCTTGAAATTGATGGTAAGCAGATCATGACTAGTGAGCAAGCAATGCATCTAGATTATGTGCCAAAATCGGTAATTGTTTTAGGTGGTGGCGTAATTGGTTGTGAGTTTGCCTCAGTCTGGAAATCATTTGGTGCTGAAGTAACAATTGTTGAAGGACTTTCTCATTTGGTAGCTCTCGAAGATGAATCATCAAGTAAGCAACTAGAGCGGGCATTTAGAAAACGTGGTATTAATTTTGAGCTTGGCGTTAAGTTTAAATCTGCTGAACGCGGTAAGAAAGATGTAACAATTACTTTAGAAGATGGTAAAAAATTTAGTGCGCAGATCTTATTAGTAGCAGTTGGTCGTGGACCAGTATCTTCTGGCTTAGGTTATGAAGAAGCTGGCATAAAGATGGATCGCGGTTATGTTTTAGTAGATGATAAATGCCGAACAAATGTGGCAGGTATCTGGGCAGTTGGAGATTTAATACCGACTCTGCAATTAGCCCATGTTGGTTTTGCTGAAGGAATTCTGGTGGCTGAAGAGATCGCTGGTTTAAAGCCAAGGGCAATTAATTATGATGGTGTTCCTCGTGTTACCTACTCTGAGCCTGAGGTGGCATCCGTTGGCCTTACCACCGCAGCTGCTAAGGCAGCTGGGCATGATGTAGTTGAATTAAATTATGATTTGGCTGGAAATGGAAAGGCTAATATCTTAAAGACCGCTGGATCAGTGAAATTAGTTGCGAAGAAGAATGGACCAATCTTGGGAATACATATGGTCGGCTCTAGGGTCGGTGAGCTTTTAGCTGAGGCACAGTTAATTTATAACTGGGAAGCAGATGCAAGCGATGTTGCCCAACACATTCATGCCCATCCAACCTTGTCTGAGGCAATGGGTGAGGCACACTTAGCCCTGGCCGGTAAGCCACTACATGCTCATGGTTAGGAGAAAATAAATATGACATTTTCAATAACTATGCCAGCACTTGGTGAATCAGTAACTGAAGGAACTGTTACCCGTTGGCTTAAAAAAGAGGGCGATCAGATCGCAGTTGATGAACCTTTATTAGAAGTTTCTACCGACAAAGTTGATACTGAAATTCCATCTCCAGTTGCAGGAGTACTACAAAAAATTATTGTCCAAGTTGATTCAACTGTGGCAGTTGGCGCAGAACTTGCTGTAATTGATGAATCTTCATCCCCTACAAAAGCTGCCGCACCTGCGCCAGTTGTTGCAGCCGCTCCTGTTGTTGAACCAAAACCGGTAGCAGTAGCACCAGTTGTAGCAGCTCCGGTTGTACAAAAACCGGTAGCCGTAGCACCAGTTGTGGCAGCTCCTGTTGTTGCACCTGCCCCAGTTATTAGTGCACAGGTAAATACAGCAAGATCAGATGATGCTTATGTGACACCAATTGTTAGAAAACTTGCGGCTGAAGCTGGCGTTAATCTTTCCACAATTACTGGAACTGGTGTTGGCGGGCGAATTCGTAAGGAAGATATTTTAGCTGCCGCTCCTAGAGCTGCTGCTATACCTACTGCCACTTCTCTATCTTCAACTCAATCTAATTACACACCTACTTCAACTTCTCAATCGGGGCCAATTGCTGTTTCACCACTTCGAGGCACAACTGTTTCAATGTCAAGGTTGCGTAAGGTAATTGCTGATCGAATGGTTGAGTCATTAAAGATTTCTGCTCAATTAACTACAGTTGTTGAAGTTGATGTAACAAAGATCGATCGTCTGCGTATCGCTGCTAAGGCATCTTTTGAAGCTAGAGAAGGGGTTAAGCTAACCTTTTTGCCATTTTTTGCTGTTGCAGTATGTGAGGCATTAAAGCAACACCCAGTTTTAAACTCATCAGTTGAAGGTGATCAAATTACTTATCATGGGGCTGAACACTTAGGTGTTGCGGTAGATACTGAACGTGGATTATTAGTGCCAGTTGTTAAAGATGCTGGTGATTTAAACATGGGTGGTATTGCACGACGAATCTCAGAGGTGGCATCTCGCACTAGAGAAAATAAAATAACACCAGATGAACTAGGTGGTGGCACATTTACAATTACAAATACTGGATCACGTGGGGCGCTATTTGATACACCGATAATTAACCAACCACAGGTAGCAATTCTAGGTTTAGGCGCCGTGGTTAAAAGACCAACAGTTGTGAAAGACACGGATGGGGGCGAAACTATTGCAATTCGTTCAATGGTTTATCTAGCTCTCTCTTATGATCATCGAGTCGTTGATGGCGCAGATGCTGCCCGCTTTTTAGTAACACTAAAAGAAAGATTAGAAGAGGGTCGCTTCGAATCTGATTTAGGTTTGTAATTTGCCAAAGATTACTTCAATCGCAGTAACCGGGGCCTCTGGCTTAATCGGAAGCGCACTAGTTGGCCAACTAAGACTTGATGGCTATCAGGTAAAAAAACTAGTAAGGCGACCACCTAGAACTGCAGATGAAGTCAGTTGGGATCCAATTAAAGGTGAAATTGATCTTGCCTCTTTAGAGGGTGTTGATGCGGTATTTCATTTAGCTGGCGCTGGAGTTGGTGACAAAAGATGGTCAGCTGCTTACCGTTCTCAAATATTAAACTCGCGCTTACTTGGTACAACCACAATTGCAGCTGCATGTGAGAAATTACAACCTGAAGTATTTATTTCTGCTAGCGCAATCGGTTACTACGGTGAGACTGGAAATCGATCTGTTACTGAAACAGATCGTGGCGGTGATGATTTCTTATCAATCGTTTGCCGTGAGTGGGAGGCTGTTGCTGATCTTGCTCCAAGTGTTAGAACCATTAAGTTACGAACTGGATTAGTGCTAGATCCAACCGGTGGAGCCTTAGGACGAATGATTCCATTATTTAAATTTGGTCTTGGTGGAAAATTAGGCTCAGGTAAGCAGTGGTGGTCTTGGATTACGTTACATGATCAAATTAGAGCAATGCTGTTTTTAATGAACTCAAAGATTGAAGGCGCAGTTAACTTAACTTCACCTAATGCTGTCACTAATCAAGAGTTCACAGCCGCATTAGCTCTCGCTATGAAGCGCCCTGCAATATTTCCTGCCCCAGCCTTTGCCCTGCGGGCAGTCTTAGGCGGTTTTTCTACCGAGGTCTTAGGTTCTAAAAAAGTAATCCCGCAGGTATTAATGGATAATAAATTTGAATTTGCTTATCCGCACGTGTCTGCAGCACTTACCGCTTTAGTAGATTGATTTTAAAAATTACTATCTAATTGAATTTAGCCTTGCTAAGTCAATAATTTTTGCAACACTTAATGCTTCATCTGTAGAAACTGGCCAACTTCCACCAGATAAAGCTTCTTTAACTTGAACATAAAATTGAGCATAATTTCCATCAACACTTTGATACTCCGTAATTTCATCACCACGATGAATGAAAGCCTTACTTTTTGTACTTTCCCCCCAGACTCCACCCTTTGGATAAAGCCCATTTCGCAGCATTGTCTCTTGTGGATCTAAATCACTAATAATTAGTGCACCTTTATCGCCGATTAATCTAATTCTTGGGCCAGGCGAACCAATGATAGTGCTTGCAGATAAATAAGAGTCAACACCAGATGCATGCTTTAAAACCAAAACAGTATCATCATCTGCTCCACCACGAATTGAATTAATTGAAGATGAAACTAACTCTGCTGGACCAAACCAATCTAATGCAGTTGATAGTAGGTGTGGCTGCAGATCTAGTAAATTACCGCCTCCCTCACTCGCACTTTGATTCTCTCGCCAGGATTCAGGATTTATTGTTTCTCTGAAACGTTCGAATCTAGATTCTAATCTAAAAATATTTCCAATTACTCCCTCATTAATGATTTTCTTAATAGTTAAAGCATCGCTATCCCACTTACGATTAAAGTAAGTTGTGACAGGGGTATTAAATTGCTTTGACACTAGAATTATCTCTTCAGTTTCTTTAAGTGTCCTTCCCATTGGTTTTTCGATGACAACAGGTACGCCTGCCTTTAATCCTGTGATTGCTTGGCTAGCATGTGCATTATTTGCTGAAGCAACTACTAGCAAATCTAAATCTAACTCCAGAAGTTGTTCAATATTTTCTACAACACCTACTGCAGGAAAATCAGATTCCGCAGCCTTTTTTCTCTCTGGATTTTTAGTAAGTACCCCAACAACATCAAAACCAACGCCTTTTAGAAGCGGGGCATGGAAATAGCGCCCAGCAAGCCCATAACCTGCAATACCAACACGGGGACCCATTTCGAAAGGGTACTACTTACTTTCGTGTTGTAGTTTTGAAGGCCACCAAATCTTTGGTCCTATCTGATGAACCAACGCTGGAACAAGTAATGATCTAACAATGATGGTATCGAGTAATACTCCAAATGCGACTGCAAAGCCAAGTTGTGCTAAGGGAACAAGTGGTAGAACACCAAGTACTGCGAATGTTGCAGCTAATACAATTCCAGCAGAAGTAATCACACCACCAGTTACGGTTAATCCTTTTATTACTCCCTTACGCGTTCCCAACTTTAACGACTCTTCTCTAACTCTTGTCATTAAGAAGATGTTGTAATCGATACCTAGTGCAACTAAAAAGATAAAGGCAAACAATGGGAATGAAGCATCAGCGCCTTTGAAATTAAATATGTTATCAAAGACTAATTGACAGACACCAAGAGTGGCCATAAATGAAAGTACTACAGTTAGTAAAAGTAATGCCGCAGCTAAGATGCTTCGTAATAGTAAGCCTAAAATAATTCCAATAATTATCAATACGATCGGAATAATTACTCGATTATCATTACGGGATGCCACATCGGTGTCATACTGAACTGCCGTTCCACCGCCAACAAGAATGCCTTTATCGACCGCGTGTACTGCTTCTCTAATCAAGGGAATAGTATTTCTAGCTTCTACAGAGTCAGGGGCTACTTTTAAAGTAGCATTTAGTAATACCTGTCCATCTACCACCTTAACTGGTGGTGTAGGGGCGCCTGGAATTTTTTGTCCAGCAACAACTGGTTCAACAAATGCAATATTTTTAACAGTTAATAATGCGTCGGTAGCTCGTGTTACATCACTCTCGTTCACCACAATCTCAACCGGTAAACCTTCACCACTTGGAAAATGTTCACCAAGGCGTTCTAGTCCAATTACTGAATCAGTCCTTTTTGTAAATGCTTCAGTATTTGCTAACCCATCCGCCTTTAGAGTGAAGGAAAAACCCGCAAATATCACTAAAAGTAACGCTGTTGATATCCAGATTCGTTTTGGATTTCGCTCAACCGCATTACCAATTTTTGCCCAAGTACCGCTTAGCTGCTCATCTACATCATCAAATCTTGGAATTTTTGGCCAAAATATCCATCGACCAAAAACTAATAGCAGTGCTGGTAGAAAAGTTAGTACAGTAATCATTGATACTGCCACACCGATTGCACCAACTGGGCCAAGTCCACGGTTACCAGATAGATCACTGAGTAATAGGACTAAGAGGCCGGCAATTACAGTTGAACCTGAAGCTAATATCGGTTCAACCACTCCCCTTAGGGAAACTTTCATCGCCTCATATCTAGATTCATGGTGATGTAACTCTTCTCGATACCTGGCAATTAGTAATAATGCATAATCTGTTGCAGCGCCAAGCACCAGCACCGATAAAATTCCCTGCGACTGCCCATTTAAATCTAGTAAATCAGCTTTTGCTGCATAGTAAACAATTGTTCCAGCGAGAGATAGCGCGGTTATTGCAGAAAATAGTGGCAGAATCCAAAGTAATGGTGATCTATAAACCACAATTAAAATAAGAGAGACTACTAATAAAGTTGTTGTTAATAGAGTTGAATCAATTGATCCAAATGCTCCAAATAGATCAGCAAATATGCCACCAAATCCGGTGACATGTGTTGTTAGATCCTTTGCCTCAAAATTTTCTTTTAAATCCTCGCGCATAAAATCCACTATCAGTGAAAGTGTTGGTTTTTCTTCAACTCTTTCCTCAACAATTGCCGAGTTTAAAGCAATATTTACTAGCGCCGCTTTGCCATCCTCTGAAGGAATAGCCTGGATAGGAAAACCAGCAACAAAATATGAACTAAGTGGCTTACCAGATTCTGGTAATACTTTATTTCCTATTCCATCAAGGTAGCTTTGAATTCTTTCTAAATTAGCTGGATTTTTTATAGGATTAATATCTCCTAGGAAAAGTAGAAGTGTTGGAATTTGATCGTTTGAGCTATCAGAAAATTTAACAGTAATTTTGCTAGCCAGAGTTGATTCTGCGCTATCAGGTAAAAATGCGGCGTTATCATTTTCCTGAACAGTAGAGAGCTTGCCAAAAGTAGGCCCGGCAACGGATGTGATACCAAGCCATGCAATTATTACAATAATTGCAATCCAAAGTGGCTTTCGTCCTTTAACTGTGCCTGATGACTTATTTTTCTTTACCATGGCAATAAAACCCTTCGATTTAATCTGGCTTAAGTCGCATAATCTACCAGCGATGCAATTTTGCTCACACCAATGGCGCGATTAATCTAATCTTTAGCGAAAATCTGCCCTACCAATTAGGCTATCTCTGTGAGTTCAGCCATATTAACTGAGAATCAACTTAAAGTAACAGAGCTTGGAGTTGTAGATTATTTAAGCGCGTGGAAATTGCAAAAACAAATTCACCAAGATGTTGTTAACTTACAAACTGAGAATACATTGTTATTACTAGAGCATCCCTCTGTATATACCGCAGGAAGACGCACTGAAATTTTAGATCGCCCATTAGATGAGACTCCAGTAATTGATGTCGATCGGGGTGGAAAGATAACTTGGCATGGTCCTGGGCAGTTAGTCGGATATCCAATAGTTAAATTAAAGAATTCAACTGATGTAGTTGGTTTTGTAAGAGAGTTAGAAACTGCACTGATTTCAGTCTGCGCTGAGTTTGGCATTAAGGCTGATCGCTACTGTGAGCGAAGTGGTGTTTGGGTAAGAGATGATAAAAGTGATCGAAAAATTGCAGCAATTGGGCTACGGGTTGCAAAAGGTGTCACCATGCATGGCTTTGCTTTAAATGTAAATCCAGATTTATCTGCATTTGAAAAAATAATTCCGTGCGGTATCTCTGGTGCAAAGGTGACCTCACTGAGCGCAGAGCTTGGCAGTGAAATTACTATTAATGAAGTTCTTCCTGTAATAAAAAAGCACATTCAACCAATGCTAGATAGAATTTCGCAATGAGTATCGATCCAAATGGGCGCAAGCTTCTTAGAATTGAAGCTCGAAATTCTCAGACGCCAATAGAGCGCAAACCTGAGTGGATTAAAACTAAAGCGGTAATGGGTCCTGAGTACACAAAACTTCGATCCTTAGTTGCAACCGAGGGATTACACACAGTCTGCCAAGAAGCAGCTTGTCCAAATATTTTTGAGTGCTGGGAAGATAAAGAAGCAACATTTTTAATTGGCGGCCAAGCCTGCACAAGGCGTTGTGATTTCTGCAATATTGATACAGGTAAGCCAGATCCTCTAGATAGAGATGAACCTAGAAGAGTTGCTGAGTCAGTTAAGGTGATGGATCTTAAGTATGCAACCATTACTGGAGTTGCTAGAGATGATCTAGATGATGAAGGTGCTTGGCTATATGCAGAAACTATTGCCCAAGTTCATGCATTAAATCCAGGAGTTGGCGTAGAGATGTTAGCTCCTGACTTTAGTGGGCATTCACATCTTTTAAATCAAGTCTTTGAAACAAGGCCAGAAGTTTTTGCTCATAATCTTGAGACAGTTCCAAGAATATTTAAAGAGATTAGGCCAGCCTTTCGATATGAAAGATCTCTTAATGTGATTACTCAAGCAAGAGATTTTGGCTTGATTACAAAATCAAATTTAATCTTAGGAATGGGTGAAACTAGAGATGAAGTTTCACAAGCATTAAAGGATCTACGCGATGCAGGTTGTGATTTAATCACTATTACTCAATACCTGCGCCCATCTGCTAAACACCACCCAGTTATCCGTTGGGTTAAGCCAAATGAGTTTGTTGAGTTAAGTAAAGAGGCTCAAGAGATAGGATTTCTTGGTGTTATGAGTGGTCCATTGGTACGTTCTAGCTATCGAGCAGGCCGGCTATATAACCAAGCAATGGCTGCCAGAGCAGTTAAGTAAGGGAGAGAAATGTTTGGAAGAAAGAAAAAGAAGGAAGAGTCAGCTAATAAATCTGCTGCGCCAGAAAAGCAAAGCCAACTTGCAGTTTTAAAGGATGCATACAAATTAGTAAAGAAGGACTCCCCCTTTGCAATTGTTTGGTGCTTATTAGTATTTGCATTAATAGTTACTTTTGGCGTGATAATTGGAAATAATTTAGGCCATCCAATCTATGCCGGCTTTTTATCAACTCCGTTAGCATTTCTTGCAGGATTTTTCTTATTTACAAGGTTTGCTAATACCGCTGCCTTCTCATCCATTGAAGGACAACTTGGTGCTGGTGCTAGCGTATTAATGTCCATTAGGCGCGGTTTTGTTAC
>OFQL01000093.1_pt1 | contig 13789 bp, 14 predicted proteins | sample 1542791 | NCBI WGS metagenome assembly OFQL01 (sample SAMN05442517, study PRJEB24371) | freshwater metagenome | isolation source: Freshwater Lake | place: Canada: Niagara | collected 2012-08-03 | reverse complement strand
ACGAATAATTCCGGCCACCTGAATGATTTCAGAGCCTTCGGTCAGTGCCAGTTGTTTTTCGCCGCGCAAACCCAAATTGCCATTGGCCATGATGTCACCCACAGCCACAGCTACCGAGCCGGTTAGACTAGCTTGCTGATCTGCTGCCCCAGTGCCTTTGTTGGAAACGGAGCCACCAGTCATGTTGATGCCCTTCATTAGGCCACCTAAACCTGCGCCATAGTTTTGCAGGCCTGTTGGAACCAGGGTGTTGCTAGAGTCGCGGGTGATGGTACCGTTTTGAGTGCGAGCAGCTTGCGTCGATTCATTGAGCAAGACCGTGATCACATCACCCACTTGAAAATTGCGACCTTTGCCAAACCAACTGTCGCTTTGACGGCCCACATAGATGGCACCAGTTGCCATGGTTTCGCGCGCATTATGAACAGGGTAGACCGGTTCAAATTGGGGTGAATGTGTCATTGCTTGTGAGGGCATGACACTGGTACAGGCTGTCATATTGGCAGCACAAAATGCAATGCCAAGGATTGCAAGCCAAGGTCTGCTCAGCGAACTGGCCAAGGGCTTAGTGTTTGCGTTTAAGTTCGTCATGTTGAAAATTAGAGATTGTTGTTAATGAACTTCAGCATGCCGTCAACAGCAGAAATGGCTTTAGAGTTGATTTCGTAAGCACGTTGGGTCTCAATCATGCTGACCATTTCTTCCACAACGTTCACGTTAGATGCTTCTAAGGTGCCTTGCATAAGGGTGCCAGCGCCTGTGACGCCAGGCTGCAATATTTGGGGTGCGCCAGATGCAGGCGTTTCTTTCAACAGATTTTGTCCCTTGGCTTCCAAGCCACTAGGATTGACAAAACGTGCCAACTGAATCTGACCAATCACCTGAGATCCGCCAGCCGCCAGTTCAATGGACACTGTGCCATCACGCCCAAAGGTAACGCTGGAAGCAGTATTCGGAATGGTGATGGCAGGCTGCAACAACGCGCCTGAAGCCGTCACAATTTGCCCTGTGTTGGAAAGCTTAAAGTTACCATCACGTGTGTAAGAAATAGTGCCATCGGGCTGTGCAATTTGAAAAAAGCCTTCACCAGTAATCGCAATGTCCAATGGATTTTGCGTGTTGACCATGTTGCCTTGGGAGTGTTGCTTTTCTGTAGAAACCACGCGCACTCCGGTACCTAGCATCAAGCCAGTTGGGGCTTGGGTGTTGGCGCCTGTTTGACCGCCAGCTTGGCGAATGTTTTGATAGAGCAAGTCTTCAAACACAGCCCGGTCGCGTTTGAAACCAGTTGTGTTGACGTTGGCCAAGTTATTTGAAATCACGTTCATGCGCGTTTGTTGCGCATCCAAGCCAGTTTTGGCGACCCACATGCTAGCGTCCATGGCGAGCTCCTTTTAAATGTTCAGTAAATGGTTAAAACGTTAAGAGACGCGCATCATGCTGCCGCCAGATTCATCAACGTCTTTGCTTTGCTTGATCACGTTCACTTGCATTTCAAATGAACGGCTTTGGTCCATGAGTTTCACCATGACTTCCATGGCGTTCACGTTGGAGCCTTCTAAGGTTTCAGGCGTAAGACTGACCAATTTGCCAGTGACAGGAATGTCTTCGTTGGGCTTACCAACAACTCTAAAAAGGCTGTCTTCGCGGCGCTCTAAAGATACTTGGCTGGCATCGCGCAACAAAATTCTGTCTACCAACACAGGTGCAGCCACGCCAACTTGAGCGGGGTTGGTCGCAAACACAGAGCCATCTTTACTAATTTCAATGAAGAACCCAGGTGGAATGGTAATGGGACCGCCATTTTGACCTCGAACCAAAGCGCCTGTACCCATTTCTAATACACCGCTTCCATTGACCTTTAAATCGCCACGACGCGTGAAGGCTAATTCACCGTTTTTTGCAGTGACGCCCATCACAGCTTGCTCATCCATTGCAATATCAAGTTCGCGCCCCGTTTTAACGATGACGCCTGGACGCATGTTGATGTTGTCTGTGCTAAAGGCTTGAGGTTGCAAGCGTGATTCAAAACCAGCACCTTTAACTTTCAAAGTCAGCATGGCGGCTTCAAAGCTTCGCTTAAAGCCCGGCGTTGCCACATTGGCCAATTCATTGGTCGTCATTTGACGGGCTGTACGCCCTTCATTGATGGCGGCCGCGGCGTTAAAGGCTAAACGATCCATGGTGAGGTCCTGGTTTTAATTCAGAAAATAGAATTAAGAGCGCAAGTTAATGATGGCCGACGTCATGGTGCTTGATGTCTCAATGGCTTTGGCATTGGCCTGGAAGTTTCGTTGCGCCGTAATCAAGTCCACCAATTCTTGCGTCAAGTCCACGTTGGCTCGTTCTGTGGCACCAGCGCGCAAAGTACCGAAACCAGCACTACCCGCAGTTCCTAAAATAGGATTGCCAGAGGCAGCAGAAGCCAAGAAGCTTGAGTCACCAATCTGGCGCAAGCCTGCCGGGCTTGAGAAGTTCACCAGCAAAATTTTGGCCAATGACTTCTGTGTGCCGTTAGAAAATGATGCACTGACCAAGCCATCGTTGGCAATGGTCACACCCACCAAGTCACCCTCGGGGGCGCCATCTTGTGATTGAGACAAAACAGCAAATGCTGATGAGAACTGTGTTGAAGCAGAGTAATCAATGTTGATGGTCAAAGCACCTTTACCACCTTCGAGGTAAACGGTTTCAAGTTGAGTACCTTCCACTGGCGACACCAAGTTACCACCGGTGTCAAATGTTAGCTCACCTTTGTCTAAGAAGATGGGAGACCATGCGGGTAAGACTGTAAAACCATCGCCGTTGGTTGTTTCGTTGCCTTCACCATCAATGTACTTTGGCTGAACGGCGCCACCTACAAAGTCTGAGTGCTGTGTTGGTTTAATCCAAGTAGATGTTGTGCCACGACCTGCCTCAACTGTCTCAAGACCCCAGTTAGAGCTGCCAGAAATTTTGATGAATGAGTCAGCGCCTGTGGTGCCAGTGGTAAATACAAATCGATTTTTAGAGGCATCGTAAGACACCTTGACGCCATTGACCGTGGAGGGTGTGCCGCCTGTGGTGCTGTTAGAGCCCATGGCGTTAATGCCCTTCTCTAACTTTGCCATGAAAGTTGACAAGGAGTAGTTGGAGTCGATAGGTAATTCCACAGTTCCCTTAATGCCATCAACCGTAACCACAAATTTATTGTTGGTTGCATCTACCGCAAAGTTATTGCTTAAGTTGATCGTGGGTGTGGCGCCGTAGGCTATGCCTGGCTCTGATGGAATACCGCGAGTGGCCAAATCAGTTTTGGTCACAGACCCTGCGGTTAATCCAAACAAGGCCAAACCAGCAGCATTGACATTGGTGATGGCTAGACTAGAAGCGTCACCCGTTTTACCCGACTCAAACTTGAACACCTTATTCACTGAGTCAAAAGTGATTTTCATACCAAAACGTTGTTCAGAGGCTGGCCTTATGAGGGCACCATTTGGGATGACTTTTCCTGGATAGTGGCCAGAATCGTCAATTTTTACGGCTGTTGGTGTGAGTCCAAGAACTTCGTTTTTCGTACTCCCTGATTTTAAAGAAATGATATAGGTGCTGTCTGTAAACTTGAAGCTTTGTGTCGAGTAATCGTAAGAAACTGTAACGTTACCTGGTGCGGGTGTGGTACCTGTGGTTACTTTCAATGCGGAAAGATCAATTTGCTCTTGAATGGCTGCAACGGCTTGATCGATCGTGACTTCTTTAAGATTGGTAATAATCCCAGTCGGGCTAGCCGTAAGCTTCACAGTGATGGGCGTTGACTCTGTAGCAGCAACTCGTGATGATGAGATTTTAAATTCATCGGCTCCTGTGCCAGTAAAGTCAAAGTAAGCTTCGTCACCAAATTTCCTGTTTAAAACAGCGGTTGCTTCAGCTGCAATTTGGCTGCCTGTTAATGGAGTGGTGACGTTCTTTAGATGGTCTAGATTTAAAGTGACTGGGTTGTTAGAGCCATCCACATCGATTGTGAACAGGGTTTTCAATGCATTGGGTGCAGTTAAGTTGGGTTGTGCTGGCACGAGATCTGACAGTTTGCTGAAGTTGATACCGTTAGTAAAATCAAGCGATGAACTAGTAAGTGACGCACCTTCAATGGCCGCACGCGACGAAGTGCGCTTGTCTGTAAGTTCATCCAAACTGAACAATTGTGTTTTAGCCGTGGTTAACTCGTCTTTGACAACGCTGTAGGGCTGAATTTGGCCATACTGATTAACATACAGTTTTTCACCGTTGTTGTCTGTCGATTGAACCAAAGAAGCTTCTACCGCATCCTCTCCCACAAACACATGGGTTTGCCATTTGTTAAAAGGAACGTTTTGATTCGCATTAGCTGTTTTGACGTAATAAATGGTGGCCAAATAACCGTTACCACCATTGTCATAAACCGTGAATGCAGTTGACTTGTTGTAGGTGGCTGGGTTGGAGCGGTTGAAGTTATCTGAAATCACTTCGGCATCGGCTGGAAAGTTCAAGCCGAGTTGCACCAGCGATGTTTGCTTGGCTTCACCAGAGGTTTTTTGTGGAATGGTTAGCACCACACGTTCATTCACGTTCGCACTACCGGTTGAGTCAACTGTTGCAGCCATCAAGCGCTGGCCTGAGGAGTTGACCACATTAAACTGTTCGTTCAGCAGAAACGAGCCGTTACGTGTGAAGAGTTCTTGCAAACCATCTGCAGATCGCAATGGGAAAAAGCCGTCACCGGTAATGGCCAAATCCAAAGCATTGGATGAAAAAGAAATGTTACCCTGGCTAAACTCTTGCGACACTTGTTTCAGAGACACACCCTGACCCACTGTCGAAGAAGCTTTTTGCAAAGGCGATGTGGCAAAAATGTCACCGAAGTCGGCGCGTGATCGTTTAAAGCCGGTTGTACCCACGTTGGAAATATTGTTACTGGTCACGCCCAACATGGCAGTGGCAGCGTTCAGACCGGTTAGCGAGGTATAGAAAGACATGGTGGAAAACTCCTATTTGGGCTTGTGTTTGGCTTGATAAAAAATGGGGTTCAGTGGCTTAGCCACCAATTCGTTTCACGTCATTGAGCTTGACGGACTTGCCGCCAGCGACTTCCAACATGATGGATTTGTCTGCTGCTTGATTGACACCGGTTACGGTGGACAAAATGCTGACTGTAGGGTTGGCTGTTTTGCCTTGCACCACCGCTGTTGCAGTGATCGAGTAGTTGCCATCTGGCACTTTGTTGCCAGCATCATCGGAGCCATCCCAATACAAAGGCATATCGCCAACTTGCTGGGGCCCCAGAATTTGTTTGGCGACAACTTGACCTTTGTCGTTGGTAACCTGCAGCTGGAGGCCACTTGCACCTTGTGGCAGCGATACCAGACCTTGAACCGCTTTACCACCTGTGTACACAGCAGCTGCTCCTGGCACGGCCACTGTTTTGCCAATCATATTGGTGCTGCTCATCATTCTTTCGCCAGCCATGCTTGCCACATAAGCTTTGAGAGTTTCATCCATGGAAGTCGTAGCTTCAAGCTGCGAAAACTGGGCGAGCTGAGCAACAAAGGCCTCGTTTTTGACTGGGTCTAGGGGGTCTTGGCACTTCAGTTGTGTTGTGAACAAAGTGAGAAAATCTTTTTGGCCCATGCCGCTGTCAGACTTTGCAGTTAAAGCTTCGTTGGCCGCATCTGCAGTTGTTTTAACGCCTGCAGGTGCTTTGATATTGCTACCTGCGTTGGCGGTGGCTGCAGCTGCATTCAGGCTGTTGTTGGTGGATAAAAACATGAAGGTGTTTCCTAAATCAAAGCTGCGCGTTATGTTTTGATGATGTCAATGGTGCGCATCAACATCTGGCGAGTGGTGTTCACCACTTCCACGTTGTTTTGATAAGAGCGGGCCGCAGCCATCATCTCCACCATCTCGGTCATCTCGTTCACGTTGGCCAAGTACACATAACCTTCTTTGTCGGCCATGGGGTTGCCAGGGTCTGACATTTTTCGAATGGGAGAGGGGTCGTCTGTGATTTTTTCAATGCGCACGCCGCCCGCATAGCCTTGCTCATGTGGCTTTTGCTGTTCTTGCAAAATGGTTTTAAACATAGCGCGCTTGGCGCGAAATGCTTCGCCTTCGTTGCCAGATACGGTACCCGCATTGGCCAAATTTGAAGCGGTTGTGTTCATGCGTGTGGTTTGCGCATTGAGCGCAGAACCCGCGATGTTAAAAATGTGATCAAGTGCCATGTTTATTAATCTCCACGCAATGCACGGCGAATACCGCTGACGCGGTTTTCAAGAATATTCAAAGTGGCTTGGTAGTCGGCAGCCACCTGACCAAACTTGGCTTGCTCGACGTTCATCTCAACCGTGTTGCCGTCAAACGCGGCATTGAATGGCACTCGGTATTTTTCGCCGCTCGGGTTCTCTTCCATGGGCAAACGCATATGCTGATTGTTGGTGGTGTTTAAAGTGGCATCTTGTGTTTGTTTCAAGACCGACGCAAAGTCGAGGTCTTTGGCTTTGTAGTGAGGGGTATCGGCATTGGCAATGTTGCGCGCAAGCAATTCCATGCGCTTGCTGCGCAATCCCAAGGCTTGAGCGTGTACACCCAGCGCGTTGTCGAGCATGTTCATGATGTGCTTCCTTTCGCAAAACTCTTAATGCCAAATATCCGACAGCCCAAAGAATTAAAGTTCTTTGCAAAGAGTTCGATTGCAAGAGCCGTGCCATGCTTTTCTTGCCGATATGCGATGGAAATTTGACGGGCCTTGCTTGCGGTTGCGAATGAAAACAAGGGCTTATGAGGTCATTCAGGCACACACCCTGAAAAGAGGAAAAGCGGCAATGTTTTGCCGCTTCTCAAAAGTGCCGTGAATTTTTGCGCTTAGCGCAGCCAAACCTTAGGAGCTTCCAAGGCTTCGTAGTCTGCTGCCTTTTGCACTTGCAATCGAATGCGAGCTGCAGAATTTGCATGAGACTCTGAAGGTGGATTTAACGCATTGTTAATGGCTACGCTTACGGGATCGCTCGCCACAGTGCCGCTTAGGCCTGTTGCTGCGCTTGACTGGAGGCCCATGGGTTGAGGTTTTAAACTCTTGAAGCCCAAACGATCTGCAGCGTTTTGCAGCAAGCCTTGGGTAATGGAAACTCGGGTCATGGGGGCTTGGGGGTCGCGCCCTTCGTACAGGTATTTAGCTTGCTTGCCAGGAATGCCCAAGGGTTCTTCAGGACGCTTCTCGCTTCTAGCTGCAGGTTGTAAGACGGCCAAATAGAGCTCATCCAAAGGGACCGAGCCTTCTTTCTTTAAACCCACCTTGTCAAAGTAGGTGTCGACCAAGTGGAGTTGTTGGTAAACGCTAAGGCCCAAGATGGACTTGGGTGAGTTGCCAAAGCCTACCTCGGCAGCGCCTCGGGCAGGCCCATCGCAAAACTGAATAATGCCATGGCATCGGGTGTTGGTAGCCTGTGGATTCATGCCGTCGCTTTCCATGAGGGTTAAGCGTGCAAAATCGTCGGGCGAAAACTTGTGCTTGTTGGCAACTTGCAAGACCTTGTTATATACGTCTTGCTGCTCAACCTTGGGAATGAAGCCACGGGCCACAGCTCTGTCTAGCGTCTTGCTCAAAACCGGATGGGCCACTGCATTGATGTAATTGGGTTTGTGTAAGCTGTTGGTTGGCCGAGCTGCCGTGACAACGATCGTTGGAATGGCCTCGTTGGCTTTGGCAGTTTTGGTGTTGCTGGCACTTGCACTGGTTGAGTTTTGTGCCAAGCCTTGAGGTTGAGTTTGTCCAGCTTGCCACTGACTCAGCATGTTTTGCAGTTGAATTTTTTGCCCAGGGAAAATGGCATTCGCGTTTTGAATGCCATTGTCATTTGCCAAGGCCTGAGTCCATCTGAACTCTTCAGAGGGTGTCAATTTGACCCCACTGATTTGGGCTTGCTCTCTGACAATGCCCGTCAGGGTGTCGCCCGGCTTGATACTGCGAACGCTTGGCGTTGCAGGTTGTTGAGCCTGTTCCATGGCTTTTGAGAAACCAGGCCGCGACAAAGCCACCGTGCTGCTGGGCGCATTGCCAATTGGGGCATTTGATAAATTTGACTCAATTCTCATGATGATGGCATCTTTATTGCATGAACTCCGGTATGTTCAAAACAAGTGTCAAAACCTCTACACCTGCCCAAGGCATGATGCAAATCTTGTGCCTGACGGTTTTTTGGCTGTTCATTTCTGCCATGACATCGGTTGCTCATGGAAAATCGACATCGCCAGCTGAAACCATGGCCGAACAAGTTAAACAATGGTTATCACAAACACACAGTATTAATTCTAAAGAAGTCACTATTGCACCGCTGGATGAGCGCCTGAAAGTTCAGTCTTGTGCAAAGCCCTTGAATGTTGATCACCCTTTTCAGTCCAAAGAAACGGTTCGAGTCAGGTGTGCTGAGCCTACTTGGCAACTCTATTTACAAGTGAAAATACCCAATAGTAGTTTTGTGGCGGCTAACAGTTCAAATGGCACGACTAACAATTCAAATGGGGCCACCACCCAAAATCCGGGAGTTGTTCCTAAAACAGTGGTGGTAGCAAGACGATTGATCCAAAGAGGCGCAATTTTGCAGCCCGATATGCTGGAAGAGGTTCAAGCTTCCCCTGGAAATGCCGATACACAGTTACTAAGTTCATTGAAAGATGCCCAGAACGCCGAGCTCACTCGAGATATTGCAGCGGGACAAGCTTTGAGAATCTCTGACATTCGGCGTGCTGTGATGGTTAAGCAGGGCCAATCGGTCATGTTTTCTGTGGGCAATGGCAAAGAGTTTCAAATTTCAATTCGAATGGAAGCCATGCAAGATGGGCGATTGGGCGAGCAGGTGAGGCTCAAAAATCCAGAGTCTGGGCGGCAAGTTTCGGGGGTCGTAACGGGCCTGAACAGTGCAAAAGGGCTATAGGACATTCAAAATAGGGTGTTTTTTGCATTTAAACCCTCATATTTTTAAAAAAACCATTCAAGTTCTAGAATGAGCTGTCGATACTGAGCATGTCCAACCCTCTTTTGTGGGTTGATGTGAAAAGATACAAGAAAGTGAGCTTCGTATGACCGATGCAATTTCAAACTCCGCACAACGCGCTCAGTCTGACGCGTCGTTGCGCAACGCATTGGACAAAGCCAACCGCAAAAGCGGACCTCAAGGTAATGTTTCAAGCGACCCAGCTTCGCCTGCCACGCCAAGCGCCCGTGCACCAGGTGCAGACGAACTGCACCTAAGCAACGTTGCTTCGCGCGCAATGGCCGAGCCAGATTTTGACCGCGTGAAGGTTGAGTCTATTAAGCAAGCAATTCAAGATGGTCAATACCCATTGAACCCACGAAAAATTGCTGAAAGCTTCCACGCCATCGAGCAAATGATTCGTGAGTGAGCGAGCACTTTCGGTTTGTACCCAGCTGATCCAGATGTTGGCTTTGGAGTTTGATGCTCTAAAGAGCCAAGATCTGGATCGGTTTGAGTCTTTGCAGCCTGGTAAAAACGATTTGTTGGCAGAGCTGACAGACATTTGCCCGCCCGCAGAGGACCTGCAAAAAATGCCCGAATGGGATGCATTGCGTGAACTACTTATAGAGTGCAGAGACTTGCATCGTCGAAATGCAGTGCTCATTGAACGAAAATTAGATACCATCCGAGGCGCGCTTCACAGCTTGCGGGTTGGTGATTCTGGAAGTCCGGTGGAAGTCTACGATCGACTTGGACAAGTAGCCCGCTTCAGTCGGGGCCGTGGCTACCAAGAGGTTTAAGCCTCATTCATTGGCTGGGTTTCAGACACTTCAGCTTTTTCATCTCCGGGGCTCATGCCCTTCAGCCAGTAAACCCAAGACAAAACAACTGCCACGGCGGTGTAAAGCTCTTGCGGAATTTCTTGATCTACTTCAAGCCTACTGAGCAGCGCCAACAATTGAGGGTCTTCAGAAATGAACACCCCTTGTTTGCGTGCTTCATCAATGATGCGCATTGCCAAGTCGTCATCACCTTTGGCCGTGACCACTGGAATGGGGTTCTTGCCATATGCAAGCGCAACAGCTTGACGCATGTATCGGCTCATGCTGAAACGTCCACAACCAAGCCGCGGCCCGACGGAGCCCAGTCACTGGCCTCTGCAGGTCTGGCACCGTGAACCACATTGAATGAGCGCATATTGAGCCCAGCAGCTCGAAGTTCATCGCCCAACAAATAAGAACGTGACCTGGCTTGTGCAACAACGGCTGCTTGTTCTGCCCACATTGTGAGCTCGATCTGCTGGGCATTCATGAGCTGTGTTTTAAGCCAAACAGGACCTAAGTCTTCTGTTTTCGAATGCACATTGATGGTCAGTACAGGTTGCTCACCTTCTTGCATTGGGCCCCTTCTAACAGTGAGCTCAACAGGATTGGCATCAGCAAAGGGAAGTGTCATGCTGAACAAAATCTCTTGTTGTGCTTGTGCTTGAACGGCTTGAACTTGGCTAGCTTCAATGTCGTCTATGGCGCTGGTGAGTTTTTCAATCAGGCCCCCATCATTTGTTTCTTCCAAATTGGAAAGATTGAGCTCAGCAATGATTCTTCTTAACAATTGTTTGGCATCTTGAAAGGGCGGTTGCAGGCCTTTTGCAAGCGAGACCTCAGCCCCCATTGCCCCCATCATTGCTTGCCTTAGTGCCATCGGTGTCAGTTGGGCCATGGACAATTGCAAGCCTCGCCACTGGGCTTGCAAATCTGGCCGCTGAACAGTACTGAGCAATGAGTCTAGGGTTCCTTTTTGAAACAACTGCGACAACTCTGTGCTGACATCTGGCCGATAAAGCAATGTGGCAATTCTGGGAACAACGGGCTGCGAGCTGATAGGGACCAGTGCGCCGTTTTGAACTCTGAGCCAAATAGACTCACCCACTTGCGATGCTTGGATGCCAGGCGCAGGCAAAGTTCGCCCTTGTAAAATGAGCATCGGCTGTTCATTTTGCAATTTGACCGAGGCTTGAACCACTTGCCCATCTTTCAAACCCAATTCGGCAGCCGTACTGGCCTGCAAAGGCAATAACTTGCCTTCCAAATAGATGGGGTTGATGCGGCCGGGCGCAATCAGCGCCTCGGCGCCGGAAATCATGGAAAGCGAACCCAATGCTTGCGAGATTGGTAGTCGCTGGCAGCTGGGTTGTTGTCAATGGCTTCTGGAGCCTTGGCTGAAAAAGGCATTAAGGCAGTGCGAACAATTTCGCCATGATCTGGAACCACAATGCTTGTGCCGCCCTTCACGCGCTGCTGAGGATTGCCGGTAATGACCTTGGGGTTGGCATCGACCAGGGCTTTGCGCAGCACGGCGGTATTGAGCGGACTTTTCGCATAAACCTTTTGAATCAGCTTGTCGATTGCAATGCTTTCTGCGACCTTGTAATTCGGTGCTATCGCATTGCTTGGATTTGGAGTGGTCGTTGTTGCATCTGCCGCAAAACTTGTGCTGGTTAATCCAAGCGCCAGTGCAAGTGCAATCATCCAGCACGCATTGGCCACATGAAAGGAAGACTGGAATGAATGAAATTTAGTGAATGAAGATGTCATGGCAAGCTTTGTTCAATCAATAGGGCGTCATGGCGACTGCAGGGCCTGAGTTTGCAACAGGTTTGACTGCGCGTTTAGAAATCGTGACAGTAACAGGTTTAGGCATGAGGTTGGGCTCTTTCACCAATGTGTCGGTGGGCCATGCGCGCCAGTCTGCCTGAGCCGACTGGGCTGGCCCAGCCAAAACCACCAGCTGTGAATTGAAGGGTGTCACCGATTGCACCTTGGCCAAAAGTGTTTGAGGGGCGCCCTCTTTGCTCATAAGTTCGGCAGGGAATCTGGCTGGATTGGCCACCAACCACTCGTCACCTTTTTTGACGCCCGCTAAAGATCCAGCATTGATTTCAACTTGCTTGGAAGCAACTGCCGTTACGACAGGATGAACAGATTGGCAGGCTAACCACTCTTCAGCTTGACTGCGCATGGTTTGAAGTTCATTTTGCAATGCCGTGATGCTACTCAGGTCAAGCCTTGGGGCCCCCCAAGCAGACTTTTCCATCTCCAAACCAAAACTGGTGTTGTCTTCGTACGCCACATTTTGTCCGTCTGCACCCATGACATGCAAGCGCATGTGAACTAAAAAGTTTGGGCTTTTTTCTCCGCGCAGGCCTGCCATACCAGTGGCCTCAAGTTGTTCTGTTTTGACGAGCAATTTGGCAGACCATGGCAACTGATCTGGGCGGTTTCCAATCAGGGCCCGCTCGTAGTGCGTCATGGTGTTCGACATGGAGGGCGCAGGCAATGTATTGACCATGCGCCAGCCGCCCATCGAGCTTGCCTGACCAACCCATTGTGTTTGAATCAAAGGCAAGAAAGTAGACAGGAAAACGGTATTTGAAGATGAATCAGTTTGGATGTCCAAGCTCATAACGTGCTTGAGTTTTTCACCAACTTTGATTTTGCATGCTAGAGCCTGAGCCATCGCTGTTTTCGGCGTGACTTCTTTTGCAAGATCGGTCACTTTGTTGATGGCTTTGTTGATCTTTTGCAATGCACCTTTGACCATGTTGGGCTCTGGCCGCTGCAGCGGTGGCTCTGTGACTGGCCTTGGATATTGCAAGCGTGCTTTTGCTTGACCTGTTTCATCGCGATCGTAAGCCAGGACGCGAACGCCTCTGACTTCCATGCCATTTTTAAAACTGCTGCTTTCGCGCAAGCTGCCTTGGCTGTCAATCCAAGTTGTGGTTTGAACGCGCGTAGGTGTTTGCAAGGACGCATCAACCAAGCTTTGTCGAATGGCATCTAAACGCTCTTGTGCGTTGAGTTCTGCCTTGGCGCTTGAAGCAAAGACACAAGCCAAAATGGCCAAGCCAGAGACAAGGGATTTTGATTGTGTATTGCAGCAAATCATGATTAACGTCCTTTGGCTGCGACTTGGCCCATGTACATGATGCGCAAATCTTGTACAACGTCACGGTCTAAAGACAAAGTTGTTTCGTAAGTATCCTCGCCGACAGGTGTGATGCTGACCAATCTGGCGCCATAAATAACGCCCTCAACCTTTGTGCGGAAAGTGTCATTGGTGACGACCATGTCGGCCACTGTAGAGCTTGCATCCAATTGTTGACCGTAAACTTGTTCGGTCAGATTGCGGTAGGCGTCAAGCTTGGAGGCCCGAATGGCCATGAGTCGTTGTTGTGCAGGATTTTTATGATTCTGAACCGTCACAACGGCGTACCCTGTGGCCGTGATCGTCTCGCGTTTCTCTACAACGGGAGGTACCATCGAAGAAGCATCTTTGGAAGTCACTGGCATAGAGAGATTGATGGATTTGCAACCCGTCAGGGCAACCATGCTTAAAACCAGAACAGATATGACAGTGCGTTTCATTTGCAATTCCTTGTAAGAGAGGGGACTCGAAGTCCTACACCCTCTGATTCGGCACTAACTTGAGAAGCTTGAGGACTTTGGCCTCGAAATCAAACCGAATCAGATCAAATTGACACAGGTTTGAGCTTTCTGTTGCAAAAATGTTCTTTTGCCTGACGGTTTTCCGACATTTGAGCGAATTTTGAATGAATTTGCAATACATTGGTGTCTTGAGTCATTTACTGATCACCCTTTTTCGCCCCAATGGCTAAAAAATTACCGTCCAAAGCGTTCATTGGCGCCAGCCCTGGCGCTGAGGCCATTCGACACCTCATAGAGCGTGTTGCTTCTTCGGCGGCCACTGTCCTGATCACGGGAGAAAGCGGTACGGGCAAAGAG
>OFQL01000084.1_pt1 | contig 14439 bp, 11 predicted proteins | sample 1542791 | NCBI WGS metagenome assembly OFQL01 (sample SAMN05442517, study PRJEB24371) | freshwater metagenome | isolation source: Freshwater Lake | place: Canada: Niagara | collected 2012-08-03 | reverse complement strand
TTCTCATAATTACTTTAAAACCTAGAACTCCGCCTAAAATAGTTAGTCCACCTGCAAGTAAAAATCCCATAATTTTAGATAGATCAGGATTAATACCAATTGCTCTAGTGAATACAGTTTCAGAGGCCAAAGTTGCTAATGAAACTAATACTGTCTCCCAGCCAACAAATATTAAATAGGATAAAAAGCCTGGTAATACATTTCCCTTAACACCAAAGGCTGCTCTAGATAATGTCATGGTTGGTGCATTTGCTCGCTTGCCAGCAAGTGATGAAATGGCAACTAAAGAAAAACTACCCAAGGTTCCAATAATTGCAGCTGTGGTTGCTTGCCAGAAAGATATGCCAAAGCCAAGAAAAAATGATCCGTATGAAAGAGCTAGAAATGAAACGTTGGCAGCTGCCCATGGCCAAAATAAGGATTTAGCAGAGCCTTTACGTTCAGATTCGGAAATAAAATTAATTCCGTTTACTTCGATGCTATTTGAAATCTTTGCCATAGGAAATGTATTTAACTAAATTTTTACCTTGGACGTTTGCGACGCTCGTGTGGGCGAGGGCGTGATTTCTTCTTTTTACCGCCACCTCTTGATCTTGAACCGCGGTAGCGATCAGATCTTCCACTCTCTTCACCTTTTGTAGCACCGGCTAAGACAATTGGGATTCCAGATGGTTCAGCTGCGCCAGTAATTCTTACTAAATTAGCATCAAGTGGTCTGACTGTTGATTCACTTAATCTAACGCCAGCTCGAGCAGTTAATCCATGCACACCTTTGCGTTGCTTATGTGTTGCAAGAGTTACCACAGTTCCAACAGCGCCTGCTCTAGCAGTTCTACCTGCTCTGTGTAAATAATCTTTGTGATTCTCGGGAGCATCAACGTGGACCACTAATGAAACATCATCAACGTGAATTCCGCGAGCTGCTACATCAGTTGCTACTAGCGCATTTGTTTTTCCTGATTTAAAAGCCTCTAACACTCTAGATCTTTGTGCTTGAGTTTTACCACCATGAAGGGCGCCTACTGCAACTCCAACTTCGTTCATCTTTTTTGTCAGCTTATCTGCGCCATGTTTAGTTCTTACAAAGAAAATACTTTTACCTTTTCTAGCTGCGATCTGAGCAGTAATTAAATCTTTATGTGCTTGTTCAAGTATTAACACGTGATGGCTCATATTTCCGGCAGTTGATTTCTCATTAGCGAGTGAGTGAGTCATCGGATTCTTTAAATATTTTTTAACCAATGAATCAACATCTCTATCTAATGTGGCACTAAATAACATCCTTTGCCCGCCAGGTTTAGTTAGATCAAGAATTCTTTTAACATCTGGTAAGAAACCCATATCTGCCATCTGATCTGCTTCATCTAATACGGTAATTGAAATATCATCTAACTTAATATGCTTTTTTTGAATAAGATCTATTAAACGTCCAGGGGTAGCAACCACAATCGGAACTCCGCGTTTTAATGCTTGAATTTGTTTAGAGTATGAAAGTCCGCCTGCAACAACTTGTGAATTTAAATTTACTGTTCTAGAAAGTGGCGCGATTACATCACTGATCTGCATTGCTAGCTCTCTGGTTGGTGAGAGAATGAGTGCTAGTGGTTGCATCGGTTTAGCTGTTTTGCCAGCTAGGCGAGTCATTAAGGCAAGTCCAAAAGCTAATGTTTTACCAGAGCCTGTTTGGCCTCTACCTAAAATATCTTTGCCAGCAATTGCATCCGGCAATGTGGCTTTTTGAATAGGAAATGGCTTTTCAATACCTGTTGCAACTAAGGCTTTAATTAGCGCAGCGTTAACGCCTAAATCTTTAAATGACATAATCAACCTAACAAGACATGATGCGCGTCTTGGTGGTGATTAGAGATTAAGACCCGCAAGGCGCTTACAAAGTGTAAGCACATGGGAAATTACTAGCTTAAGTTTACCTTACTTTATCTTTCTTACTTACCAACTATTAATCAAGCCTTATTTTTGAATTATTCACAGTTAATTCAACTGCAACAATTCCTTTATCGCCCTCATTTGATTCAGGCTTAACCCATTCAATTTCAACACCAGATAAAGCAGTTTTAATCTCATCTTGAAACCAAGAATCAGCTAATTTTTCATCATCTGCAATAACTAGCTTGCTAATTTTTGCAACGCTATTTCCATCCTTTGATGGGTGATTATCAGTTAGCCATTGAATAAAAAATGGTAACTCACCAGATCCAATAATTTCTTTAACACCAATTTGCTTCCACTTTAATTCACTGCCATCTGGCCGAGTCCTATAACCATCAGCTGCTTTTCTACCAAATTTTTCCTCGATACCTGCTAAATCACTTGAACTAAATACCCAAGTAAGCCATCCGCCGCCAGCTTCTGCTTTTTTCTTTACTGCTTGGCCAAATGGTGTGGCATCAGTTGCTGGGTGATCTAGTGGACAAACAATCTCAAGGTATTGACCATTTAATAATGGAGCAGTGAAATTTCTAGTTCCAAACTTTGGGTGAATACCACCATCGATAAATGCAGTACTAATTTGAGAACCTATCCGGTTCACAACATCAGAGATTTGATCATGAGAGGCAACGTAGGAAATATGGTCAAGACGCATGAGAGTATTTTGCCCTATCAATGAGTGTGCTAATTACCATATTTAGCGCCGTAACTCACACATAAGTGCTTCAATTGTCAGTAATGGGGCGGCATTATGGGCCAAATTTGTTCTTGCCTTTAAAATCATTTGAATCTTTAACAAAGTTTTACTCTCAGTAATTGAGCCAGCCATTTTTGTAATCTCAGTTTTTAGATCAGAGTTAATTAAGCTCTCACTTACTCCAGATTGAACAAGCATTACATCTCGATAAAGTGTTGCTAGATCTAAAAGCGCTCTATCTAAATAGTCTCTAACTAATCTAGTGCTTCTAGTTTTTTGTTCCTTCTCTAACTCTTTAACCGCTTTCGCTCCTCCGGCTGCAAGTTTTGAACCAGTTGATCCCCAAGCTTGTTTTAACTTTTCAATCTCAGCGCTATCGCGCACCTCAGCATCTGCTTCAGCTCGCGCTTTAGCTGTATCAACTAGTAACTGCGCTGCTTTATAAGCGGAGGAAATATCTGTAATCATTAAGGGAATTTTCAAGGTTGTTAATCTGTCATCTCTTACCTGTTTATCAGTGGCTAGATATCTAGCTACTCCAATATGACCTTGTGAAGCCTTAGCTGCAAAGGTTGCTAGCTCTTCACTAATTAAATCGCGCTCCATCAACAATTTCGCTACCGCTTTAGTAGATGGTGTGCGCAGGCCAAGATGGCGACAACGTGATCTAATTGTTGCCAATACATCACTTAGAGTTGGCGCACAAAGTAGCCATACGGTTCTAGCACCTGGCTCTTCTATTACTTTAAGCAAAGCATTTGCAGCCGCCTCAGTTAAACGATCAGCATCTTCAATAACTACAACTCGATAATTTGCTACCGAAGGCGCCCAAGATGCTCTACTTATTAAATCTCTAACCTCATCTATTTTTATTGATAAGCCTTCAGTTTTTATTAATTCAACATCAGCATGTGAGCCTGAAATTGCTGATAAACATTCAGCGCACTTATTACAACCACCTGTTGGGCAAACTAATGCGGCAGCGAAAGCTATTGCTGCATTTGATCTACCTGAGCCAGCTGGGCCGGTAAAAAGCCAAGCATGTGTCATTTGTTGGCCAAAATTGCCACTATCGCTCGCTGCTAATACTGCATCTTTAAGAACGTTAGTTACCTGCTGTTGATCAACTAATTGGTCAAAAACACTCATTAGTTTTTTTGATTTCTTTTAAGCGCTTTAATTAAACCAACTCTTTCAATAATCACTTGGTGTATTTGTTCAATACTTAATGTGGCATCTACTAGTAAAAATCTTTCTGGGTCTTGATAGGCAAGGTTTAAATACTCATGGCGCACTCTTTCATGAAATGCCAGTGGCTCACTCTCTAAGCGATCAGTTGATTGCAATCTTGCCAAACCAATCTCAGCTGGAAGGTCCATAATAATTGTCAGGGTTGGAGTTAATGATTCAGTGGCCCATCTTGAAATTCTTGCTACTTCAGCAGGTGATAAGACTCTGCCAGCTCCTTGATAAGCAACGGATGAATCAAAGAAGCGATCACTAATTACTACTTCACCTTTTTCTAGTGCAGGCCTAATCATTGTGTAAACATGATTTGCTCGATCAGCTGCATACATTAAAGCTTCAGCACGTGGTGAAATATTTCCAGTTTTATTATCTAATAAAATATCGCGAAGCTGATTACCAAGTGGTGTACCCCCTGGCTCTCTAGTTAGTAATACTGTTTCATTATTCTTTTCTAGCCAATCTTTTAATAACTTAGTCTGAGTTGATTTACCAGAACCTTCCCCACCTTCAAAAGTAATAAACACACCAGCGGTTGCTTGTCCGGTAATTGTGCCTAACTCACCACGAAATGCTGATTTGATATCACTTAACAGTGAAACATTTGGCCGATCTCGCATTTGTATATATGAAATCACTCCTACTAGTACTGCAATGAGGCCTGCAAAAAACATAGTAAATGCTGCACCGTTATAGGTAAGAGTTGTTGTTCTAAAAGTGTAAGTATGTTGACCAATAGCTGCAGCAATTAATGGTGACACCGCCAGTACTAGTACTAATGCAACGCGAATTAAAGACTGCACAAATGCAAATGTGCGCCCGCGCACCTCATCTTCAACCTCAAGTCCTAGCATGGTAAATCCAGTTACCCAAGAAATACCAGCAAAGAGACCAAGAATGATTGTTATAAAGATTGCTAATACTAGGTTTAACATTAATGAAAGAGTTACTAATAAAATCCCTGAAATTGTTAAAGATATTCCAAATAAGCGCCTTCTAGAAAACTGTGAAAAAACTTTAGGGCCAAAGGATATTCCAAGTGCTAAACCAAGAAATACTGAGCCAAATAAAATACCGTAGGCAGCTTCACCTGCTTGTAGATCATCAACGAAGGTTCTAGCTAAACCAATTACCGCACCTGCTGCAAAGAAAGCACCAAGCATTCCAAATACAAGGCCTTTAATAATTTTAGAATCTTTAATAAATGCGAAACCCTCCCAAAGTGATTTACCTAGTGAGATCTGCTTCAAATTTTTACTAGGTCCCTCTGGTATCTCCTTTAAACGCCAAATTGTGTAAGCACAAAAAGCAAAACTAATTGCATTAATATATAAAGCTAAATCAGCAGCAGAGGCTTGAGTTTTATTACCAAGGGCTGAGTTAATTGCGCCTGTAAAAATTGCCAGAGTCGAAAAAACTATTGCAGCAATAGGTGCAGTCCCATAAGCAGCAAGTAGTGAGACTTGATTAGCACTTTCTAGTTTTAATTTTGGAACAAGATTGGGCACAGATGCTTCCTTAGCTGGTGACCAAAATAATGTAACAATTTCAACTAATATGGTTGCGGTATAAAGCCAAAAGTAATTACCAACAATTGGTATTGATAAATAAAGTGAGAATCTTAAAATATCGCAGATAATCATTAATCTTCTGCGATCAAAGCGATCAGCAATTACTCCAGCGAATGGGCCAAGTAAAGCTGCTGGAAGTAATCTGACAATAAAAACTCCTGCAATTGCAAAGTTTGCCTTTGCATAATCTCCACCAGCTAGTTGTTGAGCTAGAGCTGTACAAGCAAGAAGACCTAGCCAATCACCAAAAGATGAGAATGCCATTGCTTGCCAAAGTTTTCTAAACGCAGGTATTGCCAGCACATTTCTAGATACTGATTGGGCTGGAGCTGCTGGATATGGCAGTGACATGTTGTAAGTCTACTTGCGCCTAGTGACCATTATTTTGGTGCATTTCCAACGCCAGTGGCCGCTTTTTTAGACTTCTTTTTAGCACCTGCGCCTTTAATAGTTTTTTCAGTAAGGGTTGGCGCACTCTTCTTAGCTCGCTTACCTTTCTTTTTTGAACCGCCAGGATTTTCAATCTCCCATGCACGACGTCCTGCTAATAATTCAAGTGCTCGTTCAAGAGTTAATAATTCAACCGCATCACCACGACGTAAAGTTGCATTAGTTTCACCATCAGTTACGTAAACACCAAATCTGCCATCCTTAACAATTACTTCTTTATCTGTTTGCGGATCTTTGCCCAACTCTTTAAGTGGTGGCTTTGCAACACCACGTCGCCTGACCTTTGGTTGTTTATAAATCTCAATTGCTTCATCTAACATGATTGAAAATAATTGGTCTTCACTTGTTAGCGTGCGAGAGTCTGTGCCATGTTTCATATATGGTCCGTAACGACCATTTTGAACTGTAATAACTTCGTTTTCATAACTTCCAAGTGATCTAGGAAGTGATAACAACCTCAGCGCATCTGATAAATCAACAGTATCTAATGACATTGTTGATAATAAAGATGCAGTTTTAGGTTTTGGTGCATCTTTCTTTTTTCTCTTTTTCTTAGCACCCTCTTCAACAATTTCTTCCGGAAAAACTTCAGTGATGTAAGCACCGAATCTGCCAGACTTAGCGATTACTTCAAGACCTGTTTGTGGATCTACTCCTAATTTTCGCTCACCGGACGGTTTAGCGAGTAATTCAATTGCAATAGGAAGTGTTAATTCATCTGGCGCCATCTGTTCTGGAATGTTGGCAAATTTTCGCTCATCGCCTAATCCTTGTTGCAGATATGCACCAAATCTGCCCACTCTGATTTCAATATCCTCACCCATCTTCATAGTGTTAATTGCTTGAGCATCAATTGCTCCTAAATCAGCTGATAGATCAGCAAGACCTGGATTATTTTCAGTGCCGTAGAAAAACTTAGTAAGCCAAGTAACGCGCTCTTCCTCACCATTAGCTATCTTGTCTAAATCTTCTTCCATTGATGCGGTGAATTCATAATCAATTAACTTTGTAAAGTGCTGCTCAAGTAATCCTGTAACTGAAAATGCTAAAAATGTTGGAACTAATGCTCGCCCACGCTTTGCTACATACCCGCGGTCTTGAATTGTTTGCATGATTGAAGCAAATGTTGAGGGCCTTCCTATGCCAAGCTCTTCTAGTTTTTTAACAAGAGTTGGCTCGGTATATCTTGCGGGCGGCTTTGTTTCATGGCCCTCACAGCTGTACTCACTTACTTCAATTTTTTCACCAACACTCATCGCAGGTAATCTGCGATCGCCCTCATCACTATCTGCTTTTTCTTCAACAATATCTTCATACGCTGCAAGAAAACCAGCAAAACTAATTACAGATCCGTTAGCGCGAAATATTGCATCCGCACCAGTTTTGGTTTTAACATCAAAATCAACTCGCATTTGTTGCTTCTTAGCATCTGCCATTTGGGAGGCAATAGTTCGCTTCCAAATTAAGTCATAAAGTGCAAACTCATCTCGAGATAGTTCAGGTGCTAATTCTCCAGGAGTTCTAAATGATTCACCCGCTGGTCTGATTGCTTCATGTGCTTCTTGCGCATTTTTTGTTTTTCCTTCATAAACTCGCGGACTGCTTGGCACAAACTCTTTGCCATATAAAGATTGCGCAGATGATCTAGCAGCAGTAATAGAGGAAGATGAAAGTGTTACTGAGTCAGTTCGCATATAGGTGATATAGCCATTTTCATATAAGCGTTGAGCAATTCGCATAGTTAGTTGCGCACCCCAACCAAGACGTGATCCGGCATCTTGTTGCATAGTAGATGTTGTAAAAGGTGGCTTTGGTCGCTCTGTTCTCGGAGATTCTTCAAGTGATTTAACAACTAAAGATTGGTTACTAAGTGATTGAACTAATTCACGAGCTGCTGCCTCATCTAATAACAAAATATTTGACGCAGACTTTTCCTTAATACCGCCATTTGAATCAAAGTCATTAGTTGTAGCAACTCTTTTGCCATCTAAAGATAAAAGCCTTGCGCTAAAACCTGGAACACAAGCTGCTGCTAAATCCCACCAAGCGGAAGAAATAAATGCCATTCGCTCGCGCTCTCGTTCAACAATTAATCTAGTAGCAACTGACTGCACTCGGCCTGCTGAAATTCTTGGCATAACTTTTTTCCATAAAACCGGAGATAACCTATAACCATAAAGACGGTCTAATACTCTTCGTGTTTCCTGAGCATCTACTAATCGATAATCTAAATCTCGAGTTTCCTTCGCCGCTTTTTGAATAGCATCTTTAGTTATTTCATGAAAAACCATTCGCCTAACTGGAATCTTTGGACGTAAAACTTCAATTAAGTGCCAAGCGATTGCTTCACCCTCGCGGTCTTCGTCCGTTGCCAGAATTAATTCATCTGCATCCTTCATTAACTCTTTTAGCTCTGCAACCTTACTTTTTTTATCTGGGTTAATTACATAAAGGGGCGCGAAATCTTCTTCAATATTTACACCCTCTTTTGCCCAAGCAAATTGTTTATACTCTTTTGGAATATCAGCAGCTCGTTGAGGTAGATCTCTAATATGACCAACTGATGCTTCAACTACATACTCATCACCTAAAAAGGAGCCAATTTTGCGCGCCTTAGCGGGTGACTCAACAATTACTAACTTTGTGCCCAAAGTATTTCCTTCTTAATTTAGATGGGGAAGATAAAGTAACTAGCCGATTGCAGTTGCGCGTTTTCGATTTTGCACAAGTGCATAAATAATTACCGCAGTTGCAAACAAAGCAATTGCCATATTTATCTGCTCATTATTATCTAAGGTAAAGCCAACAATTGCTGGCGTTATTAACAGGCCAACTAAGTTCATAACCTTAATTAATGGATTTATTGCAGGACCAGCAGTATCTTTAAATGGATCACCAACAGTGTCACCAACCACAGTTGCTTTGTGAGCCTCACTGCCTTTTCCGCCAAACTTTCCATCTTCAATCATCTTCTTAGCGTTATCCCACGCACCACCTGAGTTAGATAAGAAAACTGCCATCAAAGTTCCTGTGCCAATAGCTCCAGCAAGGTATGCACCAAGTGCGCCAACACCTAAACCAAAACCAACTGCAATTGGCGCCATTACTGCGAGTAATCCTGGTGTAGCAAGCTCACGCAAAGAATCACGTGTGCAGATATCAACTACCCGGCCGTACTCTGGCTTAACTTTGCCAGTCATAATTCCTGGATACTTCTTAAATTGTGCACGTACTTCAACTACAACAGCTCCAGCCGCTCTTGATACTGCATTAATTGCAAGACCTGAGAACATAAATACAACAGCTGCGCCAATAATTAAGCCAACAAGATTTCTTGGATCTGCCACATCTAATATGCCTTGGAACTCAAGAACCTGATCTTTAACTACTAAACCTTTTTCAAGTACTGAGTTTTTAATAGCATCAGTAAATGCACCAAATAAAGCTGTTGCAGCAAGTACTGCAGTTGCAATTGCAATACCTTTTGTAATTGCTTTAGTGGTATTACCAACTGCATCTAGTGAGGTAAGAATCTTTGCACCTTCTCCTTTAACATCACCACTCATTTCAGCAATTCCTTGAGCGTTATCTGAGATTGGGCCAAAGGTATCCATCGCAACGATTACGCCAACAGTTGTTAGTAATCCAGTACCTGCTAAAGAGACTGCAAATAGTGATAACACAATTGATCCACCGCCAAGTAAGAAAGCACCAAATACAGCGGTTGCAATTAGTAGCGCTGAATAAACAGCTGATTCAAATCCAACTGATACACCAGCAAGAATTACAGTGGCAGCGCCAGTTTTTGAAGAGGCTGCAACATCATTTACAGGCCTCTTACCAACTTCAGTAAAGAATCCTGTTAAAACCTGAATAGCAGCGGCTAATGCAATACCAATTAATACTGCGCCCAGTGAGAAAAATCTTGGATCAATATCTACTGATTGTGCCTCAGGAGATAAGCCAGACATGTTTTTTAGTGAGTTTGGTAGATATGTAAAGGTAGCAAAACCAACAAGTACTGCGCTAATTATTGCGCTAGTAAAGAATGATCTATTAATCGCATCCATTGCACTCTTATCAGTTGAACGCAATTTAGTTAAGAAGATTCCTAATATTGCTGTAATAATTCCAATTGCAGGAACTATTAATGGATAAATAAGACCAGCATCACCAAAGCCTGCTTTACCAAGAATTAATGCTGCTACAAGTGTTACGGCATATGATTCAAATAGATCAGCTGCCATACCAGCACAGTCACCTACGTTATCGCCAACATTATCTGCAATAGTTGCAGCATTTCGTGGGTCATCCTCTGGAATTCCTTTTTCAACCTTACCAACTAGATCTGCGCCAACATCAGCAGCCTTAGTAAAGATACCGCCACCAACGCGCATAAACATTGCCAACATCGCTGCGCCAAATCCAAATCCTTCAAGTACGGCAGGGGCGTCCTCTTTATAAATAATTACAACTAGTGAAGCACCAAGTAAGCCAAGGCCCACAGTTGTCATTCCAACTACACCGCCGGTACGAAATGCAATCTGTACCGCCTTTTGTGCTGACTTCTTACGAGCAGCTTCAGCAACTCGAACATTCGCCCGAACCGCTAACCACATTCCGTTATAACCAACTAATGCTGAAAAGCCTGCGCCCACTAAAAAGAATATTGATCTACCAATTCGAATTTCCATATCTCCTGGTAGTGCAAATAAAAGAACAAATACAATCGCAACAAAAACAGAGAGTGTTTTAAATTGTCTAGCAAGATATGCAGCGGCGCCCTCTTGAATAGCAGTTGCAATCTCTTGCATCTTTGCTGTTCCTTCACCTTGGGCAAGAACCTGCGCCCTAAGGGCATAGGCAATTGCTAAAGCTAAAAGTGAGATTCCTAAAATTACATATACGTAGGTGAGGTTATTTCCGCTTACTTGGACAGAATTCAATTAACACTCCTTGATTAGGGCTCAACTGTGAGCGCATAGCTAATGACGGGTGAGTTTACGCATATACCTACGCTTTTTTACAAATAAAGAGGTATGCCGTGGATAAATCACGCTTAATTTACCCATCTAAGACAGATACCCTGACCCCCAAGATGAATCTCTTTGACGCGAACTCAATAGTCACCGACCTTGGCCTAATTGGAATTTTGGCAATTTTATTTGCAGAAACCGGATTATTAGTTGGCTTGGCATTTCCTGGAGATTCACTTTTGTTTATTGCAGGTATTGCTTCATCGGCAACTGGGGCAGCCCTACTAAATGGAAATCAACTACCAACCGCCACGCTTTTTATTTGCGCACCAATCGCTGCTATCGCTGGTTCATTTGTTGGTCGCTGGTTTGGAATTAAATATGGTCGTAAATTATTTGACCGCCCAGATGGTAGATTTTTTACACAGGCTAGAGTTAGTCAAACAGAGAAATGGTTGGAAAAATACGGAATTGGTAAAGCTTTAGTACTTGCAAGATTTATACCTTTTGTTAGAACAATAATAAACCCAATGATTGGAATTATTAATGTACCTCTAAAAACATTTATGGTTTGGAATATTATTGGGGCACTAATTTGGACAGATGGAATTTTACTTCTTGGTTATATATTAGGTGAAAGAATCGAAGGATCTATCGACAAATATTTGCTACCAATCATTGGTTTAATTATTTTATTAAGTTTACTGCCAATATTCTTAGAAATTTTACGAGAGCGAAAAAGAAAAAAGTTATAAACCTAAATCACTTAATTGATATGCAGCGCGGTATTCAAATCCTGCCTCAGTAACCTTTGGCGCAGCCCCTCTTTCAACAATTACTGCAACGCCCACAACTATGGCGCCAGCCTCTTTTAACGCTTCAACTGCAGTTAATACTGAACCACCAGTGGTTGAGGTGTCTTCAACTGCTAAAACTTTTCGCCCCTTTACATCTGGTCCTTCAATTCGCCTTTGTAATCCATGTGCTTTTTCTGCTTTGCGAACAACAAATGAATCTAGTTTTCGCCCATCTCTTGCTGCCACATGCATCATTGCAGTTGCAACTGGATCAGCGCCAAGTGTTAAGCCGCCAACAGCTTCATAATCAAGATCTTTAGTTAACTCAAGCATTACCTGTCCGACTAGTGGCGCAGCTGTTGCATCTAATGTAACTCTGCGTAAATCAACATAATAATCAGCTTCTTTGCCAGAGGATAAAATAACTTTGCCGTGCACAACAGCCTTATTTAATATTTCACTCTTTAGTTGATCTTTTGCAGACATATAGTGAGCCTATCCTTACTTGTAATTACTTCTTGGGATAAACAACAACGGTTTGTTCACTACGTCTTACCAGTGCTTTAGGTGGATTTGCTTCAATCAGTGCATCTACCTCAGTTCTAAGTTTTGCAACCTCAAGTGCCATATTGGCAACCGCTTCCTCTAATTGCATGATTCTGGCAATACCTGCCAGGTTAATTCCTTCACCAACTAATCGCTGTACATTACGTAACTTCACAATATCTAATAGTGAATACCTACGATTTTTACCAATAGTTCTATTTGGTGAAACTAAACCTAATCTGTCGTACTGCCGCAGAGTTTGTGGATGAAGGCCAGATAATTGGGAAGCAACTGATATTACATAAACTGCTTCATCCTCTGGGATTTGATTTGTCTCACTCATAATTTTGCCTTATCAAATAACTCAGCCCTTGGATTAAAATCTTTTGTAGCTTTAGCAAACTCTTCAATTGCTCGCTTAGCTTCACCATCTACTCGCTGCGGAATTCTTACATCTAAAATAATCATTAAATCACCTGTAGTAGAACCTTTTTTAACACCACGTCCTTTAACTCTAAGTGTTCGCCCACTTGGTGTGCCGGGTGCGATACGTACTGTTACTTCATCGCCATCTAATGTTGGAACAGAAACATCAGCACCTAGTGTTGCTTCGGCAAATGTAATTGGAAGAGTTAAATGAATATTTTCATCTTTGCGAGAAAATATTGGATGTGGTGTTACATGCACTAATACATATAAATCACCAGGACCAGCTGCTCCTGGCGCACCACGTCCTTTAATTTTTATCTTCGCGCCATCTTTAATTCCAGCCGGAACTCTAGTTGTAATACTTGTTGGCGCAGATCCAGCTGGTGATAAACGTAGATTTAACTCAGTTCCATATATTGAATCTTTAAATGAGATTGATGCTTCTGTTTGTAGATCAGCGCCATGTCTTTGCCTGGCGCCACCAAATAATGTTGAAAAGATATCTCCACTTGGCCCAAATAAATCACTGAAATCCCCACCATTAAAACCTTGACCGCCGCCATTAAATCCTGGTGGAACTCTGCCTGACTTAAATGCTTGCCGCGCATCGTCATACTCGCGACGCTTTTTGCTATCACTTAAAATGTCATAAGCCTCAGAGACTGCTTTAAATCTATCTTCAAGTTTTTTATCACCCTTAGTTTTATCAGGGTGTAACTCTCTAGCTAGTTTTCGATACTGTTTTTTTATTGCAGCAGAGTCAGCGTTACCTGCAACACCAAGGATTTGATAATAATCCTTCTCATATAAATCCTTAGCTGCCATAGTAATTACCGCCTTTAAGCAGTTGCTTCTGGGTCAGTTACTACTACCCGAGCTGGCCTGATAACCCGCTCTTTAAATTTATATCCGGGTTGTAATATTTTTGATGCAGTTGGCTCAGTTACTTCCGTTGAAGTCTCATGCATAAGTGCTTCATGAATCTCTGGATTAAAAGCGACTGGCGCGTCAGCAAACTTAGTAAGCCCTAGTTTTTCAACAGTGGTATTTATACGATCAGCCACTGCTTTAAAACCACCGGTTAGTTCTCCGTGTTCTGCAGCGCGATCTAAATCATCTAATACTGGCAGTAACTCAATTAATACAGATGCAAAAGCAAATTCGGTTGTAGCGGCGCGATCGCGATCTACTCGCTTTCGATAATTTGCATACTCAGCTTGCAAACGTTGTAAGTCAGCGGTCAAAGTTGTGACCTCATCAACTACAACAGTTGCTTCACTTAATGCCTCATCAACTGCGTCAGAGAGTTCCTTCTCTGACGCAGCTAAATTTTCTTCACTCATTACTTTTGCTCGTCCACTACTTCAGCATCCTGCACGCCATCATCAGCTGGAGTTTCACCCGCTGTTGCTTGCGCAGCATTTGCTGCATAGAGAGCAGCACCTAGTTGTTGGCTGATCTCAGAGACTTTTTCAGTTCCACTCTTTATCGCTGAAAGATCATTTCCCTCAAGTGATTTCTTTAAATCTGCAATTGCAGTTTCAAGTTCACTCTTCTTGGTTGCATTCTCTCCTTCATTGAACTTATCAGCATTGTCCTTTAAGAACTTTTCAGTTTGATAGACAAGTGAATCACCAGAGTTTCTAACATCTGCCTCTTCACGACGTTGCTTATCTTCATCAGCATGAGCTTCAGCATCCTTCATCATTCGCTCAATCTCATCCTTAGATAGTGCAGATCCGCCAGTGATTGTCATTCTCTGCTCTTTGCCAGTACCAAGA
>OFQL01000078.1_pt1 | contig 14818 bp, 9 predicted proteins | sample 1542791 | NCBI WGS metagenome assembly OFQL01 (sample SAMN05442517, study PRJEB24371) | freshwater metagenome | isolation source: Freshwater Lake | place: Canada: Niagara | collected 2012-08-03 | reverse complement strand
CTCCCTTGCCAGTTGCAGGGCCAGCAATAAAGTCTCGAAGTGCACCCTCTGAGAAGATCACATCATCTGAAACTAAAACATCATATGCATTTAATTGATCATTAACGATTAGGTGTAGATCATCATGATTTCTAAGTGCAAGCCAAGCTGCATTCTCAGTTCGTGATAAGACAACTAATAAATTCTTACGATCAGAAAATTGGCGAACTGCAGTAATGGCAGCCTTAGTTGTAGTTGCCTCCACAATTCCACTAACTGCATGGATTCGAGCTGCGCGTTGGCGATCAGATAGAACACCCTTAAGCGCTGCTGCAATCATTTTCTTTGGTGTGCGTTGGTCATACTTACGAGGTACTGGACCATGTGCTACTCCACCATGACGTTGGTTTGGTGAACGAGTTGAACCCTGACGAGCACGACCTGTTCCCTTTTGTTTAAATGGCTTCTTTCCACCACCAGAAACCTCACCACGATTTTTAGTCTTGTGAGTTCCAGCTCTGGCTGCTGCTAATTGCGCAACAACTACTTGGTGAATTAATGGCACATTTGCCTGCACATCAAATATTGATGCTGGCAGATCAATTGAACCAGTTGCTTTACCAGCAATATCTTTAACTTCAATCTTTAATGACATTAGGCACCAACCTTTGTATTAACAGTTTCTGCCGCAGTCATCTTTGCTGCTGTGCGAATAAATACTGTGGCACCAATTGCGCCAGGCACTGATCCACGAACTAAAATCTTGTTAGTTGTAGCATCAACTGAATGCACTAAAAGATTTTGAGTGGTTACAGTGTCAATACCCATACGACCCATCATTCGCTTACCTTTAAATACACGTCCTGGTGTAGTTCGGTTACCGATAGATCCTGACATACGGTGCTTCTTATCAACACCGTGGGCTGCGCCAATTCCAGAGAAACCATGGCGCTTCATAACACCAGCAGTTCCCTTACCTTTTGATGTACCAGTGGCATCAACAATCTCACCAGCTGCAAATACATCAGCCTTTAATTCTTGTCCTACTGAATAACCTTCAGTTGAAGAGATGCGAAGTTCTGCAACCTCAGCACGTGGTGTAACACCAGCCTTTGCAAACTGACCAGCAAGTGGCTTTGAAATTTTACGTGGCTCAATCGCACCAAATGCTAATTGCACAGCGGTGTAACCATCTTTTTCAAGAGTGCGGATTTGAGTAACAACACATGGGCCAGCCTCAATAACAGTTACTGGCACAATTTTATTTTGGGAATCAAAAACTTGAGTCATGCCCAGCTTCGTACCCAAGATGCCTTTAATGGCAGATGATCTTGATTGCGTAGTTGTCATTTTTTATATTCCCTTAGAGCTTGATCTCAATGTCAACGCCAGCTGGTAAATCAAGACGCATCAATGAATCAACAGTTTTAGGTGTTGGATCGATGATGTCGATTAGGCGCTTATGGGTGCGCATCTCAAAGTGCTCGCGGCTATCTTTATATTTGTGTGGAGAGCGAATAACACAGTAAGTGTTTTTCTCAGTAGGCAGCGGAACTGGGCCTGCGACGGTAGCACCAGTGCGCTCAACAGTTTCAACGATTTTCTTCGCTGAAGTGTCAATCACCTCATGGTCATACGCCTTAAGCCTAATGCGGATCTTTTGTCCGGCCATTTTGCTTCTCCTTTTTTTCTAGTTAAATCTTTTAGTTATTTCTGGGCCACTTATTCAGCAGCCCAGAAATAATTCTTTTTTTACTTAACGATCTTTGTTACGCGACCTGCACCAACGGTGCGGCCACCTTCACGGATCGCAAAGCGAAGTCCCTCTTCCATAGCAACTGGCTGAATAAGAGCTACGGTCATAGCGGTGTTATCGCCAGGCATAACCATTTCAGTACCAGATGGAAGTGTTACCACACCAGTTACATCCGTTGTACGGAAGTAGAACTGAGGACGGTAGTTGTTAAAGAATGGTGTGTGACGACCACCCTCATCCTTTGAAAGGATGTATGCAGAGGCTTCGAAATCTGTGTGAGGTGTAATAGTGCCAGGCTTACAAACAACCTGACCACGCTCAACATCTTCACGCTTAGTTCCACGAAGAAGAAGACCAACGTTTTCGCCAGCCTGACCCTCATCAAGTAACTTACGGAACATTTCAACGCCAGTAACAATTGTCTTTTGTGCATCTAAACGGATACCAACGATTTCAACCTCTTCGTTGACCTTAACAATTCCGCGCTCGATACGACCAGTAACAACAGTTCCGCGACCAGTAATAGTAAATACATCTTCTACTGGCATTAGGAATGGCTTTTCAATTTCGCGCACTGGCTGAGGAATAAAGCTATCAACTTGATTCATCAACTCAAGAAGTGCATCTACCCACTTCTGATCACCCTCAAGTGCCTTAAGCGCTGAGATGCGAACGATTGGAGTTGTATCTCCTGGGAACTCATACTTGTTTAGAAGTTCACGAACTTCCATTTCAACAAGCTCAAGAATTTCAGCATCATCAACCATGTCAGTTTTGTTTAGTGCAACAATGATTGAAGGAACGCCAACCTGACGAGCAAGTAGTACGTGCTCCTTAGTTTGTGGCATTGGTCCATCAGTTGCTGCTACTACCAAAATCGCGCCATCCATTTGCGCTGCACCAGTGATCATGTTCTTGATGTAGTCAGCGTGTCCTGGACAGTCAACGTGTGCGTAGTGACGCTTCTCTGTCTGGTATTCAATGTGTGCGATAGAAATAGTAATACCGCGTTGACGCTCTTCTGGCGCCTTATCAATTTGATCAAAATTCATCAGCGGATTTACATCCGGGAACTTGTCATGAAGCACCTTGGAAATTGCCGCAGTAAGAGTTGTCTTACCGTGGTCAATGTGACCGATGGTGCCGATGTTTACGTGCGGTTTATTCCGCTCGAACTTCGCCTTTGTCACTTTTTCCTCCTGTTTTAGCTGTTAGTAGTTATTTCGGATTTTCGCTCTGGTCGTTGCGGTTTTACTCGCCGCGAACCTTTGCAATGATTTCTTTCGATACCGCTTGTGGAACTTCGGCATACGAATCAAATTGCATGCTGTAGCTCGCGCGACCTTGTGTCCTGCTGCGAAGATCTCCGACATAGCCGAACATCTCTGACAGTGGCACTGTTGCCTTAACGATTCGGGCACCTGACCGCTCATCCATGGCCAAGATCTGACCACGACGACTATTTATGTCACCGATTACATCACCCATGAAATCTTCAGGAGTAATTACTTCAACTGACATAACTGGTTCCAGCAGTACAGGACCAGCAAGTCTTGCTGCTTCCTTAAATGCTGCGATTCCAGCAATCTTGAAGGCAAGCTCTGATGAGTCAACATCATGGTAAGCGCCATCAAGAAGAGTTACTTTCACATCAACTAATGGATAACCAGCAAGTGGTCCACTAGCGAGTGCTTCCTGGCAACCATCATCAACAGATGGGATGTACTCCTTAGGAATACGACCGCCAGTAATTTTATTTACGAATTCATATGATTGTTCTGAACCAGCTGGTAGAGGCTCTAATGCGATTTGAATCTTTGCAAACTGTCCTGAACCACCAGATTGTTTCTTATGTGTGTAGTCATAACGAGCAACTGTTTTGCGAAGTGTCTCGCGGTATGCCACCTGAGGCTTACCAACATTTGCTTCAACTTTAAATTCACGCTTCATACGATCTACTAAAATTTCTAAGTGAAGCTCGCCCATTCCAGAAATAATTGTCTGGCCAGTTTCCTCATCTGATTTAACGTGGAAGGTTGGGTCTTCCTCTGCTAATGATTGGATTGCAATTCCAAGTTTTTCTTGATCAGCCTTTGTCTTTGGCTCAATTGCTACTGAAATAACTGGGGCTGGGAAATCCATTGATTCTAAAATTACTGGCTTATCAACATCACATAATGTTTCACCGGTTGTTGTGTCCTTAAGACCCATTACCGCGATAATCATTCCGGCTCCGGCTGATTCCATTTCCTCACGCTTATTAGCGTGCATCTGATAAATCTTTCCGATTCTTTCTTTTCTATCTTTAGTTGAATTAAGTACTGCTGTTCCAGCAGTTAATGAGCCAGAGTAAATCCGAACGAAGGTTAATTTACCTAGATGGGGATCTCGCATAATTTTAAAAGCGAGTGCTGAAAATGGTTCATCATTATTTGGTTGACGCTCAATTGATACTGATGCATCACCTTGTTTGTGTCCAACAATTGCTTTGATATCTAATGGACTTGGTAGGTAACGATTTACCGCATCAAGCATTGGCTGCACGCCCTTGTTTTTAAATGCAGATCCAGTTAATACTGGAGTTGCCTTATCAGCAAGAGTTGCCCGGCGAATTCCCGCAATAATTTCATCCTCAGTTAATTCAGCACCCTCTAAGTACTTCTCCATGATGGTGTCATCACAGTCAGCTAATGTCTCTAGTAATTCATGGCGTGCTTGCTTTGCTTTCTCAACTAAGTTAGCTGGGATCTCTTCTACTAAATAATCTTCACCCTTTTTAGTCTCACCTGGCCATACCAATGCTTTCATTGCAATTAAATCAACAACTCCTAGGAAGTCACCTTCTACACCAATTGGAATTTGTAGTACTAATGGTGTGGCATTAAGACGAGACTTGATCATCTCTACACAGCGATCAAATGAAGCACCGGTGCGATCTAGTTTGTTAATAAAACAAAGACGTGGAACGTTATAACGATCTGCCTGACGCCATACTGTTTCAGATTGTGGCTCAACACCGGCAACACCATCAAATACTGCAACTGCGCCATCTAGTACGCGAAGTGATCGTTCAACTTCAACAGTGAAATCTACGTGTCCTGGTGTATCAATGATGTTGATCATGTGATCTTTCCAGTGACATGTTGTTGCTGCAGATGTAATTGTGATTCCGCGCTCTTGCTCTTGCTCCATCCAGTCCATAGTGGCTGCGCCCTCATGAACCTCACCAATTTTGTAGTTAATACCGGTATAGAAAAGAATTCGCTCAGTAGTTGTAGTTTTACCCGCGTCAATGTGAGCCATGATTCCAATGTTGCGGACCTTGGCTAGATCGATTGCGGTTGCAATACTCACGTTTTCTCTTCTCCCGTTATCTCTTAATTACCAGCGATAGTGAGCAAACGCCTTGTTTGCTTCAGCCATCTTGTGTGTGTCTTCGCGCTTTTTAACTGCTGCGCCTAAGCCATTGCTGGCATCAATTAATTCATTTCCTAAACGCTCTGCCATTGATTTCTCACGGCGCTCTCTTGAATTATCTACAATCCAACGAAGTCCGAGTGCAGTAGCACGAGCTGGCTTTACTTCAACTGGTACTTGATATGTTGCCCCACCAACTCGGCGAGAGCGAACCTCAACCGTTGGCTTTACGTTATCTAGTGCTCGCTTTAATGTAATTACTGGATCAGTATTTGTTTTAGTACGGCAATTCTCAAGTGCGCCATAAACAATTGCTTCAGCAGTTGATCTTTTACCATGCATTAAAATCTTATTAATTAAAGATGTAACCACAGGGGATGCATAAACCGGATCAGCTATTACCGGTGCTTTTGGAACCGAACCTTTACGTGGCATTACTTCTTCTCCCTCTTTGCGCCATAGCGAGAACGTGATTGCTTACGATCTTTAACACCTTGGGTATCGAGAGAGCCACGAACAATTTTGTAACGCACACCAGGTAGATCTTTAACACGACCGCCGCGAACTAAAACAATTGAGTGCTCTTGCAAGTTATGACCTTCACCAGGAATATATGCAGTTACTTCCATGCCACTTGTTAGACGTACACGTGCAACTTTACGAAGCGCTGAGTTTGGCTTCTTTGGTGTAGTTGTATAAACACGTGTGCAAACACCACGACGTTGCGGGCTACCTTTTAATGCAGGTGTGCTCGTCTTATCTGTCTTCTCGGCGCGGCCCTTACGGACCAGCTGCTGAATAGTTGGCACTACATATCTCCTAAACATTTAAGTTTTAAATAATTTTTTTAAAATTATTTATCCTGTTTTCCTACATAATTCGCTGCACTCTCCGACCCACGAGGTCGGGCGTGTTGCCCGTTCCTTGCAGATAACATGCAAATAAATTTGCATATTGATGCAGCTCTTATGAAGAAAAGAGCAGGACGGGAAGGGTAGCCCAGTCACATCGGTCTGGTCAAAACGGTGCTTTTACTCCTTCAACCAGCAATCTCACCCCACGACACGCCGAATTACCCAGCACTATCACGCCTATGGTTAATAGATGGAAAAGCCAAAATTACGCGGAATCGTGCATTTAGTGATGTCCCCACTTAGCTTGGTGGCTGGGCTAATACTTATTACGTTGGCAAATGAACTACGAGGGCGAATTACCCTCGGCATATTCACGCTAACCGCAGTTACTTTATTTACCTGCAGCGCTTTATATCACCGGGTGGCCTGGAATGATAAAAATAAAGCAATCTGGCGAAGGATTGATCACTCAAATATTTCAATTTTAATTGCCGGTACCTATACCCCTTTTGCAGTTTATTTATTACAGCCAAATCAAACTAAAACATTATTAATTGTTGCTTGGGGTGGAGCAATTCTTATTTCACTGCTTAGAATTTTTTGGCTCTCAGCTCCTCGTTGGTTATATGTTGCCGGATATATTTCATTAGGTTGGGCAGCAGTCTTTTATATGCCTACGTTTTTAAACTCTGGTGGGGTTGCAATATTTATTTTAATTCTAACTGGTGGGCTTTTATACTCTGCTGGCGGTGTTATCTATGCCCTTAAAAAGCCAAATTTTTCAATTAGCTGGTTTGGCTTTCATGAGTTATTTCACGCACTAACGGCTGCAGCATTTATTTGCCACTTTGTTGCAGCAATACTGACAGTATTTTCTAATAGATAATTGCTACTAATAAAAGTGGCCGGCGCAATTATCTAGCGCCGGCCACTTTAAATTACTTTTTCTTTTAGCGAACTTCGAACTCATCCAAACGAACTGCTTCACCAGAACCTTGTGATTCAAATGGTGTGAACTCGTATTGATCATAAGCAGCATAGACAGCAGCCTTTGCTTCCTCAGTTGGCTCAACTCGAATATTGCGGTATCTAGCAAGTCCAGTTCCAGCTGGAATTAACTTACCGATAATTACGTTTTCCTTAAGTCCTAGTAGTGGATCACTCTTTTCAGACAATGCCGCATCAGTTAACACACGAGTTGTCTCTTGGAATGATGCTGCTGATAACCATGACTCAGTAGCGAGAGAAGCCTTGGTAATACCCATTAACTCAGGTCGACCAGAGGCAGCTTTACCACCAGTTGAAACAACACGACGGTTCTCTTCTTCAAAGCGACCGCGCTCAACTAACTCACCTGGCAATAGATCAGCATCACCTGGCTCTAGCACAGTAATTCGCTTTAACATTTGGCGAACAATAATTTCAATGTGCTTATCGTGGATAGAAACACCCTGCATACGATAAACCTCTTGAATTTCACTTACTAAGTGAATCTGAGTTTGACGTGGTCCTAAGATACGAAGAACTTGCTTAGGATCAATTGCGCCAACAACTAATTGCTGACCAACGCTTACACGTGATCCATCTTCAACTAGAAGTTTTTGGCGACGAGTAATTGGATAAGCAACTGCTTCACCACCATCTTCTGGGGTAACAACAATCTTCTTACCTTTAGCATCCTCTAGGAATGAAACAGTTCCAGCAGCTTCTGCAATTGGTGCTACACCCTTTGGAGTTCTTGCTTCAAATAATTCTTGAACGCGAGGTAGACCATGGGTAATTTGAGTCTCACCAAGTAATTGAGCACCACCAGTATGGAAGGTACGCATTGTTAGCTGTGTTCCTGGCTCACCAATTGATTGAGCAGCAATAATTCCAACAGCTTCACCGACATCAACAATCTTGCCAGCAGCCATTGAGCGGCCGTAACACATTGCGCATTGTCCAACCTTGCTATCGCAAGTTAGAACTGAGCGAACCTTAACTTCTTCAATCCCAGCTGCAACTAATGTATCGATGTTGCGATCACCAAGATCAGTTCCAGCAGTAAGAATTACCTTGCCAGAAGCTGTTACATCTTCAGCTAAGTTACGGCCAAATAATGATGTTTCAACATGATCATCACGAACTAATGTGCCAGTTGAATCTTTTGCTGCCATCTTCAGAGTTAGGCCGCGATCAGTTCCGCAATCTTCCTCACGAATAATTACATCTTGAGCAACATCGCAAAGACGACGGGTTAGGTAACCAGAGTCTGCGGTACGAAGTGCGGTATCGGCCAAACCTTTACGAGCACCATGTGTTGAAATGAAATACTCAAGAACGGAGAGACCTTCACGGAAGTTTGATTTAATCGGACGAGGAATAATTTCACCCTTTGGGTTAGCTACAAGTCCGCGCATACCTGCAATTTGGCGGATCTGCATCATATTTCCACGAGCACCTGAATAAACCATCATCCAAACTGGGTTGGTGCGAGGGAAGTTATCTTCCATCTCCTTTGCAACCTCATTGGTAGCAAGTGTCCAGATCTCAATTAACTCTTGGCGACGCTCATCATCAGTAATCAAACCTTTTTCATACTGTGATTGAACCTTATCTGCCTTAGTTTCATAACCTTCCAAGATCTCTCGCTTACGTCCTGGTGTTACAACATCGTTAATTGAGATAGTCACACCAGCGCGAGTAGCCCAGTAGAAACCAAGTGACTTAAGTGCATCTAGGGTTTGTGCAACTGTTACTTTGGCATAACCCTCAGCCAAGTTATCAACAATTAAACCAAGAAGCTTCTTAGTAACATCGTAATCAACAAATGGGAAATCAGCTGGTAGTACTTCATTAAATAAAGCACGACCTAATGTGGTCTCGCGAGTTTCAGCAACACCGCTCTTATCAATACGAAGTTTAATTTTTGCTTGTAGTGAGAGGCTGCCTTGATCAAATGCCATTACTGCTTCAGCAATTGATGAAAATGCTCTGCCCTCTCCTAATTCTTTCTCACGTAGTGAGGTTAGGAAGTAAAGACCAAGCACCATGTCCTGAGTAGGAGATGTAATTGGTCGACCAGAAGCTGGCGATAAAATATTATTACTTGAAAGCATTAATACTCGAGCCTCAGCTTGTGCTTCAGCTGATAGTGGTAAGTGAACAGCCATCTGATCACCATCAAAGTCTGCGTTAAATGCAGTACAAACTAATGGGTGAATTTGAATAGCCTTACCTTCAACTAATTGTGGCTCAAATGCTTGAATACCAAGACGGTGCAGAGTTGGTGCACGGTTTAGTAGCACTGGATGCTCAGCAATTACCTCTTCTAATACATCCCAAACTACTGGACGAGCACGCTCAACCATTCTCTTTGCAGACTTAATATTTTGAGCATGATTTAAATCAACTAAGCGCTTCATAACAAATGGTTTAAATAATTCAAGTGCCATTTGTTTTGGCAAACCGCACTGATGCAATTTAAGTTGTGGTCCAACTACGATTACTGAACGACCTGAGTAATCAACACGCTTTCCAAGTAAGTTTTGACGGAAGCGTCCTTGCTTACCCTTAAGCATGTCAGAAAGTGATTTAAGTGGACGATTTCCTGGTCCAGTTACTGGGCGTCCGCGACGACCATTATCAAATAGTGAATCAACCGCTTCTTGCAACATACGCTTTTCGTTATTAACAATAATCTCAGGAGCACCAAGATCAGCTAGACGCTTTAAACGATTATTACGGTTAATTACACGTCGATATAAATCATTTAGATCACTGGTAGCAAAACGGCCACCATCTAGTTGAACCATTGGACGAAGATCTGGTGGAATAACTGGTACACAATCAAGGACCATAGATGCTGGTTTATTACGAGTATTAAGGAATGAGTTAACAACCTTTAATCTCTTAATAGCACGAGTCTTCTTTTGACCCTTACCAGTTTGTGATAACTCATTTAATTTATCAAACTCAGCTTTTAGATCAAAGGTTTCAAGACGAGATTGAATTGCTTGCGCACCCATTGATCCTTTGAAATACACGCCATAACGATCGCGAAGTTCGCGATATAACAACTCATCGCCTTCAAGATCTTGTACTTTAAGATTCTTAAAACGATTCCATACTGCATCAAGACGATCTAATTCTTTTTGAGAGCGATCACGAATAGTCTTTAATTCGCGCTCACCAGACTCGCGTACTTTACGACGAGCATCAGCTTTAGCACCCTCATCTTCTAGATCAGATAGATCAGATTCCATCTTCTTAGTGCGAGTATCTAATTCAAGATCACGACGTGACTCAATCTTCTTAACATCGGATGAGTACTTTTTCTCCAGAGTTGGCATATCTTCAGCGCGAGCTTCAGTATCAACCTCTGTGATCATGTAAGCAGCAAAATAAATTACCTTTTCTAAATCTTTTGGAGCAAGATCTAGTAAGTATCCAAGACGGCTTGGCACACCTTTGAAGTACCAGATATGAGTTACTGGCGCTGCAAGTTCAATATGTCCCATTCGCTCACGACGAACTTTGGCGCGAGTTACTTCAACTCCGCATCTTTCGCAGATAATTCCTTTAAATCGTACGCGCTTGTACTTACCGCAATAACATTCCCAGTCACGAGTTGGTCCAAAGATCTTCTCGTCAAATAAACCATCTTTTTCTGGCTTTAGTGTTCGGTAGTTAATTGTCTCTGGCTTTTTAACCTCACCAAATGACCACTCACGAATATTGTCAGTTGAGGCAAGACCAATTCTTAACTCATCAAAAAAGTTAACGTCTAACATGGTTATCCTCTCCTCACACTTCTTCTACAGAGCTTGGTTCAACTCGGGATAAGTTGATACCTAATTCTTCGGCTGTTCTAAAGACTTCTTCATCTGTATCGCGCATTTCAATTGCCACACCCTCTGATGAAAGAACTTCAACATTTAAACAAAGTGATTGCATTTCTTTAACCAAAACCTTAAATGACTCAGGAATTCCTGGCTCTGGAATATTTTCACCCTTAACAATTGCTTCATAAACCTTAACTCGACCAAGCACGTCATCTGATTTAATAGTTAGCAATTCTTGTAGTGTGTAGGCAGCTCCATATGCTTCAAGTGCCCAAACTTCCATTTCACCAAAGCGCTGTCCACCGAATTGTGCTTTTCCACCCAACGGTTGTTGCGTAATCATTGAGTAAGGACCGGTTGAACGAGCATGGATCTTGTCATCAACTAAATGGTGCAGCTTTAAGATGTACATATAACCAACTGAAATTGGTTGCTTATATGGTTCACCAGTTCGGCCATCATATAATTGTGCTTTACCATCTGGGCCAATTAAGCGCATGCCATCTTTATTTGGCAAAGTAGAACCAAGAAGACCAGATAACTCTTCTTCTTTAGTTCCATCAAATACTGGTGTTGCTACCTTGGTATTAGCTGGTGCTTCGGCGTAACCGTTAGCACGCAGTGATTGTTGCCAATCTTCATTACCTTCTAATTTCCAACCAGACTTAGCAACCCAACCTAAGTGAGTTTCTAGTACCTGACCAACATTCATACGTCCTGGTACACCAAGTGGATTTAATACAATATCTACTGGAGTTCCATCTTCTAGGAATGGCATATCTTCAACAGGTAAAATCTTTGAAATAACACCCTTGTTACCGTGACGGCCAGCAAGTTTGTCACCATCTTGAATTTTACGCTTTTGTGCAACGTAAACTCGAACAACTTGGTTAACACCAGCAGCTAATTCAAATCCCTCTTCAGAATCTTGGATGCTAACGCCAATTACTTTGCCTGATTCACCGTGTGGAACCTTAAGTGAAGTATCGCGAACCTCACGAGCCTTCTCACCAAAGATTGCGCGAAGTAAGCGCTCTTCCGGTGTTAATTCAGTTTCACCCTTAGGTGTTACTTTTCCAACCAAAATATCACCTGGTACAACATCTGCTCCAACGCGAATGATTCCGCGTTCATCAAGATCTGCTAATACTTCCTCAGAAACGTTTGGAATATCACGAGTGATTTCCTCTGCTCCTAGTTTGGTATCACGAGCATCTACTTCATACTCTTCAATATGTATTGAGGTAAGCACATCATCTTGAACAAGGCGTTGTGAAAGAATAATCGCATCTTCATAGTTATGACCTTCCCATGACATAAATGCCACAAGTAGATTTTTTCCAAGCGCCATCTCACCCATTTCGGTGCTAGCACCATCTGCGACAACTGCGCCAACTTCGATCTTTTCTCCCACAGAAACAACTACCTTTTGATTACGGCTAGTTCCTTGGTTTGATCTAACAAACTTCTCAACAAAATAAGTTTCAGTTGTACCGTCATCATTTTTAACAGTTACTTCATCAGAGTTAACCTCAGTTACCACACCAGATTTGCGAGCAAGTAATACATCACCAGCATCTACTGCAGCACGAAACTCCATGCCAGTTCCAACTAATGGTGCCTCAGCTCTAACAAGTGGCACAGCCTGACGCATCATGTTTGCACCCATTAGCGCACGGTTAGCATCATCATGTTCTAAGAATGGAATCATTGCAGTTGCAACTGAAACCATCTGACGAGGTGACACATCCATGTAATCAACCTCAGATGCTTGAATATTTTCAACCTCACCACCACGACGGCGAACTAATACTCGTGGCTCAGCAAAAAAATTATCATCAGTTAAAGGTGCATTTGCTTGCGCAATAATGTGTTCATCTTCTTCATCAGCAGTTAAGTAATCGATGCGATCAGAAACCTTGCCATCAACAACTTTGCGATAAGGAGTTTCAATAAAACCAAATGGTGTAACACGTGCATATGTTGCAAGAGATCCAATAAGTCCAATGTTTGGACCCTCTGGTGTTTCAATTGGACACATACGACCGTAATGAGATGGGTGAACATCTCGAACCTCAAAGCCAGCGCGTTCACGAGAAAGTCCGCCGGGTCCAAGTGCTGATAGACGACGCTTATGTGTCATACCAGATAGTGGATTTGTTTGATCCATAAATTGTGAAAGTTGTGATGTTCCAAAGAACTCTTTAATAGATGCCACTACTGGGCGAATATTTATTAAAGTTTGTGGAGTTATCGCTTCAACATCTTGAGTAGTCATACGCTCACGAACTACCCGCTCCATTCGAGAAAGACCGGTACGAACCTGGTTTTGAATTAACTCACCAACGGTACGCAGGCGACGATTACCAAAATGGTCAATATCATCAGTTTCAACACGTACTTCTTTGCCGTACTCCATTAACGCATCACCACGGTGAAGTGCTACTAAGTATTTAATTGTTCCAACAATATCTTCAATAGTTAATAGGCCACGGTTTAGATCAAGCTCTAGTCCTAACTTCTTATTAACTTTAAAACGGCCAACTTTTGCTAAGTCATAACGCTTTGGATTGAAGTAAAGGTTTTCAATTAAGTTTTGAGCAGCTTCTTTAGTTGGTGGCTCACCTGGACGAAGTTTGCGATAAATATCTAGCAATGCCTCATCTTGAGTTTCAACATTGTCTTTTTCAAGAGTTAACTTAATTGATTCAAATTCTCCGAATTGCTCAAGAATTTGTGCACTACTCCAACCAAGTGCTTTCAAGAAAACTGTGACAGATTGTTTACGCTTGCGATCGATACGAACACCGACCATATCTTTCTTATCTACTTCAAACTCAAGCCAAGCACCACGGCTTGGAATAATCTTTGTTGTGTAAACATCTTTATCAGATGTTTTTTCAATTGTGCGTTCAAAGTAAACGCCAGGTGAGCGAACAATCTGTGAAACAACTACGCGCTCAGTTCCGTTAATTACAAATGTTCCACGAGGTGTCATTAATGGGAAGTCGCCCATAAAAACTGTCTGAGATTTAATTTCACCTGTTATGTTGTTTGTAAACTCTGCAGTTAAGAAAAGTGGAGCAGCGTAAGTAATGTCGCGCTCTTTGCACTCTGCAATTGTGTACTTAGGTGGTTCAAAGCGGTGGTCACGAAATGAAAGTGACATTGATCCTTGGAAATCTTCAATCGGTGAGATCTCTTCAAAAATTTCTTCAAGTCCAGATTGCTTAGGAACCTCGCCACGATTTGATTTCTCAGCGGTGCTTAAGCGAGCGCGCCATGCTTCGTTACCAAGTAACCAATCAATACTTTCTAGTTGTAATGAAAGTAGATTTGGAACTTCAAGTGGTTCGCGAATTTTTGCAAATGAAACACGTGCTGGTGCTTGAGATTTAATTTTTGAAGCGGCCAAAGTTTCCTCCAGTAATAAACTGCATTAAAACGCACGGCTACCGCTAGGTCATAGCCGCTATATGCCTGACCCTTTGGATTGAAAATTATGAAGGGGCAGAGTATCTAACCTCTGCCCCTTCTGTCTAATTCAAGTACTTACTTGATAGTGACCTTAGCGCCAGCAGCCTCAAAAGCAGCCTTAGCTTTATCAGCGGTTGCCTTATCAGCCTTCTCCATGATGGTAGCTGGTGTGGCATCAACTAGATCCTTTGCCTCTTTTAGGCCAAGGCTTGAGTTAAGTGCACGTACCTCTTTGATAACTGCAATCTTCTGAGAACCAGCATCCTCAAGGATGATTGTGAACTCATCTTGAGCAGCATCTGCTGCGCCGCCAGCTGCGCCACCGGCTGCTGCTGCAGCAACTGGTGCTGCTGCTGTTACATCAAACTCTGTCTCAAATGCTTTCACAAACTCTGTTAGTTCAACCAAAGTCATATCTTTGAACTGACCTAATAGATCTGGGGTATTTAGCTTTGCCATATTCATTTCCTTTTCTTCTAATCCCTGTCTCTTATACACATCTGACGCTG
>OFQL01000077.1_pt1 | contig 15035 bp, 5 predicted proteins | sample 1542791 | NCBI WGS metagenome assembly OFQL01 (sample SAMN05442517, study PRJEB24371) | freshwater metagenome | isolation source: Freshwater Lake | place: Canada: Niagara | collected 2012-08-03 | reverse complement strand
GACTTGATGCCCATCATGAAGTAGTCAATCTTGATGTGCTCGTCAAGTTTAGCGGCACCGTAGTCGGTGAGTCGATCGGCAATATTATGCTGATTGACATGGTTCGTCACATATTTGTCGAAGGTGAAGTGCTTGGTATCCCCCGAGTAAGTAAGAGTGCGCAGAGTCGTATGAACTCCCGTCATCATGGTTGATACCTTGTTCCCCCCGAAGAAGTGCCTCATGAGGGTGCGGTACACCTGGCGTCCGTTCTGCGTCTTGTCGAAGGATTTGACATGCGTCCATACACCCGAGGTGCCCCACATGGCATGTAATACCGACCATACCTTCTTGGTATCGGCCAAGAAGGAGGGGTGGAATGGTCCCGTCTTTTCATATTCGTCTGTTTCCAGTGGGTCATAGCCGTCATAATCGGCGCTGAAAGTCAGGATTGGGGCACGAGCCTCCAACTCCTCGTCGATCGTCTGGTATTTGCTATTGGCTTCCCCACAAGGGATATCGCCTTCGTCTTCGTCTTGGTATGGGAAGATCTTGTGACGAACCACGTAGGAAAGTGGAACGCCAGTCACTCCCCTCAATCGTCGTAGTGTGGTCACCGCCTGGTCGAAAGCCGTGGCGGCCCGCTGAGCGTCAAGCACTACTGCGTCTGGTTTGTGCTCCGGGTTCTGCTTCGTCCAATTCTTTTCCATGGTCCTCTGATCTTTGAGAACCAGGAGAGCGTGAAGTTCGGTAACTCGAATATTCAGCTCACGTTGGGTCCTCTCCCTGTGTTTGGCGAAATACACCAAGAGTTGTAGGCGATGCGCTGCAATCTCTGGGATTTGATGCCCGTCTTGTCCACTGCTAGGCTTCCGAACTGCCTTGCACGTCCCGTCAATTAGATCGTCGTCGAATTCGACGAGTTCGTCCTTGTCGTCTAGGCCTTGTTGATCAACCAACGCGGCCGCAGCCTCGATCGTGAAGCCAAGCTTCCTATGGAGGAAGACAAACATGTCGCGAGCCTCGGGGGTCCGTTCCGGGGCTGCCATCAATTGCGTCCTAGCGGCTGCCGGCGTCGTAGCGGCTGCTGGCGTCGTAGGGCCGGTCCGTGCAGGCCGTGCCATCGTCGTAGCGTCAGAGTCTAGGTATTGGGTCTGATAAACTGAAGATATTCGGCCACCAAGGGCGAGAGTCCTACAGTATTAAGTGGTAGTCAGCAATGGCCGTGGCCGGGGGGTCACTCGGTCAAGAGCCCGCCCCTATTCAGAGTCTTAGTTTAGGTCGTCCGATCCACCAAAGGTAGATGCAAATATTATAAGTCTAATTGATAAGCTGCACGCAACAGGAAGGGTTGACACCATGGGCACGTGCTCGGCTCAGGGTGCAAGCCGTCGCCGAAGCCCGGCCGGCGCGCACCTTTCTGATGACGCACACCACTCGTCAGTCCGTCTGTTGTCGGGTAAATTACCCCAGGTAATACCCAGTCCGAGTCTGTCCATCTCATGAGCATATTTCCTCAGTCCCCTCAAGATCATTCTGCCTCCCGGCGGGATGGTCTTGTCAGTTAATCGAATATGTCAAGCAAGATGTCTTTTACAAGTCGTCGTCGTCGACTTCCGTACAGGACCTTAGTTAAAAGATCTGCAAGGTTGTCTTCAGTCTTAATGTGTCCGGTCTTACATTCACCCATAGCCACGGATTCCCGGATGGCATGGTAACATATAGAATTGTTCTTCTTTTTCAACACTGATTCAGGTCGTTGTGTGTTATGTATCACAGACATGTTGTCCCCGAAGATGTAGGAAGGTCCGCTGATTGGTACCCCCATCATTCGCAATTTGTACCGCAGCAGTCCCCTCAACTTCTCCATCCCGTGCTTCATGGCCACAAACTCTGCGCCAAATACGGAGGATTCGATTGTGGGTTGCTTCTTGGATAACCAATCAACAATAGCATTGTTGACGAAGATGAGAAATCCAGTCCGTGATCGTCTCGTCAATTTGTCACCAGCATGATCACTGTCTACCATGAGCCGAAGGTCAACCACTTTTCCCAGTGACTCAGGTGCATCATGTGGAAGTGCTTCCATCACGTCTCCATAAAATTCTTTCCAATCACACTCCATGAATTTGGTCTCGTCTATGTCCGGGTAACAGGGATCAAACACCAGTCTCGAGTTGTGTTTGGCCTTGAGGTAACCCATTATGTGTAATGCGGCGTCCAGATGTCCCTCACGTGGATAGGCGATGTGAGAGGATAGGATTGATACCTCCGTCGCGATGTCTATTCGTCCAATCTCCACCATCCATCGCATAACCCCAATAAGGGTTTGGAAATAGGATGCGGCGTCTGCGTCTAAAGGCGTCGAGTCGTCTAGTTCTGGTTCATAGTTCATCCGGAAGGGGTTCTCTGCCTTCCGTGGTAAAGAGTACTTGCCGTCGTAGTTGTCTTTTAAATGCGTCTCGCAGTTCTTTACTGCCTGGTTAACGTATTTGGACGGGCTGAGAGCCCATGCCCAAACGCCATTTGGTAGTTGAGTCTGTCTAAGTTTGGCCCCGAGATATATATCCGGGTCACCAACCGATTCTGATTTGAGAGGTAGGTATTTGTTGATTCTACCCAACACTTTCATTGCGTCATGGTGTATGCATAGGATGTCATCGACATAGCATAAGATGTAAGAATAATATCGAACACCATCGTCTGGTCGCGTCTCTGGTTTTAACCATAGGTCCGGGTCCGCCTTACATGAGGTGTATCCAAGCTCCCTCATGCAGGATGCAAGGTGCGCGCGAAATGCAGCACCAGCGCTCTTGAGTCCGTAGAGTGCTCGCACAATCACAGCCGTCTTCCCTGCGTCTTGCCCAAACTCCGGGCCTAGGATCGTCCATACCTTTTCGGTGATTGGTGCTGTGATGTAGGCGTTTAGTACGTCACCAGCCTTAACCTCAAGATCATTGAGGGCGGCAAGGGTGAGTGCAATGCGTACCGTCTCGCGTGATACTACGCTGGCATAGGTGATTGCTGCCGGGGCTTCTGTTCTATGACCACCGGCGACCAACCTTGCCTTTCGTCTGAAGTCTTCCATCTTAACGTCAAATATCATGTGACACGGGATCTTCTGATGTCCGATGGGTGCCGGCTGTCCGTCTGGTAGGATTTTGAATGCAACACGTACGTTCTTCAATTCCTTCGCAATGGCGTCTGCCCAAAGCGTGTTGCCGTTCTTCTTGTCTAATGCAAGTGCCTCTGGCACCGTCTTTGGAACCTCGATACCAAATTTATGCGTCCGTTTTAGGTACCGGGTATTTCGTCTTTTCACTAATGAAATGATGCGGTCCCTTTTCTTCAGGAAGTGCTGAACCCACCAGTTAAACGCTGGCTCGTGATCGATCTTTCGTGTCACTGCATACTCAGCCGTCTCAATTGGGTGCGATTCCTTCAAGTCCGATAAGTTCTCCCAAGTGGTCGAACCGTCTATCCACTGGCAACAGATCTGCCACCCAGCGGTCGTCTTCCGTCGGTATGTGCGTCCGTTATCACGCTGTACAATCTGCTCGGAAAGAGATATTGCATTGTCTTTCTTCCGATGATCAATCAGCTGATCCAGTAGCATGTACTGATTTCCGTCCGGGTCACATTGAGCATACATTGCCTGCGCAATCATGTTGGCAGTCAGCTCGGTCACGTCCCCGTCGTCAAACTCGACGTCATAAACGCGAGTGTCTAATATCGGGTTCGAACTCTCTCGCCCGGTTGGGTTGCCGTCTACGTCCCGTTTCCGTCTTATCACTCGTCCTCTTGCCATGGATCCACCTTTCGGTAATGAGATCTCGGCATTGATGTAGGCGTCCCCTGCCTCTGGCGTCACTTCGTCCGGTGTCTCATCGTCTGAGTTGTCTGTCTCCTGGTCTTCCATATGTGGGAGTTCAGGCGTCAAGTCTTCAGCGTCGAAGTCTGCGTCCGTGGAGCCTGGTCCAAGGCTTGCGTCTATTGATTCGTTGAACTTGCGCCGGGCCTCCTGGTGCACCGGACTGTCAAGCTCCTCCTGCGTTAGCTGCCGAAGTGTACTTCGACAGACGAACTGGCCATTGGCCTTGAGTATCTTGGCCGTCATTGCAGATCCGATATCGGTTGCAGGTCCAAGGTAGCGTCCCAAAATCATTTTGTCGTCAGGAAAGGTGGGTAGGTTGTCTCTGAACATCACCCAGTCAAACCAACCGTATTCGCCAATATGGCTGATATCGGCGGTACCTCCCGTCATTATCGTCTCTGGAACTTGTCCCCCAGCCTCGTATATACCGTTCACTGTGTGAGATCGGATAAGAGCTTCAAGCTCAAGGCAATGGTCCCATAATGCCTTCGGCGCACCGGTGCTGATCATCTTCCGAGATACGCCTCTCTTCAGCTCGCGGATAGCGCCCTCTGCGCCCTGCATCCACGGCGAATATGGCTCCGTCTGTCTGAGGTGGCAATCGGCCTCCCGTAGTTTTCGTCTAAAGTCTGCCTGCGTCTGCTCCTTGGAGCCGTCTAATACCATTGTCGGTGGCACTCCGTCCCTGTGAAAGAGTAGGGATAGAGCCTCATGAGCTTCCCCTTTTCTCTTCATTGGAAATGCCCGCGTCCATCCGTTGGGTGCGGCAAATATTTGCGCGCACTTGTTACCACGCCTCGATGTTGTCCCTGCAAACATCGTGTCGCCGAATACGGTATGTGGTAAGCGTCTGTACCGAAGTTGTCTATCATTGGTAGGATATCGTGCAGCAAGCGTGGGGTTCAAACATGTCCGTACACCCCGCTGCGTCGTCACGTTGATCGTCTGAAGTGCTTTCTCCGGTGAGATCATCCACCGGGATGCAAGCGTCTGATGGTCTATTGGTTTCGTCTGTTTCGTCTTGAAATGTCCTGTCTCCGATGTCCCAATACTGGATACTTGGACCCGAGATTGGAGTACGACATGAAAGTTGTCATCGTCAGTTACGTCAACCGTGTCGGTCGTCAAAGAGGTGAGCTCATTGATTACCAGCCGTCCCCTCGCGGGTGCGTCACTGGAATGAACAACGTAGCCTTGGTGATCCACCATGGCGTCCTCCTGTTCCTCGTATAGCGTCGTCGTCGGGTCCCACGTCTGGGTTTCCGAAGTCAAGTGATACCGAGTTATATCGTCTGAGTTCCACTCGTCTGGTGTTGGTTTCCGCACGTTAAGCAGCGAGATCACACCTCGTAAGGCCAGTGGGAGGTGGATCGCCCGTGTCGGGTCGTCATCGTCTGGTATCGTCAAAGCATGCGTTTCGTCAGTGGGGTTGGTTACCATGAATTTTGGTATCTCGCCAACAGTCACGTCATTTACACGGCATTGCATTGGGCAAAGCAGGTGATGATCGAGGTGGGGTATGTGGATCGCCTGGTGCAACACCAGTAACAGAACCTCTCCGGTCTGCGGGTGATCGTAAGCTAAAGCACCGCTGACGGTGTCATATCTTTTCGTCCCAAGAGCGCGATCATAGCCCTCAACCTCTACGGGTCTATCATAATTACTCACAATGAGTGCGTCTCGTCCTAGTACACAGGTGTCGGCATGAGAGTCTAACTCTAAAGTCGTTTCACCCCGTCTTTTATAGTCATTAGAAGTTACATTAGTAATCTTCCGGTTCGTCAGTCTTATCGTCCGTATCGACTTTACGATCCTAGTCCGGGCCCTCCCTGGGTCCCTGTCAATCCGTCGTCATTTGTCTTTCTTACGCTTAGTAAGCGCGGGGTTATTCCGGTTACTGCTCCTTGCAGCGTCTTCGTCTGTATCATCCCCAAACAGGGACTTGTCGTCATCGTCATCGTCCTTCGCCGCACTACGCACGGCAGCGACTTTGCGCTTGTTAGAGGCGTCCGTCCCAGGGGTCTGATTGGGATGCCGTAGTTGCCAGAGCTTCTGCTTCTCGGCTTCGGTGAAGTCACGGTATTCTTCGTCTGTGTACTTCTTATTGACAATGTGAGTGCACCTGTCAACTTCCGCTTGAGTAGGAATCCTCTTCTTCCGATCCTCGTATGAAGCGTTCTTCTCCCCGCGTCCACGTCCTGATCCACGTCCTCCTCCTCCGCGTCCGGCACTGCTACGTCCGCCACCACGCCCAACTGAAGCGATGGTGCGGGAAGTGCTTGCGGGCCTACTGGCATGCTGGAGGCATCAAAATTCCACGAAGAGGTTCTTAACGGTGTCAAAGTCCGTGAAGTTATCGCGATTAGCGGTGACATTATTCTTCGTGGCGTCAAACTCCGATGACAATAATAATAATAATCTTAAGAAATTTACTAGCTACATATTCTAGTAAGACCAAGGATCTTTTCAATTGCCATGTTTTACACCACAGCAAGACCGCCGGAGCGATAGGAATGTACTTCCCTTCATCCCAGAGAGGACGGAAACAAGGTAATTATCTGCACCTTCTAGGCAGGATGTCCACCTGGGTGAGATTAGTCCGGCTTCCGTCGCCTATCTGACTCCGTGAGAACTTCATCTGAGTATCTGTCGAAGGTCCGGCTCGACTTCCGCAATCCTGTGCATATGTCGTTCCTCTTCCGCTTATTGCCCGACTGTGTTCCCTCTGTACCCAGCATCTCTCTTACTTCTCGTCGAATCTGTTCGCGCACTACAAAAGTACCAAACTTGCTCAGAGGGGGTCGCTGGAGACGGAGGCCCATTAAAGCAGCCGCCGGAGCTCGCCGAGCTGCCTCCATAGCTGAGACCCAGTACACCTGAGAATCATAGGCACCCTGGATCAGTTGTTCGGTGTCGATTTCTAGAAGAAACTTGCTGTGCTCTGGTACTCGGTCAGGATCGGTGTGCCTGAGTTCGTCAATTCTGACCAGCACCTCCGCTCTGTCTTTTAATCTGCGGTATCCACATTGCTTGTCATGAAGAGTAAAGTTCCGAAAAAGCCATTGTGAATGAGAGATGTGAATCAACCGGAGGATGAGCCCCCGCATCCAGTCGTCGCCATTAATGCGAGAGTTGGAGGTTGCCAGGTGAAGGCGTTGCACAGCATAGAGTTCTTTTGTCACTCTTCCCTCCATCATGTTCCGCCATCCGATTTTGTCCTGACTAATGGCGATCGTGAGCATTGCATCCGACATTGGACCTAATGTAGCAAAGGTGAGACTTCCTCGTCCGAGAATGTATTTGGGTAGCCAGTATGCCAATTCCGGGTCAGTATTGTTGTTGTGTGCCATCCAGGATTCAAGTTCGCTAACGTTATCAAGAAGTAATGAGGTGCGGCTCTCACTTGGGCAGATGCACAGATGTTTCGCACGCTCCTGTCGAGCCATACAGTTTGGGCAGCGGTCATCATCCGACTGGTTGCAGCGTACCATATTTGTCCCTGTAGCACAGAAGTTAGAGTGTTGTTTGCATAGCCAGATTCTGAACATAATTGGTTTGGTGGCGAGTACCATGTGTAGCCAATCCCAGCCCACCTCGTCGAATTGCTCCGCTGTCCAGCCTTGTTCACTGCATAGAAATTGTTTGGCGGCGTGCTTGCCTAGGAGATAGCGTAGGGCAGTGGTTGGATCGGATGTTAATTTCGTGCCTTGAACGAAAATACCCGCTGCCTCTTTTGGGAGTAGTCGTTGATACCGGGTGACATTGGAGGTCTGGTTAGATATGTATCGTGAAACAGATTCTTTGGCGAGAGTGTCACATTGACAGTTGAGCTGTTGTTCCAGGGACAGTTGTTCCCAAGAGAGTTTGTCGTCCATATGTGAGTTAACATGGATGAATGTTGCTGTGAATGGAAGTTCCATGCGGAGAGTACGAAGGACTCGTAGAATGTCTGCACAGCTGCGGCCGCTTTGTATTCGGCGACTGTTCTCGGATGCCCGACTAACCGCTCCTTTGTTGTCGCACCAAATCGTGATAGAAGGACAGTTTGATATATTTCCTGCTTTTGATAAAGCAAGAAGGAGTACATTGATAGCACACAGCCCCAGTAGTTCAGCTCTGTATGATCCTGCCGTCGGTGAGTGCTCAGAAAAGGAGCCAGCAAGTCGGTCGCCTGTTGTCGTGTCCATTATAATCCAACCAGCACCGCAAACAAAGGCATTCCTCGAGCGATCGTATGATCCGTCAGTAGCTCCAACTAATGTGCCAGCTTGTAGTGCAGAGATCATCCAGTCAATATCGAAACCGTGCCCAAGATCTGGATAGATCATCTCCCACATCCAATCTCCACCCCATTCTTTAACATAATCCCAAAAGCCCGTTAGGGTAACAGTGGATGTGCTCCAAGCGTGTCCTGTTGTTGGAGAGCCGTATACTACCCCAGTTGGAGAGACGTCGCATGTTAGAGATATACACTGCCCGCATGCCGCTTCAACAACCTGTCCAGTCGTGCGGAACTTGTTCGCACTGCGTGTCCGCGAACCATAAAGATCATTTCGATGTATTTCGTAGTTTGTTCCTCGGAGTATGAAGAGATCGCCCGATGTGGGGTTGTAAATCCATGGCCATTGGAAGTGAGGGGCGTTGAGCCATTTCCCAAGAAGCTTTGGAAGAAGCAGTCCTCTACCCGTGGCAGTGGTCCATGTGTTAGTCCATATGTTCCAGTCGTTGGAAGTGGGGCATTCTGGAGGGAACCGGAAGCGAGAGTTGAGGGGTGATCTCGCGCCCCAAATCATATCCGCATTTATGTGTCTCCCATCGAGACTGGTCAGGTCTGATAGGAAGATTACATTGAGATAGCACCGACATCGATTGATCGCAGCCATATCCAGTGTGGAGGTGACCTGATCCTGCAGAAAGTCCATCACTGACATATCATTTTCTCGTTGTAGGGGTATTGAATTGTATTGCATATCCATATCAACTGAATATGCTTCCAGCGATTCCCAGAGGCATTTCACCCAACAGGGAGGGGACAGGTGTGACCATATGCGGTACTGTGCACGGAGTGGTGAGCCAACGCAACCAATTTGCAGTTGCAGCCAATGTAGAGAGGCAGAGAGTTTGTGCCCAAGCGCCGATGGTGTGCCATAGTGTTGGAGGAAGATATTAATCCGGCATATGAATTGTTCTGTGGGAAGATCAAGAAGGCCGACACCGCCAAAAGTCTGGTGTAGATGACGCCATCCTCGTTTAATATTGCGATTGACTCCAAGCAGAGGCAGAATTGTGTATTCGACACCGGTAAGACATTGCGATGCCGCTTCCAGGTCGTTGGTAAGAGTGCTGAGCCTATAGCGCAGTCGTGGCCAGAGTTGGTGGTGGTATGACATCCACACGTTCGACGAGGGTAAATGGCCATTGACAATGGAACGCGTCCATTCATCTGCCTTCGTCCTCATTGCCGACAATTGTGCAGCATGTCCACCACATGGAGCAGAGAGTACGCCAAGAGTTTTCGCAACGACCGTGGACAGTTGAGAGTGAAGAGTCCCTATCTCCCCATCTGGTAGTGGTACCGACAGGGCAGTTTGAGTATCATCATATTTCCATTTACCATCCACGCAGGAGTAAGTGATGAAGTACCAGAAGCTCTTGGTACTTTTGATAGCTCCGCCGGTGGCGTTAAGAAGCCAGGCCCACCAGGAGATGTGCTGCTGAGCCGCTGCTGCCAACTGTTGGGGCGTGGCCCAAGCATCATTCATCACATAAAGATCAGTATCGTCAACAAAGAGACAGCCAACAGTGTGTGAAACGGAACCATCGATGGGGTCGTGTATCATAGCTCCAAATCCTTTTGATTTGAAAGCATTGACAATGACGGAGCTGAGTTGTATCCATGATGCAGGAGCCGCTTTGCTCCCCTGTCCCAGGCCGCAGAACGGTACCAGTTGTTGCTCACCACCGAAATATCGTGATGAATCTCCCCATCCAGTGCGGGTGTAGATCCGCATAAACTGGAGACAGCCGACGATAATTGACACCGCCTGGAATGGAATTTTTAACGCTATCCAGACCAAGGCCATCATCGAGTGATTTACTCTGTCATAGCATTGCGCTGCATCCACAGAAATGACAGCCATCGGTTGCCTCGATTGTCTGGATATGTCAGTAGTAAGAGTTTTGTCGAGGCATGCATCTTCGGCCGTGCTGCCCCGTTGGCTGAAATGTTCTTCCGGAAGGCACCCCGAGCTCTCAAGAGCAGCCATTGCTGCGTCGTTGAAGACAAATTTGTTGAACCAATTATAATCCGCTTCATACAGTTGTATTGACCGCAATTTGTCAACCAGACACACACCAGCAATCTTTTCCAACATCACTTGGAGAGCAACGCCCCAGCGCGCTGGTCGTAACCCGGTACGTACGATTACCGTCATCTGATAAGCGAAGAATGCGGAGAGGTCGTCGCATTGGGCTGCCGCTTTGTCGTGACCATGATGTAATCCGGACGGAGATGATGATGTGTTTTCATTTAATCGCCGTCCATATTGTTGATAGTCTGCCGTTGTGATTGTTGTGATGTCTGGTAGATCCACCGTCCTAACCAATTTGCCCATGCGCCCCATTTCAATGAGAAGGAGAGCTGTGCCTGGATCCAAATCGTCTGCAATGATATACGTACCATTGAGGACCTGTTCAGCAATTTCAGGATCGTCCATGTATCGTAATTGATGTCCGAGTAGGGTGTTGTTGATAGGTGCACTGTGTCCCAACCGAAATCGGTTCTCACATTCTTGTTGTATGGCTATTTCCACCTCATCTTTGTTGTTGTACTGCACTGTATTACCATGTGAGACTACCTCCACCTGCATGCATGCTCTTCCCAAGCGTGGACGCGTTACTCGATTGATCCGATTCCATACTTTCCTGCTGTGTTCACTCCGCATGCGTGCTTTAATCTCCGTGATTCGTTGTTCATTGCCTGAGTCCATCGCAGATTGTAGACAATTACCCAGATGTTGACGGCGGTGTGACTCATCTAGTTTCCGTACTTGTTTCTGTTGAATTTTTGCTAGTCTGATGCCTTCCTTGCAATCAACAATCGACAGTAATTGAGGGTCCGGAATGTTGTTTCGTTTTGCCGTTCGATATACCCTGCTGCGTCCCATCCCCCGGTGGTTGCCCTCTTGGAGCCTTATCAATTGACGGAAGGCATGTATGCGATCATACCAGTATTTGACTGGAAGGCTGAATGGGGATGCTGGTTTCAGAATTTTTCGACAGACATGTTCCGCATGGATCCGGTGCTCTTTTATCTCGGTGTGGAGGCGCTCAGCACGAAGTCGTACGTCCGCTGAAGGCGTGACCACGGTGGAGGTAGTCTCTTCAGCCAATCGTGCCCAACGCTGTGGGATGTTGTGGGCTTTCAGTTGCGACCATAAGACCGAATTGTACATTGCAACGGAGCTGGATTGCTTTGTTGTAAGCCGTCGTGATGTTGGGCGGACTATGTGGCCGTGGAATACTCCGACCATCGAAGCTGTGGTGAAGTCAATAATGGACGTTCGATGATCACCTACTCCTTCATGGAAGGAAAGTGAGAGGAAGCTACCAACATCGATTTCCGGCGATGCATAGATGCCATCAATTGGCTGTGTTCCATTGATATGGGTGTTGTGCTCTTCCCCTGGCGGCCAGAATTTGTGGGAGACCTCTTGCATGTCGCTGGTAGGGTGAGAGAGGAGATGAGCAATGCGGCCAGTGAGGACATGTTCGTTAGAGTCGATGAACAGAATTAATCGATCACCACTGGATCTCCACCCTTTTAACGCGTCGGTGAGGCCTTTGACAAAAAATTGATATGGTGAGCAGTCGAGGCCCTGTGTGTTAATTTCGGTGAGATGTTGTGTGTATACTGTGCCGGGGCCTCTACCACTCGATTTGCATGGACAGTACGCAACCACCACTCGTGTTCTGTGTGATGGGTTGGTAGAGAGTACCCACGAGGTCCACCGGCCTAGTCCGCTGCTGTCTGGGACAGTTTGTCGTGCATATTGGAGTAGGCCATGACGGAGAACAATGGCAGTGCCTCCCTGCTGTTTAGCGGAGACGGCCGGCATGTGCGTGTTAAATGCTGTAATTGCTCTAAGTTCGCGACTTGCTACCGATTCGAACCATGAGCCCAGCCTTGCAGATGGTCCAAAGTATTTCCAATTCACACCCACCTCCACTAGAGCTATACCGTCAACATCATATTTCTCAGCTAGGTGCCAGATGTCCTTTACTTTGTGTCGCTTGGCTTGGTCGCCTGCAAGACCATTGACTTGGCAGTACATCCATCGAAATACACCGTGCGGCCGTGGTTGCGGCATGAATCCCACTCGTGGTACATGACTTTTGTTGTAGCGCTGTGTGAGAGCATCCCGCTCAGACTGCCGTAAATCCTCCGTTCTCATGCTGAATTCGTGCCCGTGCAAGTCATCTGTTTCATAATTATTATTATTATTAAGTAAACCCCCTGTACCTGGTGCTTGATCCGCTCCCCGCATTCCCCGTTGAGTCGAAGTGCAGTGACGATCAAAGCGTTGACGAAGTGTTCCACTTCGTTCAGTCTCCCGCTGTACTTGCATTTGCAAGTGATGGAGGGCATTAGTGTTCCGGAAAGAGGCAGCGCGGCGACTCGAACCACGGCCGCGTCTCCCCGGTCGTGCCCCCCGTGGCATGTCAGATTGCGTTCTCCCGTCATCCCATGCCGCAGACAACGGGACGCCCGTGCTCACCCTGGGATGCCCCCAGTCTGAGCGGTGACAGTTTCGTTGCCCGTAGCCTGAACATTGCCAGCTACAGCAGGGAGGTCAGCACCTCCCGATGGGGCATTATTGTCACTTCCCTGGGGAAGTCCGGTAATTTTTGTTACACGATCATCATCGTCAGTATCAGAGAGGTCCGGTAAACTCATATAGTCCAAGTCCGAGCCGTATTCGTCGTCATCCTTTTTACCCTCCTCGTTTGCAATGTCCTCCTCCACGCTTTTGCCATGTGTCTGATGAAGTGATGTCCGCAGGCTCTGTATGTACTCAAGGGGCGTCATTCCAATCCCAGCTGCCTCACTGATCGCCGTGGATCTCATTGTGTCAGTTAACAAGGCAGCGATTCCGGTTGCAACCTCCATGCCCTCTGCATCTCCGACAATTTCGAGTTCCAGCTGGTCGAGCAAGCACCCCAAGCGGTGTAGGTCATCGGGCGCTGCCATCCAGAGCATGTGGGTGAGAAGCTTTGCATCAGGATCATCCTCATTGTCATCCTCCTTGACATTTTCCACGCTGTCCAGGTCCATTATATCATTGTGATCCGTTGTGTCTTCCGGAAGACGTAATACCTCCTGTTCAACCCCATCTTGGTCGATCATCGCAAATCTTACAGTTGTGCCTGTTGCTGTGGTGCCATCGGTGGTTGGCGTATATTCATCCTCGTCGTCGTCCAGTAGGTTCATGCCCTCCTTTCCTCTCGTGACAATGCTGTATTGTGATGCTCCGATGCTTGCTCCCGAGCCCAGTTTGGGACCTGCATTTCCACCATGAATTGAAATGACATCTTGCCCTCGTTCAAAGTTATATGCTGCAGGGTCATGTCGCCCAAGCACTAGGGATTGCTCCTTTTTGCGAGCCGCGACTTGATCAGGTGTCATGTTGGCAAATTCATCAATGAATCCCCCGTCTCGAGCAGCTGCAATAATATCCATATCACCTTCATCCGTCGCGACATGGGCCAGTTTGGTTGTTTTATTGTACTCCGCCATTTTTACCTGCGCTACCTGGGCATGGTTGAAGCATTTCATTACAACCCGATCCGCTTCATCTTTGGTTACACCGCGCTTAATCAAATAATAATAGATCTGAGCCGCTGGGCATTTGAGATATTCACGGACAAACATACATGTCAGAGGGCATGTGCCTTTGTAGTATACCTGATATCGCTTGTTGCCATCTGACCGAAGGACGCATTTGAATACCTTTTGCCCATTGAAGTCGACATCTAGCAGAATTGAACGGATGGAGACCATATGTGTTCGAACTACCCCCTTAGCATCCGGGAGGCACGTGACCTTAATATTTTCCCTCGCCTTCAGAAGTCCAGGCACATAAGATCGTCCGTAGGTATAAATTGCTGCCATATGAGAGTTGACCATCGCGTCATAATTTTCAGAGTCATCCTCAGCCGACTTCCTCGTGACAACCTCAGATGGGAAGCATTGACCGAACTCATCGAGCCAGACACGCTCGCTCTTTGCCGCTGCCACGAGACGAGTAAGCCGATCTGCGTCGTCCTTTGCACATTGCATGTGGATTGCCCGACGGTTGGCTGGGGGTGGAGTCCACTTTTCCCCTGGAGCAAGCCGCTCAAAGGAGGCAGGTTGCTCGCAGACGAATGAGTATGTGGGAAATGGACGAGAGTGAACCGCTGAGGGAAAGGAGATTGGGTCCTCCGACATCAATCGTTTCTCAAGGGCAATGAGGTGGCTGTCCGAGATCTTTTTAGCATCGTTTAAGCACATATGTTGTGGAGCTCCCCAGAAAACCACAATATTCGAAACATCCATAGCCTGCTGGGTTTTGCGAGTGAAGGAGCAGTGGCGCTCCTCAAGATCTCCCACCATCTCATGGAGATATAAAGCCGGATCCACATTAAATCCCATCAGTGCCGAGAAGGTTATTTTTCTACCACGATCGCTTTTCACTTCCGAAAAGGCAAACGCATTTGGGATGGAGAAATAATGAAGTTTCATGTGGCACTGAACAGCAGGAAAGTCCGTCGACGCCAGCATAGGAGGTTTGTTTGTGCCGGGAGATGTTGGCTTGGGCAAAAAGGCGATGGTTGGATCCTCTCCGTATTTGTGGAGAAAGGACAAACCTTCAAACAGACGGTCCCTGAAAATCGTGAATGGAGGGCCACCTTTGGGTACTTTGACCGTAACGTCCATTATGATTTTGTATTTCCACGAGGATGGAATCCTGCGAGGGGAAGGGGTGGAGATATGTGTAGAGGCAGATAGTCGCCGAGTCGGCCTGGAGTTGGTAGCCGCCGAAGAGCCTTGTGTGACACTGGAAAATGTAGTTGGCGTGCCAAGTGACTGTGTGTTTGAATTGTCCGATGTTGTTGATACTGCTGTCGGTCGGGCGAGTGG
>OFQL01000075.1_pt1 | contig 15467 bp, 10 predicted proteins | sample 1542791 | NCBI WGS metagenome assembly OFQL01 (sample SAMN05442517, study PRJEB24371) | freshwater metagenome | isolation source: Freshwater Lake | place: Canada: Niagara | collected 2012-08-03 | reverse complement strand
ATGGAAGTGGCCTCCGGGGCGCCCACGGGCAAGTTGGTTGCAGAACTCACGGATGTTTGCAAATCATTCACCTCTCCTGAAGGCGATGTGAAAGTCATTTTGAAAGACTTCACAGCCACACTGCTGCGCGGCGACAAGATTGGCTTGCTGGGCCCCAACGGCGCAGGCAAAACGACCCTCTTGAAATTGATTTTGGGTGAGCTTGAGGCCGACAGTGGAAAAATTCGCCAAGGTGCCAATTTGCAAGTGGCTTACTTTGACCAAATGCGCAACGCCCTCGATTTGGAAGCTTCCTTAGAAGACTTCATCAGCCCGGGCAGTGAGTGGATCGAGATTGGCAACAAGCGTCAGCACGTCAAGAGCTACTTGGGTGACTTCTTGTTCTCACCTGCACGCGCCACATCGCCCGTCAAATCATTGTCTGGCGGCGAGCGCAATCGCTTGTTGCTGGCGCGCTTGTTTGCCAGGCCCGCCAATGTCTTGGTGCTGGACGAACCCACCAACGACTTGGACATTGAAACACTGGAACTCCTGGAGGAGTTGCTGCAAGATTACCAAGGCACGGTTTTCTTGGTCAGTCACGACCGCGCCTTCATGGACAACGTGGTGACCAGCATCATTGCCTGCGAAGCCACACCTGAGAACCCTGGTTTTTGGCGAGAGTACGAAGGCTCGGTGCAAGATTGGCTTACCCAATCGCTGCGCAGCCAAAGCATCCAAGCGCAGAACAAGGCGGCCGCCGCCAAGGCAGCGACGCAGTCCAATACGGGCAACAAAGCCGCCACACCTTCTCAAGCCAAGCCCGTCAAAGCGCCAACGGCACAGCCCAAGACCGCTGTGAAAAGCGCACAAAAGTTAAGTTACAAAGAACAACGTGAACTGGACGGCTTGCCTGCTTTGATTGAAGGCTTGGAAAAAGAACAGAGCGAAGTTCAAGCCGCCCTCGCAGACAGCACTTTGTTTGCCCAAGACCCTGCAAAGGCCGCAGCCTTGTTTGCCCGCGATGCACAGATAGACACTGAATTGGTCAAGGCCTTAGAGCGATGGGAAGCACTTTCAACACCGTGATATTTGCATGAACTTTGTTTTCAGCCCTGAAGAGTTCACCGCCTTGTTGGTGTTGTCAACCGCAGCCAGCTTCACGCCTGGGCCCAATACCACCCTGTCGACGGCTTTGGCTGCCAATCAGGGACTGCGGTCAGCGTTCAAGTTCATTGTGGCTGTGCCTGTAGGCTGGGGCTTGTTGTTGGCCATCTGCATGGCCGGTTTGGGCAACTTGGTGTTGGCTGTCCCAGCCCTTCGGTGGGTGATTTTGCTAGGGGGTACTTTGTATTTGTTGTGGTTGGCAAGCAAACTTTGGCGCACTCGCGAGATGGCAACAGCCGATGAGAGCCGACTGCAGATCACTTTCTTCCAAGGTGTTGTACTTCAATTCCTGAACATCAAGGCATGGATGCTGGCTTTGTCGTTGGTGGCTGGTTGGGTGGCAGGCAAGGACGATGCCTTAGAGCGTTGTTTGGTTCTGTTGCCACTCATGATGCTGTTTGGCTTGGTCAGCAATTTAACCTATGCCGTGATGGGCAGTTTGCTGCGTGAATGGCTTTTAAAGGGCACGCGATTGCTGGTTTTCAATCGCTGTATGTCTTGCGTCTTGGTTTTAACAGCAGGATGGATGCTTGCACAATGACTTCTAGAAAGTTCCATCAGGCTCAATGTGGATCGCAGGCGACACCCTACCTACATTGAGGGTCCTGTGGCTTTAAACTAAGCACCATGGGACAACTTCTTTTAGTGCGCCACGGTCAGGCTTCTTTCGGTGCCGACGATTACGACCAACTCAGTGCCATGGGCCAGAAGCAGAGCGTTCGCTTGGGCGAGTACTGGCAACAGATGGCTGCCGAACAAGCTGGCGCAGAGCCGCTGAAGTTTGACGCTGTTTTCATGGGCAGCCTGAAAAGACACCGGCAAACTTGGGAAGGCATTGCGCAGGGCGCGCAACTGAACAATGCGCCTGAAGTCTGGCCTGAGCTCAATGAATACGACAGTCATGCCTTGATTGAAACCATTCATCCCGAGCCACTTGCCAAGCCCGATACGCCCGAAATGTACAAGCATCACTTTCGCTTGCTGCGAACGGCACTGCAAAAATGGATGGCAGGAGAAACTCAGCCCAAAGGCATGACAAGTTATGCTGAATTTGCGGCAGGCATTCAAGCGGTGTTAAAGCATGTGCGAGAAAACCATCAAGGTCGTGTTTTGATTGTTTCTAGTGGTGGCCCCATCTCAACCGCGGTAGGGCAAGTGCTTCAAGCGCCAGCAGAGACGTCCATTGAATTGAACCTGCGCATTCGAAATACGGCGCTTACTGAGTTTGTCTTTTCACCCTCCCGGCTCATGCTGCTTTCTTACAACAACTTACCGCACCTGGACCAGGCGGCCTATCGAAATTGGGTCACTTTTGCTTGATAGTGTTTGTCCCGATAGGGGTGCGCTTGTTTTCTTGTCAGAATGATAACCATGCAAAATTCGCATCAGGCAACTTCGCACTCCACTCAAGCGGCTGGCTTTCTAGTCGCCCAATGCGACCTGTCTGCTTGTGACGCCTTTTTTGAGTCCCATGGCATCAAAGAGGGCTTGGATATTTCGTCAACCGCTGGCGCCTTGTTGTGCCGCATGAGCGATGCTTGGATGCAGCTCCATGCCCCTGCCAGCGACACACTCTCGCTGCACGTGCATGCCAAAGATTTAAAGCAAGAGATCCTTTGGGCCATGTTGGTCTCGCCACATCGCTTTGAATTCAATGACTTGGAAGCACTGAGCAGTGCTGTGCGGGTGCGAGAAAACATTGTGTTGGATGCCCGCAAAACAGCTCTGGCCTTTAAAACCGATGCGGCAGAGCGGCCCAGCGAATTTTGGCGGTATGAAGAAGAGGCCGGATTTATTCTGCAGCCCCATACGCCCTTGATCGAAGCTTTGATCAGCGCCACGCAACCTGAAGCGACTGGCAAGCTGTATGACTTTTCTTGTTATCGCGCAACCGAATATGTGATCTTGTTGGGCTTGGCTCAAGAAGCGGGCCAGCACAACCCTTCTTTGTTGGAACAACTGCAACAGGTGAATGAAAAACATGCCATTCGATCTGGCCTCTTTCATGAAGTTTTTTTGCATGAGTACGGTTCGCTAGAGGCGCCCTTGCCTGCTGGTTTTTATGTGCCTGGTGATCGTGTTTGGTTCCGAAATCCAGATGCGCGCTCCTCTGATGTGACAGGCTATGAAGGCTCGTGGGTGATTTATGTGGGCAGCGGCTTGTTCAGCAATTTTTGGAAACGAGACCAGCCATTCACTTTGCAAAGCAAGTGCATTGAAATTTTCCATTGGCGTGATGGCGTGAAAACCAATGCTGCGGGTGATTTGTGGATGGATGAAACCATTGTGGATGCTTGCGTGCATGAGACGATGCAAGACCCCGCCAAAGTGCAACACATCTTGCACCAAATGATGCGCATCAGGGATCCCAAAGACGTTTATGCAGAGGGTGGTTGCGTGGATGCGTCGCGAGAGTGCCCCAAGCAAATCTATCCAACAGCTACTGAACTGGTTTTGCCCAAGTATTGATTTCGGACTATGGCAGCCTTGTCAAGCAAGGGGCCATTAAGTCTTGAGGGTGTTGGCGGGCAATCGGTCTATTTCTAAAAGCAAATCGGCCAATGCGCGGCCGGCTGCATCTAACAAAATCTGACCCTTGAGCGCTGTGGCAGCGGCTGCATTGCCCGCCGCCCCTGCCACGTTGTAGTCTTGCATTTGCCAAGCCAACTTGGCGCTGCGGCCGTTGCCCAGAATGGGAAACGAACGGGCACGGTCTTCAGAACTTGAACGGAAATTTTGGGCTTCGCTCATGGTGACAGCGTGGGGTTTAAGCGCCAGCATGACCGAGGTTTCGACCTCACCCGCATGCACACCAAAGCGATGTTCATGGTCTGTAAAAAGGGCGTTGGCATCTTGGCCCTTTTCATCGAGCAAGGGCAACTGATGCCAGCTCACGCTGTAGACCAACATGCCTAAGCGGGCGCGCAAATCGCGGGCCACCACATCCATGGCCCCTACATGGCCACCATGCGCATTGAACAGCACCAGTTTGTGGATGCCTGCGGCTTTGACAGATTCTGCAATGTCTGTCCAGAGCCGGATCAGTGTTTCGGCTTTTAAGGTGAGCGTGCCGGCAAACGCCGCATGCTCAGGACTGAGTCCTACGCTTTGCGTAGGCAGAACCAAGATGGACAAGTCTTTGGGGTTCAACTTATTGGCTGTTGGTGAGGCACCCGCATTCAAACGGGTCATGGCTGAGTGAACTACGCCATTCACAATGTCAACATCGACGGACAAAGGCAAATGAGGTCCATGCTGCTCGGTAGCCGCCAAAGGCAACACGGCAATGGCCCGCGCGGTATCTAGGCGGCCAAAGTCGTTGGTGGTCAAGTCGGACCAAAAGTGAATGTGATGTGACATGTCTAGGGGGCTTTTCAATCTGCTCAGTTTAATAGAGGCGCAGAATTTAAGGGCATGATTTTGCAGTGTAGAGTTGAGCTTTTGGCCTTTAGGTTCTTGACTTTGTTTTTCTACCCCTTGCGCAAGCTTCTTTTAAACCTTCGTTGTTCGTGGGTGGGCATGGTTTTGCTTGCGGTTTTGACGTCCAACGGGCAAGCACAAACGCAGATTTTGAGCCCACGCCCCTTGGGTCAAATGGTGCAAACACCCCAAGTCAAAGCCACCCTGTTGGCCGAAGCGCCCAATGGCATCGAAGCAGGCAAAACCCTTTGGCTGGGCTTAGAGCTGGTACACCAGCCCGAATGGCACACCTATTGGCGCAACCCCGGCGATTCTGGTCTGCCGACAGTCCTTGAGTGGAAATTGCCTGAGGGCCTGGTGGCGGGCAACTTAATTTGGCCAGCCCCTCGCCGAATTCCCATTGGCCCACTGGCCAATTTTGGGTATGAAGACGCCCTGTTGCTGGTCACGCCCGTACAAGTGAGCAAGTCCTTCAAACCGCAAGGCAACGAGAGTTCGGTGCAAATTGAGTTGCATGCCAACTGGCTGGTTTGCAAACAAGAGTGCATTCCGCAGGAGGGAAGTTTCAGTTTAAGGGTGCCCATCAAAGGCAGCACATCGATGGCCGCAAGTGCATTTGAAAAAGCCTTGCAATGGCAAGCGCAGCCTTTGAAGGGCAAGCACCGGGCCCAAATTTCCAAAGACGGCCGCAGCCTTGATCTGACCTTGGCGCAATTGCCGCCAGAGCTGCAAAACAGTGACTGGACGGTGTTCCCTCAAACGGCCAACGTGGTTCAAAACAGTGCTGTACCTGTCGTTCAAAAAGCGAGCTCTAGCAGCGGTTCTGGTGAGGTGACCACGGGTGCCACGGTGAGCTTGCAAGTTTCAAGCGAACGCATGGACAGCCCCCAGCAAATGACATGGTTGCTGGTGCAGGGCAAGGCAGATGCGCCTTCTGGCCGCCAATGGACCGTTGAGACACCTGTTCAAGGCCAATGGCAAGTGTTTTCTGACCCGCCACCCACCTACGCCAACTTGGCGCCCACCCTTCAAAAATTGGCGCCCCCCATCCTGGCGCCAGCACCTTGGGCCACTTGGATTTTTGCCATGTTGGGTGCCTTACTGGGCGGTATCTTGTTGAATTTGATGCCCTGTGTTTTCCCGGTGTTGGCCATCAAACTCTTGAGCATCACACAACTGGCCAATCGGCCCCGAGACATGAAACTCTCGGCTTGGGCCTTCACTGCTGGCGTCTTGATTTCTTTCTTGGTTTTAGGCGCATTGATGCTGGCATTGCGGGCCGCCGGATCGCAAATGGGCTGGGGCTTTCAGTTGCAATCGCCTTGGGTGGTCGGTGCGCTTGCCATGCTGTTTGCCGTCATCGGCTTGAACCTGTCGGGCATGTTTGAGTTTGGTTCGTTCGTGCCAAGTTCAGCTGCGGGCTTCCAATGGTCCAACCCCATCGCCAATTCGCTATGGTCGGGCGTGTTTGCGGTGGTCATTGCCTCACCCTGCACGGCGCCGTTTATGGGAGCCTCCTTGGGCTTGGCCATTGGTTTGCCGGCTTGGCAGGCCTTGCCCGTTTTTCTGGCCATGGGCTTTGGCATGGCACTGCCCTTCATGGCCATTTCTTTCAATACGGCCTGGGTGAGGTTCTTGCCGCGACCCGGCACCTGGATGCAGACATTCCGTCAGTTCATGGCCTTTCCCATGTACGCCACCGTCGTTTGGTTGGTGTGGGTCTTGGGGCAGCAGGTAGGCTTGGATGGTGTGTCTGGATTTTTAGCCTGCTTGTTGAGTTTGACTTTGTTAATCTGGGCCTTGACACTGAACGGCAAAGTACGCCGCGTGATGGCGGCATTGGCCGTGGTCGTCTTGGCATTGTCGATTTGGCATTGGGGACCCACGTGGACCCAGGTGGAGGCCCAGGCTCCTAGCCAGACGCAAGCGAGTTCACTGTCAAGCAATCAAGCCCCAAAGCCAGGCCAATGGGACGCATGGTCGGCTGAAAAAGTGGCCACCGCCATCCAAAAGGGGCAACCCGTTTTTGTGGACTTCACCGCCGCTTGGTGCGTGTCATGTCAATTCAACAAGAAAGTCACTTTTTCAAACCCCAGCTTGTTGGCTGAATTTGCCAGCAAAAATGTCTTATTGCTGAGGGCAGATTGGACGCGATACGATCCCCAAATCACCGCTGCTTTGAACGAGCTAGGCCGCAACGGTGTGCCCGTTTACGCCTGGTACGCCCCGGGGCAATCTGTGCGCTTGCTGTCTGAGTTGCCCAGCGTGAGCGAAATTCAAGGGGTCCTCAGCCAAGTCAAGGCCTCACCCCCCAATTGATGGGCTGATCGTCAAAAGCACTATGGCCTTCAGCCATTCTGCGAGAATGTTCAAGTTTTCGATTGAATCGCACAGAAATTTTCAGAATTCATATGACCACAGCCAGCTTTGCACCCCTGTCTAACGATACTTTTTTGCGCGCCTGTTTGCGACAAGCGACCGACCACACGCCCGTCTGGCTAATGCGCCAAGCAGGTCGTTATTTGCCGGAGTATTGCGCCACCCGCGCCAAGGCTGGCAGCTTCATGGGCTTGGCCACCAACGTGGACTACGCAACGGAAGTCACCTTGCAGCCGCTAGATCGCTACCCTTTGGATGCAGCCATTTTGTTCAGCGACATCTTGACCGTGCCAGACGCCATGGGGCTGGGTTTGAGTTTTGCGCTGGGCGAAGGCCCCCGCTTTGCCAAGTCGGTGCGAGACGAGGCCGCTGTGGCTGAACTGCAAGTGCCCGACATGGACAAGTTGCGTTACGTCTTTGATGCAGTGACGTCCATCCGCAAAGCACTCAATGGCCGTGTGCCCCTCATTGGCTTTTCTGGCAGCCCCTGGACCTTGGCCTGCTACATGGTTGAAGGCAAAGGCTCGGACGATTACCGCTTGGTGAAGTCCATGCTCTACAGCCGACCCGATTTGATGCACCGCATTTTGGAGGTCAACGCCCAAGCCGTTGCCAGTTATCTGAACACCCAAATTGAGGCTGGCGCCCAAGCCGTGATGATTTTTGACAGTTGGGGCGGCGTGTTGGCAGATGGTGCTTTCCAAGAGTTCAGCCTGGCTTACACGGCCAAAGTTCTGGCATTGCTCAAGAAAGAACACAAGGGCGCAACCATTCCACGCCTTGTCTTCACCAAAGGCGGTGGTTTGTGGCTTGAGGAGATGGGCCAATTGGATTGCGAGGTGCTGGGCCTAGACTGGACCATGAACTTGGGCCGCGCCCGCCAAATGGTGGGCGGTAAGGTGGGGGGACCTGGCAAAGTGCTGCAGGGCAACATCGACCCCAACGTGCTGTTTGCACCGCCAGCGCAGATTCAAAAGGAAGTGATTCGGGTTTTGGACAGTTTTGGCAAGCCCCACACAGACAAAAACACCACGGGGCCCACACACATTTTCAACTTAGGCCACGGCATTAGCCAATTCACGCCGCCTGAGCATGTTTCGGCATTGGTGGAAGCGGTTCACTCGCATTCAAAAGCCCTCAGGCGCTGAAGCCAGAAAAGTTTTGCATACTGCAAACAAACCCACTTAAAGACCCAAAAATATTTAAATTTTTGGGTTTTTTCTATTGACTTATGCACAAAAGTTCGCTCTAAAGATTTTAAGATTATGTTGCTGCTTGCAAGCTTTGCGCTATCCTCTCGTATATCCTAAGTTGTTGTTTTTAATCATTTTTATGAAACTGCTCAGTTCGCGAGCAATCCAATCAAAGCCTTATTTTTCAAGGGTTTGCGGGTCATCGCGCAGGGTTTTCAACAAAGTTATCCACAGTTTATTGGGACTGCTTGTAAAGGTCATGAAAAACAACAACTTACCTGTTGTTTCAAGAATATTTATGAGCAAGAATTCACACCATGCAAGGGCGCCTTCATGTTAATGCTGCTCAAAAGGTTTTGAATGCAAAAGTGGCTTGACGTTGCAGTTTCTGCTCCCGCACACAGTCAAGTGGGCGGTTTGCTGACCTACGTCACTGAATTGCCTGCATCTGTCGGTCAGTTGGTCAGGGTGCCTTTTGGAAATCGCGAAGTTTTAGGTGTGGTGTGGGGCGTTCACACCACTGCGCCACAAACACTGAGCTCGCACACTTTGCGTCAAGTGATCGCAGTTTTAGAAGCGGTGGCGCCCTTAAGCGCGCACTGGCTGCAGCTGGTGCAATTCACGGCTCATTATTACCAACGCTCTTTGGGTGAAGTGGCCATGGCCGCCTTGCCGCCTCAACTCCGAGACCTCACGCCTGTGCAACTGGCCAGGCGCTTTAAAAAACAAGCAACTGCGCCTGAGACTTTGGCCACAGCGCTTCAGTCACCTTGGCCCTTGTCAGAACAACAAGCCGAGGTGTTGTCGCAAATGGCTGAGGCATCTGGCCCGTTTCTTCTGCATGGCGCCACTGGCAGCGGCAAAACCGAGGTCTACCTTCAAGCGGTTGCCAGGTGTTTGGCAGAGGACCCCCATGCACAAGCCTTGATGATGGTGCCGGAGATCAATCTCACGCCGCAACTTGAGGCGCGCGTGAAAGCCAGATTTGGCGATGCTGGCGTGGTCTCTATGCACAGCGGCATGACTGGGCCGCAAAGATTGAAAAGTTGGTTGGCGGCTCACCAAGGCAGCGCCCGCATTGTGCTGGGCACGCGCATGTCTATCTTTGCCTCCATGCCCCATTTGAAATGGATTGTGGTGGATGAAGAACACGATGCCAGTTACAAACAACAAGAAGGCGCGCGTTATTCGGCCCGTGATTTGGCCATTTACAGAGCGCGCCTTGAAGGCGCCAAAGTGATTTTGGGTTCGGCCACGCCTTCATTAGAAAGCTGGCATCACAGCAGGCCTGCTGCAGAAGGTGGACGTTATGTGCGCTTGCCCATGCCCGCGCGCATTGGGGCTGGTCAACTGCCCTTCGTGCGCCGCGTAGACATGAACCACCAGCCGCGCAAAACTGTTTTGTCTGCACCCTTGATGGCCGCCATTCAAGAGCGTGTGGCCAAGGGCGAGCAAAGCATGTTGCTGCTCAACCGACGGGGTTATGCACCCGTATTGCATTGCGCAGATTGCGACTGGAAAAGTGAATGCGCGCATTGCAGTGCGTTTCGGGTGTTTCACAAAATAGACCGCACCTTGCGCTGCCACCACTGCGGCTTTACCGAGCGTGTGCCCCGTGCATGCCCAGCCTGTGGCAACGCAGACATCGCACCCATGGGGCGCGGCACCGAACAACTTGAAGAACATTTGGCCGAGCTGTTGGTGGATGTCAAACGACCCAATGGCGACCCCGTGAAGGTGATGCGCATTGATGCAGACAGCACCAAATTGAAGGGCTCGCTAGAAGCGCAATTGGCAGGTGTGCACAGCGGCGAAGTCGATGTCTTGGTGGGCACTCAAATGATTGCCAAAGGGCATGACTTTCGGCGCATCACATTGGTGGCCGCCATCAACCCAGATGGTGCTTTGTTCTCTAGCGATTTCAGAGCGCCCGAGCGCTTGTTTGCATTGCTGATGCAAGCCGGCGGCAGAGCAGGGCGCGATGCAGAACAAAGCGCCAGCAGTGAAATGTGGGTGCAAACTTTTCACCCTTCTCACCCCTTGTTTGAAGCGCTTAAAAAACACGACTACCCTGCATTTGCCGAGCAACAATTGAAAGAGCGTTTGGAAGCGGGCCTGCCGCCCAGTACGTTTCAGGCTCTGATACGCAGTGACGCGCGCGCGCAATCGGTGGCACAGGCTTTTTTAAACCATGCGAATGCGCAGTTGCAATCTTTAGAAGGCCTTGGCACGCAAGACGCATCGGCCTTGGCCGAAGTGAGTGTGTACCCTGCCGTGCCTATGAGCATTCAGCGGGTGGCCAATGTTGAGCGTGCACAAATGCTGATTGAAAGCGCTTCTAGAAAAGCGCTTCACAGGGTGCTTGAATTGTTGCAAGAACAATTGCATGCATCGCGGTCAGAGCCGCAGCACAAAGGCCTGATTCGCTGGCTGGTGGATGTCGATCCACTGGCCATTTAAAGCCACATAGCCTGAAGGCTTGAATTACTGTAGCAAGGCAACCGCGCCAGAAAAGGTGAGGAAGGCCGCGGCTGTAGAAACCAAAATAATTCTGGCGATGCGACCGTTGTCGGCGCCAAATCTTTCTGACAACATGGCCACATTGCTGGCGCTGGGCAAGGCCGCCACAAGCACCATCACTTTGAGGGCAAACGCATCAATGGGCAGACCCATTGAAATGGCGGCCAAGCCCACCACCAAGACAAGAACAGGGTGCAAAAACAATTTGATCAGTGCAACTGGCACATAGTCTTTCCATGTCAGTGGGCCGTGCTGTTCGTGGTGTGCAATTTTTTGGGAGCGCGCCAACACAGCTCCAATGGTGAACAGCGCAACGGGCGATGCGGCATCGCCCAACAAGCCCACGGTTTTTTCTACAGGCCCTGGCAACTCAATTTGAAATGCAGAAAAAAGTGTGCCCAACAAAATGGCCCAAGGCAAAGGATTTTTAACCACGCCCAGCAATGCATTTTTGGCGGCTTGGCCGACGCCTTGCTGGCCTGCGCCATCCAAACGCGACAGTGCAATGCAAAGCGATGTGGTGATGACCATGTCAATGACGATGGTGACGATGGCAGGGCCCGCTGCCGCAGTACCTAGCAAGGCTACCAACAAGGGAACGCCCATAAAGCCCGTATTGGGAAAGGCGCCGACCAAGGCGCCAAATGCCGCATCGTTCCAGCCAAAACGTTTGTTCAAAGTGATGGCCACCACGAAGGCCACCATGACCAAGGCGCAAAACAAGTACATGAAGAAAGCGCTGGCATCTAGCAACTGTGCAATGGGCGTTTTGGCGCCAAATTGGAACAGCATGCAAGGCAGGGCAAAGAACAGCACAAAGCCGTTCAAGCCTGGAATGGCTTCAAAGGGCAGCATTTGGCGACGCGCCGCCCAGTAACCACACAGAACCAAGGCAAAGAAAGGAAAGGTGACGCGCAAGACATCTAGCATGGTTCACATTGTGCCTTGGAATTTGGGCCTCATTTGATCCTTATTGCCCGTCATTGCCCGCTATGATTCATCTGCTTGCCGAATCTGCATTCCAAATCGGCCTTCCCCATTTTTACGCATGTCCACCCCCTCCACTGGTTTGAATCCAGCTCAACTTGAAGCTGTCAATTACGTCAAAGGCCCTTGTCTTGTGTTGGCGGGCGCTGGCTCGGGTAAAACACGTGTGATCACGCAAAAAATTGCGAGGCTGATGGAGGTGGGTCTTGAGCCCAAGCGCATTGCAGCCATCACTTTCACCAACAAAGCAGCCAGTGAAATGCGAGAGCGTGCGCGCAAGCTCATTGGCAAAGGCGCTCAAGAGGTCATGATTTGTACCTTCCATGCCTTAGGTGTGCGCATCATGCGGCTAGACGGGCACGTGCTTGGTTTGAAACCACAGTTCAGTATTTTGGATTCAGACGATGTGGTGAGCATCTTGAAAGACTGCGGCGGCACCACCGATGCGAACACGGCAAAGCAATGGCAATGGGCCATCAGTGCTTGGAAAAATGCAGGCCTGACCAGCGCACAAGCTGAAGGCATTGCGCAAAACGAAAACGAGCGCATTGCTGCTCGCATCATGGGTCGTTATGAAGAACGCTTGGCGGCCTATCAAAGTGTGGACTTTGACGATTTGATTGGCTTGCCTTTGAAATTATTGGCCCAATACCCTGAGGTGCGTGAGCGATGGCAAGCCGCCATGGGCCATGTGTTGGTGGACGAATACCAAGACACCAACGCCACACAATATGAAGTGCTTAAACACCTGGTGGGTGAACGAGCAAGGTTTACAGCGGTGGGTGACGATGACCAATCAATTTATGGATGGCGCGGCGCCACTTTAGACAACCTGAAACGTTTGCCACAAGATTTTCCGCAGTTGAAGGTGGTGACCTTGGAGCAAAACTACCGCTCGACCAGCGCCATTTTGCGAGCGGCCAACAATGTGATTGAGCCCAATCCGAAGCTCTATCCTAAAAAACTTTTTTCTGAATTGGGCGAAGGCGAACCAGTTCGCGTGGTGGATGCCGACCACGAAGAACACGAAGCCGACCGCATGGTGGCTCGCATTCAGTCTTTGCGCGCTGGCACCGCCACCACTTCTGGCGGCGTGCAATACCGCGACTACAAAGAGTTTGCTATTTTGTACCGTGCCAATCACATGGCCAAGCCCTTTGAAAAAGCTTTGCGACGCGCGCAAATTCCTTACAAGGTATCGGGCGGACAAAGTTTTTTTGACCGCGCAGAAATCAAAGATTTGTGTGCGTGGTTTCGCTTGTGGGTCAACAACGACGACGACCCTGCTTTCTTGCGGGCCGTGACCAGCCCGAAGCGCGGCATTGGTCATCAAACTTTGGCAGGACTGGGTACCTTGGCCAGCCAATACAAACTCAGTTTGTTTGAAGCTTTGTTTTCAAACAGTTTGGGGGCCAAGTTGTCTGCTCGTGCCGTGGGCAGTTTGCATGAGTTTGGCCGCTTCATGAATGACTTGGAATACCGCGCCAAACGCACCCATGGTGCCGAAGATGCCAAAGTTTTTTTATTGCAATGGCTTAAAGACATTGCTTATGAAAAACATTTATACGATGGTGAAGACAACGAAAAAGTAGCGGCAGCACGCTGGACCAATGTGCTGGAATTTGTCGATTGGATGTCGGGGCGATGCGGCGGCACCATTGATGACGCAGCAGGCGTGAGCGTGATGGCAGAAACAAAATCATTGCTTGAAGTGGCCCAAACAATTTCATTGCTGTCGACCTTGAATGAGCGAGAGCAAGACCCCAATGTGGTCACCTTGTCGACCCTGCATGCCGCCAAAGGTTTAGAGTGGCCGCATGTGATGTTGGTCGGTGTGAACGAAGGTTTGCTGCCTTTTAAAATGGACGAAGACAACAAAGAGTCCATCAATGCTGCGGTCCATGCTGAAGGTCAACTGACGCGACTCCAGGAAGAGCGTCGTTTGATGTACGTGGGCATTACACGGGCCCAGCGAACTTTGGCAGTGAGTTGGACCAAGCGCAGAAAAAAAGGGCGAGAGACCATTGCCGCGCTGCCAAGCCGATTCATTGCCGAGATGGCACTCGACAAAAATACCGTCAAAGAAGATCCGCGAGAAAAACTGCGTGCGCTGCGTGCAGAGTTTGCTTTGAAGGCCGCAGCATCGGAGGCCCTCTCCAAAGGTTGAGGTTTGAATCTCAGTTGACGGGCCGCCAAGTCTTCCAAAGTTGCGCCAATTCAACGGCAGTGGCATCGCCTTGAACACTGTCCCACATTGTGTGGGCTTGCTCTTTTTGCCCTAACTTGAACAAGGCAATGCCAGCATGCAAACGCGTTTCAGCTTCGCGGCGCAATCCACCCATGGCCAAAGCTTTGCTGTAATGAGCTTGTGACTGTTCCCACTTCTGTTGAGCGGCATACACATCGGCCAAACTGGCCAAAGCGTTGGCGTCTCTGGCAGACTTTTCTAAACTAGGCATGGCCTTTTCATCTTCAGTCAAACGCAGTTGAATTTGTTGACGCAGCTTTTGATGATTGGCAGCATCGCTGCCTTTGCCCAAAAGACCCTTTGCATAGGCCTGCTCGACCACCCGCATGGCTTCCGCAGGCAACCCAGCTTTGAGCGCCAAGTTGGCCATGTCAACATACTCAATGGCATCTTCTATGTTGCCTGTTAACTCCAACAATCGGTACAGGTCCAAATCAAAGCGTGGATTGAAAGTGGCTTGGCGGGCCAGTCGCGGAATCATCTCTGCCCAGTAAGCTTTGGAGGGGTAGTTTTGAAGCAAGCGTTTAAGCGTGTTGTTGTAGCCTGTGTCGTCTTTCAATTGGCGCTGACTGACCGCCAACATGCGCAGTTCGCTCTCTGGCGTTTTCTCTTTGGCCGATTCGTCTAGGCGCATTTTTTCTTTCATTTCTTGCACCACTTCGTCATGGCGCTTCAAGACGGAAAGGGTTTGAATGAGGACTGGCCGAACAGACGGGTTGCTGCCTTCTAGCTTCAAATAAATTCGGGCCCAATCGACAAGTTTGGGGAAGTCTTGCGCCTGCTGGCTGGCGTTGAGCAGCGATTCAATGAGCGGGCGTTTTTGAGCAGCTGGTGTGCTGTCTGGCATTTCTTGAATTAGGTTTTCCAAGGTACTGACTGCCAAGGGGAAGTTTTTGACCTGAAGTGCCGCAACCGCCAATGTGCGCTGTATTAGCGGCTTTTCAACCGCCGTGATGCCAGGCATGGCCAAAGTTTGCTGTGAAAGAGCCAGTGCGCTGTCTAGCTGACCCGCCTTGAGGGCGTCTTGCGCTGCCTGCAATGATTTGGCCACCTCGGGACGAATAGGGGTTTGTGCTAGCGCGGGCGCAATGATACCCAAACAGAACGCGAAGCTAGCTACGGTCAGCCGGCAAATGCGCTTCAAATCGCTTAAATGCCGTTGTGTGTTTTTTAAAAATGCAAGGATATTCATCATAAAGAGCATTGAAATAAGCTCGGTTACTATATCTCTCAAATTAGCCTCTGTTAGCTCATTACAATAGCTTCCCATTGACTTCTGTCCTAACAACATGATGTTCAAGCCCGTCTTTGAAGCGGCTTGGTCACAGAAAGAGTAATGACGAGATGATTGATTACGCCAGCCGGCAGCGAACACCCCGAAAGCATCTGATCGGGTTGACTGTGGTGGTTGTGTTGCATGGGCTGCTGTTTTGGGCCATCAATTCCGGACTTGCACGCAAGTTTGTGAAGGTCATCAAAGGACCGGTGGAAGCCGTCCTTTTGGAAGAAACCAAGCCGGACATTCCGCCTCCGCCGCCCCCACCTCCGCCCCCTAAGAACTGTCTCTTATACAC
>OFQL01000072.1_pt1 | contig 15742 bp, 12 predicted proteins | sample 1542791 | NCBI WGS metagenome assembly OFQL01 (sample SAMN05442517, study PRJEB24371) | freshwater metagenome | isolation source: Freshwater Lake | place: Canada: Niagara | collected 2012-08-03 | reverse complement strand
GTCCTAGGGCGGGCATTGAAACTTTCAAGTGCGCACAGGCCTCTAAAGCCAAACGGGTGTCTTTGGCCAGCAAAGACGTGTGCGCTCTGGGCTCAAAATCGTTTTGAAGAGCGCGCGCCATTCGATCTTGTCCAATCCAGCTTTGGCCGCTGCTAGATTGCATAACACTCAATGTTGTCTCTGCATTCAAGCCCCAGGCCTGCGCCATTGCCAAGACCTCACTTGCGCCTGCTAAATTGACAGCGGCCAATAGGTTGTTGGCCAATTTGGTTTTGGCGGCATCACCAGGTTTTTGTCCAATGACAAATCGATGCGGCGTGATGGCATTGAGCAATGCTTCACTTTTTTTCATTTGGCCAGAATCTCCCGCCAGCATCAAACTCATTTGACCTTCTCTGGCTCGAACAGGCCCTCCTGACATGGGTGAATCAATCAGGAAGACGCCTTTAGCCTTGGCCGCGTCAGAGGCTTTTTCAACATCGAGTGGCCCCAATGTAGGACATAAAAAGACCAAGTCACCCGGCTGCGCTTGGCTTAACAAGCCCATGGGGCCCAATAGAACGCTGTGAGCTTGCTGGGCATCGACCACCACAATGAAACTGATACGGCATTGCAGCGCGATGTCAGCAGGCGATGCGCACTCGGTCGCCCCAAGGGCGACGGCTTCTTTGACGCGCAAGGGTTCAATGTCATGCGCAAACACAGGCCAAGCCAAAGAAAGCAGCCTGGCCATCATGGCAAAACCCATGTTACCGACACCAATGAAGCCAATGGGGTAATGCTGGGCAAATGGGGTAGGGGAAGTGTTGATCGTCATGGTCGCCATTCTTGCCTAAAATGAAACGCAATGACAAATACTTCAACGCCGCCTCATTTAAATTGGCGTGATTCGTTTCAAGTCAAAAGCTTTCGTTACCAGTGGCCCGCTGACTTGGCCACTTCTTGGGCCTTTGAAATGGAAACCATCCTTTTGGGGTGGTACATCTTGTCGACCTCTGGTTCCGTTTTGATGCTGGTTGTTTATGGCTCATTGCAGTACTTAGGTTCTTTGCTTTCGCCTGTGTTTGGTGTGGTGTGTGATCGGATGGGCTACAGAAGAATGCTCTGGTCGACCCGGGCCATTTACGCCTTGCTGGCTTTCGGGATCATGCTGCTTTCTTCTTTTGAGGCACTGACACCCGAAAGGGTACTTATTTTGGCCGCCATTGTGGGCATCATCCGGCCTTCCGATCAAATGATGCGCAATGCCTTGATTGCCAGAACCTTGCCTGCTGCGCAACTGATGGGCGCTTTAGGTATTTCAAGAATGACATCCGAGTCTGCCAGGATAGCGGGCGCGTTGGCTGGCGCAGGGATCGTGGCAGTTTTAGGCATGACCTCGGCTTATGCCGTTGTCACCTTGTTGTATGTGATCAGTTTTTGGCTTTCGCGAGGTGTTGACGATGTTCAGCCATCACCCAACGCCACTGCATTAGCCAGTCCGCTTCAAGACTTGAAATCTGCATTCACTTATGTGTGGCACAAGCCTATTTTGATGGGCGCCATGGCAGTGGCTTTTTTGGTGAACCTATTGGCGTTCCCGTTTGCACTGGGCTTGCTGCCCTATGCCGCTAAAAATATTTTTCTCACCAACCAAACTGGCTTGGGATTTTTGGGGGCCAGTTTTGCATTTGGTGGGCTGTTGGCGTCTTTGCTTTTAAGCACTCACAAACTCAAACTGCGTGCATCACAAACCATGATCATTGCCTCAGTCGCTTGGTTTGCATTGGATCTTGTGTTTGCATTCACAAGCAATTTGTACATGGGTATGCTCGTTTTGATGTTGGCAGGTTTTGTGCAAAGCTTGTGCATGACACCTTTAGCAGCAGTCATGCTGCGTGCCACTGAACCTGCGTTTCACGGGCGTGTGATGGGCATGCGCATGTTGGCCATTTGGGGCTTGCCCATTGGGCTTTTGGCCAGCGGCCCCTTGGTTGAAAGCATGGGCTATGTGGCAACGGCCTGGGTTTATTCCGCATTGGGATTGATCTTGACCTTGGCCATAGCGCTTTACTGGCGCAATGCCTTGTGGGATAAACACTCAGTTGCCAACAATGCACTTTGAATTAATTGGGCGCAGCAAGTCCAAATTTTTTGATGAGCCGATTCTTGGCACTTGGCAGAAAGTTAATTCTTGAGACATCGCCCTGAAGTGTTTTGATCAAAAGCGGATCCATCACGCGATACCAAAGAGGCGGCAAGTAAGCCAAGAAAAACATTCCAAAATAACCAGAGGGCAACCTGGGAAGCTCTGGAAAATCACGCAGTGATTGGTAGCTGCGACCAGGATGAGCATGATGATCCGAATGACGCTGCAGTTGAAACAGCACCAGGTTAGAAATCAAATGATTGCTGTTCCATGAGTGGTGTGGTTGGCAATTTTCGTAATTGCCGTTGGCTGTCTTGAGTCGTTGAATGCCGTAATGCTCAACGTAATTGGCCGATGTCAGCTGAAACGCACCCCAAATTGCAACTGGAATGAGAACGAGCACCATGTCGAAGCCATACAGGCCAATGAGGGTGCCGTAAACCAGCGTTGTTAAGCAAAGGGCTTGAAGAATTTCATTTTCAAAATGCCAGACAGATTTGTTTTGACGCTGCAGCCGATCGGCTTCGAGTCGCCATGCGCGAAGGGCTGCGCCAGGCATTTCTCTGCAAGCAAATTGATAGATGTTCTCTCCCATTTTGGAAGATGCTGGATCTTCAGGCGTGCTCACATGGCGGTGATGACCCCTGTTGTGCTCAATAGAGAAGTGACCGTAGGCACCCAGAGCCGTATTGAACAGCGCAATTTTCCGAGGCACTGTTTGCAGTTTATGGCCCAGTTCATGGCTAACGTTCAAGCCAAAACCTAAAACCGAACCGGTGGACATAACGGTGGCTATCCATTCCAAAGTCGTCAATGAAAAGGTGCACAGGAAAATGCAGTTGAAAATAACTGCAATCCATAAGATTGGAATGGTTGCGTATGTGATCCATCGGTAATAGGCATCGGCTTCTAAAGCCTCAATGGCTGATTCGGGGGGATTGCTGATGTCCTCGCCAAACAGGAAATCTAAAAATGGAACAAAGAAGTAATAGAAAACAAAAGGGAAAAACAAGATCCAGCTGCTGACTCCAAAAACAGAAACCGCAACCGTGCCCACCAGTGCGATAGCAGGCCCCACGACAGAAAATAGCCATGCAAACCGCTTCTTATCTATGTAAGAGGGCAATGGGTTCTGGCGATCTTCAATGGCTGTCGTCAAAATAAAATCTACTGTGCAGTTGGATGTGTGAAGTATGCCGCCTGACCGCCAAATGAACAGGGTAATACCCCTAGTCCAATGGGCAGTCGTGGTTTATAACAACACGCTAAGGAGTTTTTCAATGCATTGTCGTTTAGATGAATTGATTCGATGGGGTCGTCTCTTGGGTGTGTTCATGGTCATTTGTGCTTTGACGGCATGTCAGAAGTCAGATTCAAATCCAAGTCCATCCAAAATACCCGTGCATTCAGTCAGTGCCGATTGGCTTGAAAAAAGCGATGCCAGAAAAGGCTTTATAGCTGCACCCACAGGGCAGATCAAAGATGAACAGGGCAAGGTCATTTGGGACTTTGATGCCTTTGCCTTTGTTCAAGGCAATGCGCCCGCAACGGTCAACCCAAGTTTGTGGCGCCAAGCCACTTTGAACAACCAAATTGGCTTGTTCAAAGTAACCGAAGGCATCTGGCAATTAAGGGGCTTTGACCTGGCCAACATGACCTTGATTCAAGGAAAGACAGGTTGGATTGTGGTCGATGCCCTGACTGCACAAGAAACCTCCGCCGCGGCACTGGCTTTTGCACGCCTGCATTTGGGCCCGCAAAAAGTGTCTGGCCTTATTTTTACGCACAGTCACGCCGATCATTTTGGAGGTGCATTGGGCGTGGTAAGTGCAGAGGAAGCCAAAGCCCGAAAACTGCCCATCGTTGCACCATCTGGCTTTATGGAAGAGGCCACCAGTGAAAATATTCTCATGGGCCCCGCCATGGGGCGACGGGCCATGTACATGTACGGCAGCAATTTGCCCAAAAGTCCAACAGGGCTTGTCGACAATGGCTTGGGCAAAGCGGTGGCGTTTGGAAAACTTGGCATTTTGCAACCTAACATCACCGTTGAATCAGAAGAAAAACACCTGCTCATTGATGGCGTTCGTTTTGTTTTTCACAACGTACCGGGCAGCGAGGCGCCCTCGGAGTTTGTTTTCTATTTACCTGACTTTAAAGCGTTTTGCGGCGCTGAAATCATGGGCCACACTTTGCACAACCTTTATACCTTGCGCGGTGCCAAGGTGCGAGATGCTACCAAGTGGGCTTCTTATTTGAACGACTCCTTGCGCCATGTGCAAAACTCCGAAGTAGTGTTCAATCAGCATCATTGGCCAGTCTGGGGGGCTGCCAATATCCAAGACTTTATTGTCAAACAAAGAGACACCTATCAGTTCATTCACGATCAAACGGTGCGACAAATGAATGCCGGTTTGAACGCTGCTGAAATTGCAGAAAATCTTCGGCTGCCCCCTTCACTGGATGAGCATTTGAGTGTGCGCGGTTATTACGGCACAGTTCGGCACAATGTGAAAGCGGTCTACCAAAACTACATGGGCTGGTTTGATGCCCACCCTTCCAACCTGGACCCTTTGCCCGCATTGCAAGCTTCTGAAAAATACGTCCAGCTCATGGGCGGGGTCGACAAAGTGGTAGCGGCAGCCCAAGAGGCCATGGCCAAAACAGATTACCGCTGGGCGGCCGAGTTGCTAAAACATGCAGTTTATGTAGCGCCTAAGGATGCGCAAGCCAAGGAAATGTTGGCGCAGTCTTTTGAAAAGCTGGGTTATGCGGCCGAGTCATCTGCTTGGCGAAACTTTTACCTAAGCGGTGCAATGGAGTTGCGTCAGGGCACGCCCGAAAAAGGCATGCCTCGAGAGGGCATGATCGACATGCTGAATCAAACCCCTATAGAACGGTTTTTGGAGGCCATGGCGGCATCGCTCAATGCCCCCAAGGCTGAGGGCAAAAAAATGAAAATCAACTTGGTGTTTTCGGACACCCAACAAAGTTTTGTCTTGTCTCTTGAAAATTCTGTGTTGCAGCGTGTGCAGGCGCGACCCGATCCAAATGCAAATGCCACACTCACCCTGACGAAGCCATTTTTTATCAAGATGGTACTGGGCCAAGCAGGTGCCAAAGACTTGCTCTTGTCCGATCAAACCAAAATCGAAGGTAGCAAAGTTGATTTGGCTTTGTTTTTCAGCATGCTGGACAAAGCGCCCGGTAATTTCTCCATTGTCACGAGGTAATTTCAATGACGCATTTTGAATTTGATTATGTGGTGGTAGGTGGTGGATCTGCGGGATGCTGCGTGGCAGGGCGCTTGAGTGAAGATCAAGATACTTCTGTCTGCTTGTTAGAAGCTGGCGGCCCCGACAATTCGGTGTTTGTTCGGGCTCCTTTGGGATTTGCAGCCACAGCTTCCTTGAACCTCAACAGCTGGGGCTACAACACCGTGCCTCAGGCCGGCTTTAACGGCCGCAAAGGATTTCAACCGCGCGGCAAAGTGATGGGCGGCAGCTCTTCCATCAACGCCATGGTTTACACGCGCGGCAATGCCCGCGATTACGACAGTTGGGCCGCGTTGGGCAACCCGGGTTGGTCCTTTCAAGATGTTTTGCCCTACTTTAAAAAGTCAGAAAACAACGAGTGCTTTGGCGCAACAGATTACCGGGGTGTAGGCGGTCCATTGAATGTGAGTTTTCTGCGCAGCCCCAGTCCCTTGAACCAATTGTTCATGAAGGCTTGCAACGAGCAGGGCATTCCAAGCAACCCCGATTACAACGGCGCTCAGCAATTTGGGGTGTCGCCCGGTCAGGTCACGCAAAAGGGCGGCGAGCGTTGGAACGCGGCCAGAGCGTACATTGACCCACACCGCCATCAAAGCAATTTGAATGTCATCTCGCATGCGCACGCCACGCAAATTATGTTTGATGGCAAACGTGCTGTAGGCATCAAATACAAAGTCAACGGCGTGGACCATGAGGTGCGTGCGCGCAAAGAAGTGATTGTTTCGGGGGGTGCATTTGGTTCGCCACAATTGCTCATGTTGTCGGGGGTTGGGCCCGCTTTGCATTTGCAAGACTTGGGCATTCCCCTGTTCCATGAATTGCCAGGCGTAGGTCAAAACTTGCAAGACCACATCACCACGGTGCTGATTTACAAGACCCAAAAAATAAACGACGCCATGGGCTTTTCATTGAAGGGCGCCTGGAACATGGTCAAGGCCATGCTGGAGTGGCGCAGCAAAAGAACGGGCTGGATCACCTCCAACGTGTCTGAAACACAAGGCTTTGTGTCTACCGAAGGCAACAATGAGTATCCCAACATTCAGTTGGCCCTGTGCACTGGCATTGTGGACGATCACGCGCGCAAAATGCATGCTGGCCATGGGTACACCTTGCACGTCACCCTCATGCGCCCTCAAAGCCGTGGCAGTCTAACTCTGGCCAGTCGCAACCCCACCGAAAAGCCTCTCATTGACCCCGCATTTTTCAAAGAGTCAGCCGACATGCAGACCTTGGTGACAGCGACCCAATTGGGTTTGCGTGTCATGCAGTCGCCGGCGTTGTCATCGCACAGAGGCGACATGATTCATGCGGTAGACGCCAACAATCCGGCGCAAGTTGAAAGCTTTCTGCGTGACCACTCCGACACCGAATACCACCCTGTGGGCACTTGCAAAATGGGCCCTGCGCAAGATCCGATGGCCGTGGTCGATGCCGAGCTTCGCGTTCATGGCCTGCAAAATTTGCGCGTCATCGATGCGTCCATCATGCCGCACTTGGTGACGGGCAATACCAATGCCCCCACCATCATGATTGCCGAAAAAGGGGTTGATTTAATTCGCGGGGCTAGGCTTTAAGCGCAATAAAACAAAGCTGCAAAAACTAGAGATGACAGCCAGCGCCCAAAACCCAGCACCGTAGGTGCCAAACAGGGTGGCCAAACCGCCAAAGAGGGGTGGGCCGACCACCACGCCCAAAAAAGTAAAGGTCAAGGTGCCGCCCGTAGCGACACTGGCCTTGCCCTCGGGTGCCTGTCTGGCTACTTCTGCCAAATAGACGCCGTTCCAACCAATGGCGGATGCGCCAAAAAGCAGCAGCAGGGTCCAGACACCATAGACGGGAAGAATAGGCAGCAAAAGAGGGGTTGTCGCCGCGCAAAGGGTCATGCTGATGGCCAAACCCGCCAGCATTTTTTGCGAGCTTAAATAATGATCGGCCACATAGCCCCAGGCAACTCGCCCAACGATGCCCCCCATTTGTGTGACGGAAAGCAGCAACCCAGCGGCCACCAGTCCATAAGACAAATCATCGTGCAAGTAAGTTACCAAGTAAGTGGTAAGAGACACTTGAACCATGGAGAACATGAACGAACAACCAGCCATGGTGGCCAGTGTGCGGTGCGACAAAACCATGCGGATAGGTGCCAACAATGTGTTGAAGTTCAACTTCATACCAACTTGCCTGTGCTGGTCCATTTCATGACGAAGTGGCTGCGACAAGATGGCACTGATCAAGCACACCAAGGCAACGCTGATTAAACTCAATTGCCAGCCGATTCCCAGCATGAGGCTGGGAACAATGGCGCCCGCTGACATGGAGCCTAGTGGCACGCCTGTTTGTTTGATGGAAAAAACCAGCGACATTTGATGGGCAGGTGTTGTTCGGGTCAATATTTGCGAGCTGGCCGGTGTGATCGGGCCATATCCCAAGCCAATGAAGAAGGCGCCCAAGCCAGTAGCGGGTAACCAAGGTACGGCGCAAAGACAGAGCCCTATTGCACACAGTACCAGTCCCAATTGACTGACCCGAATAGGACCAAAACGTGTCACGCTGGTGCCTGAGGTGAGGCTGGATAACATGGCACCAAGGTAGGTGATGGCGACATAGACGCCCACCAAAGCAGGCGATACCGCTAAATCTTTGGCTGCAACGGGTGCCATGACAGGAAGCGTTAGCAAGGCCATGGAGACCATAGCTTGGATGAACAAGGTCGCAAGCAGGGGCAGCCAATTACTCATGCAATCTTACGAAATGTTAAACACTTTGAGTGCATTGCCGCCTCTAATGGCGGCGCATGTTTGAGCAGGCAATTGTGCGGTGTTGGCAAATGCGCCCTTGGTATCGTGCACCTGATGCGGCCAGTCGGTACCCAACATGACGTGCTCCTCGCCCACCACCGAGATGAGGTATTGAAGTGCGCCTAAGTTGTAGGTGATGGTGTCGTAGTAAATGTGTCTTAAGTAATCTGTGGGCTTTTGTTTCATTTGACGACGCGACGGAATTTCTACTTCATGGCCTTTTTCAAACCTTCCGATTAAGTAAGGCAGTGTGCCGCCACCATGCGATGCAATGATTTTTAAATTGGGGTATTGATCAAAGAAGCCTTCAAAAATCATGCGGGTGATGGCCAAGGTGGTGTCGAACATGAAGCCTACAGACCAACTCAAATCAAATTTGGTCATGTCCATGACATCCACGCCGGGTGGGTCTGTGGGGTGAACCAAAACAGGCAAGCCACGCTTGTCAATTTCTGCCCAGATGGGGGCGAACATGGGGTCGGTCAAACTGCGGCCAGAAATGTTGGCCAACACCATGACGCCACTGGCGCCATTGCGGCAAGTTCGATCGAGTTCTTCGATAGCTCGAGCAGGATATTCCCAAGGCAATGAAGTGAACCAACGAATGCGGTCGGGGTAAGTGCTTTGAGCTTGCGCCATGGTGTCATTGGACTCGCGAGCCGCTCTGCAGCTTATTTCTTCTGTGCCCCAATAAACGTTTGGGCATGTGAGCGAAACGATGGAGATGTCAATGCCCGCAGCATCCATGTGTTTGATGCGCAGATCGTAATCAAAATGTCCCTTTTGCGGAATCACCACGGGCGTGTTGCCCCTAAAGACCTCTTGCTGACCATCTGGCCTTGTTTGAATGTTGTACTGACCCCCCTCAGCTTTAAGAAGCTCAAGCCATTTGGGCGTAAACATGTGGGTATGGACATCAATCACAGGCATGGCAGAGAGCTCCTAATGGTTGGAATAGAGGTTGGACATCACGAAAACCCCAATGGGCTTCAGCTTGGATTATGAGCGACACTTGCCCTGCATTCAGCAAAATAAGTTCAACAGCAATTGGAAACCACATGAAAAGAAATCTTTTGAAGTTAGTGATTTTGAGCGCCAGCTTGGCCGTTGCAGGCCTTAGCACTTCAGCGTTGGCACAAGACAAACCAGCAGTGAAGATCATGGTGGGCTTTCCGCCAGGTGGGTCCGTCGATGTGGTGGCTCGTTTGTTGGCAGAAAAGCTTCGCGTCAGCCTTGACCAAAATGTCATTGTTGAAAACAAGCCAGGCGCAGCCGGTCGCATTGCATTGGGAGAGTTAAAGAGGGCCAACCCCGATGGCAATACGCTGGCCTTGGTGCCTTCTGGCGGCCTTGTGATCATGCCTTGGCTCTTCAAAAATTTGGGCTACGACCCCGTGAAAGACTTCACGGCCATTGCTCGCGTGACCACATTTGATTTTGCGGTTACAACAGGCCCAGGTTCACCTGCAACAGATATCAGAGGATTGATGTCTTGGCTCAAAGCCAACCCCGGCAAAGCCAATTACGCAACGTCTGGTGCAGGCACCGTGCCTCACTTTGCGGGTCAATTGTTGGCCCAAGAAACCAGCACGCCCATGACGCACGTGGCCTACAAAGGTGGTGCGCCAGCTGCTCAAGATTTAATTGGCGGGCAAATTCCCGTCATGATTGATACCGCCTCTGAAACTTTGGAACATCACAAAACAGGCAAGGTGAAAATTGTGGCTGTCACGGGTGAGACTCGCTCCGCAGCTTTGCCTGATGTGCCTACTTTGAAAGAAGTGGGTGTGAATGTGGTGGCCGATGCTTACTTTGGCGTTTATGGACCTGCCAACATGGCCAATGATCGTGTGCAAAAAATCAGTGATGCTGTGGCTCAGGCTTTGAATGCCCCAGATATGCAAGCCCGCATCAGAGGCTTTGGCTTGGTGCCAAACTATGCCAACGCTCAGGCCCTCACTGCATCGCAGGCCGCTCATTTAAAGCGTTGGGAAGCGCCTATCAAGGCTTCTGGCTATACCGCTGAATAGTCGGGGCCTGCCGCAAGCTTTGCCTTGCTTTAGGTGATGAGGGACAAACGGGAGTTAAACTCCCGTTTGTTTTTTGATCACTAGGATTTATTCATGGATTTGCTTCAAGCTCTCAATTGGCGTTATGCCACCAAAAAAATGGACCCCACGAAGGCGGTTCCAGAAGCCAAAGTGCAACGCATTTTGGAAGCCATTCGCATGACCGCTACTTCAAGCGGATTGCAGCCCTATGAAATCATTGTGGTGACCAACAAAGAAGTTCGAACCAAAATTCAAGCTGCTGCCAGTAACCAAGCTCAAATTACAGAAGGCTCACACCTCTTGGTATTTGCTGCTTGGAACGACTACACCGCCGACCGCATCAACATGATGTTTGACTACAACAATGAAGTACGCGGCTTTGTGAACGAAGGTGCTGAAGCCTATCGTCAAATGTTGTTGAAGAACTATCCGGCAAAAGGCCCAGAAGTTAATTTCCAACATGCTGCCAAGCAGTCCTACATTGCTTTGGGCACTGCCTTGATTGCAGCGGCTGAGCAAGAAGTCGACGCAACGCCGATGGAAGGTTTTAACCCGCCAGCAGTCGATGAAATTTTGGGCTTGGCATCTCGCGGACTGCGCAGCACGGTTTTGTTGCCATTGGGTTATCGCGAAGCCGACAAAGACTGGTTGGTCAACATGAAGAAGGTGCGCCGCACCAACGACAAGTTCATCACTGAAGTGAAGTAATTCACTCTGTGAATAAGAGGCTCTGCAGAATGTTGCAGAGCCTTTTTTTATGTCACGTGAACACTGATTTTGGCGGCTGCTGCGCGAGCACGCTGCAAGGCTTGATCGCCTTTGGCCAAAGCAACTGCCATACGGCGATAAGGACGCGTGGTGGGTTTGCCAAAAATTCGAACATCAACGCCAGGTTCTAGCAATGCATCCAATACGCCAGCGTAAGTTGGGTTTTTGCCTTCACGGTCGGCAAGCACCACAGCACTGGCGCCTTCTACCGCTTCTATAAGCGGAATAGGCAAGCCCAAAACAGCGCGCGCATGCAAATCAAATTCACTCAGATTTTGACTGATCAAGGTCACCATGCCTGTGTCGTGAGGGCGAGGGCTTAACTCACTGAAAATGACTTCTTTGGCTGTGACAAAAAATTCAACCCCAAACAAGCCTGCACCGCCTAAGTCGGCAGTGACTTTTTCAGCCATGTCTTGTGCGGCTTTTAAATAATCGGGTGCCAAAGGCTGGGGCTGCCAACTGTATTGGTAGTCACCGCGTTCTTGGACATGGCCAATGGGTGGGCAGAACAAAGTTGGCCCTGTGCGTTGGCGAATGGTGAGCAGGGTGATTTCAAAATCAAAGTGAATGAATTCTTCCACAATGACTTTTTTGCGGTCGCCTCTCATACCTGCGCAGGCGAAGTCCCAACTGGCTTGCACGTCGGCTTCGGTCTTGGCCACGCTTTGGCCTTTGCCTGAGGAACTCATGACGGGCTTGATGACCACCGGAAAGCCAATGGCTTTGGCCTGTGCCATGAGTTCATCGCTGGACTCTGCGTAATTGAACTTGGCGGTGCGCACCCCAAGGCCTACCGCTACATCGCGAATGCGATCGCGGTTCATGGTGAGGTTGGCTGCACGCGCACTCGGAATGACCTCGAAGCCTTCTTTTTCAACATCGAGCAAAACCTCGGTGCGAATGGCCTCAATTTCGGGAACGATCAGGTCGGGCTTGTGTTTGGCAATGGCTGCACGCAGGGGTGCTTCGTCGAGCATGCTGAATATTTCACATTCATCGGCCACTTGCATGGCCGGTGCGCCCGCATAGTTGTCGCAGGCAATAACATAGCAGCCCAATCGTTTGGCGCTGATGACGAATTCTTTGCCGAGTTCTCCGGAGCCTAAAAGCAGGATTTTTTTCATTGTTTTGCTGACTTGAATCTATTTACTTCGGCGATAATACGACACATGTCCAACGCAGTAACCCACAAATTAATCGCACGGCTTGTGCTGGTGTGGTTTGCGCTGTTCATTGGTGTGGCCATTGCATCGCCCATTTTGAATCCCACAGAAACCCAAATGGTGTGTTCCAGTGCGGGTGGCATGAAAATGGTGGCCTCAGGCGAAGAGGGCACTGAGGGTGCTGAGGCCAAATTGACGGTCGACATGGACTGCCCTCTGTGCGCCCATGTTGTTGTGCCTTTTCAATCAGGCCTCACCACATTTGACCATGCCAGTCCTCTGGCCCATTCACTGCATCCTGTCGCTGCGGCCATCATTGCAGCCCATACGGCACCACCTCTCCCATCTCGCGGACCGCCCGCTGTCTGAATTTTCACGTGCTGTTTTCAGACAACCCTCACGGTTTGTCTTGAAAGCAAAAGTTCAGTGTATTTTTCAAATAGTTTGGCCCTGAGTGCCAACCGACAGACGGAGAATTTTCATGAAGCGTTTTACATTTTTGATTTCCTTGGCCTTGGCCTCTTTGACAGCATCAGCCCAAGTCACTGTGTCTGAGCCTTGGGTTCGAGCCACAGTGCCCCAGCAAAAAGCCACCGGTGCATTTATGAAGTTGCAATCGACGCAAGATGCCAAGTTGATCAGTGCCAAGTCGCCAGCAGCAGGCATTGTGGAGGTGCATGAAATGGCCATGGACGGCGGCGTCATGAAAATGCGTGCCATCGAAGGCTTGGCTTTGCCCATGGGCACTGCAGTTGAGTTAAAGCCAGGTGGCTATCACGTCATGTTGATGGACCTTAAGTCGCAAGTGAAAGAGGGCGATGCTGTGCCTCTGACGCTCACCTTTGAAACCAAGGATGGCAAACGCCAAACGCTTGAGGTCAAGGCAACCGCGCGCACCATGAAGGCCCCTGCTCAATCGCCACACGGCGGGCACTCCGGCATGAAGCACTGAACGACCTAAACGGTCTTTTTCATGGCATGTTGGGGCCCAAAACCTCAACACCCATAACCCTTCTTAATTTTGTGGACCAGATTCCTGGCGAGCTTACGTTTGCGCCGCCTTGGATTTGGGTAACAGCCATCGGATCAATCACATGACATTCAAATTCAACCTACTTTCAGGGGCTTGTATGGCTTATCTGCTGAGTTGCTCAGCATTACAAGCACAAGTTCCAAATCAAACATCAAGCGTCTCTTCATCTAAAACAGCCAACGACACCGTGGTGGTGTCGGGCTCTAGATCGGCTTCCAAACTTTCAGAAACAGCGGCTTCCATTGGCCTCGCAACGCGCGCTCAATGGGATGAAGAAAAGCCCAAATCGGTAGGCGACATCATCAACCGAATTCCTGGTGTGTTTTGGAATGACCTGGGCAACGAGCAGCACAGCATGTCCATTCGCCAACCCATTAGTACCAATGCGGTGTATCAATACTTAGAAGACGGCATACCGATTCGTCCCTTAGGCGTTTTCAACCACAACGCGCTGAATGAAAACAACATGAACGCTGCATCAGGTGTTGAGGTTGTGAAGGGCGCTGCCTCATCTTTGTATGGCAGCAATGCCGTGGGTGGTGCAGTCAACTTTTTAACGCAACGCGCCTCCAGAACGCCCACGGGTTTTTTGGGTGTTCGGGTTGATGATAAGGATGGCTTTACCCGTGTTGACTCAGGCGCTAGCAACACTTGGGGTGATTTAGGCTTGCGGTTTTCTCACTACAGTTCGCACCGCCAAAGTCAAAATTGGCAAGAGTACAGCGGTGGCAGCAAGGACTCATTTTCCTTGCGAGCAGACTACAACTTGTCGGCTACTTCATGGATGCGCGCTTCTTTGATCAAAACAGACTTGGACACTGAAACGCCCGGTAGTTTGTTTGAAACAGACTACCGCAATTCTGTGGGCAAAAGTTTGAACACCTTCACATGGCGCAAAGACATTGCTTCGCGCGCCAATGTGGCTTGGGAGGGTGAAACCACAGCAGGGGGCTTGACCACTGTCTCGGCCTTTGCACGCAAAAATGACCATGGTCAATTGCCCAACTACACCATCACGGGTTGTGCAGGGACCACTTGCAGAGGCACTTTGAACAACAACCATGTTGAGTCATTGGGTGTGGATGTGAAGCATGAGCAAAGTTTGGTTTGGAACAAGGCCAAGTTGGTTTCGGGTATCACCATCGATCGCAGTCAAAACGATTATGTGTCTGACAATCTGGCCATAACGCGCGATGCCGCAACAGGTCGTTACATGTCCTATACCCTCAACAGCGTGAAGAACCCCTCAGGCGTGCGCAACTACAGTGCTGACATTGCCAACAATGCAGCCTTTGCTCAATTTGAATTCGTGCCTTTGGACAAACTGCGAATCGTGGCGGGTGCCCGCTACGACAGCATTTCGTACGATTTTCAAAACAACTTAACGCCAGGCGCCAACTATGGTGCAGCCAACGAGGTTAGAAGTTTCAGCCGAGTCACGCCTAAGCTTGGTGGTACCTATGCATTGAACTCACGGAATAGTTTTTACAGCAACTTAAGCCAAGGTTTTACGCCGCCCGAGGTGAGTCAGTTGTATGGCAAAACCGCAGTGCCAGATTTGAAGCCTGCAATTTACGACAACACAGAGTTGGGCTGGCGTGCTGCTTTGCTTGATGGCAGTGTGAAGTTAGACTCCGCCATTTACAGGCTGGATGGCAAGGACACCATTTTGAGCTACACCCCCGCAGTGGGCGACAGCGGTAACAAGAACGCTGGCCAAACACGCAGTGAGGGCCTTGAAATTGCATTGAGCCAAGAAGGCAAGTGGATGGATTGGCGCTTCGGTGCAACTTGGGCTCAACACACCTACCTAAACTACAAGGTGAGTGACAAAGTGGGTGCGATAGAAGACTACTCTGGCAAAACCATGAAACAAGCGCCAGCACACGCCGTCAATGCCTCGGTGGCTTACAAGTTTGCGCCGGGTGCACGCATTGCCCTGACCATGATCAAACAGGGCAGTTCTTGGATGAACGATGCCAACACGGTGAAGTACGAAGGGCATACCTTGTTCAATGTGCATGCCAGCCAAAAACTGCAGGGTGGCTGGGAAGTGTGGGGTCAAGTTCGCAATTTGACCAACCAACGCTACTCTGACAGCGCTTCAAGCTCTTACAAGGGTACCGGCACCTATTCTCCCAACACGCAAAACACCTACGCCGCCGGTGCGCCGCGCAGCGTGATGGTGGGTTTGACCAAGTCGTTTGGTCAACGCTGACGTGAAGTTTGGCTGGCGATGATTTGTTTAAAGTGACGATGACTTCGCCAGCCTTTCATTCAATCTCCTCTTTTTGGAACAGAAGAGAAGGAGACAGAGAAGGAAAATGAAGAAGAGGAGGAAGAGGAGAAGGAGGGGGGTTAACAATGATGATGATGTTGTTGATGCTGCTGCTGTTGCTGTTGATGGAACGGATTAGTATCATGCTGCATGTGTTGTTGATAGCCTCCTCCTCTACCGAAGTTATCCTGCTGTTGCTGATATCCACCTCTTCCACCGTGATGATAAGGATGATGTTGTTGTGGTGG
>OFQL01000071.1_pt1 | contig 15783 bp, 13 predicted proteins | sample 1542791 | NCBI WGS metagenome assembly OFQL01 (sample SAMN05442517, study PRJEB24371) | freshwater metagenome | isolation source: Freshwater Lake | place: Canada: Niagara | collected 2012-08-03 | reverse complement strand
AAGCATTGCTAAGCACAGTTACAACAACACCTACTGGTATGCCTGGCACAAATGGTCTATCCCCAGAACTACCCCTTGCAACTAATGCATCACCTACCTTTATCTCACCAGTTGCATCAAGGAGTTGTAGTAAGTAAGAAGAGCCACCCTGACCAGAAACAACACCAATACTCTGCGTGCCTGCAATTCTCACGCCCACCTTAAATGTTGGATCACTCATTAATAAAACAATTGAGCTATTACTAGTCACAGATTTAACCACACCAACTAAACCACTTTCAGAAATTACCGTCATATTTTTTGTAATACCAGATCGACTGCCAACATCAATTGTTAATGTTTCTTTAAAGGTTGCAGTTGAACCCCGGTTAATAACCCGAGCTGCTACCACTTTATATCCACCACGGCCGGCAAGATCTAATACATTTTTAAGTTGGCTAAGCTGGTTGACCATATCTTCATCTAATATCTGCTTAGCTTTTAATAAATCAATTTGCTTATTTAATTCAGTAATTTTCTTCTTTGATTGACTAAAGTTTCGAACATCACTTGTGAAATTACCGACTGGTGAAAATATTTTAGTGAACAAGTTCTCAACTGGTGAAATAACTGTTGAAACACCATTTCTTATACTGCTAGCTAAATTAACACCACGAAGATCTAGTGTGATTAGAAATAGTGAGGAAACCAGTAATAAAACTAGTAATAGCCGCGAACGATTACCGCCGCTACTAGCCACAAGTAAACTCCCTTATAAATTAACGACGAGGTTCAGAGATTAAAACCTTCTCTAAGGCTTCAAACTCTTCAATACATTTTCCGGAGCCTTCTGCAACTGCTTGCAGAGGCCGTTCTGAAATATGAATTGGCATGCCAGTTTCATGGCGCAGTCTCTCATCTAGGCCGCGAAGTAATGCTCCGCCACCAGTTAATACAATTCCCCGATCCATAAGATCACTTGCTAGTTCAGGTGGAGTCTTATCAAGTGTGTTTTTAACAGCATTAACTATTGCGGTAACTGGCTCCTCTAGTGCTTTTCGAATATCTGCAGATGTGACCAAGATTGTTTTAGGTAGTCCAGTCGCAAGATCGCGTCCGCGAATTTCTGCATCTGGCTCACCTGGTAGCGGAAATGCTGATCCAATTGCCATCTTAATCTCTTCAGCTGTTCGCTCACCTAGAAGTAATGAGTATTCACGCTTAACCCAATTAATAATTGATTGATCTAACTCATCTCCGCCAATACGGATTGATAGTGCGGCAACTATTCCACCAAGTGAAATAACAGCTACCTCAGTTGTTCCGCCACCAATATCTACAACCATATTTCCAGTTGGCTCATGAATTGGTAGATCAGCGCCAATTGCAGCCGCCATTGGCTCTTCAATTATGTAAACCTTACGAGCACCTGCGGCGTAGCCAGCATCTTTTACCGCGCGTTGTTCAACGCCAGTAATTCCAGATGGCACACAAACAACAATTCTTGGCTTTGCTAAGTAGCGACGTTTATGAACTTTTTGAATAAAATATTTAAGCATTCGCTCAGTGGTATCAAAATCTGCAATCACACCATCTTTAAGTGGGCGAATAGCAACAATGTTTCCAGGAGTTCTTCCAATCATTCGCTTTGCTTCAAGTCCAACAGCAAGAATTGCGCCAGTATCTTGATTGACTGCAACAACTGATGGCTCATCAAGAACAATCCCGCGCCCGCGCACATAAACCAAAGTGTTAGCTGTGCCTAGATCTACCGCCATATCGCGGCCAATCCATGACATTCGGTTTCTTCCTTTAGCCATCTGTGCCTCTTCCTTTATTATCCTGAGTTAACTTCTAATTTCCGAAAAAAATCTTTATCTCACGTGCTGCAGACTCTGGTGAATCTGAACCGTGCACAATATTTTGTACAACCTTTGTTCCCATATCCCGTGCTAAGTCACCGCGGATGGTGCCGGCCTCTGCCACAGTTGGATCAGTTGCACCTGCCATTTTTCTAAACCCCTCAATTACTCGCTCACCTTGTGCGACCATTGCCACAATCGGCCCTGATGCCATGAACTCCATAAGTGGTTCATAAAACGGTTTACCTTCATGCTCGGCATAATGCTTTGCAAGAATTGTTCGGTCTGCAGTTAACATTTTTAAATTAGTAACTACATATCCTTTGCGTTCAATGCGTGCAATAACTTCGCCAACTAAACCGCGTTTAACGCCATCTGGTTTAACCAAAATTAAAGTTTGCTCTGAACTCACTAATCTATTCTACGCATCTTTGGCTAAGGCTGAAAATTGGCTAATTCGGCCCATTCTTATCCCGCTGTGCGATAAGGCTCGCCTTAATTGCCTCACCCCTGCGGCCAAGGAGTATTGCGATGATCCAAAGTGTGGTGAAAACTCCTCCCATGTAATACATATGGGGAACAACTAGGCCATATCCAATTAAAAATATTTGCAAAAAACTTCCCAGCAAATACCCACCCTTGCGCTTTAAAAGACCAGCATTGAAAATAAAAAGTATTGCCAGCACAGCTCCTAAGATAATTTCAGTTAAGGAGGCATCATCTTTAGCAATTAACAGTGCAAATCCCATAAGTATTGACTCCATAGTTAAGACCGCAGCTGCTAAAACTCTCACTTAGACACTCCTTTTAATCTGCTAACAAATCCTCTTGCCATTCCAGCGGTAACTACTGAACCTGTAATTAAAACAGCACCTGGGCCATCACTTACCTGATTTGAAAGGTTTACCTTCTCAATTGCATAGGTAATGGCGCCGCCCAAATCTGAGATGACCTCGATCTGCTCTGGCTTAAAGTATTTTGAGGCAATCTTAGCAAGTTCACCTGAATCTAAAGCTCTTGGTGAATTACTTTGGGTTGTGATTATGTAATCAACTGCTGTTGATAACTGCTGCAAAATCCCATCCACATCTTTATCAGCTAGGACTGCAACTACTGCTACTACTAACTGAAAATCAAATTCAGTGCTGATTGTTTTAGCAATCGCTGCTGCGCCATGTGGATTATGGGCTGCATCAATAATTACCGTTGGATCCTGATAAATAATCTCACATCTACCCGGTGATTTAATCTTGCTAAATGCTTGCCGCACTAACTCCTCATCTAACTTAACCCCTGCAAAGGCTTCAACTGAAGCTAAGGCAAGGCCTGCGTTATTACTTTGATGATCACCATAAAGTGGCAGATAAATATCTTCAACATCACCGTAGATACCTGCTAATGAAATTAATTGTCCGCCAACTGCTAACGATCGTTTTTTAACACTGAACTCAACACCTTCGCGATAGGGAATAGCTGAGACTTTTAAAACATTGGCCATTAATACCTTTGCCACTTCACTTGTTTGCGCAGCTAAAACCACATTAGATTCTGGTTTAAATATGCCGGCTTTAGTTTGAGCAATTTCAGTCAGGGTATTTCCTAGGTATTCCATATGATCAAAACCAATAGGAGTCATTACTGATACCAAAGAGGATAAAACATTTGTAGCATCCCACTGCCCGCCCATACCAGCCTCAATAACACCAACATCTACTGGATATTCAGCAAATGCAACAAAAGCCATTGCAGTTAGCGCTTCAAAGTAGGAAATAGGAAATGGCTGACGTGAATCAATTAAATCTAAATATAAGGCGATGTCATCATAAGTTGTGATCATTTGCTGATCACTTATTGGCTGACCTTTAATACTAATTCGCTCTGTAAAAGACTCTAGGTGCGGTGATGTATATCTACCCACTCGATAACCTAATTCAGTGAGTAATTGATCAATCATTCGAGCAGTTGTTGTTTTTCCATTTGTGCCAGCAATATGAATACTTGGATAAGAGAGCTGTGGTGAACCGAGTGCATCTGTTAAAGCAATAATTCGATCTAAGGTAGGTTCAATCTTACTTTCTGGCCAACGTTTATTTAATTCCTGCTCAATCTCATTTAATCGATTTGGCGGTAGCGAGCTACTCATTTACTTTGGAAGTTTTTCAAGAAGAGCGGTTAATCTTTCAATATCTTCACTCGTTTGAGTAAGGCGCAGCCTGATCTCACTGACTACATCCATTGGCGCCTTCGCCATAAAGCCTTCATTATCTAATTTAACTTTTGCAGTATCTCGATCTTTTTTAGCAGCTTCGAGGTCTTTAGTTAACCTAGATCTTTCAGCAACTAAATCAATCGCACCTGTTAAATCAAACTCAACTATTACTTGACCAATTTGAGTTTTAGCAGTGAAGTTTGCACTCTTATCCTCACACTTAAGGATGTGGCGAAGAGAAGGCTCATAACTAGATAGGCCAACTTTATCTAAGCCAGTGAATTTTGCAGAAATCTTTGCAGTGCTCTTAATGCCTTGATCATTTCTAAACCTGCGAACCTCAGTAACGATCTCTTGCATCATATTAACTAGTTCAACTGATCCTTGATCTTGTGAAGATAAATCAGATTTTGGCCAATCTGTGATCATTAGAGATTCTTTGCCAGTTAAATTACACCAAAGCTCTTCAGTAATAAATGGCATCACTGGATGCATCAGTCTAAGTACTTGATCTAATACTTCACCTAATACCCGCTGACTCTTAGCAGCATCATTACCAGCAAAAGTTGCCTTAGATAACTCTAAATACCAATCACATAAATCATCCCAAGTGAAGTGATAAATTAATTCACAAGCTTTTGCAAACTCAAATTTTTCAAATAATTCATCAGCGCTAGTGATTACTTGATCTAGCCTTGTGAGAATCCAATTATCAATTGCATTTAAATCACTACGCTTGGCAAGTGCACCATCTACTGTGGCGCCATTTAGCTTGGCGAATCTGGTGGCATTCCATAATTTAGTAGCAAAGTTTCGAGAGCCAGCAATCCAATCCTCAGCGAGCGCTTGATCAGTGCCCGGGTTGGCTCCCCTAGCTAAGGTAAAGCGAAGTGCATCTGAGCCGTATTTATCCATAAATTCAATTGGATCAACAGTATTCCCACGACTCTTACTCATCTTCTTACCAAATTGATCTCTAACTAAGCCATGTAATGCAATTACATTAAATGGTTGCTTGCCATCCATAGCAAATAAACCCATCATCATCATTCGAGCAACCCAGAAAAATAAAATGTCATAACCAGTTACTAGTACGGAAGTTGGATAAAACTTCTTTAAATCATCAGTATCTGCTGGCCAACCTAATGTTGAAAATGGCCAAAGCGCGGATGAAAACCAGGTATCTAATACATCTGGGTCTTGGGTGTAACCAGCTGGTGGATTCTCATCCGGTCCACAAACTACAACTTCACCATTTGGACCATAAAAAACTGGAATCCGATGTCCCCACCAAAGTTGGCGAGAGATACACCAATCGTGCATGTTATCTACCCACTCAAAGTACCTTGGTGACATCTCCTCTGGTTCAATTTTTACTCGGCCATCTCTAACCGCATCCGCTGCTGCTTTTGCAAGTGGTGCTACTTTTACAAACCATTGTTTAGAAAGTCTTGGCTCAATTGTGGTCTCACATCTTTGGCAGTGACCAACTGCGTGAACATACGGCCTCTTTTCACTAACAACTCTTCCTAGTTTCCTAAGCTCTTCCACAACCGCTTTTCTGGCATCAAAGCGATCCATGCCATCAAATTTTGTGCCAGTTCCCTCCATTACGCCATGTTCATTCATGATTATTACTAACTCAACACCGTGCCTCATTCCCATCTCAAAATCATTTGCATCATGGGCAGCTGTTACCTTAACCGCTCCAGTTCCAAAATCAGGATCTACTAATTCATCAGCAATAATTGGAATCATTCGATCAACAAGGGGTAGTAATACTTTTTTGCCAACTAGATGCTTATATCGCTCATCATTTGGATTTACTGCAACTGCGCCATCACCTAACATGGTTTCAGCTCTTGTAGTTGCGATCGTAATATTTACATCATCATCACCATATTTAATAGAAACAAACTCACCAGAGTCATCTTTATGATCAACTTCAATATCTGAGATTGCTGTTAAACACCTTGGGCACCAGTTGATAATTCGCTCTGCCCTATAAATTAATTCCTTTTCATATAAACGCTTAAATATAGTTAGAACTGCTTTACTTAAATTCGCATCCATTGTGAAGGCTTCGCGGTCCCAATCAACTGAATCTCCTAGCCGCCTCATTTGATCTAATATCGCACCCCCTGATTCTTCTTTCCATTGCCAAACCTTTTCAATAAAGGCCTGCCGTCCTAAATCATGACGAGTTTTACCAACTGCTGCTAATTGTTTCTCCACCACATTTTGCGTTGCAATACCGGCGTGATCCATGCCTGGCAGCCAAAGTGCTTCAAAACCTTTCATTCGCTTCATTCGTGTTAATAAATCTTGAATTGTGTGATCAAGTGCGTGACCAATATGAAGTGAGCCAGTCACATTTGGTGGCGGAATTACAATTGTAAATGGTGGTTTTTTAGATTTGCTGTCAGCTTTAAAGTAACCAGCATCTTCCCATTTTTTATAAAGCCGATTCTCTATTTCAGCAGGAGTAAAGGTGGCAGCTAACTCTTTATTACTACCGCTATCTTTATTGCCACTCATAAGGGGTAATCTTAGGCACTTTTTTCTTCAGAACTCTTTTCACCCTTAACCGCACGTTTTGGTCCAGAAGCAGTGCGAGGTACATAAGTTGGCGCCTCTTCTTTGCGCACTACCGCTGGAGTAATTACTACCTTTTCAATATCTTTACGGCTAGGAACTTCATACATCACAGCAAGCAGCGTCTCCTCCATAATTGCTCGAAGTCCTCTAGCTCCAGTTCCTCGCTTAATCGCAAGATCTGCAACTACTTCAAGGGCTTCATTACTGAACTCAAGTTCAACCTCATCTAGATCAAATAATTTCTGATACTGCTTAACTAACGCGTTTTTTGGTTCAGTTAATATCTGCATAAGCGCTTTTTGATCCAAACTTTCAACGCTAGTCATGATTGGCAAGCGACCAATAAACTCTGGAATCATTCCAAATTTAAGTAGATCCTCTGGCATCGCATCCCCAAAGATATCTGTCTTAACAATGTCATCACTTGTTTGTAGTTTTGCATTAAAGCCAACGCCAGCTTTTCCTTTACGGCTTTCAATAATCTTCTCAAGGCCAGCAAAGGCACCGCCAACAATGAACAAGATATTTGTAGTATCAATTTGTAAGAACTCTTGATGAGGATGCTTTCGCCCACCTTGTGGTGGCACAGATGCGGTAGTTCCCTCTAATATTTTAAGAAGTGCTTGCTGAACTCCCTCACCTGAAACATCTCTAGTAATTGATGGGTTCTCAGCTTTTCTAGCCACCTTATCAATTTCATCAATATAGATAATTCCAGTCTCAGCTTTTTTCACATCAAAATCTGCTGCTTGAATAAGTTTTAGCAGAATATTTTCAACATCCTCACCAACATAACCTGCTTCAGTTAATGCTGTGGCATCTGCAATTGCAAATGGCACGTTAAGCATTCTGGCAAGTGTTTGGGCAAGTAATGTCTTACCGCATCCAGTTGGTCCTAAAATTAAGATATTACTCTTTGATAACTCAACTGCGTCATCTCTCTTGCTATCTCCTGATTGCACACGCTTGTAGTGGTTATAAACTGCAACAGATAAAGATTTCTTAGCCTGATCTTGACCAATTACATACTGATCTAAAAATTCAAATATCTCTTGTGGCTTTGGTAGCTCAGCTAAACCAAGGGAGGATGTTTCATTAAGTTCATCAATAATGATTTCATTACAAAGATCAATACACTCATCACAAATATAAACGCCAGGACCGGCAATTAACTTCTTAACCTGCTTTTGAGTTTTGCCGCAGAAGGAACACTTAAGTAGGTCACCACTTTCACCAATACGGGTAGTCACCGAAATTACTCCTGTTCGTTAGGGAAGAGAGATAAGGGTAGAACGAAGTAAGTAGTTAGTGCGGTGAAATAAGGCTTAAACCTGTTCGCTTATAGGCGAAATTAACTCTTTGCTTTTGCCTTACGCGTTGCTAGAACTTGATCAATAAGTCCATACTCAACAGCTTCAGCTGAGGTTAAAATTTTATCTCGCTCAATATCTTTAGCAATATCAGCCTGACTCTTCTTAGAGTGACGAGCTAACATCTCTTCAAGTAATGTGCGCATGCGCAAAATTTCTTTTGCTTGAATTTCAATATCAGATCCTTGTCCGCCGCCTTCAGAGTATGGCTGATGGATCAAAATACGAGCATGCTCAAGTGCGTATCTCTTACCAGGGGCGCCACCTGCAAGTAATACTGCAGCAGCAGAGGCAGCTTGTCCTAAACAAATAGTCATTACATCTGGTCTAACGAATTGCATCGTGTCATAAATTGCAGTTAGCGCTGTGAAAGAACCACCTGGTGAGTTGATGTAAATCATGATGTCACGATCTGGATCCATTGACTCTAAGGTAAGTAATTGCGCCATTACATCGTTTGCCACTGTGTCATCAATTGCTTGGCCTAAGAAAATAATGCGCTCTTCAAATAGTTTTGTGTATGGATCAAGTCTCTTATAGCCATAGCTAGTGCGCTCTTCAATTGTTGGCAGAATATAACGAGAGGTTATTTCATTTATTTTATTCATATCTGCCTTCATCGTGATGTTCCCCCACTACCTGATACCTGACCAGCTGATTTAACAACATGATCAACAAATCCATACTCTTTTGCTTCCGCTGCAGTAAACCAGCGATCACGATCTGAATCTTCCGTAATTGTCTCTGCCTTTTGACCAGTGTGAAATGATATTAAATCAGCCATATTTTTCTTAGTAAAACTCATTTGCTCTGCTTGAATTTTAATATCAGAGGCAGTTCCACCAATTCCACCTGATGGTTGGTGCATCATAATTCGAGCATGTGGCAGTGCATATCTTTTTCCAGCAGTGCCTGAACATAATAAGAATTGACCCATTGAAGCAGCAAGTCCCATTGCAACTGTTGCCACATCATTTTTGATGTATTGCATGGTGTCATAAATTGCCATACCAGCTGAGATTGAACCACCTGGTGAGTTGATATAAAGGTAGATATCTTTTTCTGGATCCTCAGCTGCTAGTAATAACATCTGAGCACAGATTGCATTAGCCATTGAATCTTCAACAACAGAGCCTAAAAAGATAATTCGCTCTTTAAGTAAACGTTGGTAAACCTGATCATCAAGTCCACCTGCGCCATTAGCGCTAGCCCGTGGGGTGTTACTTAGTTCCACTTTTATCTCCTTGTTTTAATACTGTCTTGACCTTAACAATCTTTTACCAAAAATGCTTCCCGGTTTAAGCCTGATCCCTGTTCGCCTTAAGCGATTATTTCTCTGCTACCGCAGGTTTAGGAGCAAGGGCTTCTAAATCAATTTTCTTTCCAGATTTATCAATAACCTTAACTCGACCTAACACTGAAGCAAGTGCCTTTGCACGAGTGACCTCGGCCACCATTGTGCTCACCTGTCCCGCATCTGATACCTCTTTAATAAATTGATCAGGGCTCATGCCATATCGAGCGGCTGCGCGAACTAGATACTCAGTTAGCTCTGTTTCATTTACCGAGATTGCCTCTGCCTTCACAATTGAATCAAGTAGGAACTCTCGAGTAATAGTTTGTGATACCTCTTTAGTTACCTCATCGCGATGTTTAGCATCATCTAATCGCCCCTCTTTTTCAAGGTGATCATTTACCTCTGCTTCAATAACATCTGCTGGTAGCGGCACATCAACTGTTTGAATTAGTTTTTCAATAAATAAATCTCTCGCCTGCCCGCCCTGCTCTAGCTCCTTCACTCGAGTTAATCGAGTCTTAAGATCATCTTTTAATTGCGCAATAGTTTCAAACTCTGATGCTAACTTAGCAAACTCATCATCAATAGCAGGTAGCTCACGCTCTTTCACCGTCTTAACTAATACCTTAACGCTTCCTTTTTCTCCCTCTGCCATACCAACTAAAGCTGTATCAAAACTTTTCTCACCCCCGGCGCTTAGTCCAATTAGTGCCTCATCTAAGCCATCAACCATTGAGGCAGAACCAACTTCGTAGGAGAGATCATTTGCCGTGCCACCATCTAGCTCTTTGCCATCTTTAGTAGCTACTAAATCAATTGTTACAAAATCACCTTTTGCTACAACCTTTTCAACTGTAGTTAGTGTGCCAAAGCGAGTGCGTAGTGATTGAATCTGCTCATCAATATCACTCTCACTGACCGCAACATCATCGACTGTGATCTCAATCGTTGAAAAATTAGGCAGTTCAATTTCTGGCCTAACATCTACCTCCACAGTAAAGCTAAACTTTTCATTATCTTTTAGCTCAGTGATATCAACATTAGGACGTCCAATTACTAACACATCATTTTCTTTAGCAGCTTGTGAGTAGAAGGTAGGAAGTGCGGCATTAATTGCCTCATCAAGTACAGCCCCTCGGCCAACTCTTTGATCAATCATCGCAGATGGCACTTTGCCCTTACGAAAGCCTGGAATATTTATCTTCTCACTTAAGGTTTTATAAGCACCATCAATATGAGGTTTTAGCTCATCAAATGCAACCTCAATTGAAAGCTTCACGCGAGTTGGTGAAAGTTTCTCAACAGCGCTTTTCAATTGTTAACTCCCTTAAATTAATATTTCATTTTTCTTTTTGGTCGGGGCGGAGGGATTCGAACCCACGGTCTCCTGCTCCCAAAGCAGGCGCGCTAGCCACTACGCTACGCCCCGAAGGCTGAAAGTCTAGAGGGTGATTTTCCCTTCTCCTAACCGAAGTAATAAGGTATGACCTGCTACGGCAAACCAAGTTAAACTTGGTAACTGCAATAGCAGATCACGCAATAATTTTGCGGGTGTAGCTCAATGGTAGAGTTCTAGCCTTCCAAGCTAGCTGTGCCGGTTCAATCCCGGTCACCCGCTCCATATTTAGTTAATTGCTCCGATTTCTTGGATAAAAAAGTCACCAGCTACTGTAAGTTTTTGACTACTTCCTCCAGTTTGTGCACCACAAGTAACGGTTGTAATTAAACTAGAAGTAGCCTCAACAGCTGAAGCATTTACTAAGACTTTAGCTATTATAGAATTTTCTGGTCTTGCAGAAGAAGTTCTATAGCTGGAACCATAGCTAACAAGATAAGTTGCTGAGATAGTAGGGCTACCTGAACTTAAAGTAAAAGCAATCTTCAATGGATAAGAAATAGCGTCAAGATTTGTTGCATAAATTAGAACATCAACTAAATAAATCTTGCCTGCTAAGAAGCTCCCAAATGCATTTGAATTTGAAGATGTACCTGCAATGCCATTGATTAAACTTGCAAAAGTTATAGACCCGGTTGAAATTGTCACAGGAACACTTGCACCACTCGCCCCCGTAGCACCAGCTGCACCTGTCTCACCCGTAGCACCAGCTGCACCTGTTAGACCGGTTGGTCCTGCTGCACCTGTCGCACCAGCTGGTCCAGTTGAACCTGCAAGACCAGTTGAACCCGCTGGACCTTGCGAACCTGCTGATCCAGTTGCGCCAGCACTACCAGCAGTTGCGTTTGCACTTGAGCCGTTTTTTCCATCAACTCCTGATGGGCCAACTGGACCAGTTGTTCCTTTTAATGAAATTGGTATGGGCCAAAGATTGTTTTTCTTTGGTCCATAAAAATTCATTGACTTAATATCAAGATAAAAATCACCATTTAGTCCAAGTTTTACTGCTGGCACACCAGCGCCACTTAAAATTGTGTTTGCCACTGTATTACCTGTTCGACCAGCAGCTTGGACAGTAGTTGGCGAAATAAGTATTGTGATTAGTGAAATTAATAGGATCTTGATAACTCTGGCGTTTAGATTTGAAATTCTCATTCTTCACTCCATTCACCCCACACGGGGATATTTGGCAATACCTTTTTGGCATGCTCAGAGCAATTTTGAATTATCTACGCAGCGTATTTAAGTGGGGTAGCCCTCGTAATTATTAATACTCACAGTAGTTTCTGAGTAATAAGAGGCAGCACTCAGATGGGTAAACTCATATGCTTTCGCTATTAATAAAACTCTCAGTCCTGGCATAGGTGTTTTAGATAACTACCTCAGGTAGTAGTAGTTATCTACTCACATCAGGTGCAGAAGTACTTGAAGAAATGGAGATCAATGAATAAGAAGTTACTCGCAGTTATCACTTCAACTGCAATTGTGTTATCAGTTTCAACTACTTCAACTGCTTTTGCCGACAATAACAGGGGCGAGAAGAGAATGTCTTCCATACTCTCTGGATTAGTTAGCAATGGAACAATTACTCAATCACAAGCGGATGCAATTATTAAAGCTGCTGAAGGTATGAGAGCTGCTTCTAAATCAATTAAGGATGCCAATCGCACCGCACTTGATTCAGTCATTACCTCAACCCTAGGTATTTCACTAGACACCTTAACTTCTCGCCTTAAAGCAGGAGAGACACTGTCGAGCATTGCCGGTGATAAAAAATCTGCTCTAATCACAGCTTTAGTAGCAGAAATAAATAAGCAAATTGATGCCGCTCTAGCTGCAGGAAAAATTACCGCCGACCAAGCAACTGCTCAAAAGGGGAAGAGTGTTCAGCGGGTAACTAACATGGTTAATAATGTTAGAGGATTTGGTAAAAAAGCTAACCGCCCAGGTGTGCTGCCAAAGCCAACTAGCGCGTCATCAACCTCCTTTAAAACTGCATAAGTAATGGAGTAAATCTTTATTTACCTCTCCTCCTAGACACAACTCGCCTGACTTATGAAAATAGGTCAGGCGGTTTTGTTTTCTGCCAAACTAGGCATATGAAGATCCATATTGGAAGTGATCACGCAGGACTTGAATTTAAAGCAGTAATCATCGCCCACTTAAAAAAGAGTGGCCATGATGTGACTGATCACGGACCACATGAATTTGATAGCCAAGATGATTATCCAGTTTTTTGTATTCCAACTGCGCTAGCAACAGCTGCTGATCCATCATCTTTTGGAATTGTTTTAGGTGGCTCTGGCAATGGTGAGCAGATTGCAGCTAATAAAGTTAAAGGCGTAAGAGCAGCGCTAGTTTGGTCAGTAGAGACAGCAAAACTTGCTCGCCAGCACAATAATGCAAATGTTATTTCAATTGGGCAGCGCATGCATGATCAAGCTTTTTGTCTGCAGTTAGTCGATACTTTTCTAGAAACATCCTTTAGCGCAGATGAGCGCCACGTTAGAAGAATTAATCAGATATCTAATTATGAAAATAAGGGCAGTATCTAGTTTTTTATATATCTAAAATCAGTAACGCTGTGGCCCTTTTTTAATCCTTGTCCTTCAAACTTTGAAAGTACTCGCCAGCTAGGCCTAGCAACTATTCCGCCAGTAAAAGAAGGATTGGCATCAAAGCGAGATTTAATCCAATTTGCATATGGTTGCCAATCAGTTGCAATATGAATAAAGCCATTTGGTTTTAGTTTTCTGGCAACTAATTCAACAAACTCACTTTGCACCATCCGCTTCTTATGTTGACGGTTTTTTGGCCAAGGATCAGGAAATAACAAATGAATACCATCTATTGAGTTATCAGCAATAAAGTTTGCTAGTAGATAGGTGGCATCTTCTCTAATTAATTTAATATTACTTAACTGCTTTTCAAGTATTAATAAGATCAGAGCGGCAAGTCCTGGTTGATGCATCTCAACTGCCACATAGCCAACCTCAACACTCACCTGAGCAATTTCAGCTGTTGCCTCCCCCATGCCTGAGCCAATCTCTAAAATCACTAATTTTTTATCAGGAAATAGATCATTAAGATTTAATTCTTCATCAATTACTAAGCCATAGCTAGCCCAGTGCTGATTTATTGCCAAAGTTTGGGCGCGGGTCATCCGGTTACCACGAAGTGAGTAACTTCGATTTGAGGGGCGCTGCATTTTTGGCTTAACCTGCAATCTCTGCTTGGATAGCGTAATAATATTGAGTAAATAATTATTACTTACCTTTTTAGGAGTGAAGTTGCCAGGATTAAATTCAACTAGGGCTGAGGCGCAGCAGCGCGCTAATCACCTTGCGGTGCAAAGTTATCAAGTTAGCTTGGATTTAACTGCCGGGGATGAATTCTTCACTTCAGAGACGATCATTAAATTTACTTGCAATCAGCCAGGCTATGAGAGCTTTATTGATGCGGTGGGCAAAACTGTTATTTCAGCAACCTTAAATGGGCAAGTAGTTGATACTTCAAATTATGATGGCGAGAGCATATTCTTAAAAAACTTAGCAGCAGATAATGAGTTAATTATAAAAATGAGTACCCCTTACTCAAATACTGGTGAAGGCCTGCAAAGATCTGTTGATCCAGTTGATAATGAGGTTTATTTATACTCACAAGGTGAGACCGCTTTTATTAGAAAAATGTATCCTTGTTTTGATCAACCAGATTTAAAGGCAACTTTTACTTTAACTGCAATTGCGCCCAAGCATTGGAGCGTAATTTCAAACTCACCAGTTGCCGAGAAAGTTGATTTAGCAGATGATAAAACGCAGTGGCGATTTAAACCAACTCCAAGAATTTCAACCTATATCACCGCGCTAATTGCTGGTCCCTACTACAGCGTTAGCGACACCTATGTTGGTAAGAAGAGTGTGCCACTTGGTATTTACTGCCGGAAATCACTAGCGCAGCATTTAGATCCAGAGGATATTTTCTTAATTACCAAACAAGGCTTCACCTATTTTGAAGATGTATTTGGCCTTGAGTATCCATTTGAAAAGTATGACCAGATTGCAGTGGTGGATTTTAACTGGGGCGCTATGGAAAATGCCGGCGCAGTAACTTTCTTAGAGCGCTTATTAGTTTTTAGATCAAAGGTTACTGAGCGGATGTATAACGCAAGAGCGAACACAATCTTGCATGAGATGGCCCATATGTGGTTTGGAAATATGGTGACTATGAAATGGTGGGATGATCTTTGGCTTAATGAATCATTTGCCGAATGGTCTTCATATTTAGCAATGGTTGAGGCAACAAGATTTAAAAACTCTTGGACTGGTTTTAATCAAGAGCGAAAGAATTGGGCTTATAGGCAAGATCAACTCTCATCTACTCACCCAATTGTTACCGATATGGCAGATATTGACACAGTTGCCGGAAACTTTGATGGTATTTCCTATGCAAAAGGTGCCTCAGTACTTCAGCAATTAGTAGTACATGTTGGCCGTGATAATTTCATAGCTGGGCTGCAAAAATACTTTACTAAGCATGCGTTTGCGAACACTACATTAGATGATTTATTAGTTGAGTTAACTGAGGCAAGTGGTAAGGATTTAACTAGTTGGGTCTCAATTTGGCTACAAAGCGCTGGTGTTAACACACTTAGGCCTTCACTTGAGATTGAAAATGACATATACAAGTCAGTATCAGTTATTCAAGAAGCACCCACGATGCCAGTTGGATCAACGCAGCTTCGCCCCCACCGATTAGCGGTTGGTTTATATGACCTAAGCGGTGAAAATATCTCACTCCGTAAATCAGTTGAGCTAGATGTAGCTGGTGATAAGACTGTTGTTACTGAGTTAGCTGGTGAAAAAGTTGCTGATCTACTTCTTATTAATGATCGAGATCTTTCATATGCAAAAATTAGATTTGATCAAAGATCAATTACAACTTTAAAAGCTCATTTAGGAAAGATTAGTGACTCACTAACTAGAGCCCTTTGCTGGTCTGCGGCCTGGGATATGTTGCGAGATGCTGAAATGAATGCATCTGATTTTATTGAAATCGCGCTAACTGGTCTTAGC
>OFQL01000068.1_pt1 | contig 16206 bp, 14 predicted proteins | sample 1542791 | NCBI WGS metagenome assembly OFQL01 (sample SAMN05442517, study PRJEB24371) | freshwater metagenome | isolation source: Freshwater Lake | place: Canada: Niagara | collected 2012-08-03 | reverse complement strand
GCGCGGCATCGGTCAGGTGCTGGCAGAGCCCAACCACCTCAAGGCATTCGGGGTGTCTGGCTTGATGATGTTTGCCAGCTTCACGGTCATTCCTTACATCACCATTTATTTGCAAGCCAATGCTGGCATGAAAACCGCAGAGGTGCCTTGGATTTACTTGTGCGGTGGCGTGGCTACTTTGCTGAGTGCTCGGTATTTCGGACGGCTGACAGACCGGGTGGGCAAAGTGCGTGTGTTTCAGCGTTTGGCGGAGGCCGTGGCCTTGCCGCTGGGGGCCACCACTTTGTCGGAAGGCTTGCCGCTGTGGGGCTTGCTGGCGATCTCCACCTTGCTGTTCACGGTGATGAGTGGGCGCATGATTCCGGGCATGGCCATGATTTCTTCGGCCGTGGAGCCACGCTTGCGGGGCACATTCATGACACTCAACTCGGCGGTGCAGTCCGCCTCGATGGGCTTGGCCGCCTTGGTGGCCGGCTTGATCATCGGGCGCGATGACCAAGGGCACCTCACTTGGTATTGGGTCGCGGGGCTGTTGGGGGTGTTGGCCAGTTTGCTCAGCGCCTGGTTGGCGGGTCGCTTGCGCCTGCATGGTGCGCCTGCTGCGCCGCCGGCTTGAACCGATTCAATTTGAACTTCAAGTTGAACTTCAAACCGGACGATAGCACCGAAATCAGCGTTCAGGGGCAATTCTTGAGCTTTCTGGTGGTTTACTTTTAAGAGTCTTGCTTTTCAAATCTGCGGGGCGCATAGTGGGGTTGAACCACCAAAACAGGTGGTTTCGGAGCCCTGCTTCGCTGGGGCTTTGCTACCCAAGATCCATGGAGGCGACGACTATGAATTTAACCATCAGCGGGCACCATTTGGAAGTGACCCCGGCTTTGCGCCAGTACGTCACGGGGAAACTTGATCGCATTACCCGACATTTCGACCAAGTGGTAGATGTCAAGGTGCTGTTGAGCATCGAAAACAAAAAGGAAAAAGATGGCCGCCAGCGTGCTGAGTGCAATATCCATGTGAAGGGCAACGACATGTTCGCCGAAAGTGCGCACGAAGACCTGTATGCCGCGGTGGATGAACTGGTCGACAAGCTCGACCGGCAGGTGGTCAAGCACAAAGACCGTTTGCAAAATCATCACCATCAAAGCCCCAAACGCCTCATGTGAGCCTTGGCGCTGTCTCATAGGTAACAAAAACCGTCGCAAGTCGACGGTTTTTTCTTTTGGAGTTCGGGTTAATACGGGTGCATAATCTGGCGCTCTACCATGAACCGTCTAGCCGCCATCCTTCCCGCCGCGCAAGTGCTTGTGCATGTCGAGGTCACCAGTAAGAAGCGCGCCTTCGAAGAGGCCGGGCTTTTGTTTGAGGACCTGCATGGGCTCAACCGAGCGCTGGTGGCCGACAGCTTGTTTGCCCGTGAGCGTTTGGGCTCGACAGGCTTGGGCCATGGCGTGGCGATTCCGCATGGCCGCATCAAAGGCTTGAAGGCGCCCATGGCGGCGGTGTTTCAACTGGACCAGCCGATTGGCTTTGATGCCCCCGACGAACAGCCAGTGAGTCTCCTGATTTTCTTGTTGGTGCCAGAAGCGTCAACCCAAAAGCACTTGGAAATCTTGTCTGAAATTGCTGAATTATTGAGCAACGGTCGGACACGAGACGACATGATCAGCAGCGCAACGGCGTCAAGCTTGCACGATCTGATCGACAAGTGGTTGCCTGCCAAGTAAGAATGCTGCTCTTTAGCCCATCAACGAAACGAGGTTGAGATGAAGCCTACCGCCGTCAGCGCAGATGCGCTGTTTGAAGACCACCGAGGCAAACTCAAATGGCAGTGGATTGCGGGCTTAGGAGCCTCAGAGCGCCGATTCGATGAAGTCGCCGTTCGTGCCGCGCGCTCAGGTGCCGATTTGGTGGGCTATTTGAATTACATCCATCCTTACCGGGTTCAAATTTTGGGTGAACGCGAGGTGTCCTATTTGATGCGGGGCAGTGAAGAGGATTGCTTGAGGCGTGTTTCACGCATCGTCACCTTAGAGCCCCCTGTATTGGTCTTGGCCGATGGTCAAGCTGCGCCAGAGGCCTTGCTTAAAGTGTGTGAGCGCGCGCAAATTCCCATGTTCTCAACGCCCGAGTCGTCGGCTTTTGTGATTGATGTGCTCAGGGCTTATTTGTCCAAACACTTTGCCGACCGCACCACCATGCACGGTGTGTTCATGGATATTTTGGGTTTGGGTGTCTTGATCACGGGCGAGTCTGGCTTGGGCAAAAGCGAGTTGGGCCTGGAGTTGATTTCTCGGGGCAATGGCTTGGTGGCCGATGATGCCGTTGACTTGTTTCGCATCAACCAAACCACCATTGAGGCTCGCTGCCCGGAGTTGCTGCAAAACTTGCTAGAGGTCCGCGGCATTGGTCTGCTGGACATTCGCGCTATTTTTGGTGAAACCGCGGTTCGTCGCAAAATGCGTTTGAAACTCATTGTGCACTTGGTGCGTCACGAGAACTTTGAGCGGGATTACGAACGCATTCCCACAGAAACGCTCACGCAAGATGTACTGGGTATTCCAGTCCGCAAAGTGGTCATTCAGGTGGTGGCTGGCCGCAACATTGCGGTGCTGGTGGAGGCTGCTGTTCGCAACACCATTTTGCAAATGCGGGGCATTGACACCTACCAAGATTTCATGGCGGCCCAACGCGCGGCCATGGACTGAGTGAGCCTGACTTCACCTGATCGGCTTAGGTTCGGTTGCGATGGGGGCAGGGGTTTTGGGTGCAGTGAGCGTACAAACTAAGCGCATGGTCGGCAATCACAAAGCCCTTGGACAAGGCCACATCGTGTTGCCTTTTTTCAATTTCGGCATCGTAAAATTCTTCAACTTTGCCGCAGTCTAGGCACACCATGTGGTCATGGTGCTGCCCCTCGTTTAACTCATACACCGCCTTGCCACTTTCAAAGTGGTTTCGGCTTAAAAGCCCAGCCTGCTCAAACTGGGTGAGGACCCGGTACACCGTGGCCAAACCAATGTCGGCATTGTCATTGAGCAGATGCTTGAAAACATCCTCGGCCGTCATGTGCCTTTGCACCCCTTTTTGAAAGATTTCTAAAATCTTTTGCCGGGGAATGGTGGTTTTCAGCCCAGTGCTTTTGAGTTCGTCCATGTGTTTTCAGTTGCAAATGAATGAGAAGGGCTTTGGGCAAAGGGGCTTCGCCAGAGCCGAATGCTACCGCTACAATGACCCAATCATATGGTCTGCCAAGCATCCATGAAAAAACAAATTCTTATTTCTCTGCGCAACACCTTGCCCATAGGCTTGGCCATGCCCCTGTTGCTGGTTCTGTTAAGCGCGTGCAGTTTGCCCCGTCTCAATATCACCACAGATGCCGTCTTGTACATCCCCGAGGTGGTTCAAGGCAATTTTGTCTCTCGTGAGCAAAAGGAATTTCTCAAGCCTGGCATGTCGCGCCTGCAGGTGAAGGAAGTGTTGGGCACGCCCTTGGTTGCCAGTGTGTTCCACGAGCAACGTTGGGATTACGTCTTCACCATTCGCCGCCAAGGTGTGCCAGCGCAAAGCTTTAGCCTCAGTGTTTTGTTCAAAGGCGATGTGCTCGATCGAGTCACAGGTGACGAGTTGCCCAGCGAAACTGAGTTTGTGACCAAATTGGTGGCTAAAAAATCCAGTATCAAAGTGCCAGAGTTAGAAGCCAAAGAAGAAGATTTGCGTAAATTTCCAGCACCCGTTCGCAAAGCCGACCCTGCCCCAGCCACGGCCTTGCCATTGCCCAGTTCTTACCCTCCGCTTGAACCAGCCAAGCGCTGATGAATCACATGACACAAGTTGCTTCTTCTCATTCTGCGTCCATGCACGCTGTGGCTGTCGCTGGTGCATCTGGCCGCATGGGCCACATGCTCATCGAGGCCATTGCCAATGCCCCAGATTGCCGCCTCACGGGCGCGCTCGATTTGGCCAGCAGCCCTGCTGTTGGCACTGACGCTGGCGCCGCCATGGGCAAAGCCAGTGGCGTCCTAGTAACCGGAGACCTGAAGCAGGGCCTGCAAAACTCTCACTACCTCATTGACTTCACACGCCCTGAGGGCACCTTGGCGCACTTGAAGATTTGCCAAGCTTTAGGCGTCAAGGCGGTCATCGGCACCACGGGTTTTTCCGATGCCGAGAAAAACGAAATCAAAGCCATCGCCAAAGACGTGGCCATCGTCATGGCACCCAACATGAGCGTGGGCGTCAATGTCACGCTCAAATTGCTTGAAATGGCTGCCAAAGCGCTGGCCACGGGTTATGACATTGAAATCATTGAGGCCCATCACCGCCACAAGGTAGACGCGCCATCGGGCACCGCTCTCAAAATGGGCGAGGTCATTGCCGATGCTTTGGGCCGAGACTTGAAAGACTGCGCCGTTTATGCCCGCGAGGGCGTCACGGGCGAGCGTGACCCTTCCAGCATTGGCTTTGCCACCATCCGCGGCGGCGACATTGTGGGCGACCACACCGTCTTGTTTGCGGGTACCGGCGAACGAATCGAAGTCACGCACAAGTCTTCAAGCCGGGCTACCTATGCGCAAGGCAGTTTGCGAGCGGTCCGATTTTTAGCGGACCAAAAAACAGGTCTCTTCGACATGTTCGATGTGCTGTCCTTGAGATAGAGCCACGGCCCATGAATTTATTGACCTTTTGGGCTGAAGGTGACTGGGTCACCCGCTTTGTGGCGGTGGCTTTGCTGGCCATGTCGGTCAGCACTTGGGTGGTCATTTTTTGGAGACTCAATTTGCTGCGCCGAGTAAAGCTAGACGTGCCCCAAAGCACGGCCGCTTTTTGGCAAGCCGCCCAATTCGATGAGGCCCATGCGCGCGTTGCACAATTTGACCGCGATCAATCTGTCACCCCACTTTTAGAGGCCACCTTGTTGCCCTTGGGCGGCACTTTGGCGGCCGCTGGTGAGCGTGAACATCAACTCACCCGTGTCCTTCGCGACAGTTTGCAAGCCACGGTCAACCGGCTGCAATGGGGCCAATTGTTGTTGGCTACGGTGGGCGCAATTTCACCCTTTGTCGGCTTGCTAGGCACAGTGTGGGGCATTTTCAATGCCCTGAGCGGCATGGCTGAGGTGGGCCAAATTACCCTCGACCGAGTGGCCGGCCCCGTAGGCGAAGCTTTGGTCATGACTGCTGCTGGCTTGGCAGTGGCCATTCCTGCGGTTTTGGCCTACAACGTGTTGGGCCGCACGGTGGCGCAAATTGAAATTGAGCTAGAGGGTTTTGCACAAGACCTGATGAACTTGCTCACCGGTCGACACAACTAACAGGCCAGAAGGCAAAGCCATGGCATTTGGTCGATTCCCTCGCGCAGCGCATGCCAAACCCTTCAGTGACATCAACGTCACGCCTTTGGTAGACGTGATGCTCGTGTTGTTGGTCATTTTCATTCTCACGGCACCCCTGCTAACCAGCGCTATTCGTCTTGACTTGCCCCAATCCAAAGCCGCGCAAGCGGGGGAGGCCCCCGAGGCGCTTAGCCTCAGTCTGAAAGCCTCTGGCGAACTTTTCATCAATGACAAGCCTGTCACGCTGGCGGCCTTGCCAACTGAACTTCAGAAATTGGCAAATCAAAAGCCCAACTTGGAAGTTCAGCTTCGGGTAGATCAGGCAGTGCCTTACGGTCAAGTCCTAGAACTCATGGGCCTGGCTCAGCAGGCTGGCTTAAGCCGGATAGGCTTTGTGACGGCACCGGGAACGGACCCCCAAAAGGCTGACACGCGCTGATCTTTTGCAATGCAGGCGCCCTTTGTGGGTCAATCAGGGCTTAGGCCACCCTGCAGAGTAATTTCACCTCGGCAAACACCTACAATTTGCACCATGCAAGACAAGTACAACCACCTCGAAGTTGAGCCCGCGGCGCAAAGCCTGTGGAACGCTCGCGATGCCTACCGCGTGACCGAAGACGCCAGCAAAAAGAAGTTTTACGCCTGCTCCATGCTGCCCTACCCCAGTGGCAAGCTGCACATGGGCCACGTGCGCAACTACACCATCAACGACATGCTCACGCGCTATTTGCGCATGAACGGCTACAACGTGCTCATGCCCATGGGCTGGGATGCGTTTGGTTTGCCTGCCGAAAACGCCGCACTCAAAAACGGTGTGCCGCCCGCCAAGTGGACCTACGAAAACATCGCTTACATGAAGAAGCAGATGCAGGCCATGGGCTTGGCCATCGACTGGAGCCGCGAAGTAGCCACCTGTGACGCCAGCTACTACAAGTGGAACCAATGGTTGTTTTTGAAGATGCTCGAAAAGGGCGTGGCCTATCGCAAAACACAGGTCGTCAATTGGGACCCGGTTGACCAAACGGTTTTGGCCAACGAACAAGTGATCGACGGCAAAGGCTGGCGCACGGGTGCGGTGGTTGAGAAGCGCGAGATTCCGGGCTATTACCTGAAGATTACCGATTACGCCGAAGAGTTGCTCGACTTTGTGACCGGCGACAAATTGCCCGGTTGGCCCGAGCGCGTGAAGCTCATGCAAGAAAACTGGATTGGCAAATCCACGGGTGTGCGCTTTGCGTTTCCGCACGACATTCGCGGTGCAGACGGTCAGCTCATTCAAGACGGCAAGATGTATGTGTTCACCACACGGCCTGACACCATCATGGGTGTGACGTTCTGTGCGGTGGCAGCCGAGCACCCCTTGGCGGCACATGCAGCACTGACGCAACCTGCATTGGCCACGTTCATCGAGACTTGCCAAAAAGGCGGTACCACCGAAGCCGAATTGGCCGTCAAAGAAAAAGAGGGCATGCCCACGGGCTTGTTCGTTTCGCACCCGCTCACAGGCAAGCCTGTTGAAGTGTGGGTGGGCAACTATGTGCTCATGAGCTACGGCGATGGCGCCGTGATGGGCGTGCCCGCGCACGACGAGCGTGATTTTGAATTCGCTTTGAAATACAAGCTTCCCATTCAACAAGTGGTGTCCTCCAAAGGTGTGGCCTTCAGCCATACCGAATGGCACGACGGCTTTGGCGACAAGGCCAATGGCGTGTTGGTCAACTCTGGCCAATACGACGGTCTGAATTTCAAAGACGCTTTAGAAGCCGTGGCCACCGACTTGGTTGCCAAAGGCTTGGGTGAGAAGAAAACCACTTGGCGTCTGCGTGACTGGGGTGTCAGCCGTCAGCGCTATTGGGGCACACCCATCCCCATCATTCATTGCGATGAACACGGCGCGGTGCCCGTACCTGAAAAAGATTTGCCGGTGGTTTTGCCGCTTGATTGCATTCCCGATGGGTCGGGCAATCCGCTTAACAAACACGAAGGCTTTCATGCTGGCGTGGTGTGTCCTGTGTGCGGCAAACCATCGCGCCGCGAAACCGACACCATGGACACCTTTGTCGATTCGTCTTGGTACTTCATGCGCTATTGCGACCCGACCAATACCGACAAGATGGTGGCAGAAGGTGCTGACTACTGGATGCCCATGGACCAGTACATTGGCGGCATTGAGCATGCCATTTTGCACTTGCTCTATGCGCGTTTCTGGACCAAAGTGATGCGCGATTTGGGCTTGGTCAAAGTGGACGAACCCTTCACCAAATTGCTCACGCAAGGCATGGTGCTGAACCACATTTACTCGCGTCGCACCGACAAAGGTGGCAAAGATTATTTCTGGCCCCACGATGTGGAGCACGTGTTGGCCGACGACGGCAAAGTGATTGGCGCGCGTTTGAAAAATGCCGTGGGCGACTTGCCTGTGGGCACCCCCATCGATTACGAAGGCGTGGGTACCATGTCCAAGTCGAAAAACAACGGCGTCGATCCACAAGACCTGATTGAAAAATACGGTGCCGACACTGCGCGCCTGTACACCATGTTTACCGCACCGCCCGAAGCCACCTTGGAGTGGAACGATGCGGCCGTGGAAGGCAGCTATCGTTTTGTGCGCCGTGTTTGGAACTACGCAGTCAAAGTAGAAAGCGCTTTGAAAGTGGGACTGGGCGTCGATCGTTCGCAGCCCATCACTTTCAGTGCCGATGCCAAAAAGCTGCGCCTCGAAATTCACTCGGTGCTACGCCAAGCCAATTACGACTACGAGCGCATGCAATACAACACCGTGGTGTCGGCGCTCATGAAGATGCTCAACACGCTGGAAGATTCTCCGCTCGCTGCCTCCAAAGATGTCAACGACAACGCTGCTCTGGCTGAGTGCTATTCCATTTTGTTGCGCGTCATGTACCCCGCTTGCCCGCACTTGGCCTTTCAGTTGTGGAACGAGTTGGGCTACGGCGCAAGCCATGGCGATCTGCTCGATGTGGCTTGGCCGACCGTGGACGAAACCGCATTGCAGCGCGACGAAATTGAACTCATGCTGCAAATCAACGGCAAGTTGCGTGGCTCGCTCACCGTGCCCGCCAACGCCGACAAGGCAAGCATTGAACAGGCGGCTGCAGCGCACGAACAAGTGACCAAGCAAGCAGCTGGCGCGGCGCCCAAGAAGATCATTGTGGTGCCTGGCCGTTTGGTCAATGTGGTGCTGTAACAAGATCGCTTTGAACGACAGCACCCACAATTACACCGACTGCACGTACACCCCATGAACGTTTTTCCACAGTTGCTGAACCGCCGCCAATCGCTGCAAGCCTTGGGGCGCAACTTGGCTGGCGGCGCGATCTTGAGCGGCCTCGCGGCAACTGGTTTGTCGGGTTGTGGTTTTCAATTGCGTCAAAGCGCCGACTTGCCTTTCAAAACTTTGTTTTTGATCTTGCCTCGGCAATCTGCCTTGGGCACAGACTTGCGGCGCAATTTAGCCAGTCAAGCCAACTTGAAAGTTTTCACTGAAGGCCCTGACATGGCCAATTCTGAAGTGGTGTTGGATGTCATGTCTGAAGTGCGCGAACGCGTGGTGGTAGGGTTGAACGCATCCGGCCAAGTGCGTGAATTGCAACTGCGCTTGAAAGTGAAGTTTCGTTTGCGCACGCCGCAAGGCCTGAACCTCATTCCAGAAGTTGAGTTGCAGCAACAGCGCGATCTAAGCTTCTTGGAGTCAGCGGCCCTGTCTAAAGAAATTGAAGAAACCATGATGTACCGAGACATGCAGATCGACATCGTGCAACAAATTTTGCGCCGTTTGGCTTCTGTCAAATCTCTTTAAAGCCAGCGCAAAGGTCCTCTTTCTTTATGCAATTGGCCCTGCCTCAGCTTCAAGCACATCTGCAAAAAGGCTTGCGAAGTCTTTATACCTTGCACGGCGATGAAGCTTTGTTGGTGCAAGAAGCGGCAGATGCCATTCGCGCAGCAGCGCGACAACAAGGCTATACCGAACGCAGCGTGCATGTCGTGTCGGGCGCTCACTTTGATTGGAGCGAGGTGCTGGCAGCAGGCGGGTCCATGAGCCTTTTTGCAGAACGACAAATTCTAGAAATTCGCGTGCCTACAGGTAAGCCCGGCAAAGAGGGCAGCCCCATGATCCAGCAACTGGCACAGAGCGCAGAAGGCAACGACAGCACCCTGACGCTGTTTATTTTGCCGCGCTTAGACAGCGCCACCAAAAAGGGTGCATGGTTTGGAGCCTTGGAACAATTTGGAGTTTCTTTGCAAATTGACTCTTTAGAAAGAGCCCAATTGCCGCAGTGGATTGCACAGCGATTGAAGTTGCAAAATCAAAGCGTTGCATCTGGACAAGATGGCCAAAACTGTTTGCAATTTTTCGCAGACCGCGTGGAAGGCAATTTGCTGGCAGCCCACCAAGAGATTCAAAAACTGAGTTTGTTGTACCCCGCCGGTGAGCTGACACATGCGCAAGTTGAAAGTGCTGTCATGAATGTGGCGCGCTACGATGTTTTTAAATTGTCGGAAGCTGTGTTGGCGGGCCAAGTAGCCCGCGTGCAACGCATGCTAGATGGTTTGCAAGCTGAGGGTGAGGCGGCTGTTTTAGTGCACTACACGCTGTCAGAAGACATTCGCGCTTTGAAACGGGTCAAGGATGCCATGGCAGAAGGGCGTCCCTTGCCTATGGCTTTGCGCGAGCAACGAATTTGGGGTGTGCGCGAAAAACTTTTTGAACGTGTGTTGCCCAAATTGTCAGCGGCTCGCTTGGCGCAGTTGCTGAAAAACGCCCATCAAGTGGACGGCATTGTGAAAGGCTTGAAAGTGGCCGATTGGCCTACCGACCCATGGCAAGCATTGCAGCGATTGGCTTTGAGAGTTTCTAGCGCCTGTGCCATCAAAGCTTAGGCCATTCCAGACAACTCAGCTTAAAAGAGCACAAGGACTGTTTGGGGCTTCCTGAATTAGAGAAATGAGAAGGTCAATTCCCCGTTTGAGCCTAAGAGTGCGAAAATAGCGCCATGAACGCAAATTCGCAAACAACTTTGCAGACCCCCATGCAAATTTTGGGGCAGCAGGCCAAAGTGGCCTCAGCCGCCATGGCCAAGGCATCGACTGCCACCAAAAACAGTGCTTTGAAACGCCTGGCTGCTTTGCTGCGCGAAAACACAGAAGCACTCCAAATTGACAACGCCAAAGACTTGGCGCGGGCTCAGGCTGCAGGCTTGGCCGCGCCCATGGTCGACCGCTTGCGCCTCACGCCCCAAATACTGGCCACCTGTGCTGAAGGTTGTGAACAATTGGCAGCTATGCCCGATGTCATTGGTGAAATTTTGGGCATGAAACAACAGCCTAGCGGCATCCGCGTGGGTCAAATGCGCGTTCCGCTAGGGGTGTTTGGCATGATTTTCGAAAGCCGACCCAATGTCACCATTGAAGCGGCCAGCCTGTCGATCAAAAGTGGCAACGCCTGCATTTTGCGAGGCGGTTCCGAGGCCATCGATTCCAACAAAGCCTTGGCGCTTTTGGTTCAGCAAGCCTTACAAGAGTCGGGCTTGCCGGTCCATGCGGTGCAGTTGGTGCAAACCACCGATCGCGAGGCGGTCGGCCAACTCATTGCCATGCCAGAGTATGTCGATGTCATCATCCCCCGGGGCGGCAAGGGCCTCATTGAGCGCATCAGCCGCGAGGCCAAAGTGCCTGTTATCAAACACCTGGATGGCAACTGCCACACCTACGTTGACGACCCATGTGATGTGGCCATGGCCGTGAAAGTGGCGGACAACGCAAAAACTCAAAAATACAGCCCTTGCAACGCCAGCGAAGGCTTGCTGGTGGCGCAGGGCGTGGCCGCAGAATTTTTGCCACTCATTGGCAAGATTTACGCAGAAAAAGGCGTTGAAATGCGTTGCTGCCCCAAGGCGAAAATGATTTTGTCGCAGGTGGCCGGTGCCAAGTTGCTGGATGCCACCGAGCAAGATTGGTTTGAGGAATATCTGGCACCGATCATCAGCATCAAAGTGGTGGCGGACTTGGACCAAGCCATTGCGCACATCAACCATTACTCAAGCCATCACACCGATGCCATTCTCACGCGCAACCACATGCATGCACAACGCTTCTTGCGCGAGGTCGATTCTGCCAGCGTGATGGTCAATGCCAGCACCCGATTTGCAGATGGTTTTGAATTTGGTTTGGGTGCAGAAATTGGCATCTCTACCGATAAGTTTCATGCCCGTGGACCCGTCGGTATTGAAGGACTCACTTCGCTCAAGTACGTGGTACTGGGTGACGGTGAAGTTAGAAGTTAAAAAGTAAAAGGCTCCTATGGTTCCGCATTTAGTCACCGCCTTGAATGGCCCCATCAACGAACTTGAACAACGGGTTCTTGATTCCATGCCCGCCATCGAACGCTGGTTCAGACTTGAGTGGATGGAGCACACGCCCCCTATTTACACCTCGGTGGACATTCGCAATGCGGGTTTCAAGTTGGCCCCCGTCGACACCAATTTGTTTCCCGGTGGCTGGAACAATTTGTCCACAGAGATGTTGCCATTGGCTGTGCAAGCCGCACAAGCTGCCATTGAAAAAATCTGCCCCGAAGCCAAGAACCTGCTCATCATTCCTGAGAACCACACACGCAACACCTTTTATTTGAGCAATGTGGTTCAGTTGCAGCGCATCTTTCACATGGCGGGTCTCAATGTGCGCATTGGCTCCATCAATCCAGAAATCAAAGAAGCCACACTCATTGAATTGCCGGGTGGCGAGCAAGTCACCTTAGAGCCAGTCATTCGCACCAAGCACCGCCTGGGTTTGAAAGACTTTGACCCCTGCACCATTTTGCTGAACAACGATTTGTCGGCTGGCGCGCCTGGTATTTTGGAGGAGTTGCATGAGCAGCACTTGTTGCCGCCATTGCACGCGGGTTGGAGTGTGCGCCGCAAAACCGTGCATTTCCAGAGCTACGAAGAAGTGGCCAAACGTTTTGGCAAGTTGTTAGGCATCGACCCTTGGCTCATCAACCCCATGTTCAGCCAATGCGGCGATGTTAATTTTGCAGAAGGCTTGGGCATTGAAGCCCTGCGCAGCAATGTCGATGGGCTCTTGACCAAAATCAAGCGCAAGTACAAAGAGTACGGCATCAACGAAAAGCCGTTTGTGGTTGTCAAAGCCGACAACGGCACCTACGGCATGGGCATCATGACGGTGCGTGATGTGTCCGACCTTGATCAACTGAACCGCAAAACACGCAACAAAATGAGCGTGATCAAAGACGGCCAAGTGGTCAGCGACGTCATCATTCAAGAGGGCGTACTGACCAATGAACGCATGAACGATGCCGTGGCCGAGCCGGTGGTTTACATGATGGACCGTTATGTGGTGGGCGGCTTCTACCGAGTCCATGCCGAGCGCGGTGTTGACGAAAACTTGAACGCGCCGGGCGCCAGTTTTGTACCCTTGGCTTTTGCCGAAACCCCCCACCTGCCGCAGCCGGGCATGAAGCCTGGTGCCAGCGTGCCCAATCGCTTCTACATGTACGGTGTCATTGGCCGCTTGGCCATGTTGGCAGCCAGTTATGAGCTCGAGTCAACTGATCCAGAGGCCGAGGTTTACGACTAAAGTATTCGGAAAGCTGCCTGAGTTGCTGCGGTGCAACATTTCCAGACAGTGCTGTCTTTTAGACGCCAGCCTCCATGGTCAAGATCTGAAAAGAGGCGCAGAATCGCGGTCATTCTGAACAAAAGCCCCGACTCGATGCTGGGCTGATTTTTTGTGTCTTCAAGCAAAACCTCTTTAACGGCCCTGACCGTCGGTGCTATCGGCGTGGTCTATGGCGACATTGGTACCAGTGTGTTGTATGCCATGAAAGAGGTCTTCGGATCTGGGCATGTAGAGTTCACAACTCAAAACATTTACGGCATTTTGTCCATTTTCTTTTGGACGCTCACCACCATCATTTCGCTGAAGTATGTCAGCCTTGTGCTTCGGGCCGACAACCACGGCGAGGGCGGTTTGGTGGCCATGTTGGCACTGGCCTCTCAGTCCGTCAAAGACCAACCTCGTTTGCGCAAAGTTTTGCTGATGCTGGGTATTTTCGGCACGTGTTTGTTTTATGGCGATGGTGTGATCACACCGGCCATTTCAGTGCTTTCCGCGGTCGAGGGTTTGGAGATCATTTCTCCCAACTTTAAAAAGGCCGTCATTCCCCTCACCTTGTTGATTTTGTTTGCCTTGTTTGCGGTACAAAAGCGAGGCACAGCAGGCATTGGCAAATTCTTCGGCCCTATTACGCTAGTTTGGTTTGGAGCCATTGCCATTTTGGGTGTTTATCACATCTCGGCTCACCCAGAAATTTTGTGGGCCATCAGCCCGCACTATGCGGTGATGTTCATATGGGAGAACCCGGGCACCACCTTCATCATTTTGGGAGCCGTGGTCTTGTGTGTGACCGGCGGCGAGGCGCTCTATGCTGACATGGGTCACTTCGGTAAGCAGCCCATCCGATTGGCTTGGTTCACCACCGTCATGCCTGCCTTGACTTTGAATTATTTTGGCCAGGGTGCGTTGTTGTTGTCCAACCCCGAGGCCGTCAAAAATCCTTTTTACATGATGGCCCCTGATTGGGCCTTGATTCCATTGGTGTGTCTTGCCACCATGGCCACGGTCATTGCTTCTCAAGCCTTGATCACGGGCGCGTTCAGTGTCACCAAGCAAGTGATTCAGTTGGGTTATTTGCCCCGCTTGCAAGTGCTTCACACCAGCGTGAAGGAACTGGGTCAAATCTACATCCCCTTGGTGAATTGGGGTTTGTTTGTTCTGATTGTGCTGGCCGTAGCTTTGTTCAAATCTTCGAGCAATTTGGCTGCAGCTTACGGCATTGCGGTTTGTACCGACATGTTGATCACCACCATTCTGACCTTCTTTGTGATTCGCTACAGCTGGAAATTACCGCTGTCACTTTGCATAGGCGCAACCGGATTTTTCTTTGTGGTGGACTTTGCATTTTGGGCTTCTAACCTCATGAAGCTTTTTGAAGGTGGCTGGTTCCCTTTGGTCATTGCCAGCGGCATCTTCTTGCTGATGGTCACTTGGAGTGATGGTCGTCGTTTGTTGAATGAGTCGAGGAAGGCTGACGGATTCAGCTTGGTCGATTTTTTAGACGCTATTTTTGTAGCACCACCTGCCCGCGTGGAGGGCACGGCTGTATTTTTGACTGCCGAAATTGGCAGTGTGCCCAACGCCTTGTTGCACAACCTCAAGCACAACAAAGTGTTGCACCGACAAAACTTGTTTGTCACGGTTCAAAACCACGAAGTACCCTGGATCGGATTGAACAAGCGAATAGAAATTGAGCCTTTGCACCACGACTGCTGGCAAGTGATCGTCAACTATGGCTTTAAAAATGATCCCGATTTACCCAAAGCCTTGGAGCAGTTAAAAGTTCATGGTGCTGACCTTGACCCAATGACTACCAGTTATTTCTTGTCACGCGACATTGTCATTCCAACCATCGGCGGCGGCATGGCGACATGGCGTGAGAAGCTGTTTGCACAGATGCACTTGAATGCGAGTGCCGCAGCTGAATTTTTGAAACTGCCGAATAACTCGGTGGTGGAGTTGGGCTCGAAGATTGAAATTTGAAGGCGAAAGCCTTCCAATTTTTAGCCTCTCTACCAAATCCTCAATCTGCCGCCGATCAGTTGCCGCTCATTGCTTCGCCCATTTGAAGTGGCCGCGTGCTGAGCCAATCGCCTGGGAACTGAAGGCTGTTTTCTGGAAACAGCATCACCACGGTCGAGCCCAATAAAAACCGGCCCATCTCTTCGCCTTTTTGCAAGCGCACGTCTTGAGAGTCATATCGCCATTCACGCACGGTACCAGGGCGAGGCGGATTCACCTGACCATGCCACACCGTGGCCATGCTGCCCACAATGGTGGCGCCAACCAGCACCAAAACCATAGGGCCTTTTTCGGTTTCAAACTCGCACACCACACGCTCATTGCGTGCAAACAAGCCTGGTACACCACGTGCCGTAGTGGGGTTCACAGAAAACAAATCACCTGGCACATGAATCATGCGCAACAACTTACCCGCAATGGGCATGTGAATGCGGTGGTAATCGCGCGGGCTTAAATACAGCGTTGCAAATTGACCATTTTGAAATTGCGCAGCCAGAGCGGCATCGCCGCCCACCAAAGCCCGTGTGCTGTATTGATGGCCTTTAGCTTGAAAGATTTGGTCGCGTTCAATGGCTCCGCATTGGCTGATGGCGCCGTCGACGGGGCAAACCCATGTGCTGCTTGCCAAGGGCCGCACACCTTCCTTCAAAGGACGAGTGAAAAATTCATTGAAGCTTTTGTAGTGAGCGGGGTCAGCATGAGCGGCTTCGCTCATGTTGACGTTGTAGCGTTTGACAAAACGCTTGATGACCCAGGTGGTGAATGCGCCCCACTCAGCACTGGCCACAAGGCCTGCCAAGCGGGTCATGGCCAGCTTGGGCATCAGGTATTGCGGTACTACCGCCAATTGATCGGACACTCGGACTCCCTAGATTCGCACGATGGCCTATTGTAGGAGGCTCTTTTGTCGATGAGACCGGGTAGGCACTGACACGAATTGAAGGTCTTTAATGGGTCAATGAGTTTTCAGCACGCCAGCCATACAGCCACTCCAGGGCATCGTAGAAGCGCTCGGGCGTGCGGCCTTCCCACAGTTGATTGCGCACCAAGCGCTCAACACCTTTGGCGTGATAAAGGCGACCCATTTCACGGGCCGACAGCACCACCCGTGCCGTGCGAGGAATGCGGCTTTTCTCATACAACTGAAAAGTTTTAAGCACATCACCTTGGCAATGCTTCATGGCTTGGCCCAAAGTGAC
>OFQL01000060.1_pt1 | contig 17917 bp, 17 predicted proteins | sample 1542791 | NCBI WGS metagenome assembly OFQL01 (sample SAMN05442517, study PRJEB24371) | freshwater metagenome | isolation source: Freshwater Lake | place: Canada: Niagara | collected 2012-08-03 | reverse complement strand
ACAGATCTGCTCAGCACACACCTTGTGGCCTTGGGTGTTCAAAAAGGGGACCGCGTTGCCATTGTGATGCCGCAGCGGTTTGAAACGGCTGTGGCCTACATCGCTGTTTTGCAAATGGGGGCGGTGGCCATGCCTTTGTCGATGCTCTTCGGGCCTGAAGCTTTGGCATTTAGGTTGGACGACAGCGGTGCTGCTGTAGCGCTTTGCGATGAGCTTTCATCACCTGTCTTGACGGCCTTGAAAAAGGAGTGCCATGGGCTGAAATCGGTTTTGAATGTTCCCAAAGAATTGAAATTCCAAACATCCAAGTTGTCGGTACAGAAAAAATTCAGGCCTGTGCAAACTAAAGCAGAAGATCCGGCCATCTTGATTTACACCAGTGGCACCACGGGTAATCCGAAAGGCGCACTCATCCCTCAACAAGCTTTGATTGGCAATTTAACGGGCTTCGTGTGCAGTCAAAATTGGTTTGGCTTTGAGCCGCATGCATCGCCTGAGGTGAATCTTTCAAAGCACTCGTTGCCAAAGGGATCGCAAGCCATTTTTTGGTCGCCTGCCGATTGGGCCTGGACCGGGGGCTTGATGGATGCGTTGTTGCCATCGCTTTATTTTGGGCGACCCATTGTGGCATTCAAAGGTCGCTTCAGCCCCGAACTTGCTTTTGAAATTTTGCACACGCATGGCATCACGCACAGTTTTTTATTTCCCACTGCTTTAAAAGCCATGATGAAGGCGCAAGCGCATCCACGTCAGCATTACAAAATTGTATTGAAGGGTTTGATGAGTGCGGGCGAGGCTGTGGGTGACGCCGTGTTTGCCTACTGCCGTGATGAGTTGGGCGTGGTAGTGAACGAAATGTTTGGCCAAACAGAGATCAATTATGTGGTGGGCAATTGCCAGGTGTTTTGGCCTTCTAAAGCAGGCAGCATGGGGCGCGGCTATCCTGGTCATCAAGTGGCTGTGATAGATGAGCAAGGACATATTTGCAAAACTGGCGAAGCGGGCGAGGTGGTCGTGAATCGTTTCGATCGGCATGGCCAGCCCGACCCTGTTTTCTTTTTAGGCTATTGGAAAAATCCTTCAGCCACGCAAGCCAAATACACAGGTCAGTGGTGTCGAACTGGCGATGTGGCCATTGAAGATGAGGATGGGTATCTTTGGTACCAAGGTCGAACCGATGACATGTTCAAATCCGCAGGCTATCGAATTGGCCCTGGTGAAATTGAAAATTGTTTGGTCAAACATCCTGCAGTGATGAACGCAGCTGTGGTGCCCAAACCCGATGCCGACCGGGGTGCTTTGGTCAAAGCCTATGTGGTCTTGTCGCCAGAGTTTGTAGCGCAACGAGCCGCTGCCCAAGATGTTCAACATTTTGAAAGCCGTCTGATTGAAGATTTGCAGCGACACGTGCGTGGCTTACTGGCTCCCTATGAATACCCCAAAGAAATTGAATTCATTGAGCAATTGCCCATGACCACAACGGGTAAGGTACAGCGCCGTTTCTTGCGTTTGCAAGAAGAGGAGCGTGCGCGCCAAAACACCAAAATGTAAACTTTGACAATGGTTTGTGATTCAAAGGTCAGTTGAATTGAAATAGGTTTTACACTCTGACCCAATCTAATTTGTTACCAGCAGTTTTAATCAAGATGAAAAAAATCACTCTCGGCTCGTCAGATCTTCTGGTTACGCCCATTTGTTTGGGCACCATGACCTTTGGTGAGCAAGTGGCAGAAAAAGAAGCGCATTCAATTTTGGACCGCTCGCTTGACCTGGGCGTGAACTTCTTGGACACCGCAGAAATGTATTCAGTACCCGCCAAAGCAGAAACCTGCGGCGCAACTGAAAGCATTCTGGGTAATTGGTTTGCTACCAAGCCGGGTGCTCGCCAAAAAATGGTTTTGGCCACCAAAGTGGCGGGTCCTTCCAGGGGCATGCCTTGGGTTCGAGAAGGAACAGGCATGACGCCGCAAGACATTTTGAATTCATGCGATGCCAGCCTCAAGCGCTTGCAAACAGATGTGATCGATCTGTATCAAATTCACTGGCCAGAGCGTCACGTGCCCGCTTTCGGTGCCATGTATTTCGATCCCACCAAAGCCGCCATTGAAACCAGCATTCATGAGCAGCTCGAGGCCATGGCCAAGTTGGTCAAGGCAGGCAAGGTGCGTTACATCGGTCTTTCCAACGAAACACCATACGGTACTCACGAATTCATTCGACTGGCAGAGCAACACGGTTTGCCGCGCGTTATGACGGTTCAAAATCCATATTGTTTGGTCAATCGCACGTTTGACAATGCAATGGACGAAACTTGCCACCGTTTGGGTGTGTCTTTGCTGGCTTACTCTCCCTTGGGTTTTGGTTCTTTAACCGGTAAATACGATCAAACAGGCTTAGAGGGGGCGGGTGCACCGATGGGGCGCTTGGCCAAGTACGAGTCTGTGCGAAAACAACGCTGGGCACGCCCAAGCACTTTGGAGGCTGCGCGTTTGTACAACCAATTGGCGCGGGACAATGGCATGACGCCCACTCACATGGCGCTGGCGTTTTGCTATACGCGTTGGTCGGTGGCCAGTACCATCATTGGCGTGACCTCAGTGGCGCAATTGGAAGAAGACGTGAAGGCTTGGGGCACAGAATTGTCAGCCGATGTGTTGTCAGCAATTGATGCTATTCGCTTGATTCACCGCGATCCCGCAACCTGATTCAGGCGTGAAAAAGATCGCCTTCAATGTTCGCACTAGAATAATTGCCAATGCCTGAACATATCCTTTCCATTTTGCTGCATCCGCTGTGTATTGTGATCGGGTCGTACTTGCTGGGCTCCTTGAGCTTTGCTGTCATCGTGAGTCGCATCATGGGACTTTCTGATCCCCGGTCTTACGGCAGTCAAAATCCTGGCGCTACCAATGTGCTTCGATCAGGCAACAAAAAAGCCGCCATCTTGACCTTGTTGTTTGATGCATTGAAGGGTTGGCTGCCAGTTTTCTGGGTGATTCAGTATGGTGCCGCTTTGGGTGTAGGAGAAAGTACCGCCGCTTTAGCAGGTGTTGCTGCTTTCATGGGACATTTGTACCCCGTGTTTTTTAAATTCCAAGGCGGCAAAGGTGTCGCAACAGCGCTCGGTGTTTTGATGGGTGTCAATCCTTGGTTGGGATTGGCCATCGCCCTGACTTGGATTGCTGTGGCGTGGTTCTTCCGATATTCTTCCTTGGCCGCTTTGTTGGCTGCCCTCCTTGCGCCTGTTTATTACACCTTGGGTGGCGATATTTTGTGGCCATTGCAAAGCCCTTTGCTGGGCTTGCTGTGTTTGATGAGCATCTTATTGGTCTGGCGCCACAGAGAAAATCTGAACCGATTGCTCGCTGGCACTGAATCCAAGTTGGGTGCTAAGAAAGAGGCAACATAAGCAGGCTTCCTTGACTTCGTGCAGCTCTGTAAAAAGCGCCTTGAGGCGCTTTTTTTCATCAATCGCGAAAGTTGTTGAAGCTGATAGGAATCTCGGTGATGTCTTTGCGAAGCAAGGACATGGCCGCTTGCAAGTCATCGCGCTTTGCACCTGTCACTCGAACAGCGTCTCCTTGAATTGAAGCCTGCACCTTCAGCTTGCTCTCTTTCAAGGCTTTTTGAATCTTCTTGCTGTCTTCAGTGGCAATGCCATTGCGGACTTTTAAAACTTGCTTGACTTTATCGCCGCCCATTTTTTGCACGTCGCCTTTGTCAAGGAAGCGGACATCGACACCGCGCTTGGCCATTTTGTTAAGCAAAACTTCGTCAATTTGTGTGAGTTGAAAGTCGGCATCGCCAAACAAAGTAATTTCTTTGTCTTTCAGCTCGATGGCTGCAGAAGTGCCTTTGAAGTCAAAGCGAGTGGCAATTTCTTTGGCGGTGGTGTCAACCGCATTTTTTACTTCAACCATGTTAGGTTCGCAAACGGTGTCGAAAGATGGCATAGGGTTTAACAATCAAGTCAGAGAATGCGACAATTCTCCCATGAACGTGACCCAAAACGTACCCCTTCAGACTTACAACAGCTTTGGCATAGTGGCCAAGGCCTATTCTTTGGTGCGAATTCGGTCTGAGGCAGACGCCCTAGAGGTGCAAGAACACCTGAAAAATAGCCAAGAAGAGCATTGTGTGTTGGGGGGCGGCAGCAACATTGTTTTAACCGGCGATGTGAAGCCTCTGGTTCTTAAAGTCGAAATTCTGGGCAAGCAACTGGTTTCAGAAACCGACAAGGCCTGGATTGTGGAGGGGGGTGCGGGTGAAGACTGGCACGAGTTTGTAGCCTGGACTTTGTCACAAGCATGGCCTGGCCTTGAAAACATGGCCCTGATTCCAGGCTCTGTGGGCGCCTCACCTGTCCAAAATATTGGCGCTTATGGTGTTGAGCTTCAAGATCGGTTTGACTCTTTGGATGCACTCGATTTGGTCACGGGTCAAATATTCACACTCAACGCTGCGCAGTGCGCTTTTGGTTACCGTGATTCTGTTTTTAAGCATCAAAGCAGCGGACCGAACGGCATTGGTCTGGCCGGTCGAAGCTTAATTTTGCGAGTGCGCTTTCATTTGCCTAAAGCATGGAAGCCCGTGGTGGGCTATTTGGACTTGGAGCGCAAAATGGCCGAGACGGGCATTGCGAACCCAAATGCCCAACAAATATTTGATTGGGTTTGCGAAATTCGCCGCCATAAGTTGCCAGATCCTAAAGTCTTGGGCAATGCCGGTAGCTTCTTTAAAAACCCCACCGTCACGCCAGAGCAATGCGCCGACATCATTGCGCGCGATCCCAAGGTGGTGCACTACCCCATGCCCGACGGCAGCATCAAATTGGCTGCAGGGTGGCTGATTGATGCCTGCGGCTGGAAAGGCAAGAGCGTGGGCAATGCCGCTGTGTATGAAAAGCAAGCCTTGGTGTTGGTGAACCGAGGAGGCGCTACGGGCGGCGAAGTGGTCACACTTGCCAAAGCCATTCAGACCAGCGTGTACGAAAGATTCGGCATTCGCTTAGAACCCGAACCGGTCGTGATTTAAAGCTTATTTGCCACCTTCAAGCTTGAGCATTTCGGCGCCTTCGCCCAACGACAGCAAACCAGTTTGGGCATAGATGCCCAATTTGGCGCGTGTGTCCACGATGTCCAAATTGCGCATGGTGAGTTGGCCAATGCGATCCAAAGGTGTGAACATAGATTCGCCCTTTTCCATGGTCAAACGCTCGGGGTGGTACGTGAGGTTGGTCGAGCTTGTATTCAAAATGGAGTAGTCATTGCCACGGCGCAACTCAATGGTGACTTCGCCTGTGATGGCACGTGCCACCCAACGCTGCGCGGTTTCACGCAGCATGAGGGCTTGTGAATCAAACCAACGGCCTTGGTACAACAAGCGGCCCAGTTTGCGGCCGTTGTCGCGGTATTGCTCGATGGTGTCTTCGTTGTGAATGCCGGTGATCAAACGCTCGTAAGCAATGAACAACAAAGCCAGGCCAGGCGCTTCGTAAATGCCGCGGCTCTTGGCTTCAATGATGCGGTTTTCAATTTGGTCGCTCATGCCCAAACCATGACGGCCGCCAATTCGATTGGCTTCCAAAATAAGTTCAACAGGGTCTGAAAAACTGACGCCATTCAAAGCCACAGGTTGGCCTTCTTCAAAGCGCACCGTGACTTCTTCGTGCTTGACCACGCAGTCTTCACGCCAGAAAGGGACACCCATGATGGGCTGCACAATTTTCATGCCGCTGCTTAGGTGCTCAAGGTCTTTGGCCTCGTGTGTGGCGCCCAGCATGTTGGAGTCGGTGGAGTAGGCTTTTTCGGCTGACATCTTGTAGCCAAAACCGTTTTGCGTCATGAATGCTGACATCTCTGCACGGCCGCCCAACTCGTCGATGAACAGCTGATCAAGCCAAGGCTTGTAAATTCTGAGCGAAGGGTTGGTGAGCAAACCGTAGCGGTAAAAACGCTCAATGTCATTGCCCTTGTAGGTGCTGCCATCGCCCCAGATGTTGACGTCGTCTTCTTTCATGGCGGCCACCAACATGGTGCCCGTGACGGCGCGGCCAATGGGCGTGGTGTTGAAGTAGGTGACGCCTGCCGTAGAAATGTGGAATGCACCGCACTGCAACGCTGCAATGCCTTCGTGTGCAAGCTGCTTGCGGCAGTCAATGAGGCGAGCCAGTTCGGCGCCGTATTCCTTGGCCTTGCGCGGAATTTCTTCGTAGTCGGGCTCGTCAGGCTGACCCAGATTGGCGGTGTAGGCATAAGGCACTGCGCCTTTTTGACGCATCCAAAGCAAGGCCGCGCTGGTGTCCAAACCGCCGGAGAAAGCTATGCCTACTTTTTGGCCCGCGGGGATGTGTTGAAGAATGGTTGCCATGCTTGTACTTTCAAAGACGAATAGGTTCAACCGAAATGGCAGATGTAATGATAGGCCTCGGTCACGCGGATTTCAAAACTTGATTGACCTGGCACACTGAACTTCTCGCCCGCTTTGGAGCTTTGCCATTCGGTGCTGCCCTTGAGTTTGAATTCGCAAGAGCCACCCACGCACTCCATGATTTCAGGCGCGCCGGTATTGAAAGTGAGGGAGGAGGGAAGAACCACGCCTACCGATTTTTTTGTGCCGTCGGCCAAAGTGATGTTGTGGCTGACGCATTTGCCGTCAAAGTAGACGTTGGCTTGTGTGGTGACGGATGCGTGGTCGATTTTTTCGGTGGTCATGGGTCAGGTGTCCTAGCCACCCGAGGGCGGCTTAAAGTTTGAACTAAACCCAATATTTTAGGCGATTGCGGGGCATGCCGAAGCCCCTCACAGAGTCTGGATGGGCTTAAAGGACCGGTGTAATCTGCAATTTGATGGTGGGGCCGGGGTCCTTGGGCAGTTGTACGTTGTATTGTTTGCCAGCAAACTCATAAATGACGTTGTAGCCCGTCAGTCGATTTTCAAAGACTTGCTGAGTGGTGCAGGTTTGCTGAGTTTGGGTTTGAGTGGCTTGAGGTCCTTCCACCTTGTCGCCAGCGATGGCGCCGCCAATGACGCCAATCATGGTGGCGATGGCTCGGCCTTCGCCTTTGCCAATGGCATTACCAATGGCGCCGCCTGCGATAGCGCCCATGGCAGCGCCTGCACCTGAGGTTTGGCCTGGCACATTGATTTGCGTTTGGGTGCAAACCTGGCGAGGGACAGACACTTGTTGGTAAACGGCGGTACGACTAATGACGTTGCCAACTTCTTGGGCTTGCGCGGGCAGGCCAAGAACCAGCCCTGACAACATAGCACTGGCCAGCACGGCAGAGGGTAAGCGAGTAGAAACAAAGTTAGTCATGATTTTTAATTCTGAGAGAAACATTTCGATGGCTGATTTTAGAGTTTGTATGACATCTAAAAGTGAAGCCTGCGTTAAGTGACTTGAAATAACAGCTTTAAGTGCACTTATATTGACTTAACGCGTCAGCCACAGTTCTGGTTGAAAGCCGATGGTCATTTCGACAACTTTGTTTTGATGCCACTCAATCACGGGGCGTTTGATCAGGCTTGGGTTGGCCAAAAGAAAGGGCTTGGCGGTGTCAGCGCTTGTGACGCTGGCTTGTTCTTCTGGGGTGAGTTTTCGCCAACTGGTGCCTTTTCGATTCAGCACCTTTTCCCAGCCGGCCACATTGAGCCAATGGTCTAGTGCCTGTTCGGGAAGGCCTTGTTTCTTAAAATCATGAAAGACATGGTCATAACCCTGATCAGTTAACCAAGTTCTTGCTTTTTTGACAGTGTCACAGTTGGGAATGCCGTAAACAACAATGGCGGTGTATTTCATTTTTTGGAATAAGGTATGCAGTAGTCAGCGACAATCTTATCCTTATGAAAACTTTGTCTGAATGGCTCGCGCATTGCGAGAAGTTGCACCCCTTTGCCATCGAAATGGGCTTGGATCGTGTTCGTCAAGTGGCTGATCGCATGCAAATTGCTTTCAAAGCGCCTGTGATCACTGTGGCTGGCACCAATGGCAAAGGCTCAACCTGCGCCATGTTGGAGGCCATCTACCTTCAGGCGGGGTACAAAACAGGGGTTTATACATCGCCTCATTTGGTTCAATTTGAAGAGCGTTGCCGCTTGCTGGGAGAGTCTCCGCCGGCAGCACAGTTTGCAAGCGCTTTTGAGCGGGTAGAACAAGCTCGGGGTGAGACCAGCCTGACCTATTTTGAATTTAGCACCCTGGCCATCTTGAAAATGATGGTGGAGGCCGAGCTTGATGTGATCATTTTGGAAGTAGGCCTGGGCGGTCGCTTGGATGCAGTCAACCTGGTCGATGCCGATTGCGCCATCATTACCAGCATTGATTTGGACCATACAGCGCTCTTGGGCAACGACCGTGAAACCATTGGCCTTGAAAAGGCCGGCATCATGCGCGCTGGTAAATCGGTGGTTTTGAGCGACCCTGTCCCCCCTCAAAGCATCGTTCAACACGCTAAAAAGTTGGGTGCAGACCTTTGGCTGATGGGTCAGGACTTCAATTTTTCTGGCGATCAGCTGCAATGGTCTTGGGCTGGCAGGGGTCGCCGTTACAGTGGTTTGGCTTACCCCGCCCTCAGGGGGGCCAATCAGCTGCTCAATGCTTCAGGTGTTTTGGCCGCTGTGGAAATCATGAGGCCACAATTGCCAGTGACAGCTCAGGCCATCCGCAATGGCTTGGCCATGGTCGAGTTAACAGGTCGGTTTCAAATCGTGCCAGGCGAGCCGGTTTTGGTGCTGGACGTGGCCCACAACCCCCATTCTGTGGCGGCCTTGGCTGCTAATTTGGATGCCATGGGTTTTTATCCCTGCACCCATGCAGTGTTTGGGGCTATGGCCGACAAAGACCTGCCAAGCATGCTCAAAAAAGTCCTGCCCATGGTGGATGCCTGGTATTTCACAGATTTACCCTTGCCTCGGGCAACTACGGCAGCCCAACTGGAGGATCAATGGCGTCAGATGAACACGCGCCAAGATGTGAAGGCCAGTCAGCACGCGTCCCCTCAAAAAGCCCTGCAAGCAGCCATCGCAGCTGCAGGCCCCACTGATAGAATCTTGGTCTTTGGTTCGTTCTATACGGTGGGCGGCGTTTTGCAGAATGGCATCCCCAAACTGCATGCCAAACACCTGAGTAATTGAGACTCCACCGCATGGCTTTTTTCAAGCTTCGACTTCCTGGCCGATTTTCGTCGACCCAAACTGGCGCCGATGCGCTTTCCAACGCGCCGGCTGAAAGTGTGGAGGTCATTCGAAAGCGTGCACGCCATCGACTCATGGGGTCGGTCGTTTTGGTTTTGGGTGCTGTGGTTGGACTGCCCTTGCTGTTTGACAGTCAGCCGCGGCCAGTAGCGATCGACACGCCTATCGTCATTCCTGATCGAAATCAGATCAGCCCTTTAAGCGCCACAGCAGGCAGTGCCAAAACGGGTGCGATTAAAGAGGGCTTAGCTCAAGATCAAGTCATCGCGGCCGGTCAAACAGGTGCTGCTAAGAGTGCCGTCACTAACTCTGCAGGACTTGATCCCCACGAAGAAGTGGTCACTAAAGACAGCAAGGCAGAAGTCAGGCAGGAGCCAAAGCCTGAGTTGAAAGCTGAAGCGAAATCAGAACCTAAGTCAGAACCTAAGTCAGAAAATAAACCTGACGCCAAAGAGGCGGCCAAAGCGAAGGCCTTGCTTGATGGAAAAGAAGCCCCTAATTCTGGTGATGCTGTTCGATCTGTCGTGCAGGTGGGTGCGTACGCTGATCTGGCGAAGGCCAAGGAGGCGCGTGCCAAGCTTGAAAGTGCGGGTTTTAAAACCTATACCCAAGAAATAGACACCAAAGACGGTAAACGCATTCGTGTTCGAGTCGGGCCTTTCGCAACGAAAGAAGAAGCAGACAAAACAGCGGAAAAGATTCGCAAATTGAATTTGCAAGCTTCGGTCTTAAAGCTCTGAGGAGAGCAAATTCATGGCCTCCACCGATTGGATCCTTATCGCAGTGCTTGCTGCGTCCATGGTGCTTGGTGCATGGCGGGGTTTGGTCTACGAAGTTCTTTCTGTGTTGGGCTGGATTGCTGCTTTTTTAATGGCGCAGTGGTTTGCACCTGATGTGGCAGAACAGTTGCCGATGCAGAACTCTGACCAAACCCTGCGCTATGCAGCGGCATTTGTGTTGGTCTTCATTGGCAGTGTTTTTCTGGCAGGTTTAATTTCTGCGCTCATGAAAAAAATCATTTCGGTGGTGGGACTGCGTCCAGTTGATCGAGTTCTGGGCGCCATATTTGGTTTGTTTCGAGGTTTGATTTTGTTATTGGCTTTAAGTGTGGTGGTTCAAATGACCGCTTTGCAAGAAAGTGATTGGTGGTTGGAGTCACAAGGCGGGCCCATGCTGATGACTTTGCTCAAGGGCTTGCGCCCCATGTTGCCTGAAAAATTTGGGGCTTATTTGCCCGACTGAATGGATTGACCTATGTGTGGAATTGTTGGCGTTGCAAGCAACGCGCCTGTGAATCAGCTGATCTATGACGCTTTGTTGTTGTTGCAGCATCGCGGGCAAGATGCTGCAGGCATCGTCACGCAGATTGATCGAAAATTTCACATGCACAAAGCCAAAGGCATGGTGAAGGATGTTTTCAGAACGCGCAATATGCGCTCTCTGCCTGGCAATTGTGGTTTAGGCCAAGTTCGCTATCCCACTGCCGGCAATGCATTCAGCGAAGAGGAAGCCCAGCCGTTTTATGTGAATGCGCCCTTTGGTCTGGTGTTGGTGCACAACGGCAATTTGACCAATGCCAAGGCCTTGAAGGCAGAACTTTTTTCAACCGATCATCGCCATATCAATACCGAGAGTGACTCCGAGGTCTTGCTTAATGTGTTGGCGCACGAACTGGAGAAAACCACACGCGGCTTGCCTTTAACGCCTGCCGATGTTTTTAAAGCTGTGCAAGGTGTGCATCGCCGCGTGAAGGGCTCCTATGCCGTCATTGCCCTGATTGCAGGCCACGGACTCTTGGCCTTTAGAGATCCTTTTGGCATTCGCCCCTTGTGCATTGGCAAGGGCAAAGATGGCACTTACATGCTGGCCAGTGAGTCTGTCGCGCTTGAAGGAACAATGCATCAGTTTGAGCGCAACATTGCGCCAGGGGAAGCGGTGTTCATTGACATGACCACCCAGTTTCACAGTCAACAATGTGCCGATGCACCCAGCTTGAATCCTTGCATTTTTGAATTCGTTTATTTGGCTCGACCTGACTCCACGATGGACGGCATTTCTGTTTACCAGGCGCGTTTGAACTTGGGTGAAACATTGGCCAAGCGCGTGATATCAACAGTACCCCCTAGCGACATCGATGTGGTCATTCCCATTCCAGAATCCAGTCGTCCCAGTGCTGCACAACTTGCGCAATTGCTAGGACTTCCGTATCGCGAAGGGTTTGTCAAAAACCGTTATGTGGGTAGAACCTTTATCATGCCGGGGCAGGCTGTCCGCAAGAAGTCGGTGCGTCAAAAACTCAATGTCATTGCCAGTGAGTTCAAGGGCCGCAACGTGCTGTTGGTCGACGATTCCATTGTGCGCGGCACCACCAGCCGTGAAATTGTGCAAATGGCCCGAGAGGCTGGTGCACGCAAGGTTTACATGGCCAGTGCTGCACCGCCAGTGCGTTATCCCAATGTCTATGGCATTGACATGCCTACCAAAGACGAGCTGGTTGCTCACAATAAATCGGTCGATGAAATTCGCCAAATCATTGACTGCGATGCACTCATCTATCAAGATGTAGACGCCATGAAGCTGGCTGTGGCCAACGCGGTATTGCCCGGCTTTCCCAAAGTACAAGGCTTCGATGCTTCATGCTTCGACGGTATCTATGTCACAGGCGATGTCTCTGAAGCAGACATTGAACGCTTGAACGAGAATCGGCCATCTCAACAAGATGAGTCTGAAGCCGACTCCGACCGCTCGCGCTTGGCTTTGCCAAATGCCAGCTAAGCGCAATTTTGAATCATCTATTTTCGAAAAAATTTTGAGCCCGATATGAGCCAACACCCATTGCCTGAAAATCTCCACATCGATACTTTGGCTGTCAGGGCAGCAGTCGATCGGAGCCAGTATGGCGAAAATTCAGAGGCCATGTACCTCACCAGTGGTTATGTTCAGCCAGATGCCGAAACTGCAGCGCGCCGCTTTGCGGGTGAGGAAGATGGCTACACCTATGCGCGTCTTGGCAACCCTACTGTGGCCAGTATGGAAGTGCGCTTGGCGGCCTTGGAGGGTGCAGAGGCATGTATTGCCACATCCACAGGCATGTCTGCCATTTTGCTGATGTGCTTGGGCCTACTGAAGAGTGGCGATCACGTCATCTGCTCTCACTCCATGTTTGGCTCGACCATCAAATTGATTGGCAGTGAATTTGCCAAGTTTGGTGTGCAAACCACGTTTGTCTCTCAAACGCAGGTGGCTGAATGGAAAGCGGCCATGCAACCGAACACCCGTTTGTTGTTTGCTGAAACACCCACCAACCCGCTCACCGAGGTGTGCGACATCAAAGCCTTGGCTGAAATTGCCCATGCTGGCCATGCATTGTTGGTGGTTGACAATTGTTTTGCAACGCCTATTTTGCAGCGCCCTCTTGAGATGGGTGCCGATTTGATCGTTCACTCTGGTACCAAATATTTAGATGGTCAAGGCCGTGTCATGGCTGGCGCATTGTGCGGCTCCAAGGCCTTGATTGACGATGTCTTTGGCCCGGTTATGAGAAGTGCAGGCATGACCTTGGCGCCCTTCAATGCTTGGGTGGTTTTAAAGGGTTTGGAGACCTTGGGTATCCGCATGAAAGCCCAATCCGAGCAGACCATGGCCTTGGCGCAGTGGTTGGAAGCGCAGCCGCAAGTTGCTCGTGTTTTTTATCCTGGTTTAAAGAGTCATCCTCAGCACGCATTGGCCATGGCTCAACAATCGGGCATGGGTGGTGCGGTGCTTTCTTTTGAAGTCAAAGCGCAATCGGCTGATCAAGGACGCGAGAATGCTTTCAAGGTCATGAACGCCATGCGAACTGTTTCTTTGTGCACCAATTTAGGCGACGTCAAAACATTGGTGGCACATCCTGCCAGTACTTCACATGGCCGCCTCACCGAGGCGCAAAGACAAGTGGCGGGCATCCAGCAAAGTTTGATTCGTGTGGCAGTTGGCCTAGAGCACCTCGATGACTTGAAAGCAGATTTCTTGCGCGGCTTCTCTGCCCTCTAATTCGAATTACACAATGTCATCTATTCAAAAGTCAGTCCGCACGCGCTTTGCGCCTTCTCCCACAGGCTTTATTCACCTGGGTAACATTCGGTCTGCTTTGTACCCTTGGGCTTTCGCCAAGGCACAAGGCGGTATCTTTATTTTGCGTATTGAAGACACCGATTTAGAACGATCCAACCAAGCTTCGGTCGATGTGATTTTGGAGGGCATGGCGTGGCTCGGCATGAATCCCGATGAAGGTCCTTTCTACCAAATGCAGCGCATGGACCGTTACAAGCAAGTGTTGGCTGAACTTCAAGCCACGGGGCAGGTGTACCCTTGCTACATGAGCATTGAAGCACTGGATGCTTTGCGCGAACAACAAATGGCTGCCAAAGAAAAGCCCCGCTATGACGGCACTTGGCGACCAGAGCCAGGCAAGACCTTGCCCCCGGTTCCTGAAGGTGTGAAGCCTGTGCTGCGATTTAAAAATCCGATCGACGGTGTGGTGGCTTGGGACGACAAGGTCAAGGGCCGCATTGAAATCAGCAACCAAGAACTTGATGACTTGGTCATTGCGCGCCCTGACGGCACACCCACCTATAACTTTTGTGTGGTGGTAGATGACATCGACATGGCCATCACGCACGTCATTCGCGGTGACGACCATGTGAATAACACGCCGCGCCAAATTAATATTTTCAAAGCCCTGGGCAAAGAGGAGCCTGTGTATGCGCACTTGCCCACTGTGCTCAATGAGCAGGGCGAAAAATTGAGCAAGCGAAATGGTGCCAAGCCTGTCACGCAGTATCGCGACGAAGGTTATTTGCCTGATGCCATGGTGAATTATTTGGCGCGCTTAGGCTGGAGCCATGGCGATGATGAAATTTTCAGTCGCCAACAATTTTTAGATTGGTTCGACCTTGATCACTTGGGCCGCAGTGCCGCGCAGTTTGACGATGCCAAACTGCGGTGGGTCAATGCGCAGCATTTGAAGGCCTCAGATGATGAGCAGTTGGCATTGTGGGTGAAGGGCAACTTGAGTCAGAGAGGCATTGCTTCCGATGAGCGCTTGCCAGCCATTTGCGGCCTCTTCAAAGACCGCTGTGACACGCTGTGCGTATTGGCCGATTGGGTGGCTGTTTTTTACGGCGATGTTGTGCCCAAAGCCGATGAAAAAGCCCAGCATGTGACCGATGCAGTCAAACCGGCACTGGCGCTGTTGGTTGAAAAATTATCAGCATGTGCGTGGGACAAAGCATCGATTGCGTTGGTCATCAAAGAAGTATTGACTGAGCAAGGTTTGAAAATGCCACAACTGGCCATGCCTGTTCGGGTTTTGGTCATGGGTACAGCACAGACCCCTTCTCTTGATGCTGTCTTGGCCTTGTGTGAGAAGCAAAAAGTTCTTGAGCGATTGAAAAACGCTTAAAAATCTGTCTATAATCCATTTCTCGACACCTGCGAGGGGTGCCTGCAAGGGTGCCACAAAGGGGGTATAGCTCAGCTGGGAGAGCGCTTGCATGGCATGCAAGAGGTCAGCGGTTCGATCCCGCTTACCTCCACCACAGTGTCGAATCATTGATTGAAGCAATTCAATCAAGTCCAGGTTATGACCCTATCGTCTAGAGGCCTAGGACATCACCCTTTCACGGTGAGTACCGGGGTTCGAATCCCCGTAGGGTCGCCAAGTTTTGTTGCACTTGGCTTTGTTGTCAGCGTTAAGCTGGTTCTTCAGAGCAAAAGCTTCAAGCTACCAGGAGTGGTAGTTCAGTTGGTTAGAATACCGGCCTGTCACGCCGGGGGTCGCGGGTTCGAGTCCCGTCCACTCCGCCAAAAGCAAGTAAAAACGCGCCTTCGGGCGCGTTTTTCGTTGGTGCGGTGAATCACTTCAATATTTTCGCGCCCACGACTTTTCCTGCTGTTTTGTCAAATGTCCAAAGCGGGGAATGACCAGCCCGATGAGCCAATGCGATGTGCAAACAATCGGCAAAATCTGCTGCATGGTTTCTAAACAGTTCAAGCGCTATTTCAACAGAGGGTTCTGATTCGAATTCCAACTCTTTGGTGGAAAGCAAATTGGAAATGAGTTCGACAACTTGAGATTTGCTGAATAAAAAATTAGAACGCAAAACCCATTCCAATTCCAAGATGACGGTGACAGGAATGAACACAGTCTCCCCTTGCGCCAAAACAAGTTGAATGAGTCTTCTCGCTAGATGTCCTTGCTGCTCATCGTCTTGAATGAGGAATCTGACGAGGATGTTTGTGTCGATGGCCGCCATGGATTTTTTATTTCCATGGGTTCATATCTTGAAGACTGACTTTTTGCCCAGCTTGGATCTTGATCGAACCTGCCAGAGATTCAAGGGATTGCGTCTTGGCTCTGACTATCAGCACACCATCGGGTGTGACACTCCAGTTGAGTTTTGCGCCAGTTTGAAGCCCCACAGCCTGGCGAATTTCTTGCGGTATGGTGGTTTGTCCTTTGCTGGTAAGGGTAGAGTGGGACATTTTAATTCCTTACTTTATTGAATTTTGTAATGATAAGGTGCAAAGTGAATGCTGTCTACCTAAGCCCAAGCCTTGGTGCCGAGCAAGCCCACCAAATACCCCCGCAGCCACCCCAAATCAACCGGTTTGGCAATAAAGAGTGAGCCTGTGGGCGGGCCTCCACGGTCTTTCAGCTCTGCAGGGCTCAGAGCGGAGAGGGTGATGATTTGGAGTTTTGAAAAGTCTTCATTTTGTTGCAGCCGCTTGACCAGTTCCCAGCCATCGACCTTTGGCATGAGCAGGTCAATGAGCATGATGTGTGGCCTGAATACAGGCAAATGAAGCAGTGCTTCAATGGCGGAAGCCATGGCGCAGCAGTCGACATGCGGGTGCGCTGAGAGGCAAGTGTGTTGCAAGAGATGCCTTGAGACTGCGTCGTCATCGACCACCATGACTTTGAGCCGTTCGCTCATGAGCCGCTCGAGTGCGGGTAGTTTTTGCTGCTGCAACTGGTAATTTTGAATGGACTCGAGCGAAATACGCCTGTGGCCTCCTTGCGTAACCCAGGCGTGAAGAATGTTTTTGTCGACCAAGCTTTGGACCGTGCCGACCGACAGCTGAAGAAGTTCAGCGGCTTTGCTGGTGCCGCAGCAAGCGGGGGTGGTTTGAGAGGCCATGCATGTCTTGTGTGAAAAACTTCAATTTAGCGTGATTTCCCGGCATACCGACTTGCAAACGCATACATTGACTTTCATTTGACCTGGCAACAGGCGGCAAAAATGACGTCTCCTTAGGGACTCTGGGGATGTTCCATCTCCTCATACCCGATTAGGATCTCTTGTGCAAAATGCACCAAGCCATCAAAAGAACAATTCATTGAACTTATTTCGTATTCTGTTGGAGACTCATTGAATGCCCGCTCACCATGCTTTTTGGCCCAAAAGACTGCCTTACCAATTGACAGCGCCGCAAACATCTTTGTGGATGAATCTGCAAATCAGTGCGTTGCGCTATCCCCAAAAAGTGGCCTTGGTGTTCATGGGCAGAACGTGGTCCTATTCAGAGTTGCAATTTGAAGCAGAAAAAATTGCTTCAGCATTGCGCAAGATGGGTGTGCAAAAAGGCGATCGCGTGGTGTTGGACATGCAAAATTGTCCGCAGTTGGTGATCACGCATTTTGCAATCTTGCGTCTAGATGCTGTGGTGGTGCCAGTCAATCCGATGAACCGTACCGAAGAGTTGAAACACTACATCTTGGATCCTGATGCCAAGGTGGCAGTGACCACGGCAGACCTGGCACCAGAGTTGGCTGCTGCAAGCAATGCGCTAGAAAAATCGCAGCGTCTAAAGCATTTATTGGTCACGCAATTCACAGATGTTTTTGATGCTGCCAACATCGGCCCCGACGAATTGCCTGCAAATTGGAGCGACTGGTTAAAGACAGTGCACGCCTTGCCTTTGCTTGAAGGCGGAGAAGTGCACGCCTGGGCGTCTGTTTCTCAAGGCGAGGTATCCCTGGGCCCAGTGACTGCGCAATCTGAAGACTTGGCTGTCTTGCCTTACACCAGCGGTACCACGGGCCTGCCTAAAGGTTGCATGCACACGCACGGAACCATCATGCACAACGCCATGTCAAGCGGCTTGTGGGCCAATGGCACGCCCGAGAACAAATGCTTATGCGTCGTACCCATGTTTCACATCACGGGCATGGTCAGTGTCATGCACGCCACCATTTTCATGGGCGCAACCCTCATTTTGATGCCACGCTGGGACAGAGATTTAGCAGGTCGTCTTATCTCCAAATGGAAGGTCACACACTGGACCAATATTCCCACCATGGTCATTGATTTGCTGGGCAGTGCCAATATGGCGCAATTTGATTTGACCAGTTTGCAAAACATTGGCGGTGGTGGTGCAGCCATGCCTGAGGCTGTGGCCCAACGACTGATCGATCAATTTGGTCTTCGCTACATTGAAGGTTATGGCTTGACTGAAACTGCGGCGCCATCACACTCCAACCCACCTGATGCACCCAAAAAACAATGTTTGGGAATTCCGTTCATGAGCGTGGATGCGCGCGTAGTAGACCCAGAAACTTTGAAAGAGTTGCCCCAAGGTGAATCGGGTGAAATTGTCATGGCGGGGCCGCAAATTTTCAAAGGCTACTGGAAACGACCAGAAGCTACTGCCAGCGCATTTTTTGAGCGCGACGGCAAATC
>OFQL01000056.1_pt1 | contig 18986 bp, 18 predicted proteins | sample 1542791 | NCBI WGS metagenome assembly OFQL01 (sample SAMN05442517, study PRJEB24371) | freshwater metagenome | isolation source: Freshwater Lake | place: Canada: Niagara | collected 2012-08-03 | reverse complement strand
GCGTCCATGATGTTGGATTTTCCGCAACCATTGGGGCCGACAACACCGACCAACTGCCCAGGCAGTACAAAATTGGTGGGTTCTGCAAAGGATTTGAATCCAGATAATTTGATGGAATTGAGGCGCACAGGAGTCAGAAATTAGGTCAGTAGGCACAACTCGTGCCAGAAGCCTCCATGTTAACCGACCCAAGGGCCCCATCAGTCTGGAAAACACCTGAAATTGAACTCGAAAACAGGCCCACAATTGCCGGATAATTGGGGCATGAACCCCCTCTTGGCCACCCTCCAACCCTATCCCTTCGAGCGACTTCGCCAATTGTTCGCAACGGTCACCCCTCCCACAGACCGCGCGCACATTAGTTTGGGCATTGGCGAGCCCAAGCACGCAACGCCCGAATTCATCAAAACCGCCCTCAAAGCCTCGCTTGATACAGCACTGTCTGGATATCCAGCCACTGCTGGTGAATTGCGCATGCGGGAGGCGTGTGCCCAATGGCTCCAGCGCAGATACCGCATTGAAATTCAAGCCAGCACCCAAATTTTGCCCGTCAATGGGTCCAGAGAGGCCTTGTTTTCACTGGCCCAAGCGGTCATAGATCCCACAAAACCCAGTGCACGCGTTGTCAGTCCAAATCCCTTCTATCAAATTTACGAAGGTGCCACGCTTTTGGGGGGAGCCGAGCCCTACTACGTGGCCAATGCGCCTGAAAACGACTTCACAGCCAACTGGCAGTCAGTGCCTGAGGCTATTTGGCGCACAACCCAACTCGTTTTTGTCTGCTCACCCGGAAACCCCACCGGAAAAATCATGCCCTTGGCTGAGTGGCAAACTTTGTTCGAGCTCAGCGAAAAATATGGCTTTGTCATTGCCTCAGACGAGTGCTACAGCGAAATCTATTTTCGCGATGAACCACCCTTAGGTGGCTTAGAGGCTGCCTCTCTTTTGGGTTACAAAGACTTCAAACGTTTGATCGCCTTCACAAGCTTGTCAAAACGCAGCAACGTGCCTGGCTTGCGCAGTGGCTTCGTAGCTGGCGATGCAGCCATCATCAAAGATTTTTTGCTGTATCGCACCTACCACGGCTGCGCCATGAGTGGTGTGGTTCAAGCCGCCAGCATTGCAGCCTGGAACGACGAAGACCATGTGGTGGAAAACCGCAATTTGTACCGCACCAAATTTGCACAAGTCACGCCTGTCCTGGCAGAGGTCATGGATGTTAAGTTACCCGATGCCAGTTTCTACTTGTGGGCAGGTGTGCCAGCGGCTTGGCACAACAGCGACACCGATTTCGCACGCGAGCTTTATGCATCAGAAAATGTCACTGTCTTGCCAGGCAGCTACATTGGCAGAACCGTCGACGGAAAAAACCCTGGCCAAGGCCGAGTTCGAATGGCCTTGGTGGCCGAAACGGCAGAGTGCTTGGAAGCTGCACACCGCATGGCAAGATTCATCAAAGCAGGCAGGCCCGCATGAGCGCCACACTTCGACTGGCAGAGCAACTGATCTCATTGCCTTCCGTGACCCCCGAAGATGGTGGCTGTACGGCCTTGATCAATTCGTATCTTAAACCCTTGGGCTTCCAATGCGAAGTGATTGATTTGGGGCCAGACAACTTTCGGGTCCGAAATCTTTGGGCCAAAAGAGCTGGCACTTCAGGCCAAACCTTGGCATTTGCAGGACACGTTGATGTCGTACCCACTGGACCTTTGACAAAATGGACCAGCGACCCCTTCACGCCCACTCACCGAGACGGCAAATTGTTTGGTCGCGGCGCAAGCGACATGAAAACCTCACTGGCTGCCATGGTGGTAGCCACCCAAGAGTTTTACCAAGCTTGCCCCAACCCTGCATTAGGCATTGCGTTTTTACTCACCAGTGACGAAGAAGGCCCTGCACTGGATGGCACCGTTCGCATTTGTGAAATGCTTCAAGCCCGCCAAGAAACGCCAGACTATTGCATTGTGGGAGAGCCCACATCTGTCAAACAAACTGGCGACATGATCAAGAACGGCAGGCGCGGTTCACTCAGTGGCAAATTGATCGTCAAGGGCATTCAAGGACACATTGCCTATCCGCAGTTGGCAGACAACCCTGTGCACCGCGCCGCGCCTGCGCTGGCCGAATTGGCAGCCATGGTGTGGGATGGGGGCAATGAATTTTTTCCGCCAACCAGCTGGCAAATCAGCAACGTGCAAGCTGGCACTGGCGCCACCAATGTCATTCCAGGTGAAATGACCGTTGATTTCAACTTCCGTTTTTGCACCGAGTCCAACGAAGCCTCCTTGAAAAAACGCCTGACCGATGTGCTGCTGAAACATGAATTGAAATTTGACATTGAGTGGACGCTGGGCGGCCTGCCATTCCTCACCACCCCTGGCACGCTTGTCAAAGCCGTACAAGAAGCTATTCATGACGTGACCGGACTTCGAACAGAGCTATCGACAACGGGCGGCACCAGCGATGGCCGCTTTATTGCGCAAACATGCCCGCAAGTGATTGAACTGGGCCCGCCCAACGCCACGATTCACAAGATCGATGAGCATGTGGCATTGGTCGACATTGAACCCCTTAAGGACATCTACAAAAAGGTCTTGTTCAATTTGAACACGGCCTGCGCGATTGAGATGGGGCAAAAGCCTTAAGGCATCAGTGCGATGGATCTCAAAGAACTGATACACACTAGCGCAAACAGACTAGATGAAGCCAAAGTCGCATTTGGTCACGGCACCCTGAATGCGCAAGATGAGGCCGCTTGGCTTATTTTGTGGCAACTCAAACTTCCCTTAGATCTAGATTTAAACGAAGACATTCTCGGCTTGCAACAGCAGGTGGCTTCAGCCGATGCCAAAGTTGATTTAGGCAATATTTCGCCAAATCAAATCGAAGCTTGCCAAGCCCTCATTGCTGAACGAATTCAAACTCGCAAACCAGCGGCTTACCTCACCCGGGAAGCTTGGCTTCAAGGCATTCCCTTTTACGTGGATGAGCGCAGCATTGTGCCGCGCAGCCTGATTGCAGAACTGATTGCAGAGGGTGCCTTTGATACTTGGCTGGCAGAGTCTTCACATTCGTTTTTAGACCTGTGCACTGGCAATGGCAGTTTGGCTGTTTTGTGTGCCTTGGCCTACCCTGAAATTGAAGTGACTGGGGCTGACATCTCGAAGGATGCCTTGGCCGTGGCCAAAATCAATGTTGATCAACACCATCTGTCACATCGCATCCAACTTGTTGAAAGTGATGGCCTTCAAGGTCTGACGCAAACATTTGATTGCATCATTTGTAACCCGCCTTATGTGTGTGAAGCCAGCATGCAAGGACTGCCAGCTGAGTTCAAAGCAGAACCGCTTTTGGCTTTGGCCGGCGGCACAGATGGCATGGATTTCATTCGTCAGTTGTTCCTTAACTTGCCAGACCGCATGAACCACAAAGCCATTTTGGTTCTGGAAATTGGCAATGAACGCGAGCACTTTGAAGCGGCTTTTCCCATGCTAGAAGCAGTCTGGTTAGAAACCAGTGCGGGTGAAGACCAGGTTTTGTTGGTCACCAAAGAAGCTCTTTTGAAAATTGACGCAAAGTCATGAAAAAAGCTCTCTTGGAAGGCTATGATCAAGCGCAATTGAGTACAACTCTCTCCCATCCCAAATTGATTTTCCTAGGTCGCCCATTGAGTGCGGCCGATGTCCACCCCCATTCATGATCCAACTGAAAAATGTCACTCTGCGCCGCAGCGCCAAAGTGTTGCTAGATGCTGCTTCCGTCACCCTCAATCCCGGAGAAAAAGTGGGCTTGGTCGGACGCAATGGCGCTGGCAAATCAACCCTTTTCGCTCTTTTCAATGGCACTTTGCATGAGGACGGTGGCGACTTCTCCATTCCAAAACAATGGCGTTTGGCTCAAGTGGCCCAAGACATGCCAGAGACAGAAGAAAGTGCAACAGATTTTGTACTGGGTGGCGATACAAAATTGGCCGAGTTGCGTGCTGTGCTTCATGCAGCAGAACTATCAGAAGATGGCATGGCCATGGCACATGCGCATGTTGACTTGGCCGATGCTGGCGAACATGACGCAGTACCCAGAGCACAATCTTTAATTTTGGGTTTAGGGTTCCGAACAGCTGAATTGGATCAGCCGGTTAACAGCTTCTCAGGCGGCTGGCGCATGCGACTGCAATTGGCACGCGCTTTAATGTGCCCCTCCGACTTGCTGATACTGGACGAGCCCACCAACCACTTGGATTTGGACGCCTTGGTTTGGCTTGAAGCTTGGCTTAAACGCTACATGGGCACCATGGTCGTGATCAGCCACGACCGAGAATTTCTAGATGCCGTCACTGACGTCACCTTGCACATTGAACATGCCAAGCTCAATCGATATGGCGGCAATTACAGCGCCTTTGAAACTCTAAGATCTCAGCAACTTGAATTGCAACAAGCTTCGTTTTCAAAGCAGCAAGACAAGATTGCACATTTGCAAAAGTTCATTGACCGATTCAAGGCCAAAGCCAGCAAAGCCAAACAGGCTCAGAGCCGAGTCAAGGCGCTTGAACGAATGGAAAAAATTGCGCCTGTTTTGGCCGATGCAGATTTCACCTTTGAATTCAAAGAGCCCCAAAACTTACCCAACCCCATGCTGGCCATCACCAATGCCAACTTGGGCTATTCGGTCGATGGCATCGACAAAGTCATTGTCAAGCAAGTCAATAAATCTGTTTTGGCAGGAGAGCGCATTGGCATTTTGGGTGCCAACGGCCAAGGCAAATCTACGCTGGTTAAAACCATCGCTCGCAGCATCAAGGCCTTGTCTGGTGAACTGACTGAGGGCAAGGGGCTGAATATTGGGTATTTTGCACAACAGGAACTGGACGTCTTACACCCCTTAGACAATCCGCTAGAACACATGATCCGCTTGGTCAAAGAACTAGGCGCCACCCCTGGACAGTCTTCCCGCGAACAAGACCTCCGAAATTTTTTAGGAACCTTTAATTTCACCGGTGACATGGTGAAGCAAAACGTGGGCTCAATGAGCGGCGGTGAAAAAGCCAGATTGGTCTTGGCCATGATTGTGTGGCAGCGCCCCAACCTATTGTTGTTAGACGAGCCCACCAACCACTTGGACTTGGCAACACGCGAGGCTTTGTCCATGGCCTTGAATGAATTTGAAGGCACCGTCATGTTGGTCAGTCACGACAGGGCTTTGTTGCGTGCAGTTTGTGACGAATTTTGGTTGGTTGGCCGCGGAGAAATAAAACCATTCGATGGCGACCTAGACGATTACCAGCGCTATTTGTTAGAAGAATCCAAACGCTTGCGTGAGGAAGCCAAAAACAATGAGGCTGATGCCCCAGTTGTAACACCAAGTGCTGCTAAGTCGGAGCCTCAAAAGCCTGTGGCCAAGATAGCCAACCGAACGCCAGGCCAGAAAAAAGAAGACGCTCTTTTACGCCAACAGAAATCTGCTCTTCTCAAGCCTTTGAAAAAATCAATCGAGCAGGCTGATCAAAAAATAGCCAAGCTAGAAGCCGAAAAATTAGCCTTGGAAAGCAAACTGGCTACACCGCTTCCGCCTTTAGAAATTGCAGAGACAGGCAAGTTGCTTAAATCGGTTAACACGGCCCTTGAAGAGTTGGAAATTCAATGGCTGGCTTGGTCAGAGGAATTGGAACGACTCAATCTTGATGCTTGAAAAAGTGCAGCCTGGGCAGGCAAGAAAAAACCCCACAGAGCAAGCTTTGCGGGGTTTTAAAAAGGTTTGAGTATTTGGTGGGTCGGGCGAGATTCGAACTCGCGACCAACGGATTAAAAGTCCGCTGCTCTACCGACTGAGCTACCGACCCATCTACTCAAGCCTTAAATTATAGCTTCAAATTTTAGGGTTTGCCAAGCCTGACGCAAGATAATTCACGACCAATGAGGCCGCCACCAAGCCAAAACTTGCCGTCACGGTCACAGCCGATCCATAGCCATGGCAGTTGAGTGTGCCGTCGCCTTCAATCAGGCAAGATGCGTCGGGCGGCGCAACGTTCTCTCGACTGAATACGCAAAGGACACCTATTTTTTTACCCTCTTTGGGAGCGCCCTTTTCTTTTCTGAGTCGATACCGCAATTGGGACAATAAGGGGTCGTGGGTCACCTTAGACAGGTCGGCTTGCTCAACACGATGGGCCTCTTTTTTGCCCCCAGCAGCTCCCAGTGTCACCATGAAAACTTTTTGCCGAATGGCCCAATCGGCCATGGCCACTTTGGCCTTGACTTGATCACAAGCATCAATCACAGCTGTGATGGGCATCAAGCATGACGCAGATGAATTGATGTTGGCAACAAGCTCTAACCAGTTTTCTGGCGAAACAAAGTCATCGACCACATGAACACGACATTCCGAATTGATTTGGGCAATTCTTTCTTTCATGGCCAACACTTTGGCCTGTCCCAGTGTGCTTTCTAACGCATGAATTTGGCGATTGATATTGGATTCGGCAATGTGGTCCATGTCGATCAAGGTCAACTCGCCAACCCCACTTCTGGCCAATGCTTCAGCGATCCAAGAACCCACGCCACCAATGCCCACAATTAACACGTGTGAACGTGCAACTTGATCGGCACCAGTTAAGCCATAAAGCCTGGCCATGCCACCAAACCTTCGACTGGCAATGTTTGTTTGCGTCACGGCGTAATTTTGAAAAACGCTAGCGCTGAATCATGCTTGACGCAAATCGTATTGCAAAGCCGCATAGGCCCCCGCAACGATGGCCAAGCTGGCTAACAAGCTGTTGAGGCTGAGGGTTGAGAGGCCGCTTAAGCCCTGTCCAATAGAGCACCCCATGGCAAGCACGGCACCTATTCCCATGAAGCTGGCACCCACGAGATGGCGGCGCATGTCGACGGCATTGGAAAAGCCTTCTAGTTTCAAGGTGCCTTGAAACCAGGCACTGACGAACGAGCCAGCACAAACCCCCAGCACACTGACCAAACCGATGGTCAAGCGCTTGGTGCCATCGCTGAAGTACATCAACGCGTCTAAAGCCAAGGCCACCGGGCCCGTGAAGCTAAGCGCTTCCATTTTGCGACTGGAAGTGGCGAGAAAAAATTCCTCTAGCGTTTCGGGGTGTTCCAAGCCGTGACCCAAAGCACCAGAAATCCACCAAACCCCACAAATCACAAGGCCGACCAAAATACCCGCCATCAGGTTGTGAAGCGTTAAAAAATGTCGATCTTTCAAGACCCACACAAGTAACAGCAAAGAAACTGAACAAGCCGCGACCAACATACCAACATGCAACGAGAGATTCAGATAATGACTCACCCACTCACCCGCAAACAGACCCTGCGGCATTTCAATTGTCACGGCATCAATGTATTGCGCCCGTCCGACGGCCAAGACACCCTTCATGGCAGAAAGCGCAACAACACCCATGACCAGTAACACCCACAGCGCCTTCAAGTTACCTGCACCTAGACGGACCAGCGTCTTTGACCCACAACCAGAAGCCCACACCATGCCCCAGCCGAACAACAAGCCGCCCAGCAAGGAAGAGAGCCACAACAAGTCCTTGGTAGCGTAGATTGATTGAAGGGGGTTAATCAGGCCCGCATAAGCCATACACCCAAAGCCAAAAATGGCAACAGCCAAGGCCAGGGCCCACTGACGCAAGCGGTCAAAATTTTCCATGATGACCGCATCGCTGACTGCGCCCATGGTACAAAAATGCGAACGGTGAAAAAGGACACCCAAGAACACAGAGACTACAGCCGTAGAACTCAAGACCAACCACTGCAAATCGGCAAGTTGAGATTCAGTCATGCCGAACTATTTCAAGCGACTGAGTCGATCTTTGGCTGTTTGTGCTGCATCGCTACTGGGATGCAATTTGATCAAATCTTCCATGGCTTTTCTGGCGGCCTTCAAGTCCTTGAGCTCGATCAAACAATTCGAAATGGCCAGCATGGCGTCTGGGGCACGCGTGTGCAGTGGCGCAATGCTCAAAAGCTTTCGGAAATTGAGCATCGACTCTTTGTAGTCTTTGGTGGCGTACTGTGCATTGCCTAACCAAAACAGAGCAGAAGATGCATAACCGCTGCCGGGGTGACTTAGCAAAAAGCCAAGTAAGCTGCTTTGCGCAGCCGCAAAATCACCCGTTCGAAAGACCGCCAGCGCGTTGTCAAACTGCTTCTTCTCTGCAGGGTCAGCTTGAAACTCCAGACCGTCTAAAACAACTTTGACAGGTTCAAACCTGTTCAACCGTGTGTCGACGCTTTGAAGAATGTCTTTTTGTTTCAGCTGAATTTCAGTGAGCTCACGCAACAAATTTTCTAAGGTGCCGCGAAGCCTTGATTGTTCAGATTTCAAGCCTTCAATTTGGTTTTGCAACTCAAGCAAACTGCCCCTCAAGTTGGCATTGTCAGCCGCTTGAGACTTCACAATTTCAGCTGTTTGAGACTTCAAATTTTGCTGGGCTGCTTCAAGCCGCTGTCGCAAATCCAAAATGGCGCGTCGGGCTTCATCATCTCCAAACAAGGCTGCATTGGCAAGCAGACTTAGGCTAGACAACCAGCATGCCAAGCCTAATTGGAGGAAGAATAAATAAGCCCGATTTCGCATAAAAGATTCAATCAGTATTTGATTTCAACACGGCGATTTTTGGCATATGCAGCGTCATCTGCACCTGATGCAGCGGGCTTTTCTTTGCCAAAACTAACTGCCTCAACTTGTGCATCGCTCACACCCAACAAGGTCAGTGCGCGGCGAACCGTTTCAGCACGCTTTTGACCGAGGGCCAAGTTGTATTCACGACCGCCACGATCGTCAGTGTGCCCTTCAAGTTGCACTTTGAATTGTTTGTTAGCTTGCAGATGTGCTGCATTGCGCTCCAAAACCGCACGCGCTTCTGGTTTCAATGCAAAACTGTCGTAGTCAAAATACACCACGTTCACGCCAGCAGGTGCAACGCCTTGTGTACCGGCTTTACCACCCACAACGGCAGCGACGCTACTTTGTGCGGCATCGGCTGAAGCGTTTGCAGCAGCAGAAGCGTTTTTGTCTTCAACAGGCACCTCGCTCAATTTAACACCCGATGAACAAGCCGCCAAGGCTGCTGTCAATGCCAAAATCCAAAGACTACGTTTGATCATGAAAAAACTCCAAATTAAAAATTATCGGTAAGGACCCCAGGCGGGTTCGCGAATGTCACCACTTTGTCCGGACAGTCTGGCTTTGATTTTGCCGTCTAAAGTGGTTGTCATGAGCGCCTCGCGTCCTTGAAGCACAGTGGCATAAACAATCAATTTGCTGTTGGGTGCAAAGCTAGGGCGCTCATCGGCTGAGGTTTCAGTGATGGCACTTGTCTGGCCGGTGCTCAAGTTCAACACCTGAACTTTGAACTGCCCCCCAACACGTGAGATGTATGTTAGCCACCGCCCATCTGGGCTAAGTGCGGGTGAGATATTGTAACTTCCACTGAAAGTGACTCTTTCAACGCCCGAGCCTGAGTCGTTCATTTTGTAAATTTGAGGACTTCCCCCCCGATCAGATACGAAGTAAATCTTCGAGCCATCTTGCGAAAAGCTAGGCTCGGTATCAATGCCTGCGTTTTGGGTTAAGCGCTTGGCTTCACCAGAAGCAACGTCAATAAGGTACAACTGTGAGCCCCCATCGCGGCTTAAAGTGGCCAACAAAGAACGTCCATCTGGCGACCAAGCGGGTGCGCTGTTAGAACCTTTGAAATTGGCCATGATTTTGCGTTTGCCTGTGGCCAACTCATGCACATAAATAACGGGCTTGCGAGACTCAAATGAAACATAGGCCAACTGGTTGCCCTTAGGCGACCAAGATGGCGAAATGATGGGCTCTGCACTGGTCAAGGCAGACTGAGAGTTCTCGCCATCAGAGTCAGCTATCCAAAGGCTGTATTTACCAGTGGTTTTGGTAATGTAAGCAATGCGGGTCGCAAAGACGCCCTTCTCGCCTGTTAGTTTTTCATAGACCCAGTCAGCAAGCCGGTGCGCTGATAAACGCAAGTCTGCCGCGGCCACAGTTTCGCGGTAGTCACCTCGCTCTTGACCCGAAACCACGTCCCACAACTTGGCTCGAACTTCGTAGCGGCCATCGGCTAAACGCGTTGAGCTGCCCGCCACAAGGGCATCGGCACTTTTTTGTCGCAGCATGGCATGGTCTGGTCGGGAGAGCTCGTCCATGCTTAAACCCAAATTGGGAACTGCTCTGAATTGACCACTTCTTTCCAAATCTGCCAACAAGATGGCCGACGTCTTTTGCGGCGCAGTTTCTTCGCCCTTGAAAGTGGCAATGGCAATGGGAACTTGCGTCAGTCCAACACCAGAGACATCGACTTTGAACTGAGCCCATGCCGCGCTTGAGGCGAAGACAAAGCTCAAAAGCAAAGCACGCAAATGGGCCTTAAAAGGAGAAAAATAGGTCAAGAATGAGGTCTTTTTCATAGGTTTGGCAAGTCAAAACACCGCTAATTTAGCATTGTGACACGCGTTAAAATCAAATCAATGACACAAATTGCCCATGACAGCACCCAGCAGGACTTAAGTTACCTGAAGCGGATGCGCCGTCTTTGGCCCTATTTTGGCAAACAGCGAGGCGCTTGGGCGCTGGCCATCTTGGCAACGCTGGTGGCTGCGGCCACTGAGCCCCTCATTCCAGCCCTCTTCAAACCTTTGCTAGACGAGGGATTTGCCGAAAACAGCCTACCCCTTTGGATGGTTCCAACGGCCGTCATCGGGATTTTTTTCGTCAGGGGCCTTGCATTTTTTGTGTCTCAGTATGCTCTAGCGCGCATTGCCAACGACGGCATGCAAGCATTGCGCGAGGCTTTGTTTCGCAGATTGATGCAGGCTGACATGTCCATTTTCAGCAAACAATCGGCAAGTGCTTTGTCCAACACCTTGGTCTATGAAGTACAAACAGGCGCGACACAGCTTATTTCAGCTCTTTTAGGCCTTTCAAGAGATGGCTTCACGCTGCTGGCCTTGATTGCTTACTTGATGTTTTTAAACTGGAAACTGACCATGCTGGTCTTCATCGTGGTACCTGGTTCAGCCTGGATCATGAAGAAGCTCTCCAAGCGTCTATATAGCCTCACCCGAGACAGCCAATCTGCCACGGACAATTTAGCTTACGTGGTGGAAGAGAATGTTTTGGCCCACCGCATGGTGCGACTTCACGGCGCCCAAGAAAGCCAACTCAATCGTTTCCAAACTTTAAGCCAAAGACTCAGAAGTTTGGCTTTGAAATCCACCATTGCTTCGGCGGCCATGTCGCCCCTCACGCAATTGATGGCAGCGGTGGCATTGTCAACGGTGTTGGTCGTGGCATTGATCCAAAGTCGAACGGGCTTACAAGGTGCCACCGTAGGCGGCTTTGTTGCTTTCATCACCGCCATGCTGATGCTGGTCTCCCCCATCAAGCGACTGGCCGATATTGCAACCCCCGTCACGCGAGGTTTGGCCGCACTTGAAAGAGGCTTGCGATTATTGGAAGAAGTTCAAGTTGAAGCAGATGGGCACGCTACCCGCTCAAAAGGAGAAAGTCAAAACACCGCATCGCAAGCAAGCCAGGGGCCGTGCATTGAATTTCAAAACATCCACGTTCAATATGCTGCCGATACATCGCCTGCCTTGAACAATTTGTGCTTAAGCATTCAAGCTGGTGAAACTGTGGCCTTTGTAGGCACCAGTGGCTCAGGCAAAACCACCTTGGTCAATTTGTTGCCTCGATTTGTTCAGCCCAGCTCTGGGCAAGTTATTTTGCAGGGCACTGACATACAAGACTGGCCACTTCAACAATTGCGTCAACAATTTGCCATGGTCAGTCAAGATGTTGTGATGCTCAATGACACTGTTGCAGCCAACATTGCCCTGGGTCAGATCGTTGATCGCGCCAAAATACAAGCATGTTTGGCAGCGGCCAACCTTGACGAACATGTGGGCAAGCTACCCCTCGGCATGGACACACTGTTAGGACACAACGCCACTGAGCTCTCGGGTGGACAGCGACAGCGCTTGGCCATTGCCCGAGCACTCTACAAAAATGCACCCATCCTTATTTTGGACGAAGCCACATCTGCCCTGGACAATGAATCAGAACGTTGGGTGCAGGATGCATTGCAAAACCTCATGAAGGGGCGCACCACCTTGATCATTGCGCACCGACTCTCAACCATCGAACATGCAGACAGGGTAGTCGTCATGTCGCAAGGAGAGATTGTGGAGCAAGGCCGCCATGAGGAACTTCTGAAGGCTGGCGGTGTTTACTCAAGACTGCATCACAAAAGCGATGCGGTTTGAATCAAAGTAACACAACGTCGTATTGCTCTTGACCCATGGCGGTTTCACTCTGAAGCGAAATGGGCTTGGCAATAAAATCAGACAGCGCAGCCAAATGCTGGCTCTCTTCATCCAGCAACAACTCAATGACAGCAGGCGCAGCCACCACTCGAAACTCTTTCGGATTGAACTGACGAGCCTCGCGCAATATTTCACGCAGGATATCGTAAACCACCGTCCGGTTGGTTTTGACACTGCCTTTGCCGTCGCAACTGGGGCACGGCTCACACAGCATGTGCGACAAAGATTCTCTTGTTCGCTTGCGTGTCATTTCCAACAAACCCAGTTGCGAAAATCCACCCGCCATTGTTTTGACACGATCGCGGCTTAATTGTTTTTTAAACTCGTCAAGCACTGCGGTTTGATGCTCCTCGCGGGACATGTCAATGAAGTCAACAATGATGATGCCACCCAGATTGCGCAATCGAAGTTGCCGAGCAATGGCATGCGCTGCCTCTAGATTTGTTTTAAAAATGGTGTCATCAAAATTGCGTGCGCCTACGTAGCCACCTGTATTTACATCGACAGTGGTCAGGGCTTCTGTTTGGTCAATGATGAGGTAGCCACCCGACTTGAGTTCAACCCGACGGCCCAAAGCCTTGGCCACTTCCTCGTCGATTGAATACAAATCAAAAATAGGACGCTCACCCTTGTACAGTTGAAGCCGGGCCGCTGAAGCCGGCATGAACTCTTTGGCAAACGCGGACAAATGTTCAAATTGTTCTTTGGAGTCAAGGCGAATGGTTTGTGTGCCTTCGCCTACAAGGTCTCGCAAGACTCTTTGCAAAAGAGTCAGGTCTTGGTGAAGCAATGACTGCACTGGCAGCTTGATAGAAGCGTCTTTGATTCGCGCCCATGTTTTTCGAAGGTAAGCAATGTCTTCACCCAACTCTGCATCGCTGCTATCTTCTGCATTGGTTCGCAGAATGAAGCCACCGCCCTGTGCACCCACCAAATTTTGCAAACGCGCCCTTAAAGCATCACGTTGATCAGATGGAATTTTTTGAGACACACCAATGTGGTCGTCTTGCGGCAAAAAGACCAAATGCCTGCCAGCAATGCTAATTTGGGTAGAAAGCCTAGCGCCCTTGGTACCGATAGGATCCTTGACCACTTGCACCATCAAGGCTTGGCCTTCGAAAACTTGCTTCTCAATGGGGACCAAGGTCTGACTGCTGCGTGCGACTTGGGGGGGCTCGCCCTCAGGCTGCCGTTGCCAGACATCTGCCACATGCAAAAAAGCTGCGCGCTCAAGGCCGATGTCAATGAAGGCCGACTGCATGCCCGGCAAAACGCGGGCCACTTTGCCAAGGTAGATGTTGCTGACCAAGCCACGCTCTAAAGAACGTTCAACATGCAGCTCTTGAACAGCACCCTGCTCTACCACTGCAACGCGGGTTTCTTGGGGAGACCAGTTGATCAAAATATCTTGCTGCATAGGTCTTATTCTAAAGATTCTGGAATGGGCCAAGACAAAAGTTCAGCCAGGCGGCATACCACCCAGAAAGCTTCGTCCGAATTGATTAAAAGAGGCGTTTCCAACAGGCCGTGCCAGCACTTTGCGAGTGCATCGGTTTCTGTAATACCAAGCTGAAATTGCTGCGTACTGACAGTGTCCATCAACATCATAGCCATGTCTTCGCATAACTCATACCGTTGGGTTAATTCATGACGCGGCAAGCTGGGCTTGTACTGTCCTTGCTTGACGTACAACATCATGAAGGATTCAGGCACGGAGCTTTGATTTTCCTCGTACATGTTAGCAAAGCGCCTCAGATAAATGAAGAGCCATCACATGAAATCAACCATCACTTGGCCAAAACCAGAGCAACTCACTTGAGAAGCCCCCTCCATGAGTTTTGCAAAATCATGGGTCACACGTTTGCTTTGAATGGCATCTTCCATGGCGCGAATGATGATGTCAGCAGCTTCGGGCCAACCCATGTAACGGAGCATCATTTCTGCTGACAAAATTTCAGAGCCAGGATTGACGTAGTCCTTGCCAGCAAACTTGGCCATGGCATCTACTGTGGCTTCAAAGCATGCCACGCTGTCAGACATGTTGGCGCCTGGCGCAATACCCACTCCCCCGACTTGCGCTGAGACTGCATCAGAGATGTAGTCGCCATTTAAATTCAAAGTTGCAACGACTGAAAACTCCTGAGGGCGCATGAGAATTTGCTGCAGAAAAGCATCCATGGCAATGTCTTTGACCGTGATGTATTTTCCTGTCTTAGGATTTTGAATAATGCACCAAGGCCCATCGTCAATGAGTTTTGCAGAGAATTCTGACAGAGCCAACTGGTAAGCCCAATCTCGGAAAGCGCCTTCCGTGTACTTCATGATGCTGCCCTTGTGCACAATGGTCACACTGGGTTTATCGTGGTCAATGGCGTATTGAATGGCTTTTCGCATCAGACGTTGTGTGCCTTCGCTAGAAACAGGTTTGATGCCAATGCCAGAGGTCTCTGGAAAACGAATACTTTTAGCACCCAACTCATTTGTTAAAAAAGCAATGAGCTTTTGAGCCGACTCGCTGTGTGCCGCATATTCAATGCCGGCATAAATATCCTCGGAGTTTTCTCGGAAGAGTGCAATATTTGTTTTCTCTGGCTCGCGAACGGGAGACGGCACACCCTGAAAATACCTCAGAGGCCGCAAGCTGACATAAAGGTCCAATTCTTGACGAATGGCGACGTTAAGAGATCGAATGTCGCCGCCAGGTGGTGCACTCAAAGGGCCTTTGATTGAAACCACATAATCTTTTAAAGCCCTCAGGGTTTCTGCAGGCAAATAAACATTCTGGCCATACAGCTTTGTGGCTTTCTGGCCCGCAAAAACTTCCATCCAATGAATGGTGCGCTGACCTTGGTAGGCTTTTTGAACGGCTTCGTTCACCACTCGAATCATGACCGGTGTGATGTCAATGCCAGTACCATCTCCTTCGATGAATGGAATGATTGGATTCAAAGGCACATTCAAGGTCTGATCAGCATTGACCGTGATTTTTTCGCCTTGTGATGGAACTTGAATGTGTTGGTACATGAAGAGTCTCTCCGTTAAATCATTCTAGGACAAAATCAGTCACAATCATGCTTAACTGAATTCCACCACGTCCCCCTATGAATCACGAGTTTCGATTTCATTTTGGCTCTTGCAACCAAGCTTGGAAATACATTGCCGCGTGCCTCTTAGCTTGCTTTTTAGCCATGTCTGTCAGCGCTCAAGGTCTACCGCAAACCCAGCTGCCCCGAGCCACTTTAAATGCCGGTATGCATTTGATTCAAGTGCAATTGGCACAAGACTTTGATCAGCGACAAATTGGGCTCATGTGGCGCAAAGAAATGCCGCAAAACGAAGGCATGTTGTTTGTTTTTGACCAACCCGCTGTTCAATGTTTTTGGATGCGCAATACGCTGTTGCCACTGACAGCCGCATTTGTATCAGACGATGGCAGCATCGTTAATTTGGCAGACATGAAGCCCCTGAACGATGACTCACATTGCTCTAAGAAACCCGTTCGGTTTGTGCTGGAAATGAACCAAGGATGGTTTGCAAAACGAAACATTCAAGCTGGCTTTAAATTGTCTGGGCCTTTGTTCACCAAATAAAACGCCAAACCAACACATTCTGTGTGTTCAGACACCCCAAACCACATCGGCAGATTGGCCGAGACACTGCTTTAGCATTTTCAGCATGGGAAGACTGCGCTGACGCAAGCTAATTTGCTTTGGATCATTGAGGCCCTCAACTTCTTCTTGTGCCACTGCCGATTCAAGCGACGCAATGGCTGCAGGCAGTTGATCTGCCAAAAAAATACCTTTGACTTGTTCTTCTCTGCCCATGATTTTGAGGAGTCGCTTGGCGTCGGGCTCTAGCATGATGAGATCGCCGGTCACTTTAGATTTGAATTTGAAGAGCATTTTTTGTCCAAGTCGGTTGCATCAACGAACACAATAATAGCTAAAGTCTTGCCCAGGGAATTCGGCAGCCGACCTAACGGGTGAAGGATTGCGCAGATCGGGTGCCATGACCTTGTTGTTGGCCATGGCCCACAATTTGCCACGGGCACAGGTTACGCCGCCATTCCAATCACCCACGTTAGACAAATAATCGTATTCATCCTCTGTGGGCAATCTTGCATTGACAGCCTTGGAGGCCATTTCGGCAGATCTTGGGGAGGGTGCGCACCCTACCCCAGAGCCTGGCGAACCCACCAACTCCAACTGCTGATTGCCAATTTTTAATTTGGAAGGAAATTGTGTTCTTTGAAAAGTTTCAAAAATTTGAACGCCAATGCTTTGCATGACTTGCTCAGGAAAACCTTGCGCTTGAAAATGATAGGTATGGCCACAAGATAAATCAACATGCACGGTGACCAGCAAATCGCTTTTACTACGCAACATGTCGCTCTCAATCTATGACAATCGATCTCTTACTCAAAAACACATCGTACACCTCAGGAACCTTCATCGTTTCCTGAAATGCAAAACGCTTGATTTAGATCAATTTGTCAAATGAAAGCTGTCGGGGCTGGCTGCCTGCCAATATTTGGCAAACAAGCCTTCTAATTCTTGAGGCTCAAGCAAGGCGCCACCCTTCACACTCATGATCAAGTCGGATAGGCTTTGAACCTCGTGCTCGCTTACGCGGCGCATGATGTGATTCAGACGAAGGTCTGAGGGAGCCGACAGGCCAGTGGCTTGCAGCATTTCCTGAACAGACTCCAGCGTTTGGCGGTGAAAATTTCTAACGCGATCAGCTTTGCTTGGGACGACCAAGGCAACCTGACGTTTTGGATCCTGCGTGGTCACACCTGTGGGGCAATTGCCGGTATGGCAGGTTTGCGCTTGAATACAGCCCAAGGCAAACATAAACCCTCTGGCACTGTTGCACCAATCAGCGCCCAAAGCCAAAGTGCGCATGACATCAAACCCACTGATGATCTTGCCGCTGGCACCCAAGCGAATTTGCTTGCGCAGTTTCAAACCAACCAAGGTGTTGTGCACCAAACGCAAGCCTTCAAGCATCGGCATGCCCATGTGGTCGGTAAATTCAACAGGAGCGGCCCCTGTGCCACCCTCTGAGCCATCCACCACAATAAAGTCTGGGTAGATCCCTGTTTTCTGCATGGCCTTGGCAATGCCAAACCACTCCCATGGGTGGCCAATGCACAATTTGAAACCAACCGGTTTACCCTCGGACAATTCTCTTAACTTTTGCACAAATTGCAAAAGCTCAACAGGATTTGAAAAGCTGCTGTGTGCCGCGGGTGAAACGCAGTCAACGCCCACAGGCACGCCTCTGGCCTCTGCAATCTCGGGCGTGACTTTGGGCCCGGGTAAAACGCCACCATGGCCAGGCTTGGCACCTTGGCTCAATTTAATCTCAATCATTTTGACTTGAGGCGACAAGGCATTTTGAACAAAGCGCTCAGGGCTGAAGGTGCCGTCTTCATTGCGGCAACCAAAATAGCCAGAACCAATTTCCCAAATCAGATCGCCACCGTGTTCACGGTGGTACCTGGAAATAGACCCTTCACCCGTGTCATGGGCAAAGCCGCCCTTCTTGGCACCCAAGTTCAAAGCCATGATCGCATTGGCGCTCAAAGCACCAAAACTCATGGCAGAGACATTGAACAAACTGATGTCATAGGGGTGCTTGCATTGGGGGCCTCCCACAAGGACTCTGAAATCATGCGTTTCGATCACAGAAGGGCTGATCGAGTGAGTCAACCACTCATAGCCCACTTCTCGGACATCCAACTGCGTACCAAAGGGCCTCTTGTCAGAATCGCCCTTTGCCCTGGCGTAAACCAATGAGCGTTGCGCTCTAGAGAAAGGCACAGCCTCGCTGTCACCTTCAATGAAATACTGGCGCAGTTCGGGCCGAATGAATTCAAGTAAAAACCGCAAATGGCCAATGATGGGATAGTTGCGCAAAATGGCATGATGGGTTTGCTGCAAATCACGGATACCGACAAGGACCAATGCCGATAAAAGCAAGACCCACAAAAAGCTCGCTTGTCCAACCACCAATTGCAATGCCGACAAAACCCACAGGACCACAATGACAAAGAACGCCAAGAAGCGTAGCGGCAAGCGCTGATCAATCCAATTTAACATCTCGGGACTCCCGGTAAGGTTGACGCTTTGCGCGTCAGCAATTCAATCGTTTAAGTGACAGGCGGCTTGGTGCTGCTCGCCGACAAATTTTAAAACAGGTTCTTCCACGCGACAACGTTCTGTGGCCTTGGGGCACCGAGGGTGAAAGTGACAACCACTAGGCCGGTTCACGGGGTTGGGTACATCGCCCGTCAAAACAATGCGTTTTTTCTTGGCGCTCGGATCTGGAATGGGCACCGCCGAAAGCAGGGCCTCCGTGTAGGGGTGTTTAGGTTGCGTGTACAACTGACGCGAAGGCGCAATTTCTACAATGCGGCCCAAATACATCACAGCAACGCGATTGCTGATGTGCTCAACCACCGACAAATCATGGGCAATGAACAAATAGGTCAAACCCATCTTGGCTTGTAAGTCTTCAAGCAAGTTGATGACTTGGGCCTGAATAGACACATCGAGCGCCGAAACAGGCTCATCACACACAATCAATTTAGGAGACACCGCCAAGGCCCGTGCA
>OFQL01000052.1_pt1 | contig 19494 bp, 21 predicted proteins | sample 1542791 | NCBI WGS metagenome assembly OFQL01 (sample SAMN05442517, study PRJEB24371) | freshwater metagenome | isolation source: Freshwater Lake | place: Canada: Niagara | collected 2012-08-03 | reverse complement strand
CAGCAGGCAAGACTTGGTCCTCAATAAAGCGATAAAGGGGTGTGGCCACGTGAAGTCCGTGAATGGCAATGCGATCGGTCATAAAAAGCCTCAAATAAAAAACAAAACAAGTGAGAGCTGAATTCATCAGCTTGCAGGAAGCAGAAAAACTAGTACTTCCTGAACAAACCTCACTTTATTCGATGTTTCAGGATTCACAAATTAGGGAAATATCCTTTGACTTGTGACTTTTATGCAAAGATCGAAGCCAAATACGACAAAATTAGTGAAAATATTGTTCTACCTAAAAAACTCGATCCACCACATCCCAAACACCAGATGAAATCAGACCGAGCATTGATCAGTGAAGTCAGCCCACGCGAAGGCTTGCCTTATGAAGGCATCCGCGTGGTCGAATTCACGCACATGGTGATGGGTCCCACCTGCGGCATGGTGCTGGCAGATTTGGGCGCAGAGGTGATCAAGGTTGAACCCATTGGCCACGGTCATGAGGGCGACAACACTCGCAAACTCTTGGGTTCAGGCGCTGGTTTTTTTCCACTCTTCAACCGCAACAAAAAAAGCCTCGCCTTAGATTTGAAAACGCCCGCAGGCAAAGAAGCAGCATTGCGTATGATCGCCACCGCAGACATCGTCTGTGAAAACTTCAAACCAGGCACCATGCAAAAACTGGGCTTGGATTACGAGAGCTTGAAGAAGCTCAATCCGCGGCTCATTTACGTTTCACTCAAGGGGTTTTTGCCTGGCCCTTACGAGCACCGCACAGCCCTTGACGAGGTGGTGCAAATGATGGGTGGCTTGGCCTACATGACAGGCCGACGGGGCGACCCACTGCGGGCGGGTACAAGTGTGAACGACATCATGGGCGGCATGTTTGGCGCTATCGGTGCCATGGCAGCCTTGGCGCAACGCGCTCAAACGGGCAAAGGTCAAGAAGTGCAAAGCGCCCTGTTTGAAAACAACGTGTTTTTGGTGGCGCAACACATGATGCAATACCAAGTCACAGGCAAAGCTGCTGCGCCTATGCCCGAGCGAATTTCTGCATGGGCCATCTACGATGTGTTTGTGGTGAAAGAGGGCGAACAAATCTTCTTGGCGGTTGTAAGCGACACCGCTTGGAAAATATTTTGCGAGGCCTTTGGCTACTCAGATTTGTTCGACAACCCCAAACTCACCAGCAACAACGATCGCGTGCTAGCGCGTGAATGGCTGCTGCCCATTTTGCGAGAACGTCTTCAAAATTTCTCTGCGCAAACGCTGAGTGAAGTTTTTGAAAAAAATTCACTGCCCTATGCGCCCATCACAGCGCCTCACGAATTGTTAGACGATCCTCATTTGCATGCCACAGGCGGCCTCGCGCCGATGACCTTGAACGATGGTCGAAGCATTCATACCGTCTTGTTGCCGCTGAGCATGGACCAAGAGCGCTTGAAGGTTCGGCAATCGGCGCCCCAATTGGGTGAGCACAACGAGAGTTTGTTAAGCAGCCTGGGCTACAACGCAGAAGAAATTCAAAAACTGAGTCACCCCAACGGGGCGGCTTAAACCGCAAACAGACAAGCCCTTGAAACATGGACAAGCTCAAAGTTTTTGAATCCTTTGTATCGGTTGCCACCCGTGGCAGCTTGAGTGCAGCAGCGCGTGCAGAAGGCGTGGCCCCCGCCATCATTGGCAGACGGCTCGATGCTTTGGAATCACACTTGGGCGTCAAACTGTTGTTGCGAACCACCAGGCGCATCAGCTTGACGCACGAGGGCAGCGCCTTTTTAGAAAATTGCCAGCGTCTTTTGAGCGATGTGGCCAATGCAGAAGACAGCGTTTCAGCCGGAGGCTTGAAAGCCAGCGGTCATTTGCGCATTACCGCACCTGCGGGTTTTGGGCGCAGACATGTGGCACCGCTTGCCCCTTTGTTTCATGCACAAAATCCAGACGTCAAAATTTCGCTCAACCTAAGCGATCGGGTGATTGACCTGGCCGGCGAGGGCTTCGACTTTGCGGTGCGCGTGGGCGACTTGCCCGATTCATCTTTGGTCAGTGTGAGGTTGGCCGACAACCGGCGCATGTGTGTGGCCACCCCCGCCTATTTGGCCAAGCATGGCACCCCGAAAATGCCATCCGATTTGCTTCAGCACAGCTGCCTTACGCTTTCGAGCGATGCCTCCCAAACGCGCGGATGGGCCTTTAAAGTCCCGCCCTCAGACCCTTCCGAAGGCCCTGAGGTCACCCACTTACGCCCGCACGGCCCCCTAGATTGCTCCGATGGCCAAGTTTTGCACGGTTGGTGCCTAGCCCACATGGGCATCGCCTGGCGCAGCACTTGGGAGGTAGAAAATGACATCCGAACGGGTCACCTGGTCGAGGTGTTGGCCGAGTTTGCGGCCCCGCCCAACGGCATTTACGGTGTTTTTCCCCAAAGAAAGCACTTGCCCCTGCGTTTGCGCCTTTGGATCGACTTTTTAAAGCATCACTACAGCTTGCCCGCAACTTGGCAAAGCGCCCCGTAAAATCGAGGCATGCTCTTAGCCAAACAAGAATTACTGTCGGCCCTTGCCGCCGAACTCGAACGCCTGCATTCTGGTGCCGGTGCCAAAGCCATCTTTGAATCACCCAAGGTGGCAGCCCATGGCGATCTGGCCTGTACGGCTGCCATGCACTTGGCCAAGCCCTTGGGTCAAAACCCCAGACAAGTGGGCGAAGCACTGCGCACGGCACTCATGGCTACGCCTGCTTTCACCCAGTGGGTAGAGAGCATTGACATTGCAGGCCCTGGCTTTTTAAACCTCAAGCTCAAACCCAGTGCCAAACAAGCGGTCATCCAAGAAGTGCTGCATGCAGCTTCTTGCTTTGGCAAGCAAGCTGAGCGCAATGAAAAAGTGTTGGTGGAGTTTGTGTCCGCCAATCCAACAGGGCCACTTCATGTGGGCCATGGCAGACAAGCCGCATTGGGCGATGCCATTTGCAATTTGTTTGCGACGCAAGGTTGGTCCGTGTACCGCGAGTTTTATTACAACGACGCGGGCGTGCAAATTAACACCTTGGCCACTTCAACCCAATTGCGCGCGCAAGGCTTCAAGCCGGGTGATGCAGAGTGGCCCAGTGGCGAAAACGCAGCGGCCTACAACGGCGACTACATCCTAGACATTGCGCAAGATTTCTTGGCAAAGAAAACCGTCAAGTCTGACGACCGTGAATTTACGGGCAGTGGCGACCTGAACGATTTGAATGGCATGCGCGAATTTGCCGTCGCCTATTTGCGTCACGAGCAAGACCTCGACTTGAAAGCCTTCGAAGTCAAGTTTGACAATTACTACCTTGAGTCAAGCCTCTACACCAGTGGCCGCGTTGACGCTGCGGTAAAGAAGCTTCAAGAAGCAGGCAAGACCTACGAGCAAGATGGCGCGCTGTGGCTCAAGTCCACCGACTATGGCGATGACAAAGACCGCGTCATGCGCAAAGGCGACGGCACCTACACCTACTTTGTGCCCGATGTGGCCTACCACATTGCCAAATGGGAACGCGGCTTTACCAAGGTTGTCAACATTCAAGGCACCGACCACCACGGCACCATTGCACGCGTGCGCGCTGGCTTGCAAGCCGCTGGTGCTGGCATTCCCGAGGGCTACCCCGACTACGTTTTGCACACCATGGTGCGCGTCATGCGCGGCGGTGTGGAAGTGAAAATTTCTAAGCGCGCTGGCAGTTATGTGACGCTGCGCGATCTCATTGAGTGGACCAGCAAAGATGCGGTGCGCTTCTTTTTGCTCAGCCGCAAGCCCGATACCGAATACGTGTTCGACATTGATTTGGCCTTGGCCAAAAACAACGACAACCCGGTGTATTACGTGCAATATGCCCATGCGCGCATTCATTCCATTTTGCGCACCTGGGGCGGCGACGTGGCCAGCTTGGCCAAAGTCGATTTGTCTAATTTAGACAACCCCAAAGCTCAGGCCCTGATGTTGCTGTTGGCCAAATACCCCGCCATGCTGACCGATGCTGCGCAAGACTTTGCCCCGCACGACGTGACGTTCTACCTGCGCGACTTGGCCGCCAGCTACCACAGCTACTACGATGCAGAGCGCATTTTGGTTGAAGAAGAACCCCTCAAACTGGCGCGCTTGGCCTTGGTTGCAGCCTGCGCACAAGTCTTGCAAAATGGCTTGAAAATCTTGGGTGTGTCCGCACCTGAGCAGATGTAATTTAGACGGCCGTTATTTTAGATATGACTTTGAGAGCACTTCACAACATGTCCCACACCAACATCCAAAGCCAACGCGGTGGCACCTTGCTGGGCTTTGTTCTAGGCTTGGTCATTGGCCTCATCATTGCCTTGGGTGTCGCCATGTACGTCACCAAAGTGCCCATGCCATTTAGCAACAAGAACCAATCTCGTTCTGCCGATCAAGATGCGGTCGAAGCTGAAAAAAACAAAGACTGGAATCCAAACGGTGCGATACAAAGCAAGCCCGTCACACCAGAAGCACCAACAGACGCTACGGCTGCCAATCCTGCCGCCGCCGCAGCAGCAGGCGTACCCAATCCTGGTGCAGCCGCCGCACCTGCAGTGACGGCCGATCCCTTGGCAGATTTGGCCAAGAAACAAAATCCGAACTCAGCACCAGCAGCATCCACGCCTGCAGCGCCTGCGCCTGCTGCATCTACACCACCACCCGCGGCCACGCCACAGCCTGCCAACAAAGCGCCGTCCACCAACGATCCTTTCACTTATTTTGTACAAGCAGGTGCCTTTAAATCTGCAGCCGATGCAGACGCCCAAAAAGCCAAGCTGTCCATGATGGGCATTGAAGCCAAGGTCAGTGAACGTGAACAAGCCGGACGCGCTATCTTTCGAGTGCGAAGCGGCCCTTTTGATGACAAAGATCAAGCAGAAAAAATCAAAGCACGATTAGATGCCAGTGGCATGGATGCCGCCTTGGTTCGCGTCCAACGCTAAACTTAAGCAACACCTTATTGAATCAGGAGCACGATATGAAACGCCGTGAATTTTCTTTAGCCAGCTTGAGCACCGCAGCAGCCCTTGGCGGCTTAGGTTTGAACAACACAGCTTTCGCGCAGGGACCCGCCAAGTTTGTCGCGGGCAAGGACTACACCAAGTTAGACCGTGCCGTGCCCACCGAATCTGAAGCCGGCAAAATTGAAGTGATTGAATTCTTTTGGTACAGCTGCTCTCACTGCAACGCCTTCGAACCCGCCTTTGCACAATGGGTGAAAAATGCGCCCAAGGATGTGGTGGTGCGTCGCATACCCGTCGCTTTCAGAGAAGACTTCGCGCCCCAGCAACGCTTGTATTTCTCTTTGGAAGCCATGGGCTTGTTAGAAAAAATACATGGCAAAGTGTTCCAAGCCATTCACGTCGAACGTTTGACATTGAACACCGATGCCAGCATTTTGGCGTGGGTCGAAAAGCAAGGTGTTGATAAAAATAAATTTGCAGACACAGCCAAATCATTTGGCGTAGCCAGCAAACTCAAGCGGGCCGTTCAATTGCAAAATGATTTCAAGATTGAGGGCGTTCCTTCATTGGGTGTCGCAGGCAAATACTACATCGATGGCACATTGGCCGGCAGCATGGACCGCGCTCTTCAAGTCACAGAGTCTTTGTTGGCCCTCGTACGACAAGGCCGCGCCTGATTCAAAGCAGGTGTTGCGCATCAACCCGCTTCGGCGGGCTTTTTTTTGCGATTTTTCTTCCAAACAGGTGTGTTTCCCCTCTGAACACCTACAATCAAGCAAGATTCGCGCCTTTATGAAACTCAAGTTCATCACATTGCTCTTCACCTTAGCCGCCATTGCGGCTCAAAGTGCTTTCGCCGAAAAAGCGGACAAAGACAAACCCATGAACGTTGAGGCCGATTCGCTTAAGCACGACGACCAAAAACAACTCACCATCTTCACCGGCAAAGTTCTCATGACCAAGGGCACCCTGGTTCTGAGAGCAGCTCGCATGGAGGTTAAACAAGACAAGCAAGGCAACCAAGTGGCCACTTTGTCGGCCGAACCGGGCGAGCGGGTTTTCTTTCGCCAAAAACGTGAAGGTTTCGACGAATTCACAGAAGGAGAAGCAGAAGCGGTTGTTTACAACAGCCAAGCCGATACCCTGACACTCACCCAACGCGCCGAGCTGCGATTGCTGCGCGGCCAAGTGGTGGCAGACCGTATTCAAGGCCAACAAATTTTGGTCAACAACACCACCGAAGTTTTCTCGGTCGATGGCAAGACCAGTTTGCCAGGCAACACTTCTGGTAGCCAACGGGTCAAGGCCACCATCACCCCTCGTCCTAAAACCAATGAACCTACACCGCCCGTTGCTGGGCCCGTTTTGAAATCGAGCACACGCACCGGTGCAGACAAGCCATGAGCGCCCTCACCGCCATCAGCCACCTTGAAGCGCGCCATTTGCAAAAGTCTTATGGCAGCCGCCAAGTGGTGTTTGACGTATCGGTCAAAGTTGAAAAAGGTGAAGTGGTGGGTTTGTTAGGACCCAATGGTGCCGGCAAAACCACCTCCTTCTACATGATTGTGGGCCTAGTGCGCACAGATGGCGGTCAAATTTTGATTGATGGTGAAGACGTGACGCGCATGCCCATCCACCGCCGGGCTCGCATGGGGCTGTCCTATTTGCCTCAAGAAGCTTCTATTTTCAGAAAACTCACCGTGGCAGAAAATGTGCGCGCTGTGTTGGAGTTGCAACTGAATGAAGATGGCAAGCCTTTAAACAATGAAGAAATCAGCGCTCGCTTACAAGCGCTTCTCAAAGATTTGCGCGTTGACCATTTGCACGACTCGCCTTCTTTGGCGCTGTCGGGCGGCGAACGCAGGCGTGTCGAAATTGCACGCGCCTTGGCCACAGACCCTCGCTTTATTTTGCTAGACGAGCCTTTTGCGGGTATTGATCCCATTGCCGTCATTGAAATTCAACGCATCATTGCCTTCTTGAAAGAGCGCGGCATTGGCGTGCTCATCACCGATCACAACGTTCGCGAAACATTGGGCATTTGCGACCACGCCTACATCATCAGCGAGGGGCGCGTGTTGGCGGAAGGCACTCCGCAAGACATCGTCAACAACGCCGACGTACGCCGTGTGTACCTCGGCGAACACTTCCGAATGTGATGGAGGGACCATGAAGCAAAGCCTTTCACTTCGGATGTCCCAGCACTTGGCGCTCACGCCACAGTTGCAACAATCCATTCGGCTGCTTCAACTCTCTACCCTAGAGCTCAGTCAAGAAGTTGAGCAAATGCTCGACGAAAATCCTTTCCTTGAACGCAATACCGACGAAGCACCGCAAGAAGATTACGGTTTGCCCGAAGCCGATGCCCGTGTGAGCTTGGGCGACCGTGTGTCAGAAGCCGCCAGCGACGCAGGCTCCGATTCACGCGATGCCGCAGGCGAGTCCGCCGCATCGGTCACCAGCGACGAAGCTGTAACCGATGTGGCTGACAGTTGGGATGGCGACGGCAGCGTCGACATGGCGCCCGACGACAGCGAGTGGGGCACCGATGCCGGCGCTCGCAAAAACAATACCAACAACGACTCTGAAGGTGCTGACGCCATTGAATTGGCTCGCGGCTTAGGCTCTCTCACAGACTATTTGCACCGACAAGCTTTGTCGATGCGCTTGTCAGAAGTTGACCGCGCAGCCCTTCGCTTTTTGATTGAGTCATTGAACGACGACGGCTATTTAGAAGACACCCTAGAGTCCTTGGCGCAAGGCTTGGCCGGTACCGACGACATCGAGCAACTTGAAGAATTGGTGCACCGTTTCACAATGGCACTGAGTTTGTTGCAATCGCTCGAGCCTGTGGGCATAGGTGCTCGCGATTTGGGTGAGTGCATGCGCATTCAACTCAAAGCCATCATGAAGGACGAGCCCGACAACGAAGTGGCGCCAGTGGCTTTGAAAATTTGTGCACTGCCTTTGGAGTTATTGGCCAAACGCGACTACAAACGTTTGGCCGTGCAGTGCGGCGAAGACGAAGCCCTTGTTAAATTGGCGCTCACCTTCATCACGCGCTTAGAGCCCAAACCAGGCCGTCCCTTTGCCAATGCAGAACAACATGTCATCGTGCCTGATGTGTTGGTCATTGGCACACGCAAAGGCGGTGAACCGCATTTCAGAGTTCAACTCAATCCTGATGTGATGCCCAAATTGCGCGTTCACGATATTTATGCCAACGCATTGCGTGGTGGCAAAGGCGAAGGTCATTTGGGTTTGCAACAAAGGTTGCAAGAAGCGCGTTGGTTCATTAAAAACATTCAGCAGCGCTTTGACACCATTTTGCGCGTGTCCACTGCCATTGTGGAGCGCCAGCGTAACTTCTTCATTCATGGCGAGTTGGCCATGCGGCCCTTGGTGCTGCGCGAAATTGCAGATGAGTTGGGCCTTCATGAGTCCACCATCAGCCGCGTCACCACAGCCAAGTACATGACCACGCCCATGGGCACTTTCGAGCTGAAGTTTTTCTTTGGCTCAGGTCTGGGCACAGACAGCGGCAGCGCTGCTTCAAGCACGGCTGTGCGTGCGCTCATCAAACAATTGGTGGCGGCCGAAAACCCCAACAAACCCCTGTCAGACAACCAACTGTCTGAAATGCTCAAAGAACAAGGCATCGATTGCGCACGGCGCACCGTTGCCAAATACCGCGAGGCGCTCAAAATTGCGCCCGCCAACTTGCGTAAAACTCTGTGAACTCGCTTCAACTTTTCATGCCTTGCGCCGCCGGCGTTGAAGGCTTACTGGCCGACGAGGTCCATCAACTCACTGGACTCACAGGCAACGATTTGCTCACGGGTCGCGGTGGCGTGATGGCCAATGCGTCATGGCGAGATGCCTTGCGGCTGAACTTGCACAGTCGACTCACACAACGTGTGCTGATTCAACTGTCGCAAACCTTTTATCGAAGTGAAAAAGATTTGTACGACGCCGCCTTTGCTGTGGCTTGGGAAATTTGGTTCACCACCAAGCAAACCTTCAAGATTGAAATTACAGCGCAACACAGCCCACTTACCAGCCTTAACTTTGCGGCCCTCAAAATCAAAGATGCTGTGGCCGACAGATTTCGCGACAAACGGGGTGAACGTCCCGACGTGAACACCCAGTGGCCTGACGTGCGCATTTACGTGCACCTCACCACCGACAGCTGCACGCTTTACATGGACACCTCTGGCGAGCCCCTGTTCAAACGCGGCTGGCGCGAAGACAAAGGCGATGCGCCTCTCAAAGAAACCTTGGCAGCCGCCATGCTGGCCGCCAGCGGCTGGGATGCACACACACCCTTGTACGATCCGTGTTGCGGCAGCGGCACCATTGCCATTGAAGCTGCGCAAATTGCGTGTGGCATTGCCCCCGGTATTCTGCGACGTTTTGGTTTTGAAAAATTATTGCCCTTCCAACCACACGTTTGGCAGGCGCTTCAAGAAGATGCACGCGCACAAGAGCATGAGCCCACTGCAGAAATTCATGCGTCTGATGTTGCCTTCCGGATGGTTGACTTCACGCAGCGCAACGCTGAGCGCGCAGGCGTTGGCCAAGTGGTGCAAGCGCGCGGCGGCGATGCTCTGCAGCGCATGCCACCTTGCGAAACACCCGGCCTCATGTTGCTCAATCCGCCTTATGGCGAGCGCATTGCAGCAGCGGGTGTGGCGGGCGTGTCGAGCAGAGACAGAAACCGTGAAGACCCTGGCTTTGGCCGAACGCGTGATAGCGTTGATTTAAGCCGAGCACGCGAAGTAGCCGAAGGCGACGATGGCGGTGAGTTCTTCTCGCAACTGGCCTCGCATTGGAAAAAGAACTACAACGGCTGGACTGCTTGGATGCTCACACCTGATCTCAAGCTGCCAACCAAAATGCGTCTTAAAGAATCACGCCGTGTCCCCATGTGGAATGGTCCCATTGAATGCCGCATGTTTCGCTTCGACCTCATGAAGGGCTCGGTGCGTGACAAGCTCTGAGGCTCAAGCTAAGCCCGGTGCGCAAGCTTGGGTGATTGACACCAACATCGTGCTTGACCTTTGGCTGTTTGAAGACCCCGCCACCATCCCTTTGCGCGCTGCGCTTCAAAGCGGTGCCATTTCTCACCTGGCAACCGCCAGCATGCGCGACGAGTTAGAGCGGGTGTTGACGTATCCGCACCTTGTTAAGCGCATGGCCAAGTCCAACATTCAAGCGCAAGATATTTTGAACCGCTTTGACGAATACCTATTGGCAGCAGAACCTGCGGTCAAAGCGGCCTGCACTTGCAAAGACCCTGACGATCAAAAATTCATCGACTTGGCGGTAGCCCATGCGGTGCCCTTGCTCAGCAAAGACAACGCCATTCTTTGTATGAAAAAACGTTTGTTTCAATCGGGCGTGGTGTTGAACCCCTCCGAGATACCTGCCCTCTAAACACTGGAACACACCATGACCAGCCTGCAACCCGAAGACTTTGACGCCCTAGACGATATCTTGGATGACCTGCGTACGCGCTACGAAGAAACACCGCAGTGGGAGTTTTGTGAAGGCTTTATGGTGGCGCTCATTTGTTGCCGCCGTACTATGCCAGAAGCAGAATGGTTGCCCGTCTTGTTGGGGCTTGAAGACGATGAAGGCGGCGCTGGCTTCTCTGATGAAGCTCAGAAAGTTAAATTCTTAAGTTTGTGGCAACAACGTTACGACGAAGTCAAAAAAGCCCTAGACACAGAAATCAAAGCCCTCGACGAAGACAGCGCCTATGCACCCGAGGTCATGGATGTGCGCGGCGCCATTGCCAGCTTGTCACCTGAAGAGCGTGCAGAAATTGGAAGCGAAGAAATTCCAGCCTTTGCACAGGTCTGGGCTTTGGGCTTTATGTTCGTTGTTGAGAACTGGCCCGATGAATGGACCGCACCGAAAGACAAAGAATCTGCACAGTGGCACGACACTGCGCTAGAAGCCATCGTGGCGCTGACAGAAGATGACACAGACGAACCGACACTGTCTGCCCTGAGTGAAGACGGCCCCTTAAGTGTCAGTGAGTCTCGCCTCAACGTGTATGGCGAAGCCCTGTGGGCAGTCTACGATTTGCGAGAAATTTGGCGCAGCATAGGACCCCGCGTTTTACAGGTGATCAAAGAGGCGACGCCTGGGCGCAACGATGTTTGCAGTTGCGGTAGCGGCAAGAAATACAAAAAGTGTTGCGGCACCAACTAAGGCGCATGATTTAAACCATGAAAGAGCGCAGGCTTTCGACGGTGAGGTCTGGCAGTTCTTCTGGAATGAAGTGACCTGAAGGCACCACGTGGCCTGAAACCTCACCCGCGCATTGCGCTTGCCACAGACGAATGGGCGCAAACATTTTGTGCACCACGCCGCGGTCTCCCCAGAGAACCAAGGTATCGCACATGATTTTTTGTTCTTGTGCGCGGCTGGCTTTATCGTGCAGCAAATCAATGCCGGCACTGGCGCGGTAATCTTCGCAAGCGGTGTGCACTGCCGGCATCAAATCACCGGGCTGATCTGGCTGCAAGTTCATGCTGCGCTCGTACTCGGCCATGGCTTCGGGCTCAATGAAAGAAGTGCCGTGTGAGCCCCAGCCACCTAGCTTGGCGTGCAAATAATGCAGCACGTTACCGCCAATCATTTTCTCGGGCAAAGGGCTGGGCTGAATAAGATGGAACCAGTGATAGTAGGCTCGTGCAAACTCCATATCGGTTCGGTTGTACATGTCGAGTGTGGGCGCTATGTCAAGCACGCACAACTTCAAGACGCGGGAAGGAAAATCAAGCGCCAAGCGGTGCGCAACACGCCCACCCCTGTCGTGGCCGCACAAAAAGAAAGTGTCCACATTGAGTTGATCAAGCAAGCCCACAACATCTTGCGCCATGGCACGTTTGCTGTAGTTGCTGTGATCGGGCAAGCCAGGGGCATGAGAAGAGTCGCCATAGCCCCGCAAATCGGGCAAGACCAATCGATAGTGATCTTTCAGGGCTTGCGCCACACGGTGCCACATGACATGTGTTTGCGGAAATCCGTGCAACAAGACCAAAACAGGCTTGTCCATTTGATTCAACCAATTGGCAGATAGGCGCGAGCACACCACAACACCGTTCACATTGAACTGTCTTTTCTCAAAACCATCAAACCAGGTACTGAGTGCTTCTGTGGTGGTAGCGTCGTTTGTGCTCATGGCGGTATTTTCTCTCATTTAGCCCATGGGGGAAACGCCAACAATTTTGGCATGCAGGACAAACGTGATCAAGGCCCAAATTGCAATGCCGCCGACCAGTGTGATGATGGTTGAAAGCAACTTAGGTTGATGTGCCGATTCACTTTCAGCAATCGACTCGCCTGCAGCCTCTTCTGTGACATTCAAGTTCAACAAAAGTGCACGGTCTCGCGCACGTGCAGACCTGAAATTCAAAACAGCCCAAATTAAAAAAGAGCCAAACAAGACTAGATCGGCCAAATTACCGTTCGCAAGCAGGTGCGACAAAGCCCACACCTTGACAGATAAAACCATCGGATGCCCCAAACGCATTTTGAAATGGTTGCGAGGGATGTAGGTTGCCACTAAGAGAATGCTTGATAACAACATCAAGAGCATGCTGATGTGTTTGGTAAAAATGGGCGGATTCCAAAGCGCCACAGTTTGCAGCCTTGCTTCGCCATACCCCACCACCAACAAATAAAATCCCAAAATTGAGACTAGGGCGTAAACACCCTTGAATGCTTTCTCGCCATACGCTTCAATGGTTTGATCTCGCCAGCCATCTGCCCAGATGCGAACAGAGTGCGCGCCTAAAAACAAGATCAGGCCCAATATCAACTGTGTCATTTGAAATCCTTTATGCCGTTTGAAATCACATTGTCTAAGAATTCAAAGCCATCATTTGTTTCTGGAGAATAGACTTTTGCACCTTGCCCAAAGCACTTTTAGGCAGTTCGTCCAGAAAAACGACTCGGCGGGGCAATTTAAAGCGTGCAATCTGAGCTTCTAAGTGGGTCTTCACCGCTGCTTCAGAAAGATTTTGCCCCGCCGCCGTAGAAGCACGAACCAGCACCAAAACAGGCACTTCACCCCAACGTTCATCGGGCAAGCCCACCACAGCACATTCCAGAAGCCCTGGAAAGGCGGCCAACGCATTTTCAATTTCTGCGGGGTAAATGTTTTCACCCCCTGAAATAATCATGTCCTTGTTGCGACCCACAATTTGCAGGCACCCCTGCGCATCCAAATACCCCATGTCGCCGGTATGAAACCATCCGTCGTTCAAACCCTCTTTGGCAGCTTGAGTTGCAGCACACCAATAACCTCGCATGAGGTTGCTGCCGCGAACGCGCACCTCGCCTATCTCACCCTGTTTCACTGCACGCCCTTCAGAGTCTATCAATTGCAGTTCTAATTTGGCATGAGGCCAGCCTGCAAAGCCAATTCTTTGAACTGCATCCCGGAACTTCAAAATCACACTCACCGGTCCAGTTTCTGTGGTGCCATAAATTTGACCGACTGGCACACCTCGCTCATGAAATTTTTCTAGATAGGCTTGTGGCAAGCTTGACGAGCCCGTCATGATGCCTCGCAAACTTGTCAAATCAGCACCAAGCCATTGCGCGTTCTCCAACACTGCGCGCATCGTGGCAGGCACAAGCAGCGACAGTGTGGGGCGCTTGGCAACTTCGACATTTGAAACCGCATGGAGCCATGCTGAAGCATCAAAGCGTGGATGCAAATGGACAGAGACACCCGCAAGCAATGCCGGCAAAGTTTGGATGCACAATCCGCCCACATGAAACATGGGCAAGGTCGACAACACGATGTCTGTGGCATTGAACTCGTGCGCTTCATGGCTGGCTTGGGCATTGGCCAGCAAACCTGCTTGCGTGTGAACTGCACCTTTGGGCAGGCCCGTGGTGCCGGAGGTGTAAACCAAAAGCACATCTGCGTCGTCGTTGACAACAGGCAGTGCTAGGTTTTTTGACGAGGGACTCGCAATTAAACTTTCTAACTGAAAACATGGAGGTCCCGCTTTCGACAAACTTATAGCAGCGTCGGCGTGCATTTCGTCATGAATCAAAATGCTCGGCTTTGCATCTTGAAGCACCGATTGCAATTCGGCCAATGCCAACCTAAAGTTCAGTGGCATGAAAATCAAGCCCAAGCGGGCGCAAGCCACCAAAGTGACCAGCTGTAATTCGTGGTTCAAGCCCAGCCAAGCCACGCGTTGACCAACTTTCAAGCCATGGGTGCTTTGAAGGTGCCCCGTCACGCGCTCCACACGTCGCCAAAATTTGGCAAAGTCAAATTCTTCAGTTTGACCTGGCATGCCAAATTGAAGCGCCAACTTTTCAGGTTGGCTTTTGGCTAACTCCCAAAAGCGCTGCGCAATTTTGGAACTTTCGTTCATTCGTCTTTCTCGCCCGCTTCGTACAAGGTTTCGCGGCCCAAGCGATCTAAACAAAGTTCTGCTGTCCAAGGCAACATCAAAGAGCCGCAGCGTGCATCGCGGTACAAACGCTCTAGTGGCAAAGACTTGAGCATCGATTGCCCACCACAGGTTCGAATGGCCAAGCGTGCAATGTCTTGCGCGTTTTCCATGATGGTGTACTGCGCAGCATAAGCTCGCAAGCGTGACGATTTGGGAGGGTCAATTTTGGCGTCTTCAATGGCGCGCAAAAATAAGTTGCGCGTTTGTTCCAGCTTCACAAACATTTCAGCCACCGCAATTTGCTTGGTTGCAAATTGGCGGCGCTTGACAGGTCCCGTACCAGGAATTTCGCCGCGCAAATAGGCCACGGTGAAGTCGTAGGCAGCTTGCGCAATGCCCATGTAAGTGGGCGAGAGCGTCATGAACATGTGCGGCCAACGACTGGCCGCTTGAAAATAAACGCCCTGCGGCATCAGTGCTGCATCGTCGGGCACAAACACATCTTTGAAAATCAAGTTGCGCGACACCGTGGCGCGCATGCCCAGTGGATCCCAATCACCTTCTACAGTCAAGCCGGGTGCTGTGCGCGGTATGGCCAAATAAAGCGTATCGCGTCTGGACAATTCGGCATCTGGCTTTTTCTCAGTGCACAGCACGCCAAAGAAATCTGCCGCATCAGACAGCGATGCAAAGATTTTTTTGCCATTGATTTTCCAACCACCCTCCACCTTCACGGCTTGGGTGCCAAAGGGTTGCGCGCCTGCTGCCGATGCGCCACCTTCAGAAAAGGGCTGCGCATAGATGGCACCGTCGTTGACAACACGCGCAAAGTGCGACTTTTGATGCACACGGTGCAAAGCACGCTGCTCGGGTGTCATGTCTAGATCTTCAGACAACAAACCGCTCCACATCATGGTGCACACATGCATGTTGAAGGTGAGCGCCGTAGCGCCACACCAACGGCCAATCTCTGCTGACACCATGGCATAGGTGGCGTAATCTGCGCCTTGGCCACCATGTGCTTCGGGCACGCAAAGCGCCAACAACCCTGCAGCCTTCATGTCTTTGTAGTTTTCAAATGGAAACTGTGCGTCTCGGTCTAATTGCGCAGCACGAGGTGCAAATTTGTTTTTTCCCAAATCATGCGCCATTGCCATGAGGTGTTTTTGTTTTTCTGTGAGCGGATAGTCATCGCCACAAATAGGCATATAAGGCTTTGAAGCCACACTGGTCGTCATAAAAACATCCTCAACTCAAAAATGTCGGCTTAAAAAATTCAAAACAGCGGCATGAAACGGGGCTTCTTGCTCAAAGCTCATGAGGTGCCCTACGCCTTCTATGCATTCATATTCAGCACCCTTGATTTTTTGCGCCATACGCCGCAAAACTTCGGGCGGTGCCGTTTTGTCGTGCTCACCCGCCAAGCACAAAGTGGGCACGTTGATGGTGGGCAGGGCGGCACGTTGCTCAAACTTCACCAGCGCATTTAAAGATGCACGATACGTACTGGGCGGCACAGCTGACATGCAAGCATGCGCCAATGCCAAGCCTGCGGGGTATTGCGCAAGCACTGCATCTGGGGGCAATGCAAGCGGGGCCACCATACTGGTAATTAAACGATTGGCCACATCCGCCATGGTTTGGCCAGCGTCCAAAGGTGCCAACCTTTGAGCAACAAATTGCTTTTGAAAATCGCCGTCTTGTTGACCAAACGCTGGGCTGCTTGCAGCAATGACCAGACCTGCAATGCGCGATGGGCAGCGGGTGAAGGCTTGCAAAGCCACCATGCCGCCCATGCTGTGACCCACTAAGACTGCTTTTTCAATTTTGGCGGCATCCAACATGGTTTCAAGGGAGGCTGCCAAACTTTCAAAACTGAGCGTGCCGTCCAGTGGGCTATTGCCATAGCCCGGCATGTCCCAAGCCAAAGCTCTGAAGCCCTGCTTTGCAAAAAAATCAACAGACGATTGGAAGCCTTTTTTACCGCCACCAATGCCATGCAAAAAGACTATGCTGGTTTTGGCATTGGGTGGGCCAGCTTCAATCCAAACCGGCGTGAGTAAGCTCATGACGCTGCACTTTCAAACACACCCTTCACCAACTCACCTTCTTGCACCACCAACTGACCATCCAAGGCAATGCTGCAATGGCGCATGGGCAAATCAAAGTGTCCTAAAGTGTGGCGGCCCGCCACTTCATTGGCACCTGTTGAATACAAAAAGTTTCCAGCGAAGGCTCGCAACTCAGTGCCATTGCAATCGCGCTTGTCATAAAACGTCATGGCATCCCAACGCGCAGCAGGGTTTAAACCAAAACCCACGTGCGACACAGCACATGCATCGCGATGACCTTCTTTGTCAATCCATGCTTGGTAATAAGAGCGCATCATGTCCACGTCCACGCCCTGGCCATCAATGCGCACAATGGTGTCGTTTTCGATGGTGAGGCGAATGGTGTCGCGCAGGTAGCGTTTGAAGGTGAGATTCACATCGCCTGGCGCCATCACCAAAGTGCCATTGACACTGCCAGCAGCAGGAAAGGCCAAAGCCAAACCTCCCGGCCAATGCGACACCATGCCTGGCTTGGCACAAAAGCCCCAAACGCCCCCCACCACAGCAGACTTGAGTTGAATGTTCAAATCAGTGCCAACTTTAGAAGTGACATGCATGTGTTGTGCAGCGCGAAGTTTTTTCATGGCATTGCGCACCACAGCCTCAAGTGCCGGATCGGGCACGGTGCGTTCTAAAATTTCAGGGTGCTCGTTGGAAATCATGAACAAGCGCGGCACCACACCATCGGCACCTTTCAAAATTGCGGGCAATTCAGGCGCATGCAACATGCCCTCTACCGTGCAATCAATGATTAAATGAGCGCGCTGCAATGCGGCCACAACGGGTGCCAAATTTTGAATGACGTCGGTAGCACCTGTCGATCTGATGGGCGCAGGTGCGCTTAATGCCGGCGTCGGTAAACACACTTCGAACACTTTGGCGCCCATTTGTTGCAAGGCAAGCCTGGCCAAATCAACATTGACGCGCCTAGACTGGCTTTCAGTCAACAAGGCGACTACTTCGTTTGGCTGAACTTTGCACAATGCAAAAGTACGCTCAAAAGCAACCAACCAACGGTGTTCAATTTGCTCAATTAGCATCTCTACTCCTTGCGATACCTGCCCTGTGAGAAGATGGGGCCCAAATTCTTCAAGCAAGTTTATATGAAATTTCATACAATTACCTCATGAATTCCCCTAGTACACCCCTCGATACACAGCACTTCAAGCAAGCTCTTTCGCGCTTTCCTACGGGTGTCTCCATCATCACCACCCATCAATTGGGCGATGCCAATCCATCAGATTGGGGGCATCAGTTTGTAGGGTTGACTGCCAGTTCGTTCAACAGCGTCTCGCTCACGCCACCGCTTATCGTCTGGAGTTTGGGTTTGAAATCAAGGACCTTGCCTTCTTTTCAAAAGGCTTCGCACTATGTGATCAATGTTTTAAGTGATCAGCAGATGGCGCTTTGCCAGCAATTTGCATTTGGCCAAGGCGACCGCTTCAAAGGCGTCGAGTTTGAAACTAGTGCTTCAGGCTTGCCTATTTTGAAAGGTGCTTTGTCTTGGTTCGAATGCCGTAACCGAAGCCAATACCCCGAAGGCGATCACATCATTTTCATTGGTGAAGTTGAAGCCTGCGGCTTTGCACAAGGCACGCCCTTGGTTCATCAGCAAGGCGGGTTTTTTGAGGTTGGCCAAGTCAAAGCTTAAGCACCATGGCAGAGAAAGAGTTTGTCGACAGTTACTTGCCCTACCTTTTGGCAAGAGCCAGCTTTAGCATCTCCAGTGAATTTCATGCGCAAGTAGAGGCTGCTGGCTTCACGGTTTCTGAATGGCGCATTTTGGCTTCTTTGTCTGGCGTAAAGCAACGCACAGTGGGCGAGTTGGCCGACATTGTTTTGGCCAAGCAACCCACTGTGACCAAAATGGTTTTGCGCATGGCAGACCAAGGCTTAGTGATGCGCACGGCCTGCACTCAAGATAAGCGGCAAGCTTGGGTGAGCCTCACACTTAAAGGGAAAAAACGAGTTACGCCGCTTTTAAAGAAAGCTGCACTTCATGAAAAGAGCGTACTGAGTGCATTAGGTGAACCACAAAGCCAAGTGCTGAAATCAATTTTGCAAAAATTATTGACATCCAAAAATTGATTCTCAAAAGTATGCCAATGCAAGCTTAAATTTTGAATTTACAGAGTGTATCGTTGCATGATACACTAATGATCAAAAGCTTTCGCCACAAAGGTATCAAAGAATTCTTTGCGACTGGCAATCAAGGTGGCATTATCACAACGCATGCATCTAAATTGCGGAGGCAACTGGCTCAATTGAATGTGGCATCCGAGGCCTTGCACATGAAAATTCCTGGTTGGGATTTGCATCCACTTTCAGGAAACCTCAAAGACCATTGGTCGGTTTCAGTCAACGGCAATTGGCGACTTACATTTACTTTCGAAAACAAGGATGCTGTGCTGGTTGACTACCAAGACTATCACTGATCACCATGACTCAAATGCACAACCCTCCACACCCAGGCGAAAGTCTTCTAGAAGATGTGTTACCAGCACTGGACCTTACCGTCACAAGTGCGGCAGAACAGCTTGGCGTTTCTCGTGTTCAGCTTTCGCGCGTGCTTCATGGCCATTCACCTATTACGCCTCAATTGGCTTTACGGTTAGAGAAATGGTTACAAGGCACCAGTGCGGAAGTTTGGCTTAATTTGCAGTTGGCTCATGACATTTGGCACGCTAGAAAAAACAAGCCCATCAAGTTCGTCAGGCCTGCAAAAATTCCCAGCCACTTAAAGCAGCAGATTCAAGGCTTAACAGCCGTGACCTCAATTTCCACCAAAGCGCGGTCTTCTACCAAATCGGCTACCTGAACCAAAGTCATTGCAGGGTAGTTTTTACCCATCACCTCTTGGTACACCTTGCCTAGTTCGCGCCCTCTAGCCAGGTATTCTTTTTTGTCTTTCACATACCAAGTCATGCGCGCCATGTGCTCAGGGCCAGCACCTGCGCATGCCAACGTTGCCACA
>OFQL01000048.1_pt1 | contig 20424 bp, 15 predicted proteins | sample 1542791 | NCBI WGS metagenome assembly OFQL01 (sample SAMN05442517, study PRJEB24371) | freshwater metagenome | isolation source: Freshwater Lake | place: Canada: Niagara | collected 2012-08-03 | reverse complement strand
CGTCGATGGCCAGCAAGCGATCTTTGGCGTTGATCCAGACCATGACCGCACCTTGTTTGGCGAAGGCTTGGGGCAGCAAGCTGTGCAAAATGTCTTCGCGCATTTCACGCGTTTCTTTTTTGCCAGGTTTACGGCCTGTTTGGGCTTCTATTTCTTGTGCTTGAAGTTCAGCTTTGCGTTTGACCACGGAAGAGGGGACAGCTTTGGTCTCTATCAGAAGTTTGGCAATCCACTGACCGCCGATGGACTCTAGCAAAGGCCCGTTGGCAACATTGCGAGGCTCTGTCCAGCCAACTGATTTGTCTTGTCCGGGGGTGCACTCTGTAAATCGGTTGGCAGAGAGCGCTGCTTCAATTTCTGGTACGGTAGCGTTCCAGTTGGGCCCAATTCGGTAGGCCATGACATTTTTAAACACGAAATTCCTTTGGATATCCTTTGACATTGCGTCAAATCACTCGACATCATAGAGGATGTATTTGGGTAAAAACTGCAGGTGAGAACAGAACTTCACATGAGCTCAGCAACGATTGTTCAAACAGGTTCTAAACCCTGGGGTGTTCTGATGCTGGATACTCAGTTTCCGCGTTGGATGGGCGATATTGGCTGCCCTGTTGGATGGCCTGTTGATTTGCGCTATCAAAAAGTTAAGGGCATGTTTCCAAAGGAAATTGTCAGAAGTTCGGAAACACTGCAGCAGCACGATGTACTGCCTTTGTTTGTAAAAGCCGCAGAAGACTTAATGACACAAGGTGTTGGTGGCATCACAACAAGTTGTGGTTTTTTAGTTTTGCTTCAAAATGAATTGCAATCTCGTTTGCCAGTGCCTGTGTTCACATCAAGTTTGTTGTTGCTGCCACAATTGTTGGCAGACAATGCAACAGTCGGTGTATTGACAATGGATGAGCTTGCGCTGGGAGATGCGCATTTTCTTGCTGCTGGCGTTTTACACAAAGACCTGTCCAGACTCAGAATACAAGGTGTTTCGCGCGAGGAAGAATTTGCAAGTGCCATTATGGAAAATCGCTTGCAGATGAATTTTGAAGCGGCGCAGAGAAGCGTGGTTTCTGCCGCAGTAGCACTGCAGAAAAAGTCGCCAGAGTTGCGTCATGTGGTGCTGGAATGCACCAACATGCCGCCCTACGCCAACGCCATCGAGGTTGCTACAGGCTGGCAGTTGCACAGCCTGCATCAACTGCTCAAAGCTTCATCTGCTGAGGCATCCAAGTGACAATGCCAGGGAAGAAATAAATCAACAAGACGGCAGCCATCATGAGGAAGAACATGGGCAAGGTGGCTTTTGCAATCCAGAGCAAATCTCTGCCAGTCATGCCCTGCAAGACGAACAGGTTGAACCCGACAGGCGGCGTGATTTGCGCCATCTCAACCACCAGCACAATGAAAATACCAAACCACAAAGGATCGATACCCGCCTTTTGAACGGTGGGCATGATGACGCCCATGGTGAGGACCACCATGGAGATGCCATCTAGAAAACATCCCAGCACGACATAAAAAACTGTGAGTGCCAAAATGAGCTCGAATTGACTGAGGCCTAGCGTTGCAATCCATTCAGCCAAGTGCCTGGGCAGGCCAATGTAGCCCATTGACAAAGGTAAGAAAGAGGCGCCGGCCAAAATCAGGGCAATCATGCAATAAAGCCGGGTTGCGCCCATCAAGGATTCTTTGAAGCTAGACCAGTTGAGCGAACCTTGAGCCGCAGACAAAACCATGGCGCCAACAACGCCGACAGCGGCTGCTTCAGTGGCAGTGGCAATACCAGCATAAATGGAGCCGAGTACCGCAGCGATGAGGCCGACTACAGGAATTAAGCTGCCAGATTCGCGAACTTTCTCCATGAAGGTGTATTGGCGATCGTTGGCGGGAACTTGTTCGGGATGGCGCAAAGCCCAGTAAATGATGTAGCCAGAAAACAAGCCAGCCAACATCAGGCCAGGCAAAACGCCAGCAATAAAAAGTTTGGCAATAGAAACATCGGCCGTGACGCCATACACGATCATGATGATGGAGGGCGGAATGAGCAAACCAAGTGTGCCGGCACCGGCCAAGGTGCCTATGACCATGTTGTCTGGATAACCTCTTTGGGACAGCTCAGGCAAGGTCATTTTGCCAATGGTGGCGCAAGTGGCTGCCGACGATCCCGATACGGCAGCAAAGATGGGGCACCCAGCGACGTTGGTGTGAAGCAAGCGCCCAGGTAGTGCTTGCAGCCAAGGTGCTAAGCCTTTGAACATGTCTTGACTCAGGCGTGTTCTAAAAAGAATTTCACCCATCCATATAAACAAGGGCAAGGCTGTGAGTGTCCAGCTCGACGAAGAGCCCCAGATGGTGACTGACATGGCATCGCCTGCAGGACGGCTGCTGAACAATTGCATGCCCACCCAAGCCACACCTGACAAAGACAGACCGATCCAAACACCGCTGCCTAAAATGACAAACAGCGTGAAAACCAGCAAGGCTGTGATGAAAAGATCGTTCATGTTTATTCGTTGTGAAGTGCTGCATCTGGCTGCGCAGATTCTCGTTTGCCTAAGCATTCCAGAATGAACTCATCTACAAATGCGACTGCCAAAATGAGTGTGCCTAGGGCCATGGCAATTTGTGGAATCCACAAAGGGGTTGCGTCGTTACCGGTAGAGATGTCGTGAAATGTGAAGGACTGCCATGACAGCCTGATGCTGTAGTAGGCCAACAAACAAGCAAGAAGGGAGGCCATACCAAGTGCCCACAACTCAATGCCTTTGAGCCAACCGCCTTTAAAGCGACTGATTAAAACTGTGACTCGAATATGTTCACCGCGCTTCAAGGTGTGAGCGAGTGCTAAAAATCCACTGGCCGCCATGCAATAGCCAGCATAGGCATCGGTGCCTCTGATGTGAAAGTTAAACTCTCGGCCAATGATAGACAACAAAACCATCAGCAGCATGGCGCACATGAAAAGCGCCGCCAAAGAGGCGGCGCTGTCATAGATGCGGTTTAAAAAAACACGCATCGTGAATCAAGGCTTCTTGTACGCATCTACCAAGGCTTTGCCCTCAGGCCCTGCCTTATCTAGCCATTCTTTCAACATCACATCGCCGACTTTTTTCATGTCTGCTTTGAGTTGAGCAGATGGCGCCACAATGTTCATGCCGTTTTTCTTGAGCAAGTCAATGTACTCGCCGTTTTTAGCTTGTGACACTTTCCAGCCGCGGGTATCTGCATCTGCGCCGGCTTTCAAGACAGCTTGTTTGGTGGCGGCATCGAGGGCGTCAAAGGCAGCTTTGTTCATGATGACTGCGTTTTTTGGAAGCCAAGCTTGCGTGTCGTACCAGTACTTGATGTGCTCGTACGTTTTGGTGTCGTAGCCTGTTGAGCCAGATGACATGTAGCTTTCAACCACGCCAGTGGCCATGGCTTGGGACAATTCGGCGGCTTGAACCGTGACGGGTTGAGCGCCCACCAACTCTGCAATTCGAGCTGTTGAAGGGCTGTAAGCGCGCCACTTCACGCCTTTTAAATCGGCTGCTGAGTTGATTGGCTTTTTCACATAGATGCCTTGCGGGGGCCATGCCACTGAATACAGCAACATCATGCCTTGTTCGCCTAACTTCTTCTCGAGGAAAGGACGTTGAACTTTGTAGAGCTTGAATGATTCTTCATAGCTATCGGCCAAGAATGGCAGGCCGTCAGCGCCAAACAATTGCCATTCGTTTTGGAAATTGGCCAGCAAAATTTCACCAATTTGAGCCTGGCCGCCTTGAACCGCGCGCTTGATCTCTGGCGCTTTAAACAGGGAGGCATTGGCGTGCACTGTAATTTTCAGCTTGCCGCCAGTTGCTTTGTCGACGTCATTGGCAAATTGAACCAAGTTCTCTGTGTGGAAATTGCTGGCGGGGTAAGCCGCTGGCAAGTCCCATTTGGTTTGGGCTTGGGCAGATGTCAAGCCAGAAAAGGCAATGACAGTGGTGGCCAGTGCCAGGGAAAGATGACGTCTTTTCATGTGAACTCCGTTGAGTAAAAAAGTTGAACTGCTTTGCAAGATTATCATTGTCTGCGAAGCAAAATACAGGCCCAATTGACCACTGTGCAATGCAGAACTCAAAGTGTAGTCTGAAAGGATTAACATCTTGCTTCATTCAACGCCAATGCGATTAGGGAAAACGCTGAAGCTAGGGCGGGACTTAAAGGAAATACCAATGGCGAGCTTACCGTCTAGAAACATGTGGCAATTCTGGATTGATCGAGGGGGCACTTTTACTGACATTGTTGGCAAGCGGCCGGATGGCAGTTTGGTCACGCACAAGTTGTTGTCTGACAATCCAGATCAGTACAAAGATGCGGCGGTGGCTGGTATGCGGCACTTGCTTGGCCTGAAAGCCCATGAGACGGTCAGCCCCAAAATGGTGAGTTCCGTCAAGATGGGCACCACGGTGGCCACCAATGCACTTTTAGAGCGAAAAGGTGAGCGCACCTTATTGGTCACCACACGCGGCTTTCGCGATGCACTGCGAATTGCCTACCAAAATCGCCCTCGCTTGTTCGATCGGCACATTGTGTTGCCCGAATTGCTATACAGCGCAGTGGTGGAGGCTCAAGAGCGCATGTCGGCGCAAGGTGATGTGCTTGAGCCTTTGAATGTCGATGAGCTGCGCCCTCAATTGCAAGCGCAGTTTGACGCTGGCATTCGCAGCGTGGCCATTGTGTTCATGCATGCCTACCGCTATCAGCAACATGAAGCCTTGGCTTCAGACTTGGCCCGTCAAATTGGCTTTACCCAAATTAGCACCTCGCACCAAACCAGTCCCTTGATGAAGTTTGTGAGTCGCGGCGACACCACCGTGGTCGATGCCTATTTGTCACCCATCTTGCGTCGCTATGTCGATCAAGTGGCCAGCGAAATGCCGGGCGTTAAATTGATGTTCATGCAGTCCTCTGGTGGCCTCACTGATGCGCATGCCTTTGCTGGTAAAGATGCTATTTTGAGTGGGCCCGCTGGCGGCATTGTGGGCATGGCACGCACTGCCGAAGGCGCTGGGCACAGCAAGGTGATTGGCTTTGACATGGGCGGCACCTCCACCGATGTGTCGCATTACGCAGGGCAATTTGAGCGCGAGTTTGAAACGCAAGTGGCGGGTATTCGCATGCGCGCTCCCATGATGAGCATTCACACGGTCGCCGCGGGTGGCGGATCCTTGCTGCAGTTTGATGGTGCCAGATTGAGAGTGGGGCCACAAAGTGCTGGCGCTAACCCAGGGCCGGCCAGTTACAGACGTGGCGGTCCATTGGCCGTGACCGATGCCAATGTGTTGGTCGGAAAAGTTCAGCCTGATTTTTTCCCGGCGGTCTTTGGACCTGAAGGCGATCAAAGACTGGATGCCAATGCCGTTGCGGCTAAATTTTCGGCGATGTCTTTGCAAATGAATCGTTCCGCTGAATCAGTTGCCGATGGCTTTTTGCGAATTGCAGTTCAGCAAATGGCCAATGCCATTAAGAAAATTTCTGTGGCCCGTGGTTACGACGTCACGCGCTACACCTTGCAATGCTTTGGGGGCGCCGGTGGCCAGCACGCATGCTTGGTGGCCGATGCCTTGGGCATGAAACAAGTTTATGTGCATCCATTGGCCGGCGTGTTGTCAGCCTATGGCATGGGCTTGGCCGATCAAAGTTTGATTCGTGAGCAGGCTGTGGAGTTGCGCTTAACGCCAGAGAACATGCCAGCCTTATTGTCCCCCTTGAAGGCTTTGAGTGAAGCTGCGCGCATGGCTTTGTCTCAGCAAGCCTTGGGCGACACCATTGAGTTGCATCAGCGAGTTCACGTTCGTTACGAAGGCAGTGACTCGGCGCTCATGGTGCCCATGGGTTCCTTGCCTGAAATCACGCAAGGGTTTGAAGCGGCTTACCGCCAACGCTTTGCTTTTTTGATGACGGGCAAGGCCTTGATGGTGGAAGCGGTTTCTGTAGAGGCCGTCATCAAGGGCGATACACCTGTTGAATTGCCTCAACCCGTCAATGCAGTTCGCGATGTACCCAAGCGTGCCACCGTTCGGATGTTCACTGCGGGATCGGATGGCGAATCTCGCTGGTGGGATGCGGGCTTGTTTGTGCGCGAAGATTTACGCATCGGTGATCAGCTCACAGGCCCCGCCATCATTGCAGAAAAAAATGCCACCACCGTGGTAGTTCCGGGTTGGCAAGCCCACGTGACAGCGCTTGATCATCTGCTGTTAAGCCGCATGGAAGCGCGGCAAACCAAGTACGCTGCGGGCACCACCGTCGACCCCGTGTTGCTGGAGGTTTTCAATAATTTGTTCATGAACATTGCGGAGCAAATGGGCTTGCAACTTCAGAATACAGCCTACTCCGTCAACATCAAAGAGCGTTTGGATTTCTCTTGCGCTTTGTTCAGCGCCGAAGGACATCTGATTGCCAATGCGCCGCACATGCCTGTCCATTTGGGCAGCATGGGAGAGAGCATTAAAACGGTCATTCGCGAGAACAAAGATCACATGCAACGTGGCGATGTTTTTGTCTTGAACGACCCTTACCATGGTGGCACTCACTTGCCCGATGTGACGGTCATCACGCCTGTCTTTTTAGAAGGTGCATTAAAACCTGAGTTTTATGTCGGCTCCCGCGGTCATCATGCTGACATTGGCGGCACCACACCCGGCTCGATGCCACCGTTCTCCACCACCATTCAAGAAGAAGGCGTGCAGATCAACAACGTGAAGTTGGTGGCCCAAGGTGTGTTGCAAGAGCAGACCATGCTGAACCTGTTGTCTAGCGGTCAATACCCCAGTCGCAATCCGCAGCAAAACATGGCGGACTTGCGTGCACAGTTGGCGGCCAACGAAAAAGGTGTGCAAGAACTGCGCAAGATGGTCGATGAATTTGGTTTGGAAGTGGTGCAGGCCTACATGCGCCATGTGCAAGACAATGCCGAAGAATCTGTGCGCCGTGTCATCACACGTTTGAAAGATGGCGAATTCACATTGCCTTTGGACAACGGTGCGCAAATCAAAGTGGCGGTTCGCGTGAATGCACAAAGTCGAAGTGCAGAGATTGATTTCACGGGCACCAGTGCGCAGCAAACTAACAACTTCAATGCGCCTACCGCTGTTTGCATGGCCGCCGTTTTGTACGTGTTCAGAAGCTTGGTGAACGACGACATTCCTTTGAATGCGGGTTGTTTGAAACCTTTGAAGGTGATCATTCCAACAGGCTGCATGCTCAACCCGAATTTCCCAGCCTCTGTGGTGGCAGGCAATGTAGAAACATCGAGCTGCATTACCAATGCCTTGTTTGGCGCTTTGGGTGTGATGGCGGGCAGTCAGCCCACCATGAACAACTTCACCTTTGGCAATGCCAAGTACCAGTACTACGAAACCATTTCGGGTGGCAGTGGCGCCGGCGTGTTGTTGGACGATGCAGGCCTCATCACTTCAGGCTTCAATGGCACATCGGTGGTGCAAACGCACATGACCAATTCGCGATTAACCGATCCTGAAATTTTAGAATTTAGATTTCCTGTTCGTTTGGACAGTTATGCCTTGCGAGAAGGTTCGGGTGGACACGGTAAGTGGTCGGGTGGCATGGGCGGTGTACGGCGTATTCGTTTCTTAGAGCCCATGACGGCCAGCATCTTGTCCAATGGCCGCATTCACCCCGCATTTGGTGTGGCAGGCGGTCAGCCGGGTGCGCCAGGAATTAACCAAGTGAGACGTAAGGACGGCAGTGTCGAAGTTTTAAAACACATTGGCCAGGTAGAAATGGCGCCTGGCGATGTGTTTGAAATTCACACGCCAGGCGGTGGTGCTTATGGCACCCCAGATGCCTAAAAAAACCAACTTCTGAGGCAGGTGGCCAACTTAAGACTTGCCTGATTTTGGCTTTTCGGATTGTGCCGCCTTGGCGGGTTCAGGGTTGCTGCCGCCTTGGTAGCCCGAGCCATTCACTGTCAGCCCTTGCGATGAAAACTTGGCTGAACTTTTCTCGCCCATGCCGCTGACGCGGTGCATGAGATCGGGCCAGTCTTTGAAACTGCCTTTGTTGCGTTCTTTCAAAATTTTGCCAGACAGGGAAGGCCCAATGCCTTTGATGCCGTCTAGTTCGGCCGCACTGGCTTTGTTGACATCGACAGCGGCAAAGCTGGACAAAGAAAACAGCAGGGCTGCGAGGGCTAAGATTTTTTTCAACATGTTCAATTCCTAAAGATCGCACCACCACTGCGGTGATGCAGCCTCTATTCAACTGCTGAATTCTTGTGAGCAGTGAAGTTTGCAAGCCAAGGACAGGGTCTGCAATTCACTGAAAGTAAGCCCTTAACAAGTGCTTACTTTTTGAGCCTTAAAGCTCTTCAACTCTGCGCGGGGGGTAGCTGTCCCAAGCCTGGCAACCCGGGCAGTGCCAGAAATGTTCTTTGGCTTCAAAACCACAAGCCGCACAACGGTATCGCGACAAGGGCCTAGACGCTTGCTCTAGCGCTTTTTGCACAGGTCCGCGAGTTTCATCGCCACCTAAATCAGCGCCCGCCAACCAACGCGATGCTGCCAAAAGTGAGGGTTGTTTTTGCAGATGCTCGATGTAGCGTTGGCGTGTGTGTGCTTCGCTGTCGGCACTGGTTTTTTCAAGGCTGACAATGGCGTCCATCACATCGATGCAAGGACTTTGAGCATAGTGCGACTTGAGCAGTGCCAAGGTTTGAGGCACACGCTGAGAGGTTTGAGCGGCCATGACCAAGCTGGGTGCCGCCAAGGGCGCTGCAACCGAAGACGATTCAAACAGTTGGCTTAAGGTGTCGCATGCCAGAGTGGCTTGGTTCATGTTCAATTGAAGTTGCCCCAGCAGCAAGCGGGGACGAGGTGCTTCTGGCGCTTCTTGGATGGCATTGAGCAGCAATTGAGAAGCGCCGGCGCTATCGCCTTGTGCATTGAGTTCGCGGGCCTGTTCGCACAGGTAATGGGCTTTGCGAACAGAGAAACTCACTTCGCCAGAGCCCTCTAATTGCTCTGCCACTTGACGGGCTTGCGGCCACTCGCGAGAACGTTCGTAAATGGCCAGGCGTGCCAACCTGGCTTGTCCTTCAAACGCGGTGCCCTCTAGCTTTCGCAGAGCGTCTTCTGCGCGGTCTAGCAAGCCAGCTTTGACAAAATCTTTGGCCAATGCATTTTGGGCGCGTTGTCGGTCGGCGGTACTGAGATCGCCGCGAGACAGCAAATGTTCATGAACTCGAACTGCGCGCTCGTACTCGCCGCGCCGGCGAAATAAATTGCCCAATGCGAAATGCAACTCGGAAGTGTCTGGATCGTTTTGAACCGCTTCAATGAAGGCATCAATGGCCTTGTCTTGTTGCTCGTTCAATAAAAAATTCAGTCCTTTGAAGTAGGCGCGAGGTGCTTGGCGGTTGTCGATGCGCAATTGGCGTAAATCGAGTCTGGAAGCCAACCAGCCCAAACCAAATGCGGCTGGCAGCCCTACCAAAATCCAAATCAGATCAAGTTCCATGAGGGGCTTCCGGCTGGTCTGGGTGGGTTGCCGTTGCTGTGTTGGCCTGCACAGATTTGGCCGCTTGTTTTTGACGCCACCAGCGTGGCACCATGCCTAGAACGCCCACCACCAAGCCTAGCGCAAAGGCCGTTAAAACAATGAGAACCATGGGCGAGCGCCATTGGGTTCCAAAGAAAAAGTAAACCTTGGCCTCGTGCTGGTTGTTCAGCGCAAAGGCAAATAAAGTAAAAAAGACAGCGGCGTTCAGTGTCCACTGAAGCAGCTTGAGAAATTGTTTCATGAATGGCCTCAGACAGCCTTGTCATTCTAAGGCGATGGCATGCCAAGGCAACAAAAAAGGCCCTTCTAGGGGCCTATTTATTAAGTGCTGGTTTGCTTCAGCTCAGTCTGACTTGCCGTGCAGTACGTCCAAAGAGCCTTGGTCTACGGCTTCTCGCAATGCTTTGCCAGGTTTAAAGTGGGGCACGCGCTTTTCAGGAATTTGCACGCTTTCGCCAGATCGGGGGTTGCGACCCACGCGGGGAGGGCGGCGGTTGATGGTGAAACTGCCAAAGCCACGGATCTCGATTCGATGGCCTTTGACCAAAGCTTCGCTCATGGCGTCCAGCACCGTTTTGACGGCAAATTCAGCGTCACGGTGGGTTAGCTGCTCAAAGCGGGCAGCCAAAGCTTCAACGAGGTCGGAGCGGGTCATTTCGAAAAGCGATTTTGCAAGAGGCAAAGAAAAAGCCTCTGGCTCAGCCCCGAAAGGGCCAAGCTAGAGGCTTTGATCTTCAGCCGATCATTCTGCTGAATCGTTGTTGTCCAACTTGGCACGCAACAAAGCGCCCAAGCTGGTGGTGCCAGCGTTTTCGCGTGAAGACTGTTGGCTGAGTGAGGCCATGGCTTCACTTTGATCAGCAGCATCTTTGGCCTTGATGGACAACTGGATGTTGCGTGTCTTGCGATCGACGTTGACGACCACAGCCGTGACTTCGTCACCTTCTTTGAGCAAGCTGCGAGCGTCTTCCACGCGATCGCGTGAAATTTCGCTGGCGCGCAAATAGCCGATGATGTCTTCGCCCAAGTCGATTTCAGCGCCACGTGCGTCCACAGTTTTGACTTTACCGGTCACTGTTTGACCTTTGTCGTTCAATGTGACGAAAGTGGTGAAGGGGTCGCCGTCGAGTTGTTTGATGCCCAAGCTGATGCGCTCGCGCTCAACGTCGACTGCCAACACGATGGCTTCAACGTCTTGACCCTTCTTGTAGTTGCGAACAGCGGCTTCGCCGGTTTCGTTCCATGACAAGTCGGACAAGTGAACCAAACCGTCGATGCCAGCGGCCAAGCCCACGAACACACCGAAGTCGGTGATGGACTTGATCGGGCCTTTAACGCGGTCGCCACGCTTGGTGTTTTGAGCGAAGTCTTGCCAAGGGTTGGCGCGGCACTGCTTCATGCCCAAGCTGATGCGGCGCTTGTCTTCGTCGATTTCCAAAACCATGACTTCGACTTCGTCGCCCAATGACACGATCTTGGAAGGTGCCACGTTCTTGTTGGTCCAGTCCATTTCAGAAACGTGCACCAAGCCTTCGATGCCGGGTTCGAGTTCGACAAACGCGCCGTAGTCGGCGATGTTGGTGATCTTGCCGAACATGCGGGTGCTTTGTGGGTAGCGGCGGTTGACGCCCATCCAAGGATCGTCGCCCATTTGCTTGAGGCCCAAGGACACGCGGTTTTTCTCGGTGTCGAACTTGAGGATCTTGGCGGTAATTTCTTGACCGGCTTGCACCACTTCGGAAGGGTGACGAACACGGCGCCATGCCATGTCGGTGATGTGCAGCAAACCATCGATGCCGCCCAAGTCGACGAATGCACCGTATTCGGTGATGTTCTTGACCACACCATGAACCACGGAACCTTCGCGGAGGTTTTCCATCAGTTTGGCGCGCTCTTCGCCCATGGAGGCTTCGACCACAGCACGGCGTGACAATACGACGTTGTTGCGCTTGCGGTCCAACTTGATGACCTTGAATTCCATGGTCTTGTTTTCGTACGGTGACAGGTCTTTGGTAGGACGTGTGTCAACCAATGAACCTGGCAAGAAAGCACGAATGCCATTGACCAACACAGTGAGGCCGCCTTTGACTTTGCCGCTGGTGGTGCCAGTGACGAATTCGCCGGATTCCAAAGCTTTTTCCAATGACAACCATGAGGCCAAACGCTTGGCAGTGTCACGGCTCAAAATGGTGTCGCCGTAGCCGTTCTCGATGGAACCGATGGCCACAGAAACGAAATCGCCAACTTGGACTTCGATTTCGCCCAAATCAGATTTGAATTCTTCTAGGGGGACGTAGGCTTCAGATTTGAGGCCGGCGTTCACAACCACGAAGTTGTGTTCGATGCGAACAACTTCAGCGGTGATCACTTCGCCTGTGCGCATTTCCGTGCGCTTCAGTGATTCTTCAAATAGGTCTGCAAAAGATTCTGACATTCAAGTTCCTAATCCACAAAAAGGTCTGACGACTGCACCATTGCGTCGTTAACAAGGCTCATTGCGGCGGTTGTGTGCGTTTTCACGCGGGTTAAGTTGTTGAACCACAAGGCCAGTGCGCATGCAGCGCGGATGGAGCCTTGTGGGCCGGTTCAAGTCTTCTGTTTAAGTTCTTTTTGAATTTGAAATTAAACAGGGAAGGCTTGTTTGCTTTGCCACCAGTCAAGGACCTGAACCACCGATTGCTCGATGCCCAACTCTGAGTTGTCTAGCAGCATTGCGTCTTGTGCTGGCTTTAAGGGCGCCACGCTGCGAGATGTGTCTCTTGCGTCGCGAGCCTCTAAGTCAGCCCGAAGATCGGCGATTTTAGCCTGAAAACCTTTAGAAATCAATTGCTTATAGCGTCTGTCGGCTCTTTTTGCGGCACTGGCGGTCAAAAACACCTTCAAAGGCGCGCCAGGAAAGATGACCGTGCCCATGTCTCGGCCGTCTGCCAAAAGGCCTGGCAGGCGCTGAAAGCTGTGTTGAAGCGCCACCAAAGCCACCCGAACGGCCGGCAAAGTGGAGACCTTGGAGGCGTTCATGCCGCCTTCTTCGCTGCGAATGGCATCGGTCACATCTTGGTTGTCTAACAAAACTTTGTCGCCGTCAAAACGCACCGGTAACTTTTCGGCCATGGTGGCAATGGCTGTTTCGTTGTTGCTTTCCAAACTCAGGCCTGCCTGCAATGCGGCATAGGCCGTCACGCGGTAAAGGGCGCCTGAGTCGAGGTAGTGGTAGCCCAAGCGCTCGGCGACCAAGCTAGACAATGTGCCTTTGCCCGAGGCTGTGGGGCCGTCAATGCAAATCACGGGTATGCGGTCTGTCGGTGTTTGCGTGAGCGAGAACAGTGCCTCGAAGTAATCTGGAAAAGTTTTGGCCACGCACTTGGGGTCTTCAATGCGAACCGCTTGTTGGTCTGGATTAAAAGCTGCCAATGAGAAGCACATGGCCACGCGGTGGTCGTCATAGGTGTGAATGCTGGCTGCGCGCCACTGACCTGCTGGCAGGGGATGAATGCGCAACCAATCGGGGCCTTCTTCGACGTGTGCACCCAATTTGCGCGATTCTTTGGCCATGGCCGCAATGCGATCGGTTTCTTTCACACGCCAACTGGCAATATTGCGCAAAGTGCTGGGGCCATCTGCATACAAAGCCATCACAGCCAGGGTCATGGCGGCATCAGGAATGTGATTGCAATCTAGGTCGATGGCCTTGAGAGGCCATGCGCCGCGTTTGATTTCTAAGTTGTTGGGACCACTTTCAATGTGCGCGCCCATTTGAGCGGCAGCTTCCATGAAGCGAATGTCGCCTTGAATGGACGATGCGCCGACGCCTTCAATTCTCACAGCTTGCTGGGTAGCGGCAATGGCACCCAATGCAATGAAGTAGCTGGCCGAAGAAGCATCTGCTTCCACGTGAATTTCGCCAGGCGATTTGTAATGACTGCCCGCAGGAATGGTGAAGCTCTGCCAGCCGTCACGTTGTACATCAATGCCGTAGCGCGACAACAAATTCAAAGTGATTTCAATGTAGGGCTTGGAGATGAGTTCGCCGACCACTTCAATCACGATGTCTTTTTGCGCGGCCAAGGGCAATGACATTAGGAGTGCAGTCAGAAATTGGCTGGACACATCGCCGCGAACTTGAATGGGCTTGTCGAGTTGCAAATGGGGCGTCAAAACGCGCAATGGCGGATAGCCGTCATTGCCTAAATAATCAATCTGACAACCCAGCAAACGCAGCGCATCGACCAAGTCACCAATGGGGCGTTCGTGCATGCGCGGCACGCCCTTGAGCGTGAAGTCGCCGCCCATGACAGCCAATGCGGCGGTCAGTGGGCGCATGGCGGTGCCAGCATTGCCCATGAAAAATTCAATGGGTGTTGTGGGTTTTTTCATGGCAGGAGATGTGCCATTTAAAGTGGGCTGCCCCAAGCCTGTGATGCAAACACTGTTGGTGCCAAGCTTGGGTTCAACCCCGCAACCCAATTGGCGCAGTGCAGTCAACATGACACGCGTGTCGTCTGAATCTAGAAGGTCATGCACCCAAGTGCTGCCTTCGCACAATGCAGACAACAGCAACACCCGATTTGAAATACTTTTAGAGCCTGGCAGGGTGACTGTGCCGCCTGCTTGCTGCAAAGAGGGAATGTCTAGAAACGCGGTGGCAAACATATGAGAAAAATTATGCCTTAGGCGCCTGATTGGCGCCGATTCGCCACTTAAAGCGCAAATCACTGGCTTGTCGAATCATGTCCTCAAGTGCTTTGGGATGCTTGGCTTCAATGGCTTTTTCAAATTCTTCTAAGGCATCTTTGAAGTGCGCAATTTGAAGCAAGACTTGTTCACGGTTGGTGGTCAAAATGTCGCGCCACACCACGGGATCGCTGGCTGCAATTCGGGAGAAATCTCTAAAACCAGGGCCACCCAGTGCAATTAAGTCGGCGCCATTTTTTTGCTGAAAGATGCCACGAATCAAAGCATAGGCCAACACATGTGGCATGTGGCTCACTGCTGCAAAGGCTGCGTCATGTGCAGCAGGGCTAAGCTCAGTGATGAAGCTGCCCAAACTCTGCCAGATTTGTTTGGCAAGTTGAACCTGCGATGCGCCCGAGCTTGCCATGGGGGTCATGATCAGTGCGCGATCTTTGTACAGATCGGCATCGGCGTGTTCAACGCCAGCAACTTCTTTGCCTGCTATTGGATGTACCGGAACAAAGCAATGAAGTTTGTCGCCCAATGTGTTGAGAGCCGCGGCCACAATGTCTGATTTTGTGGAGCCAACTTCCATCAGCAAGGCATCTGATCGCAAGGCGGGTGCTATGGCTTCAAAGCAAGCGCTTGTCGCTGTGACAGGTACCGCTAGCAAAACCAAGTCGGCACCTTGCACAGCTTGCGCAATACTGTCTTCAGCGGCGTCAATCACGCCCATGCTGAGTGCCTTTTGCCGAGACGATGCCGAGGCACTGTAGCCCACAATGTGTTGGGCCCAGCCGGCTTCCCGAGCGGCCAGTGCAAACGAGCCGCCCATCAAGCCGCAGCCAATGAGAGCGACTTTTTCAAATTTCATTCTGGGATGGGGTAAGAACCCAAAACCTTGTAGAACGCGCACAGACCTTGAAGTTCTTGCAAGGCTGCCGCCACATGCGGCTCAGAAATATGACCTTGAATGTCGATGTAGAAATAGTATTCCCACTGACCAGATTTGGCAGGACGAGATTCAAAGCGCGTCATGGACACGCCATTGTTCTTTAAAGGCATGAGCAAGTCATGAACGGCGCCTGGCTTGTTGGGCACAGAGACCACCAAGCTGGTGCAATCTTTGCCAGAAACAGGTGGCGTTGCCAAAGTTTGCGGCAAACAAATCACGGCAAATCGTGTGCGGTTGGTGGCTTCGTCTTGAATGGCATGCGCCACGATGTGCAAACCAAATTGAGAGGCTGCACGCTCACTGGCCAAGGCGGCCCAAGAGGGGTTGGTAGCCGCCAAACGTGCGCCTTCGGCATTGCTTGAAACGGCGCGCCTTTCAGCGTGTGGCAAGTGTTGTGTGAGCCAGGCTTGGCACTGCGCCAAGGCTTGGGGATGTGCCAAAACCGCTTCAATGTCTTTGAGGTTGTCGGATTGGCGCAATAAATTATGACGAACCAGCATGCTCACTTCACCGATTACATGCACAGGGGAGCGCAAGAACAAATCGAGCGACCTGGCCACCACACCTTCGGTTGAGTTTTCCATGCCCACCACACCATATTGAGCGGTACCAGCGGCCGTGGCATGAAACACTTCGTCAAAGTTGTTGCAGTAAATGAAGCTGGCGGCGCTGCCAAAAAACTCAATCCCGGCTTGCTCGCAAAAAGTACCCTGAGGACCAAGAACGGCAACACGCTGTGGGGCTTCCAATGCCAAACAGGCTGACATGATTTCTCGCCAAATGGAAACCACATGTGTGTTCAGCAAAGGCCCCGGATTCAATTTTTCAATTTTGGCAATGACTTGTGCCACGCGGTCGGGCCGAAAAAAGGGCGAACCCTCGGCGCGCTTAAGTTCACCCACTTTTTCAGCCACCTTGGCGCGTTGGTTCAGTAAACTCAAGAGTTGCTGATCGAGCGAGTCAATTTGTATTCGCAAGTCGGCCAAAGCGTCTGTTTGAATGGGTTGAGTCATATGTGTTTAAGCCTGAGTGGCTTCAAAGTCTTTGAGGTAAGACACCAAAGCCATAACCCCTTCTAGGGGAATGGCGTTGTAAATGCTGGCGCGCATGCCGCCAACAGATTTGTGACCTTTGAGTTGCAACAAACCACGCGCCTTGGCGCCAGCCAAGAATGCATCGTTTCGCGATTCATCTTTCAGGTAAAAAGGAACGTTCATTCTCGAGCGGAAAGATTTTTCAACTCGATTTTCATAAAGCTGAGATTGGTCTAAGAAGTCGTACAACAACTTCGCTTTGGCAATGTTGCGCTGTTCCATGGCAGCTACGCCTGTGACGCCGTTTTCAGTTTGTGCTTTGAGCCATTTGAAAACCAAGCCCGCCATGTAAATGGAATAGGTGGGGGGCGTGTTGTACATGGAGCCGTTGTCGGCCACCATTTTGTAATTGAAGGCACTTGGGCAATGCTTCATGGCTTTGCCAAGCAAATCTTCTCTGACCACCACCAAGGTAAGACCCGCAGGACCTAGATTCTTTTGTGCACCACCAAAGGCCACGCCAATCTTGGACCAATCGAAACTGCGCGATGCAACGTGCGAAGAAAAATCAATGACCAAGGGTGCCTGGCTTCCAAGCGCCTTGAGATCGGGCAGGTTGTGATACTCCACGCCATCGATGGTTTCGTTGGTGCAAACATGCACATAGCTTGCATCAGTACTCAACTGCCACTGCGCGGGTGATGGAATGTTGGAAAAGTTGGAGGCTTGAGCACTGGCCGCCAAATGGGGTTTGCAAAATTGCGCGGCTTCTTTGTAGGATTTTTGGCTCCAGCTGCCAGTGACTACAAAATCGACCACGCCTTCTTGCGAAAGATTCAATGGCACGATGGCATTTTCGGCAATGCCGCCACCTTGCATGAACAAGATTTTGAAGTTGGCAGGAACGGCCAGCAGCTCACGAAGGTCGGCTTCTGCTTCTTCGAAAATGGACATGAACTCTTTGCCGCGATGGCTCATTTCCATCACGCCCATGCCACTGCCATGCCAATCCAGCATTTCGCTGGCAGCTTGAATTAGGACTGCATCGGGAATGGCGGCAGGGCCGGCAGAAAAGTTGTAGGGTCTGGTCATTCAGTCGAGCCGCTTTCCGCTGCGCCGCCTTCATCATCGGCAAGGTTCTCGTCTGATTCATCTTGCACGATGGCATCGTTCTCCACAATGCGTTGCAAGCCAGACAATTTGGCGCCATCGTCCAAACCGATCAAGATCACGCCTTGGGTGGCGCGACCCAGTTCACGGATTTCAGAAACACGCGTGCGAACCAGCACACCGGTGTCGGTGATCAACATGATTTCGTCTTCGGCGTGAACCAAAGTGGCGGCCACCACTTTGCCATTGCGCTCAGATTGCTGGATAGCAATCATGCCTTTGGTACCACGACCATGGCGCGTGTATTCCGTGATGGAGGTGCGCTTGCCGTAGCCGTTGGTTGTGGCTGTTAGAACACTTTGCTGCTCGTCTTCGGCCACCAACATGGCAATCACGCTTTGCGTTTCGTCCAGCATCATGCCGCGCACGCCTCGCGCATTGCGACCCATGGGGCGCACATCGTTTTCATCAAATCGAACGGCTTTGCCGCCATCGCTGAACAGCATCACATCGTGCTTGCCATCTGTGAGAGCAGCGCCAATGAGGAAGTCGCCTTCGTCAAGGTCGACCGCAATGATGCCGGCTTTGCGGGGGTTGCTGAATTCATCCAGCGATGTTTTCTTCACGGTGCCCATGGAGGTGCCCATGAACACGTAATGGTCGGCAGGGAAGCTGCGCATGTCACCCGTTAAGGGCAAGACCACATTGATCTTTTCGCCTTCTTGCAAGGGGAACATGTTGACAATGGGTCTGCCGCGCGAGCCGCGTGAACCAGCAGGCACTTCCCACACTTTGAGCCAGTACAAACGGCCGCGGTTGGAGAAGCACAAGATGTAATCGTGTGTGTTGGCAATGAAGAGCTGATCGATCCAATCGTCTTCTTTGGTGGCCGTGGCTTGCTTGCCGCGACCGCCGCGTTTTTGGGCGCGGTATTCAGACAAAGGTTGGCTCTTGATGTAGCCGCTGTGCGACAGTGTGACCACCATGTCAGTGGGCGTGATCAAGTCTTCGGTGGCCAAATCTTGCGCATTGTTTTCAATGAAGCTGCGACGTGCACCCAATTTGGTTTGGCCAAATTCTTGGCGCAATTCGCCCAGCTCGGTGCCAATGATGGTGGACACGCGCTCGGGCTTGGCCAAGATGTCGAGCAAGTCTTCAATTTCAGACATGACTTCTTTGTACTCGACCACAATCTTGTCTTGCTCGAGTCCGGTCAAGCGTTGCAAACGCATTTGCAAAATCTCTTGCGCTTGGGTTTCGCTTAAGCGGTACAAGCCGTCGTTGCCCATCCCAAATTCTTTTTCCAAGCCATCGGGGCGATAGTCGTCAGCGTTCACAGCGCCACCATCGGCGCGTGTGCGTGTCAGCATTTCGCGAACCAATTTGGAGTCCCAGCTGCGGGTCATCAACTCGGCCTTGGCGACTGGCGGCGTAGGCGCATTGCGGATGATGGCAATGAACTCGTCGATGTTGGCCATAGCCACTGCCAAGCCTTCCAATACGTGGCCACGTTCGCGCGCTTTGCGCAAGGTGAAAACGGTGCGGCGAGTGACCACTTCACGGCGGTGTTGCAAGAACACGCTGATCAGGTCTTTCAGGTTACACAACTTGGGTTGGCCGTCAATGAGGGCCACCATGTTGATGCCGAAGGTGTCTTGCAACTGGGTCTGTTTGTACAGGTTGTTGAGCACCACTTCAGGCACTTCACCGCGCTTGAGTTCAATGACCAAGCGCATGCCTGATTTGTCGGACTCGTCTTGAATGTGGCTGATACCTTCGATCTTTTTCTCGTGCACCAACTCGGCCATGCGCTCTTGCAAGGTCTTTTTGTTCACTTGGTAGGGCAACTCGTCCACCACGATGCATTGGCGCTGGCCTTTGTCAATGTCTTCAAAGTGGCACTTGGCTCGCATGATCACACGGCCGCGGCCTGTTCGGTAGCCATCTTTCACGCCATTGATGCCATAAATAATGCCGGCAGTCGGGAAGTCGGGTGCGGGAATGATTTCCATCAATTCGTCGATGGTGGCACCCGGGTTGCGCAGCATGTGCAAGCAAGCGTCAACCACTTCGTTTAAATTATGAGGTGGAATATTGGTCGCCATTCCGACCGCAATGCCGCCAGAGCCGTTTACCAATAGATTGGGAATGCGGCTTGGAAGCACCAAAGGCTCTTTTTCCGAGCCGTCGTAGTTGGGGCCAAAGTCGACGGTTTCTTTGTCGATGTCAGCCAACATTTCGTGGGCAATTTTGGCCAAACGAATTTCGGTGTATCGCATGGCCGCGGCGTTGTCGCCGTCGACCGATCCAAAGTTACCCTGACCGTCAACCAGCATGTGACGCATCGAAAAATCTTGCGCCATGCGAACGATGGTGTCATAGACAGATTGGTCGCCGTGGGGGTGGTACTTGCCAATCACGTCACCCACAATACGCGCAGACTTTTTATAAGCGCGGTTCCAGTCGTTGTTTAGCTCGTGCATGGCAAACAAGACACGACGGTGCACTGGTTTGAGGCCGTCTCGGGCATCGGGCAGGGCGCGTCCCACAATCACGCTCATGGCGTAGTCGAGGTAGCTGCGGCGCATTTCCTCTTCTAGACTGATGGGAAGGGTTTCTTTGGCAAACTGGGTCATGAGGGGTCAGGCGCACTGGGTGAAAGACTGCCATTTTAGGTCCAAAGAGTGTCGTTGATTTGCAACACATGCTGAGCTTTGAGTTGACCCTTATCACGCTGATTTCACCAAATTGGGTAATTGGCCTTTAGCTATGGCACAATGATTTCAACGTTTTGGGTGATGGTCATTCAATTCGTATCTTTTTTCGCAGGATGTCTGCGGTATTTATCCCCATGAGGAGAACCATGAAAAAATTCAACAAAGTGGCAATGGTGTTGGCTTCAGCTGCCTTGGCAACTGCTGCAGGCGCTCAATCCGTAGACAACTGGCGCAATGGCACAGGCGAACACGCCTGGAAAAACGGCACCAACGAGCTGTGCTGGCGCGGCGCCACCTGGACCCCTGCTACAGCTGCTGCTGGTTGCGATGGCGCTATTGTTGCTCCTAGAGCTGCTGCTCCAGCTCCTGCGGCCGCACCAGCACCAGCACC
>OFQL01000034.1_pt1 | contig 24903 bp, 24 predicted proteins | sample 1542791 | NCBI WGS metagenome assembly OFQL01 (sample SAMN05442517, study PRJEB24371) | freshwater metagenome | isolation source: Freshwater Lake | place: Canada: Niagara | collected 2012-08-03 | reverse complement strand
GCCGACAAGCGCATTGTCAAACTGGCCGGTGGCACCGAGCTGACTTATGACCGCCTGATTGTCTCGCCCGGTGTGGATTTCATGTGGGAAACCCTGCCCGGCATGAACCGTGCTGGCGCCAAAGAGCAAGTGATGCACGCCTGGAAAGCCGGCGAGCAAACCGTGACCCTTCGCAAGCAACTCGAAGCCATGCCCGACGGCGGCGTCTTCGCCATGTCCATCCCGCTGGCCCCATACCGATGCCCTCCCGGTCCTTACGAGAGGGCTTGCCAAGTGGCCGACTACTTCACCAAAGCCAAGCCCAAGAGCAAGGTGTTGATCTTGGACGCCAACGACGACGTCACTTCTAAGCCTGGTTTGTTCAAGAAGGCCTGGACTGACCGCTACAAAGGCATCATTGAGTACCGCAGCAAGCACAACGTGACCGATGTGGATGTGGCCAACAAGACCGTGAAGTTCGAGTTCAACGAAGACGTCAAGGCCAGTGTTCTCAACGTGATTCCGAGCATGCGTGCTGGCGACATCGCCGTCAACGCGGGCCTGGCCACGGCCAACAAGCGCTGGTGCGAAGTGGATTTCCTGACTTTCGAATCCAAAGCTGCCAAAAACGTGCACGTTCTGGGCGATTCGATCCAAGTCGCTCCCTTGATGCCCAAGTCGGGTCACATGGCCAACCAACACGGCAAAACCTGTGCGGCCGCGGTCATCGCTTTGTTGATGGGCAAACAAGTCAACCCGATGCCCATTTACAACAACACCTGCTACAGCTATGTCAGTACCAAGGATGTGGTTCATGTGGCCAGCGTGCACCGCTACGACGCCGAGAAGAAAACCATGCTGACCGTGCCAGGTTCAGGTGGTGTGTCTACCGCGGCCAATGAACTGGAAGGTGTTTACGCTTGGAGCTGGGCGCAAAACATCTGGGCCGACACATTGGCTTGATGCTCTTTGCGCGTGGCTGTCTGCCTGGCCATTGAAAAAACGCCGCAGTCCTTGGGATTGGCGGCGTTTTTTTTAATGCGGAGCGCGCGCGCGGTAGTCCATGCGTAAGAAAAAAACTTAGATTTGCCAGCCCATGCTGCGGTGGATGCGCCAGGACAAGCCAGCGCCTAGCCAGATTGCAATCAGGGTCAGCCAAGCTGTGAGCGAAAAAATAGAACCACCCGTCATGCCCGCGCCCACCGTGCAGCCGCCCGCCAACACCGCGCCAAAACCCATGAGCACCGCACCTGTGAGGTAGTGGCCCAGTTTGTTCTCGGTCTTGAAGCCCTCGAACTTGAAGTCGCCCCCCACCAATGCGCCCAATAAAGATCCCACGAAGGTGGCTGGTAGCAAACCCGCATCAAAGCCCAGGCTGGGCGATGTGGCGCTGGACAGGACCCGCATCAGCATCTCGGCCGATGCGCTGCTGAAGCTGAGCCCCTGAATTTGCACCGCCTCGAAAGATACCGAGGCGATCGCCTGCGTCAGGAACCAGCCCAACGCAATGCTCAAACCCACAACGATGGCGCCAAGAGCCAAGCTCCAGCGGCGCTGGTGCGTCTTGAAGAAAAAGAAAATTCCGGTGCCCAGCGCCAGCAGCGCCACTACCAACCCACCTGTAGGGCCCACGCCCGTGATCTGCAGCAAATCACGACCGGCTCCACCTTCGATGGGCCACCAACTGGCCAAGGCCTGGCGGGCAGGGGCCAGCCAACCCCCAATGCTCGCTTGCACCGTGACGGCAAACACCAAGCCAGCCAGCAAGGCGCGCAAATTCCCATTGCCCGACAAAATCAGCAATCGGCTGGCGCAGCCGCGCGTCAAAATCATGCCAGCACCAAACAACAAGCCGCCCAGCACCGCGCCTGAGATGCTGCCTGCTGGGCCAATGTAGCGGGCGTCTGCAGGTTTGAGCCAGCCCAAGAACACCAAAACCTGCACGCCCACAAGCGCCGCCCCAAAAGCCAGCCACCATACGCTGAAACGCTCGCCTGTCTGGCCTTCGCAGCACTCCACCACGGCCGCACGGGCACAAAACCGGCTGCGCTGGGCGGCCAAGCCAAAGGTGAAGCCCACCAACGCGCCCGCCATGGCCAGTACATTTGAGTCTCCCCAGGTTTCAAGCAAGTTTGCGAGATTCATGGATTTCTCCAATAATTCATTGGTTTCTAACATTGAAAAGTGCAGGTCATTGGCTGTTCAAGCCCGCTAAGCAAAACCTGCTATTGTGCACTGTCCGCAATTCATGGCTTTCACACTGACTATGTTTTCTTCTTGTGTTTTGCGTCGTCGCGACTGGCTTTTACAGGTGGGGGTATCTCTTGCGGCCATCCCCGCTTGGGGGCAATCGGGCCGTTCTGCCACCTTGCCCGCAGCCCAATCGCTGCCCGACGAACTGGCCCGCGCCCTGAAAAACAAGCAAGCCCTGATCGTCATGGTCAGCTTGGAGGGTTGCGTGTTCTGTCGCCAAGCTCGCCAAAGTCACCTCTCACCCATGGCACTTTCAGGCACCACCATCGTGCAGGTGGACATGCGCAAAAACCTGCCCGTGCTCGACTTTGAGGGCAAGTTGACCACCCATGATGAACTGACTCGGCGGTGGAAAGTTTCGATCACGCCCACCTTGTTGTTCTTTGGGCCCGGTGGCAAAGAAGTGGCCGAGCGCATGGAAGGTGCTTACCACCCCGATTTTTACGGACCCTATCTCGAAGACCGCATGGCGCAAGGGCTCAAAGCCCTGTAAGGCCATAGGCTGCGCTGGCAAAAACCTCTCTGACCGATCACCGTTTGCAACCGGCCCTCAGTAGAATCACTGACGCAAAAGTTGAGCGCTTTTTCGCAAAGCCGTATTGATCTAGGTTAAATTACCGTTTGGTTATATTTAAATACCTTAACTCGGAGCTTTCATGAAATTGATTTTCGCTGCTGTTGCCATTTCTGCCCTGATGTCAGCACCTGCCTTTGCCAACGCAGACTTGGCCAAGAAAAACGCTTGCATGGCCTGCCACGCCGTGGACAAGAAACTGGTGGGTCCCTCGTACAACGATGTGGCAAAAAAATACGCTGGCCAAAAAGACGCTGAAACCACACTGGCTAAAAGCATCAAGGCTGGTGGTTCGGGCAAGTGGGGCCCTGTACCCATGCCTGCCCAAGCTGCGCTGAGCGATGCCGATGCCCTGACGTTGGCCAAATGGGTTTTGGCTGGTGCCAAATAAGTCAAGCCTTTGCGAGCTTGATCAGCTGGCATGATTGAGAAAGCCCGATGAGTCATCTTGGCTTTTTTGATGGGAGATTTGAATGAAAACCCGAAACAAGACCGCGATGGTCGGTGTCAGTTTCTTTTTTTGTGCAACATTTGCCCACGCTCAGCCGGCCATCTACAAAGATGCGGACTACAAGTTGGGTGAAAAATTGATTGCCGAAAGCAAGTGCGTGGTCTGTCATGTCTCCAAGGTCGGTGGCAATGGCAGTTCCATTTACAAACCCCAAGGTCGTATCAACAACGCTTCCTTGCTGCGCGGCATGGTGGAGCAATGCAACACCCAACTCAACCTCGGTATGTTTCCAGAGGACGTGACTTCGGTCGCGGCTGTGATCAATCGCGATCACTACAAATTCAAATGAAACTGTGAGGGCTCGTCTTGTAGGGCCTTACCCAACAAACCTAGATTTTTACTCATTGGATGCTTATTAGGGGTAATCCCTGATTCAAATTCATCGCTCATCTAATATATTCGAACATCCGAATATACGAACATAAATGTAATTAAAAGATGACACTGAACCAAGATGAGGTAAGGCGATCAGTTGTTTTTCGGATGACAGACGACACAGCAGCGAAGGCTTGCCGAGCGGTTTGCACGCAGGTGGCCATTGGTCTGGATGTGAATGATCAAACCAACAAGGAGTTTGTGTGAACGCAGACAACATCAATTCTGGAAGAGTGCAAAAAGCACCTGAAAACTTTCTGACCCCCACGGGCATCAAGGAAGTCTTTGCCGAAGGCAAAAAGGGCCGCCGTGATTTCATCCGCAACGCCTTTGCAGCAGCTGCAGCTGGCGCAGCAGCCCCCATGGCCATGGCCCAAGGCAACCCGGTGCCCGTTGAAGGTGGCGACCCCAACATCCTGAACCTGCCTGAGCACGCCGTAGGCCTGGGGCAGGGCGTTGCTGTGGAAGGCTATGGCAAGCCCTCCAAGTTCGAAGCCAATTTACAGCGCCGTCAAAGCCCGGGCCTGACACAAACCACCCAAGCCTCGGTGTCGTTTGCACCGCTTCAGTCTTTGTTTGGTATCGTCACGCCCAGCGGTTTGCACTTCGAGCGTCACCACCAAGGCTGGTGGGACATTGACCCGTCCAAGCACCGCTTCATGATCAATGGCATGGTTAAAAAGAACATGGTTTTCACCATGGACGAGATCATGCGTTTGCCGTCCGTATCGCGCTTTGCCTTCATCGAGTGCGGTGCCAACACCGCCACCGAGTGGGGCAACGTGGCGGTGCCCACGGTGCAGTACACCCACGGCATGATTTCTTGCAGCGAGTTCACGGGCGTGCCCCTGATCACCCTGCTGGAGCTGGCCGGTGCTGACCTGAAAAACGGCAAGTTTGTTTTGGCCGAAGGCGGTGACGGTTCGTCCATGACCCGCACCATCCCCATGAGCCTGATCACGTCGGGTGAAGTCATCGTGGCCTATGGCCAAAACGGTGAAATGCTGCGCCCAGAAAATGGCTACCCCCTGCGTTTGGTGGTGCCAGGCGTGCAAGGTGTGAGCTGGGTCAAGTACCTGCGCCGAGTGGAAGTAGGCGACAAGCCTTATGCAGCCAAAGACGAAGCGATTCATTACATCGACTTGCAGCCGGATGGCACGCACCGCCAATACACCAACCTGCAAGAAGTCAAGAGCGTGGTGACCACGCCCTCGGGTGGTCAGGTTTTGCTGGACAAAGGTTTCTACAACATCACGGGTCTGGCATGGTCGGGCAAGGGCAAGATCAAGCGCGTGGATGTGTCCACCGACGGGGGGCGCAACTGGCGACAGGCACGTTTGGAGACGCCAGTGCTCTCCAAGGCTCTGAGCCGCTTCAACATCGATTGGGTGTGGGATGGCAAGCCAGCCATCATTCAGAGCCGAGCCCAAGATGACACGGGCCATGTGCAACCTACTTATCAACAGCTGCGCTCAGTGCGCGGCACGCGATCGATCTATCACAACAACGCCATCCAGTCGTGGTTGGTGCAGGAAAACGGTGAGGTGAAAAATGTCCAGGTTTCGTAATGCCCTTTTGACGTTGGCTCTGCTTGCTACAGCGGGTGTGGTGGCTGCTCAAGCCAACACGTTTCCGGGTATTGGTCGCGCCGCCACGCCCTCCGAGGTCGCCAAGTGGGACATCGATGTGCGCCCGGACTTTAAGGGCCTGCCAGCAGGCTCCGGTTCGGTGGCCAAAGGTCAGGATGTGTGGGAAGCCAAGTGCGCCCATTGCCACGGTGTGTTTGGTGAGTCCAACGAGGTGTTCAGTCCGCTCATCGGCGGGACCACCGCAGAAGACATTAAGAAAGGCCGCGTGGCCAACTTGATGCGAACCGACTACCCCGGCCGCACCACCATGATGAAAGTGTCCACAGTCTCAACCCTCTGGGACTACATCAACCGCGCCATGCCATGGACTAACCCCAAGACACTGAGCACGGAAGAAGTCTATGCCGTCACGGCCTTCATGCTCAACATGGCCAACATCGTGCCGGACAACTATGTGCTGTCTGACAAAAACATCGCAGAAGTGCAGGCGCGCATGCCCAACCGCAATGGCATGAGCACAGCCCATGCAATGTGGCCTGGCAATGAATTGAGTGGTGTTAAAAAACCCGACACCGCCAACAAGATTTGCATGAAGGACTGCACGCCTGAAGCCAAAGTGGCGTCATTTCTGCCTGACTTTGCGCGCAATGCCCACGGTAACTTGCAAGAGCAAAACCGCAACGTCGGTCCGCAGCGCGGCGCGGACACCACCAAACCCGAGCCCAAGGCGGGTATGCCGGTGGCCGCTGCTGCCCCAGTGGCCGCTGCCAAGCCTGAAATCAACGAAGCCAAAGCAGCGATTGCTTTGTTGAACAAGCACAGTTGCACCGCTTGCCACGGTGTGGACAAGAAGATTGTGGGCCCTGGTTTTAACGAAATTGCGAAAAAACAAGCCGGTAAGACCGACTATATTTTGAGCAAAGTCAAGGCCGGTGGTGTGGGTGTTTATGGTCAAATCCCCATGCCACCTCAGTCCCTGCCTGGCGCTGATGCCAAGCAAATTGCCGAATGGATTTCCAAGGGGGCCAGCAAGTAATTCAGGGTCATCCCTGTTGCACTTCTGAACCTGTTTCTTTAGCATCACTCAACCATCAAGGAGATATCAGATGCAAAACCGTCGCGAGACACTCAAGCAAAGCGCTGTTGTCGCTGGCCTCTTGGCTACTGCGGGTTTCCCGCAGTTCGCCCACGCTGCCTTCAATAAAGCTGCATTCGACGCCAAGTCGGTGCAAGACTCCGTCAAAGCTGCTGGCGCTACCAGCTTAGCCGAGAGCAAAGATGTGACCATCACCGGTCCTGACATTGCCGAAAACGGCGCTGTGGTGCCTTTGGGTGCGAGCTCCGCACTGCCTGGCGTCAAGCACTTGCTGATCATGGTCGAAAAGAACCCGTCCTCTCTGGTGGCGATGTTCCATGTGACCGATGCCGTCGACGCCAACTTCTCGACTCGCGCCAAAATGGGCCAGTCTTCCGATGTCTACGCTGTGGCCATCATGAACGACGGTAAAGCTTTGTGGGCCAAGAAAGAAGTCAAAGTCACATTGGGTGGTTGCGGTGGTTAATCCCCAGCGCCTATTGTTCAAACATTGATTCATTGAAAGATTTAGGAGAGAAAAATGGCAGATCCAATGCGCATCCGTGCCCAGTCCTCTGGCGACAAAGCAACCGTTCGTGTACTCATGAGCCACGAGATGGAATCCGGCCAGCGTAAAGACGCTTCCGGCAAAACCGTGCCCGCCTGGTTTATCCAGGAAGTCACAGCCAAACACAACGGCAAAGACGTGTTCTCCGCTGAGTGGGGTCCCGCAGTGTCTAAAAACCCCTTCCTGCAATTTGCAGTCAAAGGTGCCAAAGCCGGTGACAAAATTGCTGTGACCTGGAAAGACAACAAGGGCGATACCCGCACTGACGAAGCCACCGTTTCGTGATCGTGCAAAGATAAAGCAAAGGGTGAGGTCAAAACTTCACCCTTTGTGTTTGAAAAATACCAACAGAGGTGACAATGAACAAAGCATCAAGTTTGGCCGTGGCAACTGCACTGGCCCTAAGTACCATGACCGCTATGGCCCAAAAGACCGCTAGCCAAGGTATTGATGAATACCGCGCCATGCTGCAAGACGGCAACCCCGCTGAACTGTTTGAAGCCAAAGGCGAAGACCTCTGGAAAAAAGCACGGGGTCCCAAAAACGCCAGTCTCGAAAAGTGTGATCTGGGTCAAGGTCCGGGCGTGTTCAAAGGTGCTTTTGTGGCATTGCCCAAATACTTTGCTGACACCCAGCGTGTGCAAGACCTGGAGTCTCGCTTGGTGACCTGCATGGAAACACTACAAGGTTTTAACGCTGCCGAAATCTCCAAGACCGCATTTGGTCGTGGCGAGATGGCCAACGTGACCGCTTTGGCCACTTGGATTGCTGCCGAGTCCAAAGGCCAGCGCTTTAACTTGTCACAAGCGCATCCTCAAGAAAAAACTTTTTACGAAGTGGGCAAACGCCTGTTCTTTCAGCGTGGCGGGTCGCATGACTTTTCCTGCGCTTCCTGCCATGGCGAAGAAGGCAAACGCATCCGCTTGCAAGATCTGCCCATCTTAACCAAGAACCCTGGTGACGGTGTTGGCTTTGCTGCCTGGCCCGCCTACCGCGTCTCCAACGGCCAGATGTGGAGCATGCAACTGCGCCTGAACGATTGCTATCGCCAGCAGCGGTTTCCGTACCCTGGTTTTGGCAGCGATGCCACGATCGCCTTGTCGACCTATCTGGGTGTGAATGCCAAGGGTGCAGCTTCGGTTGCCCCGGCCATCAAGCGCTGATCTGAACAGGAGAACCTCATGAACAAAAAGACCCAACTCGTACTGGCTAGCTTGGCCACCACTTTGCTTGTAGCAGGCTGCGCATCTGGCCCTTCGTTTGTAGAGCTCAATGCATTGACCGACAAGATCGTCAAGGCTTCTTTTCGTGACCAAAGTCATGTGAAAGTCGAGCGAATTACCGCCACCGACGAAACCAACCGCCTTTGCAGTGAAGCCGACGTAGCAGGCAAACCCTTGGACGAAAAAACTGCCAAGCGCATCGAAGAAGCCAACCTCAAAGCCATCAAGTGGCCCTCTGATGGCAAGTTCATCGGCGACTGGAAAGAAGGCGAAAAAATTGCTCAAAGTGGTCGCGGCCTGACTTGGAGCGATAAAGCCAATGACCTTAACGGCGGCAATTGTTACAACTGCCACAAGATTGACCAGAAAGAAATTTCTTACGGCACCATTGGCCCCAGCCTTTACAACTACGGCAAGATTCGTGGTGTGTCCAACCCCAACGATCCCGCCAGCAAGGCCATCGTGGAGTACACCTGGGGCAAGATCTGGAACGCCAAGGCCTACAACGCTTGCTCCAACATGCCTCGCGCAGGCCACACGGGCATCTTGAACGAGGCCCAAGTACGTCACATTGTGGGTCTGTTGCTAGACCCCAAGTCTCCTGTCAACCAGTAAGCTCTAAAAACCCGGCTAGCCGGGTTTTTTAGCCTCACATATATCAGTGATTGCAAATATGAATCTCTCCAAACGCGAATTTATCCAAGTCATGGGCGCTGGCACAATGGCTGGCTTGAGCATGGGCACTTATGCTGAAGCCAGTGCGGCCACTGCTGCCAATGGTTTGTACGACATACCCAAGTTCGGCAATGTGTCTTTCCTGCACATGACCGATTGCCATGCCCAACTCAAGCCGATTTATTTTCGCGAGCCCAGCATCAATCTGGGCATTGGATCCATGCAAGGTAACCTGCCGCATTTGGTAGGCGAACATTTGCTGCAAGTGGCCAAGATCCGTCCGGGTACAGCTGAAGCCCATGCGCTTACTTTTCTGGACTATGAAAAAGCCGCCAAGCGCTACGGCAAAGTGGGTGGTTTTGCCCACTTGGCCACTTTGGTCAAGCGCATGAAGGCCAGCCGCCCTGGCGCTTTGTTGCTCGACGGTGGTGACACCTGGCAAGGCTCGGGCACCAGCTTGTGGACCAATGGCCAAGACATGGTCGACGCCTGCAAACTGTTGGGTGTGGACGTGATGACCGGTCACTGGGAATTCACCTTGGGCATGGAACGTGTCAAAGAAATCGTTGAAAAAGACTTTGCGGGCAAGGTCGATTTTGTGGCGCAAAACATCAAGACCAGTGACTTTGGCGACCCGGTGTTCAAGCCCTACGTGATTCGCGAGATCAATGGCGTGCCTTGCGCCATCATTGGTCAGGCGTTTCCCTACACCCCGATTGCCAACCCACGTTACATGGTGGCCGACTGGGAGTTCGGCATCCAGGACGAGAACATGCAAAAGATGGTGAACGAGGCCCGTGGCAAAGGTGCACAGGTGGTGGTGGTGCTCAGCCACAACGGCATGGATGTGGACCTCAAGATGGCCACGCGTGTCAGTGGCATCGACGCCATCATGGGCGGCCACACGCACGACGGCATGCCAGTCGCCTCCATCGTCTCCAATAAAGGCGGCAAGACCATCGTCACCAATGCGGGCTCGAACAGCAAGTTCCTGGGCGTGCTCGACTTCGATGTCAAAGACAAAAAAGTCAGCGACTTCCGATACAAGCTGCTGCCCGTTTTCTCGAACATGCTGCCCGCCGACAAAGAGATGGACGCGCTCATCACCAAAATCCGCGCGCCTTACGAAACCAAGCTGTCAGAAAAGCTGGCCGTGACCGACGGCTTGTTGTACCGCCGTGGCAACTTCAACGGCACGGGTGATCAGTTGCTGATCGACGCCTTACTGGACGTGCAGGGCGCAGACATTGCGTTCTCCCCGGGCTTCCGCTGGGGCACCACGCTGCTGCCGGGCCAGGCCATCACGCGTGAGTGGCTGCTCGACATGACCGCCACCACTTATTCGTTTGCCACGGTCACTGAGATGACGGGCGAGACCATCAAGACCGTGCTCGAAGACGTGGCCGACAACCTGTTCAACCCCGATCCCTATTACCAGCAAGGAGGCGACATGGTGCGCGTGGGGGGCCTGACTTACAGCTGCAACCCCGTGGCCAAGGCAGGCCAACGCATTGGCGATATGCGCCTAAAAGGCCAGCTCATCGATGCTGGCAAAAAGTACAAGGTGGCGGGCTGGGCCCCTGTGGCCGAAGAAGCCCGTAGCCAAGGCAACAAACAGGTCTGGGATGTGGTCGAGACCTGGCTCAAAGCCCAAGGCGGTCGCATCAAGCCACGCCAACTCAATACGCCCAAAATCATGGGCGCATTGCCCAACAAGGGTTACGCCGTTTGACGAGTGCGTGCAGCGCAACCAGGCGCTGCACCTATTGAGGGATCTCCATGAAAAGAAGACAACTTTTGTGGGCCAGCACTGCCATCGGAGGCGCAGCCCTGTGGCCCGAGGCGCGTTTGCTTGCGCAGCAAGCGCAGGACTTCATCGAGGGTCCACCCGTGGCCGACATTCCGGCACAAAAGCTGTCGCCCCATGTGTGGATGATCTACTCGCCCGACGGATTTCCCACCCCTGAAAACCGGGGCATGATGGCCAACGTGATCTTTGTGGTCACCACGGCCGGCGTGGTGGTGATCGATTCGGGTGCTTCTCTGCAAATTGGCCAGATGGCCATCCGCATGATTCGCAAGGTCACCGATAAACCTGTGGTGGCCGTGTTCAACAGCCACTACCACGGTGACCATTGGCTGGGCAACCATGCCTTCGTCAAAACCTACGGCGACAAGCTGCCCATTTACGCACTGCCCAGCACCATCGAAAAACTCAAAGGTGCAGAAGGCAACTTGTGGCGCAGCCTGATGGAGCGCTGGACCAACCAATCCACCTTGGGCACCCAGGTGGTGTTGCCCAACTCGCCCGTGCAGCAGGGTCAAGCGATTCAGTTCGGCGATGTGACATTTCGCATGCACCACTACGGCACGGCGCATACGCCATCTGATCTGTGTGTCGAGGTGGTGCAAGACAAGGTGACGGCTGTGGGCGACATCGCCATGACCAACCGCATTGCCAACATGGACGACGGCTCTTACCCCGGCACCTTCAAATATTACAAAAGCCTAGAGGCTGCTACAGGGCAACAGCTCTGGGTGCCTGGACATGGCCAGGCCCGCCCAGACTTACTCAAGACCTATGGCGAATTCATGGCGGGAATCTGGGAGCCTTGCCTCAAAGCAGTAGAAGACGGCAAGACTGAAGCCGAGGCCAGAGCGGCCGTGATGAAAGACCCGCGAGTGGCCGCAAGGGCTAAGTCCATGCAGGGCTTTGACGGCAACATTGGCAAATATGTGAGCTTGGCCTATCTGGAAGCCGAGAAAGTCGCGTTCTAAAAGCAAAAAATACGCACCGTGTTGGACGTGTGCGGATTTAGGTTGACCAACGCACGAGGCAAGCGCATCAAGCGGTTCTATTTGTTTGTCGCATCGCCCGACTCAATAAAAGCACGGGTATCAAACCAACAAGCACCAATGCCAAACTGGGCAGGGCAGCCTCTCCCAGTCTTTCGTCTCTGGCCAGTTGAAAAGCCACCACAGCCAAGGTATCTGTATTGAATGGCCGTAGCACCAAGGTGGCGGGCAACTCTTTCATGACATCGACAAACACCAACAAGGCTGCAGCAAAAACAGAGCGCTTGAGCAGGGGCGCGTGAACGCGGCTTAGCAAGGCCAAGCCCGTAACGCCCAGTGTTCGCGCTGAATCATCTAGGCTATGGGGAATTCGCGCATAGCCACTTTGAATCGATTGCAAGGCCACTGCGCAGAACCTGACCAAGTAAGCCCAAACGAGTCCCAGTATGGAAGCCGTTATCCAGAAACCCACATGTGTTTCTGGCCATTGCTTTTGGATCCAAGTGACGGGTAGCAGCAAGCCGACCACCACCACGGCGCCCGGAATGGCGTAGCCCAAGCCCACTAATTGAGAGATGAAGCGTGCAAAGAAATCCGCTTTGTTGCGCAAACTAAACGCGATGAGCAGTGAAAAGCCAACGGCCAACAGGGCCGTGATGCCGCCTAAGCGCAGGCTGTTGTAAGACCATTCCAAAAACCGTTGCCATGGAATGATGGTGTCTGACATGAGCAAGGGTTTGAGCATGAGCATGATGGGCAAAACAAAACCCAAAAAAACCAGCAAGCCACACCAAGCGGCAATTATGAGCCCAGAAAGTTGGCTGAGTTCGGCGGGCTGTGCTTCGCGAGAATTTGCAGAATTGGTGTTGCTTGATGTAAATCGCAAGCGAGCTTGGGCTTGCTTTTCAAGCTGCAACAAAATAAGAACCACAACCAATAAAAGGGTGGCCAATTGCGCAGCTGCAATGCGGTTGTCCATGATGAGCCAAGCCTTGTACACACCCGCCGTGAAGGTTTGAATACCAAAATAACTGGAGACACCAAAGTCAGCCAAAGTTTCCATGAGCGCCAGTGCCACACCCGCCGCAACGGCAGGCCTGGCCAAGGGCAAGGCCACCTCAGAAATGCGCCTGTAAAGGGGCGCGCCCAGCAACCTGGCAGCTTCCATGAGGTGAGATGCACGCTCACTCAATGCAGTTCTTGCCAGCAAATACACATAGGGATATAGCGTAAGCGAGAACACAAAGATGGCGCCACCTAAGCTTCTGATTTCGGGAAAGACGCGACCCTCTAATGCCCATGTCGATCGAATGAAAGTTTGAAGCAGACCACTGAATTGGAAAAAGTCTGTGTAGGCATATGCCACCACGTAAGCGGGCATGGCCATGGGCAACAACAAAGCCCACTCAAAAAACGATTGACCCGGAAACTTAAACAATGTGACAGCCGCCGCTGTGCTCAAACCCAAAATCGTGACGCCTACCGCAACGCCTGCACACAGCAGCACACTTGTTAGCAAGTAATCGGGAAGAACGGTTTGAGACAACTCATTTAAAACCTGAGCAGATGCAGCATTCCACTCAAGCCATGAACCGATCAATGCCAAGATAGGCAAACTGATTAAAAGGGCTGTGAAAATAAAAACAACCGAACGGATTCGGAAAGCGTGCATCAGTTAGAAATATTGAATTGAAGATCGGGGAAGGGGATAGCGACAAACCCATTCACACCTTGCATTGTAGAAGCCCCTTTCATCTTCCAAACAGGGGGCTTTGATCAGTCCTTACAATTGCAGGCATGTTTCTCACAGTTTCAAATGTTGATGTTTGCTACCCCGGTAACGCCAAGCCCGCCATCAACGGCGTGTCTTTGCAACTGAAGGCAGGCCAAATCGGTGTCCTCATTGGCCCTTCAGGTTGCGGCAAAACCAGTTTGCTAAGAGCCATTGCGGGTTTGGAGCCTGTGTCTGCCGGTACGGTTCAGTTGTCCGATCGGGTGGTCAGTCAACCAGGCTTAACGGCACCGCCAGAGAAGCGCCGCATGGGCATGGTGTTTCAAGATTACGCACTTTTTCCGCACCTGTCGGTGGCCGGCAACATCGCCTTTGGCCTGCATGGACAAAGCGCATCGAGCAAAACACAACGCATTGCAGAAGTGCTTCATTTGGTAGGCTTAGAGGCTGAAAAAGATCGATTCCCGCATGAACTCTCGGGCGGTCAGCAACAGCGTGTGGCCTTGGCCAGAGCATTGGCCCCCAAACCCGAATTGCTGCTTTTGGACGAACCTTTCTCCAATCTTGATGTCGATCTGCGCGAGCGATTGGCTTTAGAAATTCGCAACATTTTGAAGGCCGCCAACGCCACAGCTTTGTTTGTCACGCACGATCAAATGGAGGCTTTTGCCATTGGTGACGTGATTGGCGTCATTCAAGAAGGCCACCTGCACCAGTGGGACGATGCGTACCACTTGTACCACCGACCAGCGTCGCGGTTTGTGGCTGAGTTCATTGGTCATGGGGTCTTCATTCCTGGCGTTCGCTCACAAAGCCATGGGCACCTTCATGTGCAAACTGTTTTAGGTGACCTAACTGACCCCCATGAATCCGCTGATTCTGAGGGGGAGGAGGCCAAACATTGCGATGTCTTGTTGCGCGCAGATGACATTGTTCACGACGATGAAGCCATGGTCAAAGCCGAGATTTTGAGAAAGTCATTTCGAGGGTCTGAGTTTTTGTACACCTTGCGATTGCGCTCAGGCGAGACGGTCATGGCCCATGTGCCTAGCCACCACGATCACACAATTGGCGAGTGGATTGGTATTCGCGCTGAGGTTGACCATGTGGTGACTTTTGAGCGACAAACCTAAAAATTCCTGTTAACCATTTTTTTGTTTCCGCATGCAAATGCGAATCATTCTTGTTTGATGTAGAATCCCATCATTCAGAAGTCGAAACAAATAATGAGTTACAAATTATTCAAATATGCGGCCCTTTTAATTGCAGCTGCTTGCTTGGTGCCTCATTTGGCCATTGCCCAGTCGGCTGCCGGGCCCTTTATCAACATTTACTCGGCCCGTCATTACCCAACCGATGAAGCCCTGTATGCAGATTTCACCAAAAACACGGGTATCAAGATCAACCGAATCGATTCAGATGACGCCGGCATTCTGACGCGATTGAAAGCGGAGGGTGCAGCCTCTCCCGCCGATGTCATCTTGTTGGTCGACGCGGCCAGGCTCTGGCGAGCCGAAGTAGATGGCTTGTTTTTGCCTGTCAAATCCAAATTGCTTGAGGAAGCCATTCCCGACAATCTGCGCGCCAAGCGCGCTGAAAACGGTGGTATTCCTTGGTTTGGCTTGTCTACTCGCGCCCGAGTGATTGTTTACGACAAGCTCAAACTTCAAAAGTCCGATGTCGACACCTATGAAAAGTTGGCAGATCCCAAGTTAAAAGGCAAGCTGTGCATTCGTTCCGGCTCTCACCCTTACAACCTTAGCTTGTTTGGCGCTATGACTGAGCACATAGGTCCTCAGCAAACTGAAGTTTGGCTGAAGGGCCTGGTGAATAACTTGGCCAGAAATCCGGCGGGTGGTGATACCGATCAAATTAAAGGTGTGGCGTCTGGCGAATGCAATGTGGCCGTTACCAACACCTATTACTTAGCGCGCCTCATGCGATCTTCCAACCCAGCTGAAAAAGCAATGGTTGAAAAACTTGGTGTTGTGTTTCCCAATCAATCCAGTTGGGGAACCCACCTGAACATTGCAGGCGGCGCAGTGGCCAAAAATTCAAAAAATCAAACGAATGCTTTGAAGTTTTTGGAATACTTGGCCAGTGCCTCCGCGCAGAATCATTTTGCCAATGGCAACAACGAATGGCCTGCCGCTAAGGGTGTGAGCTTTGACAATCCAGCACTGAAGGCCATGTCTGGCGGTGTCTTCAAAAGTGAAGTGTTGCCCGTAAGCGCTATTGGCATGAATCAAATTAAGGTTCAGCAAATGCTAGACCGAGTGGGGTTTAAATAAACTCAATTCTGAAAAACAAGTTCACGGCTATTTGGATTGCCAGAGTCGTTCCAAATGTCGTCTATTTTTCGAAGTTGTTCTGGATCAAAGTGATTGATGCTTTCCCAATAGCGACCAGATTCCACGAGATAACCTAGCTCTGTTTCTGCTGAAAGCGCTTGATTGATTTTTTGGTTATCAAACAAATGGTTTTGATGTTCGATCATTTCCTGATGACAGGCTAGCTGCTGAATGTCTGCAAACTTTTTTCTTGGGAATGTCAGCCTTGATTCCGACAATGAGGACAAGTTCACAATGGCGCAATTTTGCTTGTTTGCCATGGCCATCAATCGATTGGATTTGGCCTCCAATGACTGAAGCGTCAAGTCATCTCTTAATGGGTCGGCTGTTCCATGCCCATAGAAATGGCTAGTCTTACCCGCCTCAGCTGAATACACCATGTCGCAGCCAATATAGGCAATGATGTCTGGTTTTAAGGCCCCCAATGCCCAATAGCCGGTCGTGAAAGACATCGTCCCTCCGGCGTAGATAAAACCACCAAATTGATTTTGGTGAGGCACAAACTCATTGGCAGTCACCCATTGCTGATGGGTGTTAAGGGGTAATTGTGGTCGCCGATCACTCGGAAAATCTTCTGGAAAAATAAGATGCGTCCACTGGGGTGTGACCTTCCAAGCGTTATTGATGGCGATGCAACTTGTGAAAATGGAAAGGTCCCAGTGGCTTATTTCTGTGACATCTGGCGCGCTTCCAAATATCAAAACTATGTTCAATTGGCGCATTTCGTCACTTCCTTATTGGTTATTTTTTTGACTTTAGATCTTTGAATACATTCTTGTATCAAAGTCCTATGACATCCATTTGAATGAGGAAAATTTACCACACTTGGCCTCCAAGCTCGGAGTCAACGAAAGACAGGCGGTAACCTGTTGTCAAGGATGGCCGCTTAACTGCTTACCCAATAACGGACGCATGGCCAAAACTCCTAAAAGAGGGCCTATACCTAGCCATGGTAGAAGGGAAGACAACTGATGTTCCTGAGCCAAACTCGTAAAGAGTTCAATGCTCACAATGGAGAGTGCAAACCCAATGCAATTGGTCAAGGTGAGCACACTGCCTACTGCATGCTTGGGCGCATTGCTGGCTGTGAGTGTTGAAAACTGGGGCGAGTCTCCGGCTGCAGTGATGCCCCAAACAGCCAACCACAGTAAGAACCAAATGAGCTGTGCAGACATGAACCAAGGCGCTAGAAGGCAACACATACCGCTCATGCTTAATTGAATTGTGGCAACGCGTGCACTGCCCCATCGTTTTGCAAGCCAACCGCCCCCTATGCACCCTAAGGCCCCAATGCCAAGCACACCAAAAGCTGCAAAGGACAAGGCCTGACCATTGAGTTGAGTTGCCAGGATAAGTGGTACCAGCACCCAAAACGTATACAGCTCCCACATGTGGCCAAAATAGCCCAGAACCGAGGCCCTCACACGCCAGTCAGTCCAGATGGTGGCCAATGCTTGCATTTCGAGTTTTTTGGTATTTGCCGTGTAATTCGGCGGTTCTGGTATGACCATAAAAAGAAGCAAGCCACCTGCTGCAGCCAAAAGGGCCACGCTGATCATGACCGTTGACCATGGAAGTTCAACAGACAAAGCGCGAATGCCATGCGCACTGGCTGACCCCAAGACAAGCGCGCCAACCAGCCAACCAAGCGCAACGCCCAAACCTTTGGGAAACCACTGTGAGGCTATCTTCATGCCGACTGGATAGATGCCCGCCAAGAAAAAGCCAGTAGCCGCTCGCCATAACAAGAGTTCTGTAAAAGACGCTATGCGCATCATTGCGCCCAATGTGCACAGAGCGCCTGCTAAGGCACAGAACAAGAAAACTCGCCTGGCAGAAAATCGATCTGCAATGGCCAGCAAAGCAAAGACCAAGGTGCCCACAATAAAGCCCAATTGCAATGCAGAGGTGAGGCGGCCGACCGCAGAAGCTGGCCACCCCATTTGCTGTTGCAGGTCGGGCATGACTGCATTGACGGCAAACCACAAGGAAGTTCCCGCAAATTGCGCCAAAACAAGAGTGGGAAGAATACGTTTTGGCGCAGTGAGCATGTTTTATGAGTAGACTGTAACGATGGCCATTGTGACTCAAACACCAGCTAAGCTAAATTGATCAGACCCACTTCACACCTCATTTAAATCGCACATGTCTCAAAAAATCAAAATCAATGCTTTCGATATGAATTGTGTTGGACATATTCAACAAGGCCTCTGGACGCATCCGCGCGATCAATCGACGCGCTACCTCGATCTGAAATATTGGACTGATTACGCAAAGCGTCTGGAAGCTGGCTTATTTGACGGCATCTTTTTTGCAGACGTAGTGGGTGTTTACGATGTGTTGGGCGGCAGTCCCAATGCCGCAGTGCAGGGCGCAGTGCAAGTTCCCGTGAACGACCCCATGATGCTCATACCGGCCATGGCCAGCGTGACAGAACACTTGGGCTTTGGCGTGACAGCCAATCTCACTTACGAGTCGCCTTATTTATTCGCCAGGCGCATGTCTACGCTTGATCATTTAACAAAAGGGCGGATAGGCTGGAACATTGTGACGGGCTATTTAGACAGTGCCGCCAGAGCTGCCGGACTCTCTGGGCAAATAGCCCATGACGATCGCTACGACTTGGCCGATGAATACATGGCCTTGGTATACCAACTTTGGGAAGGCAGTTGGGAAGAGGGCGCAGTATTGGCCAATCGCCAAAGCGGCGTGTATGCAGACGCCTCTAAAGTGCACTTGGTAAAACACAAAGGCCCGCAATATCAGGTTCAGGCCATGCATTTATCTGAGCCTTCTCCGCAGCGTACTCCTTTGTTGTACCAAGCGGGCTCATCTGCAAGAGGTTCAAGGTTTGCGGCCACCCATGCAGAATGCGTTTTTTTGAACGGGCAAAGCATGCCTGCCGTGAAAACCATCGTAGACAACATTCGAAGTCAAGCGGTTGAGCAGGGGCGTGCTGCCTCAGATATTCAAGTGTGGATGGGTGCCACCATCATCACTGCGCCCACTGAAGCTCAAGCGCAAGAGAAGTTTGAAGAGTACAAACGCTATGCCAGCTCGGAAGGTGCCTTGGTTCATGCGGCCGCTTCAATGGGCATTGATTTTTCAAAATACGACATCGACGAGCCCATTGAAACTGGCAAAAGCCAAGCCATTGTTTCTAACGTAGAAGCCATGACGCGATCTGCAGGACCTCAGTGGACTCGGCGCAAACTGCTGTCACAAATGATTCTTGGGAGTCGGCAAGCGCCTTGGGTAGGCTCGGCCCAAAACATTGCGCAGCAAATGATTGACTGGCGTGATCAAGCTGGCATAGATGGATTTAATTTGTCCAGAACCGTTGTGCCTGAATGCTTTGATGACTTCATCAAAGAAGTGGTACCTTGTTTGCAAGAGCGTGGTGCTTATAAAACCGAATACGAACCTGGCAGCTTTCGGAAGAAACTGTTTGGCAACGACAAGCTGCCAACTACGCATACTGCTGCCACATACCGTATCAAATAAGTTGATCTGGGTGTCAAGCGTCTGTTCGTATCATTCATTCGTTAATCTGAAAGCTCAATCCATTTTGGCGCCAGATTTGACAATCACCTGTTCCCATTTGTCAATTTCAGCCTTGACAAATGATTTGAATTCTTCTGGACTGTTACCCACAGGCTCAGCACCTTGGGCTTCCATTTTGTCTTTGATGTCTTGACTTTGCAGAGCCTTGATAGAGGCGCTGTAAAGCGCTGCCACAATGTGCGGTGGTGTTTTGGCTGGCGCAAACAAGCCATTCCAACTTGAGACCTCAAAGTCTGGCAATCCGGCTTCTGCCATGGTGGGCACATTGGGCAGTGTGGCCATGCGCTTTTTGCTGGCCACCGCTATGACATTGAGTTTGCCGCTTTTCAAATGAGGAATTGCCGACAAGGCCGTTTGAAAACTCATTTGAACCTGACCGCCCAAGAGATCGGCAATGGCAGGTGCTGCACCTTTGTAAGGCACATGAATCATGTCAATGTTGGCGCGCATTTTGAGTAGCTCGCCCGCGAGATGAGGTGAGCCGCCATTGCCACTTGAGGAAAAAGCAATTTTGCCGGGATTTTGTTTGGCCACAGCAATCAGCTCCTTCAAATTTTTGGCTGGCACTGAAGGGTGAATTGTTAAAACCGATGGCGCCGTCATGAATTGGGTAATGTGCACAAAGTCACGCATGGTGTCGTAGCCTAGGCTCTTGAATGCCGTCATGTTGGTGGCATTGGCAATGGTGCCTAAAAGCAGGGTGTAGCCATCTGGGGCACTGCGCGCTACAAATTCTGAAGCAATGTTGCTGCTTGCACCAGCGCGGTTTTCTACCACCACCGGTTGTCCAAGTGTTTCTTGAAGTTTGATGGCAATGCTGCGGGCCACAATGTCAGTAGCCCCACCCGGGGCATAGCCCACTAGCAAGCGAATGGGTTTCACAGGATAGGCTTGTTCTTGAGCGTAACTTGTGATGGAGAGAAGAGAAAGAATGAAAGCCAAAAATCGATTCATGAGAAGCCTGTGTTTGTTGGTACAAAGTATGCCTAAAGTGTAGGGACAGTTGGTGCTTTCTAGCAAGACCTTATCATTGGTGTTGTCCCTATGTGAAAAATAGACGCGTCTATGTTCAGTAAGATAGATCCCAATATGCCTTCATTCAATTCTTCCCATTTCGAAAAACCGCGCGCATGGCTACCTAAAGAGCTTGGTCAAGATTCTTCTTGGATTCATCACCTAAGTCGTGAAGCAACTCTCGAAATAGAAGAAGCCCTTCAACATGCCAAGGCCACTGAAAAATCTTGGCTGCAAATGACTGCCAACGATTTTCCTTTAAAACGCCATGCCAAGCAGGCCATTGATCGAGCCTTTGCTGTCACACAAACAGCTTATGGCATGTGTTTGCTCAAAGGTTTTCCCGTGGATCGATGGTCAGTAGAAGATGCGCGACTGGTCAATTGGGGCATTGGACTGAACGTAGGCGTGGCCAGAACTCAAAACCGAGCCAGCCAGGTCATGAACGATGTCCGTGATGAAGGTGGCAATTACAAAGTGAAAAATGGGCGAGGGTACAACACCAATGCAGGCTTAGACTTTCATGTCGATTCCTGCGATGTGGTGGCCTTGATGTGTTTGCAAACTGCAAAATCAGGTGGCACAAGCAAAGTGACAAGTTCTATGGCTGTGGTCGAAGAAATAAAACGCTTGCGACCTGACCTGATTCCAGTCATGCAACAGCCTTTTTATTACAGCTATCAGGGAACCAACGACGCTTCACAGCCTCCTTTTTACAAGTGTCCCATCTTGGGGGATGACCCCGAATTCTTTTCTTTGCGTGCCAATCGAAAAAATGTCACGGCAGCCCAACGCGATTTTCCAGAAGTGCCTCGTTTAACCCCAAAGCAAATTGAGTTGCTGGACCTGTTGGATGAATTGCTGCCAGATGATAAGTTTTGCTATTCGATGGAACTCGATCGTGGCGATTTGCAGTTATTGAACAACTATGTTGTCATACATTCACGCACCAATTTTGAAGATCACGATGAGCCAGAGCGCAAACGACATTTGCTTCGTCTTTGGCTAAGCATTCCACAGGGGCAACGCTTGCCGCCCTTGTGGAAAGAGTATTTTGGTGGTGTTGAGGCGGGCTCGGTCAGAGGCGGCGTTCGCGGAAGTCAAATAACCGATGAGTTTTTAGCCTATGAACGGCGTCAGGCTGCTAATTTGGGTATGAGCTTAAACCAGCAAAATTAAAAATCAGCACAGATTTTTATTGGCATTGACTTAAGCTCGATGCCTCAAAAAGTTAAAGTTATACACCCTCAATAATTCGAATGTCTCGAACCACTGCATTGCTGCCTAAAGCCACAAGAGCCTCTTGGTATCCTGGGCTGTTGTAGGCTGCAAGAGCGGCCGCAACGTTTTCAAACTCAATGAGAACTGTTCGTTCTTGCTGCCCATTTTCTTTGACTGCAGCAGGTATGCCACGTGCTAAAAATTTACCGCCTGCAGCCGTCAAACTAGGCCCTGCCAATTTGGCATAAGCAGCCAAGGCGTCGGTGTCGTTGATGCTGCGATATGCACTAATCCAATATGCTTTTGTCATTTTGTGATCCATTGATTGCGTTTTTAAAATCTATTTTCAAGCAGCAACAAGATCACTGTCCCGCCTTGATGTTGTTCTCTTTCACAACCTTACCCCATTTACCAATCTCTTTGCGAATAAAGAGGTCAAAGTCTGCGGGGCTAGAGGCTGTGATGACCACGCCCATTTGCGCTAAACGTTCTTGCACAGCTGGAATTTTTAAAGCCTTGGCCACTTCTGCATTCATGCGATTGACAATGTTAGGCGGAATACCTGTTGGGCCTAGCAAGCCCCAATAGGCTTGGGCTTCAAATCCTTCAATACCCAGCTCTTGCAAGGTTGGAACGTCTGGCAGTTCTAGCATTCTTTTGGGGGAAGTGACGGCCAATGGACGCAACCTGCCACTGGCAAAATGGGGTGCCCATAAAGCGTAGGTGGCCATGGTGACGGGCACGTGCCCGGCCACGCCATCTGCAGCCAAGGGGCCACCGCCTTTGTAGGGAATGTGGGTCCAATCTACCTTGAGGGTGTTACCCAGATAGGCCATGGCCAAATGCGCCATGCTGCCAGAGCCAATCGTGCCATATCCGATGGTGCCTGGTTTGCTTTTTGCAGCTTGAACCAGATCATTGTAGGTTTTGTAGGGGGTGCTGGCGTGCGCTGTAATCACCATCGATCCCGTGCCAATTTGCATGACAGGCGTAAGGTCCTTTAAGGTGTCAAATGGCAGATTGGGGTAAAGACTCGGGTTGACGCCATGCGTGTCAAAAACCATGACCCAAGTGTAGCCATCGGCCGGCGATTTTGCCGCAATACCCGTCCCAATGGAGCCCGATGCCCCTGAGCGACTTTCAACAATGATGGGTTGCCCCAGCGCTTGCTGAAGGTGTGGTTGCAAAAGGCGTGAAATTTGATCAACTGTTCCCCCTGTTGGAAATGGGTTGATGATTTTGATGGGCTGAGTGGGCCAGTTGGTTTGCGCCATTACCCCAGGCGCAATGCCTAAGGTTAATGCAAGTGACAAGAACTTAACAAGGCGTTTGAAGGTCATGTGCTTCTTTCCGAGAGTTGTTGTTAAAGATCGTAGTGACTTAATGAATTTGTAATACTAGGGTTTTCGATATTTAGCAGCTTCAGAACAGAGTGAACTGCCATTAATCGCTCATTTGATAACGCGCAAATGTTTGGTCGCAAATGTTTGGTCGCAAATGTGCGCTAACTCTATGTCTTTCATGCTCAGGCCTTGCACGTCGTGCGTGGTCCAAGTGATGGTGACTTTGTTGTACACATTGCACCATTCGGGGTGATGATTGTGACTTTCAGCTTCAATGGCAATCTGCTTCATGAATTCAAAGGCGCTTACAAAGTCGGTCAGTTTAAATTCTCGCGTGATTGAGCCAAGCTTGGCATCAAGGTGCCACAACTGCAAAGATGCCAGTTGTTGCGCAATCTCTAAAGTGCTCATTTTTTGTAAAGCCACGTTGATTCCTTAAGTGATTAGCTAGACCTTAACTTGATTTGAGCGCTTGCAATCTCCCTTGACTCGAAGCAGCACAAGGATGTCAGGAAAATGATTCAAACCTAGGGTAACTACTAATCTATTAGCTTTCATCAATAAAGCCTATTGATAAATGCAATGAAGCCTTCACAAGTTATGGCTATCCTTATGAAGTCTTTGACAAATCGGTCAGAGCATTTTTTAATATCTAGGAGATAAACCATGGCAGCACTCAAAGGCTCGCGCACGGAACAATGCCTGAAAGACGCCTTCGCAGGCGAGTCTCAAGCTAACCGTCGCTATTTGTACTTCGCAAACAAAGCTGACGTTGAAGGTCAGAACGACGTAGCCGCTTTGTTCCGTTCTACCGCTGAAGGCGAGACCGGTCACGCTCACGGGCACCTCGAGTTCCTCGAGCAGTCTGGCGATCCAGCAACTGGCTTGCCTATCGGCTCCACACGTCAAAATTTGGCCTCAGCTGTGGCTGGCGAAACTCATGAGTACACCGACATGTACCCAGGCATGGCCAAGACTGCACGCGATGAAGGCTTTGACGAAGTTGCAGATTGGTTTGAAACCTTGGCCAAGGCTGAGCGCTCACACGCCAACCGCTATCAAAAAGCTTTGAACGAATTGGTCGATTAATTTCTGCTGAATCGTGTTGCTGCACCTTTCTTAGGTGCAGCGATTTCGCAAGCGGTTGGCTTCAACTGTTTGCGAAATCGAATCAACATTAGGAGAACCACATGGCCACAGAAGGCAATTTGGAAGCCCCCACACGACATCCCTTAGATTGGCAAGGCAAAGACTTTTACAACGAAGAGTCTTGCTTTAACGAGCTTGAGCGCATCTTCGACATTTGTCATGGATGCCGCCGCTGCGTCAGCCTGTGCGGCTCTTTTCCCACTTTGTTTGACTTGGTGGACGAGAGCAGCACCATGGAAGTGGATGGCGTCGACAAAAAAGACTACTGGAAAGTGGTTGACCAGTGCTTCATGTGCGACCTGTGCTACATGACCAAGTGCCCTTACACACCCCCTCACGAATGGAACTTGGATTTTCCGCACACGATGTTGCGCGCCAAGGCCATCAAGTTCAAAAAAGGTGATGTCGGCGCAGCAGAAAGCTTCTTAGCCTCTACCGACACCCATGGTTCCTTGGCTGGCATTCCCATTGTGGTTCAGGCTGTTAACGCAGTGAATCAAACAAAAGTAGCGCGCAGTTTGATGGAGTCTACTTTGGGCGTCGATCAAAATGCGTGGCTGCCTTCTTTGGCCACGCGTAAATTTCGCTCAAGTGCAGAAGAAGCAACATCCGTCAAAGTAGTCGATGGCGCCAAGACGCCGGGCAAAGTTGCGATTTATTCAACTTGCTACGTCAACTACAACGAGCCTGGCATTGGTCACGATCTGCTCAAAATTTTGAACCACAACGACATTCCTTATGTCATTGTAGAAAAAGAAAAGTGCTGCGGCATGCCCAAGCTTGAATTGGGTGATCTCGATTCGGTCAAGGCCTCGAAGGAAGCCAACATTCCGGAGCTAGCCAAATACGCCAAGGATGGCTTTGCCATCATGGCTGCCGTACCCAGCTGTGCACTGACTGTCTCTTATACA
>OFQL01000033.1_pt1 | contig 24953 bp, 26 predicted proteins | sample 1542791 | NCBI WGS metagenome assembly OFQL01 (sample SAMN05442517, study PRJEB24371) | freshwater metagenome | isolation source: Freshwater Lake | place: Canada: Niagara | collected 2012-08-03 | reverse complement strand
CATAAAACTACCCCCAGAATCCGTTATTAAGCTGTGGGTTACTTGTTTAAAACCACCCAAATAACCTTTATAAACAGCTTTATACACACTTATCCACACCTTATCCCCAGACTGGGGGTTGTTGGTTGGGGGTAACTTTTTCTATATTTAGTTGTTTAAAACAATTATTTCTTTGACTGCTGTTTAATCCGGTTGGTTAGCTCAGTTACTTGGTTATAGATCGAGCGCCTCTCAGCCATTAGATGCCGGATTTTTCTATCCGCATGCATAACCGTGGTGTGATCTCTTCCCCCAAAAGCCTGACCAATCTTAGGTAGAGATAGTTCAGTCATCTCCCGGCACAAATACATAGCGATCTGGCGGGCGTTTACTAAAACCCTAGATCTTGATGTGCCACAAAGATCATCGACTGAGAGTGAAAAATAAGAGGCGGTTTGGGCCATGATGGTTGGCCCGGTTATTTCAGGTCCACCCTCCTCTGGGATTAAATCCTTAAGAACTATTTCAGCAAGTGATAAATCAACACCTTGTCTATTTAAAGATGCAAAAGCGGTAACACGAATTAACGCACCTTCTAACTCGCGAATATTTGTTGAAATTTTACTTGCAATATATTCAAGCACATCGTCCGGTGCGTTTAATTTATCTTGCGCAGCTTTCTTGCGCAGAATTGCAATTCTTGTTTCAAGCTCTGGTGGTTGAATATCAGTAATTAATCCCCACTCAAAACGAGAGCGAAGGCGATCCTCCAAAGTTGTTAATTGTTTTGGCGCTCTATCACTTGAAATTACTATCTGTTTATTAGCGTTATATAAAGTGTTAAAAGTATGGAAGAACTCTTCCTGGGTTCGCTCTTTGTTTTCTAAAAACTGAATATCATCGATTAACAAAACATCTAGGTCGCGATAACGCTTCTGGAAAACCGATGCTTTATCATCTCGAATAGAGTTAATAAAATCGTTAGTAAATTCCTCACTAGATACATACCTAACCCGGACTGAGCCATATAACTCTTTGGCGTATGAGCCAATCGCGTGCAATAAGTGGGTTTTACCAAGCCCTGAATCACCATAAATAAACAGCGGGTTATAAGCCTTTGCTGGGGCCTCAGCCACCGCAACAGCTGCTGCGTGAGCAAATCTATTTGATGCTCCAATTACAAAAGTTTCAAAGATATACCTAGGGTTTAATTGCGCACTTTCATTATTAACTAATGAGGTTGAGTTCCTACCAGTACCACCTTTAACCTCATTTGAGCTTTCAATGAAATCTTCCTCCACCACAACAGAGGCCTCTGAATCGGAAGAAAACTTAGACTCACTAGTAACTGTCACAGCAATATTTATCTGCTCACCTAATTGATTACTTAGCTCTTCAGTTAAAATCCCACGAAGACGAGTTTCTAAAACATCTTTTGTAAAAAGATCAGGAGCTGACAGAAGTAGGTTTGAACCCTCTTCACCTTCACCCGGTAGTAAACCAAGTGGTTTAGTTCGGGTTAAAAATGCTGCGTACTGCGGGGTTGAAACAGCAGAGATGACCTGCTCCCACAATTTTTGTAAATCAACCTGCGCCAAAGTGGCCATTTACATCACCCTCATTCTGGTAAAAACCCTTAAAAAGTTACCCACAAAGTTATCCACAGGCTGTGGTCTAAACCTGTCCTTTAAACTTCAATTTCTAGCCATAGAGGGGAAAATCTGTGGATAGAGGGCGAAGATAGGTGCTATCTCTCAGGATTGCAAGTGGTTATCCACAAAACCAACTCCTTCGGCAATCCCTGGTGGGGGGAAAAAGATGGTTTGACCCACCTTGTCCTAAACCCTTACCCTTACCACCCATACCGCTGTGACCCTTAAACGGGAGATAACGCAAAAATTTAGGAGATATTTATGAAGCGCACCTTCCAGCCCAATGTTCGCAAACGGGCTAAAAAACATGGTTTCCGTGCTCGCATGGCCACAAGAGGCGGGCGAGGTGTTCTATCAGCTCGTCGCGCTAAAGGCCGCGCCAAAATCTCTGCTTAATTAATAACTAAAACGTGTTACCTAAAACTAACCGGCTACGGGCCGGATCAGATTTTAATCGCATCACAAAAGCTGGCGTTAGAGTCAGTAGTGAAAACATAGTTATCTATGCATCCTTAGGTGAGCAAGAGCAACCACGAGTTGGCTTCATTGTTAACCGCTCAGTTGGAGGCTCTGTAAGCAGGCACCTTGTAACTAGAAAACTTCGTCATAATTTTGCTACCCATATTCCATCCCTACCAAAGCAAAGCATGTTGGTGGTGCGAGTTCTTAAACAACAAAATGATTACACAAATGAGGTAGCGATCGCTGTTGAGAAAGTTATTTCAAAACTTGCCAGTTTTAATAAAAAGGCGGACGCGTGAGAAAAATATTTGTATTAATGATTAAGGCTTATCAAAAACTTATCTCACCACTTTTAACACCTCGTTGTAAGTACTACCCATCTTGTTCAACCTATGCCGAACTAGCAATAAGTGAGTTTGGAGTTAAAGGATTTTTCATGGCAGCCGCTCGATTAGTAAGGTGTAATCCTTTTTCAAATGGTGGGGTTGATTACCCATCTAAAAACGCAGTGATTAAAATTAGAGAGCGGCAGGTAGCGTAATGGGAAGCATCCTAAACCCCTTATATACCGCTGTTTCTTGGGTAATGATCACCTTCCATGATCTTCTTGCTTTTACCAACAACGAGGACTTGCAATGGTCAGTTGGAATTATTGCCCTTGTTATAGTTATCAGAATCATCCTAATTCCACTCTTTGTTAAGCAAATTAAATCCCAACGGGCGTTAACGGCGCTCGCCCCTCATATGAAAGAGATTCAAAAGAAGTATAAGGACGACCGGCAGAAACAATCCGAGGAAATGATGAAGCTCTATAAAGAGCACAAAACAAATCCACTAGCCTCTTGTTTTCCAATCCTGGCGCAGGCGCCTATATTTTTTGCACTATTTACAGTACTAAACGGAATTAGCCAAAATAGACCCCACGGGTTATTAAAAGGTGAGTACCTGCTATCCGCTCAAGGAGCTAATTTTTTCGGCGCCCCACTTTCTGGCACATTCCTAGGATCCAGTGATGCAACTACAAAACTAGTCACCGTTATTTTAATTATCTTTATGTCAGCAACCACCTTTACTACCCAGCGCCAATTAATGGTTAAGGGAATGCCAAAGATGGACTCTTCAAATAACATGATGCTGCAACAGCAAAAAATCATGTTGTATTTATTCCCAGTCATTTTTGCTGTAACTGGTGTTAACTTTCCAATCGGAGTTTTAATTTACTGGTCAACTACAAACCTTTGGACTTGGGGACAACAGTTCTATGTAATTAAGCGAAACCCAACACCAGGTTCACCTGCATATGAAGAGTTACAAAAGAAAAAAGCAGATAAGGGTTTAATTGAAGATAAAAAAGATGGAGCTAGTGGTGACACAATTGTTGAAAATCCAAACGAGCAAACTGGGCAAAGAAAACAACCAAAAAAGAGGAAAAAGAAGCGTAAATAACTAAATCAGTACAAAAACTATCAAACTAGTATAAATCGTATATTGGAGGAAAAATGGCTAAAAAGAGTGAAGTAGTAGAAGAAAAGGTTGTAGAGAAGAAGAGCTTGATCGCCCAACTTGAAGAAGAGGGCGATGTTGCAGCCGACTACCTAGAAGGATTACTAGATATTGCAGATCTTGATGGAGATATTGATATTGATGTGGAAAATGATCGAGCAGCCCTAGCAATTGCCGGCGGCAAACTTAGCCATCTAGTTGGTGGCCGAGGTGAGGTTCTAGATTCCCTGCAAGAGCTAACCCGTCTTGCGGTGCAGACCTCACTAGGTGAGCGAAGCAGACTGATGCTAGATATCGACAACTTTAGAAGTGATAAAAAGGCTGAATTAGCTGAACTAGCTAAACAGACCGCTGAAGAGGTTAAGTCAACTGGAGAGGCGATAAAGCTTCGCCCAATGAACGCCTTTGAGCGAAAGGTCGTCCACGACACCATCCAGGAGATTGGCCTAACTAGTGAATCTGAGGGTGAAGACCCAGATCGCTGCGTGGTAGTACTTCCTGCCTAAAGTTTCACGTGAAACCAACCTCTGATCTACTCGCCTTTTTTAAAGGTGGGCAGGATCAGATTCAAGCCTTTGCCCAAATCTTGGTAACAAAAGGGATTGAGCGAGGTCTAATCGGCCCCAAAGAAGGGGATCGAATCTGGGATCGCCATATTGCTAACTGCCTTCCCGTAACAACTCTTATCCCGCAAGGGGTGCGGGTAGTAGATATTGGCTCAGGAGCCGGTCTTCCTGGAATCGTAATTGCCCTAGCCAGGCCCGATCTAAAAATGACCCTAGTTGAGCCCCTTCAAAGACGGGTAGATTTTTTAAATGAGGTAGTTAGTGAACTTAACCTTCCGATCGAGGTAATTAGGGGAAGAGCGCAAACTGTTAAAAAGCAGTTTGAGGTGGTAACCGCTAGGGCGGTTGCCCCCCTTGAAGAGTTAATTAAAATCAGCTGGCACATGATTCCAAGAGGTGGGGCCTTACTCGCCATCAAAGGAGCCTCTGCCGAGGACGAACTTGCTGGCACCAGCCTTAAAAAAGGGTCAACTGCCAAATTACATGAGATATCACTACCTAATCTGCCTGTGGCTAGGGTGGTTGAGGTAAGGAAAGGTGCTTAACTTCCGCCCATGAGGGCAGATGATGTTTCACATGAAACAAATAACCAGGGGGCACCTGGGCCAAAGCCAGTAATCGGGGTTAGGCGTCTTAAGGAGCCAATGATCGCTCCACTTAAAACCCGTATCTTCACCGTAGCCAACCAAAAGGGCGGGGTTGGGAAAACCACAACCGCAGTAAATCTAGCCGCAGCCCTTTCAATGGGCGGCCTTAAAGTTTTATTAATTGATTTAGACCCACAAGGAAATGCATCAACTGCATTTGGAATTGATCGGGTAAACACGGCCGGAATTTATGATGTTTTAATTAATGATCTGCCAATGGCAAATGCTGCAGTTAAGGTTACAAACTTCCCATATCTTGAAGCGATCGCAGCAAACTCTGATTTAGCAGGAGCTGAAATTCAACTAGTCCCAGCAGTTGCTAGAGAGTTTAGATTACAAGCGGCTCTTCAAACATTTTTAACTGCTAAACAAAATGCCGGACAACGCTTTGATTATGTATTTATTGATTGCCCACCCTCACTCGGCCTACTAACAATTAATGCATTAGCAGCAGCCGATGAAGTATTAGTACCAATTCAGTGCGAGTACTACTCACTAGAAGGAGTATCGCTATTACTAGAAACATTAGGTGAAGTACAAAAGCGATTGAATCCAAAAATATCTTTAACCACAATTGTATTAACTATGTTTGATAGCAGAACCAGACTTGCAAATGATGTAGCAGATAATGTTAAAAAACACTTTCCTAATGAGTTAATTAATATCCCTATTCCTAGAGCGGTGAGAGTTTCAGAGGCGCCTTCATATGGGCAAACCGTAATGACATATGACGCATCCTCACCAGGTGCCATCGCATACATGTCAGTTGCAAGAGAGATTGCAAACAGAGGTGGCGCGCCAATTAAAATAAAAAATGAGAGTGCTTAATTAAATGAGCACCCGCAAAGGTGGTTTAGGTAGAGGACTTGATGCATTAATCCCGCAATCAGTTATTCCAACTGAAATTAAAACAAGTAGTGGCGTAATTACTGCAAATAGGGATGAGATAGAACTAAATAACATTAGCGCTAATCCAAAACAACCAAGAACTAATTTTGATGAAGATCAATTAACTGAATTAGCATTATCAATTAAAGAAGTAGGACTACTTCAACCACCAGTAGTTAGATCACTTGGAAATGGTAAGTATCAATTGATAATGGGTGAGCGCCGCTTTCGGGCAGCAAAGCTTGCTGGATTAAAAACTATTCCAGTAATTATTAGACAAACAAGTGATGATCAATTACTTCGGGAGGCGATAGTTGAAAATATTCACCGAAGCCAACTTAACCCACTTGAGGAGGCAGCTGCATATCAACAATTATTAAATGACTTTAACTACACCCATGATGAGTTAGCGGTGAAACTAAGTAAGTCTCGCCCCGTAATTACAAACACAATGCGCTTACTTAATTTGCCCGTATCAGTACAGAGACGAGTTGCAGCAGCTGTTATTTCAGCAGGACATGCCAGGGCGCTTTTATCACTTACGGATGAAAAAGAGATTGAAAATCTTGCCAATCGAATTGTGGCTGAAGGTTTAACAGTTAGAGCAGTTGAAGAGATTGTGGCAAGTGGTGGGGCTAAAGTAAAAACTGGCTCAGTTCGAAGTGGAAAAATTCTTGCGCCTAAACTTAAACAAATCTCAGATGATTTAGCAGATCACTTAGATACCAGAGTCAGTGTTGAATTGGGTAAGAAAAAAGGAAAGATAGTAATTGAGTTTGCAACTATTGAGGATTTAGAGCGGATAAGTAAGGTAATTAAAAACTAATTTATTTGCCGGCTATCCATCTCAGTTTTAATAACTCCTGCTAAAGATTTAATACCTTCAGTAATTCGCTCAGCTGTTGGGTAGCAGTAGGAGATACGAAGTGACCAAGAACCAAAACCATCTGCATAAAAAGCAGTTCCCGGTACATAGGCCACCTTGGCTGCAATTGCCTTTGGAACTAGGGCGTTGGTATCAATTTCAGGGGGCAAAGTAATCCAGATATAAAAACCACCGGCCGGCTTAGTCCAAGTGATATTTTTTGGAAAGTACTTATCTAAAGCAGAAAGAGCTGCGTCCCTGCGCTCTTTATATAACTTAGCAAAACTTGCTATTTGATCACGCCATGGCTGATTAGCCAGGTAACTTGAGATCACAAGTTGAGTGAAATTTGATGGACAAAGAATCGAGGATTCAGATGCAATTACCATCTTATCTTTTAAAGATTGGGGAACTAATGCCCAACCAACCCGCAGGCCTGGCGCAATTGTCTTTGAAAAAGTTCCAAGATAGATAACATTTTCTGAATCACTAGCCCGCATTGCATTTGGAGATGGTTTATCAAATCCAAGTAAGCCATATGGATTATCTTCAACAATAAATATCTCTTCACTTCGGCAGATCTCAAGGATCTCACTTCGTCGATCTGCTGGCAGTAATACTCCAGCTGGGTTTTGGTAATTTGGAATTAGATATAAAAACTTAATCTTTCTACCAGTTGCTTTTGTAGTTTTAATTGCATCCCTTAAGGCTTGCGGGATTAAGCCATCTTCATCCATACCCACATGCACAACCTGAGCTTCATATTGTTTAAATGTGCCAAGGGCGCCAACATAGGAAGGAGCCTCAACTAAAACCACATCACCTGGATCAATAAATATTCGAGAGATTAGATCAAGTGCTTGCTGTGAACCAGTTGTAATAATTACATCATCTGGGTGAGCTTTAATTCCTTCTAGCGCCATCACATCACAGATTTGCTCTCGAAGTTTTGGATGTCCCTGCCCACTTCCATACTGCAAAGCCTCTGCGCCATTTTCTAAAATAAGTTTTTGGGTAACCGAGGCCATCATCTCCATTGGTAGGGCAGAAAGATTTGGCATACCACCAGCTAGGGAAACAATCTCTGGTCGACTCGCTACTGCAAATAGCGCGCGAATCTCACTAGCTTTCATTCCTTGGGCGCGATGAGCAAAACGTTCTGGCAGATTCTCTGGTTCACCGATTTGAACGCGAGTGGCATCAACAGGTGGCACAACTCTTAAATCTCTACCGGATTTCATTAACCTATTTTGCCATACAAACTAGCGTTGATAAAACTAATTACGAAGGCCAGCACGCCTAAGGTCAGATATGCGCAGAGTTCCAGTTTTAGCATCATCATCGGATGATAAATAAAGCCGCTGAATTGCCACAATCATTGCCTCCGCTAATTGATCACGAAAGGCAGGGGAACCAAGTCGTTTAGCATCTTGTGGGTTAGACAGATATCCAAGATCAAGACGAACGGTTGGAGCAGTAGTTAATTTAAGTAAGTCCCAACTTTTCCCATGGGTTCTGCAATTTAATAGATCAGTTCTAGCGCAAATTTCTCGCTGGATTAAATTAGCAAATCTCTCACCAACAACTGAGTGCACACCAGCACCATCTCTACCGTAGTAGTAAGTAGCAACACCATTTGCTTTTTCATTTTTATAACTATCAACTTTAAGCGCGATAACTAGATCAGCATTTACCGAGTTAGCAGTTGCGATTCGATCCTTTTCAAGTGGTGAGTTTTTAGCGCTCCTTGTTAAAACTACATTCACACCCAGTGCTATTAATCTTCCCTCTAAACGTTGGGCTAAATCAAAAACCACCTCAGACTCAATCACGCCATTTTGATTCTCTCCTGTGAAATCACCACCCCAACTTGGATCAATCACAATTACCTTACTTGCAAGTGCTGGTGAAGCAACAGCGTGGCGAACACTTTCTCGCAGCGCAGTGGGTGCACCACCTGAAACAGTTTTTACTAATCTCATCAAAGAAATTAATGTCACCGGACCACACTTACCATCTACTACTACCCCAACTGATTTTTGAAACTCTTTTACCGAAGCCTCAGTTTTACTGCCATAAATACCATCAACTTTGCCACAATTAAAACCCATTTGAATTAATCGATCTTGCAGATTACTAACATCATCACCACGCATTAATGAATCAGATTGCAGAGCTAATATTCGATCACCAAGTTTCCACCTGGCCTCATCTAAACAACGTTGAGTGATTTCATTTATTAAGCCAGTTGCAGTTAAGCCACGCTCTTGTTGGAAAGCTTTTATCGCTTGAGCTAATCCTTCATCAAATAAGTCAGTTGGGTTGCTATGAATACCAAGCCGAGTTAGCGTGTTAGCAATTACTGCAACTGCATCTGAGCGATCACCGATTTTTAATTGATCACTCATATAAGCCCTAAATTTATTATATTAAATGTTACTTAATATAACTTTCAAGATCTTTAAGCAAAGCTGGCTTTGGTTTAGCTCCAACAATAGTTTTAACTACCTCACCATTAACAAAAACATTCATAGTTGGGATAGAGGAAATGCCATATTTCATAGCAATACTTGCCTCTTCATCAGTATTTAACTTAACAATTTTAAGTTTGGCGCCGTACTCATTTGAAATTTCTTCCAAGATCGGGCCAACTGCTCGGCATGGACCACACCACTCTGCCCAAAAATCCACCAATACTGGCGTAGAACTTTTTAAAACAACTGATTCAAAATCAGCGGTTGTTACCTTTGTTGTTGCCATTTTCTTATCTCCCTTATTATCTGCTTATCCTACTTTTAAAAACTAAAATTAATGACCAGATAGAAACCGCTCTGCGTCCAAGGCTGCCTGACAACCTGAGCCTGCTGCAGTAATAGCCTGGCGGTAGGTGAAGTCAACTAGATCACCGCATGCAAATACGCCAGGTATTTTTGTTTTAGTGCTTCTTCCCTCAACTTGAACGTAGCCTTCAGAATTTAATTCAACTTGTTTGGCTACTAATTCACTTCTAGGAAGGTGGCCAATTGCAACAAATAAACCAGTAAAATCTTTGCTACTTTCTTCACCAGTTACAGTGTTCTTAAGTTTTAATCCAGTGACCTTATCTTCACCTAACACATCAACTACCTCATGATTAAATAAAAATTCAATCTTTGGATTATTACTAGCTCGTTCGATCATAATTTTTGATGCTCTAAATGAATCACGACGGTGAACTAAAACTACCTTGCTAGCAAACTTAGTTAAAAAGTTTGCCTCCTCCATTGCCGAATCTCCACCACCAACTACTGCAATCACTTGATCACGGAAGAAAAAACCATCACAGGTAGCACACCAAGAAACACCTCTACCGGATAAACGTTTCTCATTTTTTAATCCAATTTCTTTATACGCCGAACCCATCGCCAAAATAACTGCCTTAGCTTTAACAGTATTACCTGAGCCATCAGTTAATTCTTTTACATCACCAGTTAATTTCATTTCCACAATATCATCGGTAATAATTTTTGCATCAAATCTTTCTACTTGCTTGCGCATAGATTCCATTAACTCAGGACCCATCACACCATCTGCAAAACCTGGAAAATTTTCTACTTCAGTTGTATTCATAAGCGCACCACCGGCAGTAACGGAACCTTCATAAATAATTGGCTTTAATTGCGCACGGGCAGCATAAATTGCTGCGGTATAGCCAGCAGGGCCTGAGCCAACAATTACTAGATCATTTATCTCACTCACTGCCCCACCCTAAACCTTTCTACTCCGAATTACTTTGAGCAAATCTGATACTTCAGATATTTTTAGCAGCTTTGCAATAAGTAGATAAAAAATACCCGATAGTGATGTAACCAATAATAGTGATATTAAATTCCCACCCGGTATAGCTCCCCTAAGTAGCCAAATCGGTGTTATTACCAAGGCGAAAATTGCTATTAATTTTAAGTAATACAACATAATTGAAAGTAGCGGCAACTTAACCTGGTGCCGCTTTATTAAATAGAAAGAAATCCCTACTCCAATAAAATAGTGGAGAGTGAATATTGCTGCTAAGCCAACTGTTACCCATTTAGGCTCGAGCCATACGGCAACCAAATAGGAAAGAACAACAGAGACTAGATTCATTATTAAATTACCAATAACTTGAGATTTTAGATTTTCAAAAGCGTTTAAGCCACGAAGTAAAACTAGATTTATGCTAACTGGAATTAAACCAAGTGCGAAGGCAGATAAGGTTAAACCAAGATAATTTGCATCAGCATCTGAGATGCCAAAGTAAAGTGTATTCGCAACTAATTGACCAAAAGCTAAAAACAAAAGAGCCGCTGGAACAGTAAAAATTCCAATTAATTTAATTGCTCTAGCTAATGAATTAGTTAACTCTTCATGTTTTTTATCAAGAACATAATTTGAAAGTCTAGGCAAAAGTGCGGTAACAACTGAGACAGTAATTATTGAATGAGGCAGAATTAAAATAAGGTATGCATTCGCATAGGGAGTAAATCCAACACCAGTACTATCACCTAGCACTTCAGATTTTACTGCTGCAGTAGTTGCAATACTTACAGTAACCAAATAAGAAACCTGTGAAATAATTGCATATAAAAAACTCCAGCTAGCCAGGCGAAAAGATTTAATAATTTGGCTGTTATACCAATCAAATCTAAGAGTTAATCTAACTCCACTTTTTAACACAACCGGTATAAGTATTACCGCTTGCGCTAAGTAACCAGCGGTAGTGCCAAGACCAAGCCAAGTGATATCAGATTGCGAGATATTACCAAGCGTTAAATCATCTTTATTAACCAAAAACCAAGAGAATAAAATAATCGCAATTAAATTATTAATAACTGGTGCCCACATCATTGGCCCAAACTTTCCCTTTGCATTTGCAATCTGACCAAGTAGGGCAAATAAACCTAAGAAAAAGATCTGCGGCAGGCAGTAACGCATAAACGATACGGTGATATCAAACTCAGGGCGATTAGAAAACTCTGGGGCATAAAGATTCACAATCATTGGCGCAAGTGCGATACCCAGTGCGGTAAGTAGTAAAAGAAAAGTAACAGTTACAGTAAATAACCGAGATATAAAAGCTGCGCCTTGATCTGAGTCACGTAGTGATCTAACTATTTGTGGCACAAACACTGCAGTAAGTGCTCCACCAATTAATAAGTTATACAAAATATTTGGCATGGTATTTGCCACGTTATATGTGTCACCTAATATTGCAGTTCCAAGAAGTGCAACTAGTAAAAGATTTCTAATTAATCCAGTAATTCGAGATGCAATAGTTCCAACAGCCATAACAGAGCTAGCGCGTAGTAACTGATGATCAGACATTAACTGCGCCTCCTAACTCTTCTCACACTTTGCACCAAAGCTGCCATAATTAAAAGTACCGCAGCAGCGGTAGTAATCCAGGTGGCAACCGGGCTAATTACTGAAAGTTTTAGGTTTATATAAACTGGGTAACCCACTGGTTTATTATCAAGATTAGTAAGTTGCACCAACAACCTTGAATCACCAGCAGCAAAGACCTCAATAGGAAGTAGCACCTGATTTTTTGATTTTGCAGCTAACTCAATATCTTCAATTTGCGCGACAGATACCTTGCCGTTCATCGCTCTACTACTTAGTTTTAATTTAACAACTTGATCAAAATCATTGACTACCGTAATTGGTAGCTCCTCTTTTGAGCTAGTAACCGTAAATTTAGTGTTTTTAATATTTAATTTATTGCGCATAACCGAGATTGATTTATCATAATCTTTAAGTAAATCTAAAAAGAGCTGCTCTTCTAAATCAGGATTTAATAACTGAGAAAGCCGCAATTGATTCTCTTCTAACTGATTCTTCTCTATCACAGTAGATAATAAATTTATTTGGCGCTGGCTATATTTTAAAACACTTAAGGAAGCTCTATTAAACTTCTGTTTTACCGCCTCAGTTGAGCCAACCTCTTGAACTGAGCGATTTAAAAGAGTTTCTAATCTAATTTTGCCTACTGCGTTTAAATACTCAATCTGATCAGGCATAATTTCATTTGCCCAAAAACTTGAGGGATTCCCATAGGTAATAGGTGTTACTTTTTTATTTTTAGTCACCTTTATGAATTGCGTAAGCCAGCTCTTTGCTAACTCTTGCCCACCAGGTGCGCTGCCATCTGCAATTCCATAACCATTACTCATAGCGATAATTTCATCAATAGTTGCTGGATCAACTAGCCAGTTATTAACGCCAAACGTATTTAAATAAACCACTTCACCAAGGCTGCCTGCGGGGGTAAGTTTTTGGGCTAATACATCATTAAAGAAAACACCATCAGATAATCTATGTGTAGGTTCAGATATTTTAATTGTCTGTGCGGCATTTGAATTAGGTATAACAAAAAAACTGGACGAAAAAATTAATATAGATAAGGTTAAAAATTTTCTCACGGGGTTAATTTTCCAGATTTTGCAATTAGCTTTCGCTCATCTGGATAAGCTAACTTGCTAACGATCTCATCTATTGGAAACCAACCAACATCATCAACCTCAGTTACCTGTGGTGCTAACTTGCCGCCAACTTCGGTAAATAAAAAATGATGAACTGTTTTATGAATTCGTTTACCACTTGCCATAAACCAAAAATCAATCACGCCCAGTGATCTAGTAATCTCACTTTTAATTCCAGTCTCCTCCGCCACCTCACGGATTGCTGCTTGTTCAGGTGATTCACCATCTTCAATATGTCCCTTTGGAAGTGACCAAAGTAATCGCTCATGCGAAGCATCTTTAGGATCAAGTCTTCCGATAAGTAAACCTTTGGTGCCAGTTTTATCTACTACTAAACCACCAGCACTTACCTCATCCACCCGTTTGGCATACCTTGAGCGAGAATTTTTTCCACCAGAGTTCGGCTTAGGATTTTTGCGGTTGCCTGAGTTATATTTTTTAGCGGGCTTACCAGAACTACTACTTTGCCCACCCTTGCGAGCACTATTTGAATCCTGATTGCCACCCGCATTAGATGCTGGGGTCATAAGAGTAAGGATACTGCCTCATCTCTTACCCGCTCTGCTCTAACCTAGTACCACCGTGAAAACACCAAATAAGGCTGCCGCTGAACTTGCAATCACCACACTGACAAAGCAAGCACCGGCTGCAACCTCACTTGCAACCGCCTTTAAAGCAGCTGGATTTAAATTAGCGCTAGTTGGCGGGCCAGTACGGGATGCAATATTGGGCCGACTTGGTAATGATTTAGATTTCACAACTAATGCACACCCAAAAGAATCTGAAAAGATTTTAAATAAATGGGCAGATTCTGTTTGGGATATCGGCGCAGCCTTTGGAACTGTTGCTGGTAAAAAAGGTGAAATAACTGTTGAGATTACAACTTACCGTAGTGAAAACTATGAAAAAGATTCTCGCAAACCTGCCGTTGAGTTTGGTGAAAATATCGAAGGTGATTTATCTCGTCGTGATTTCACAATTAACGCTATGGCACTTGAATTAACAACGGATGAGCCAACATTTATTGATTTATTTAATGGTGTGGGTGATCTTCAAAATAAGATAATTAAAACTCCAGGTAAACCAGAAGACTCTTTTACTGATGACCCACTTCGAATGATGCGAGCTGCAAGATTTATGAGTCAACTAAATTTCACAATTGATGAATCAGTATTAGTTGCAATTAAAGAGATGGCTCACAGATTATCAATTATTTCTAGTGAGCGAGTTAGGGATGAGTTTATAAAAATAATTATGAGTGATAACCCGCGCCTTGGAATTACCTTATTAGTTGAATGTGGGCTAGCAGATATTTTTCTGCCAGAGATTCCAAAACTAAAACTTGAAATAGATGAGCACCACCACCATAAAGATGTTTATGAGCACTCATTAACAGTGCTTGAGCAAGCAATTGCGTTAGAGGCAAGATTAGGCGCGGCTAACTTAACGCTACGTCTTGCAGCCCTTCTTCACGATATTGGTAAGCCAAAAACAAAGGCATTAATAGCAGGAGGTGGTGTTTCATTTCATCATCATGAGGTAGTTGGGGCAAAGATGACAAAGGAACGGCTTCGAACCCTTAGATTTGATAATCACATTGTTAAAGATGTTGGGCAATTAGTTTTCCTACACCTGCGCTTTCATGGCTATGGAAGTGGGGAATGGACAGACTCTGCTGTGCGCAGATATGTCAGAGATGCTGGTGAGTTACTAGATCACTTGCACCTATTAACAAGAGCTGATTGCACAACTCGAAATCAAAAAAAGGCGCAGTTACTTGCTAATACTTATGATCAACTTGAGCAGAGAATTAAAGAGTTAATGCAACAAGAAGAGCTAAATAAAATACGTCCTGACTTAACGGGTGAGCAAATTATGCAGATTTTAAATATTAAGCCATCTCCGATGGTTGGTGAGGCCTATGACTTTTTACTTGAACTACGTTTAGAAAACGGCCCAATCGGTGAAGATAAGGCAAAAGAAGCTTTGCTTACTTGGTGGAAGGAGCAAAATTAGCTTTTCGCATTAATACTGTCGCTGCAAAAAGATATGCAATAGCAATTAAAACCGGCAACAAACGAGTTGCGCCGTTATCTGGCAGAAGAAGTGCTGCGCCAATTGCCCCAGTAATAATTCCAGCATTTACCGCCACATCATAAAAAGCAAAGACTCTTCCCCGGTAGGCGTCATTAATTTTTGATTGAACAAGTGCGTCATTTGTAACCTTAATTCCCTGTCCACATAAACCAACTAAAAAAGCACTAGCTGTCATAGTAAATTCAGTGATATTAAATGAATAGATTACTAATGGCGGGATACAAGCAAACATTAAATAGCGCATCCAACGATGGCGACCAAATCTTAAAACACCAAAAGGTGAAATAATTGCGCCAAGACCAATGCCAATTCCAGCAATTGCTAGTGCAATACCAAAACCAGCCAAACCAGCATCTGGATCATTTGGATCATTAAAGTTATTTCGCGAAAGTAGCAGCGCCATAAGAGTTAGCGCTGTAATTCCACCGCGCTGGATACCAACTGAAAATATTCCACGCAGAGCATCAGGGTGAGCGCGTAAAGTTTTAAATCCCTCAACCATCTCTCGCAATCCTTGATTTTCAGATTTACCTTCATTCTCAGTTGGTCCAATTTCAAATTTACTTAATCGATAACAACTTAAAGCTGCAAGTGTAAAAAAAGCTGCTGATAATAAAATTACTACAGAGTCTGCAAAATCTGCGCTATATGTAGCACTTACAAAGTTTTTAATCGCAATTCCTATTCCGCCACCGATTACCACCCAAATAGTTCCACCAGTTACCGCTAGCGCATTTACTGCGATTAACTCATCTTTTTTAACTAACAACGGCAGCCCAGCTGAAAGGCCAGCTAAAATTAATCGGTTCACACCAAATGCAACTAAAACAAATAAAGTTATAACCACACCAGTACTTCCGTTATTTACTAACCAGGCAATAATTAATAGATCAAATGCTCTGATGTAGTTGCAATTTCTAATAATCCGCTGGCGCGAGAAGCGATCTAAGATGGTTCCAACATAGGGACCAATTAATGAGTAAGGCAGTAGCACCACAGTAAAAGCAAGAGCAGCAGCTACTGCGTTAGGTGATCGCTCAGGGGAAAATAAGATAAAACTGGCTAGCGCTGATTGAAACAAACCATCTGTTAACTGGCCAATCCAACGGATAGTTAATATCCGATTTAACCTTGAGCCACTTGCCACCGGCCAGATTCCCATGGGGTAAGCGTAGTTATTAATTTAGGATTAACCTTGGATCTTATGTTAGCCACCATGCGCTCGTTAGTTGACTACTCATTGAGTAAGCGCCGGACATTAATTGCACTCTTTCAAGGCGCAGTCAGTGCGATGGATGCCTGTGATGCCGATCCGTACTTAAGGCGAGCAGCTAAATATCATGGCGAGTTAACCAATAGAAGCTGTCCTGTTTGTAAGGAGCGGAAAATTGTTGATCTACGTTATGCCTTTGGCGATCAACTCGGGCAATACTCAGGACGAATTAAGAATCAAGATGAATTAGTTCAAATGCAAAGTGAGTATGGTGAGTTTCGAGTTTATATTGTTGAAATCTGCACTCATTGTCATTGGAATCACCTGGTGGAATCCTTTTTATTAGGAGACGGTGAATATAGAAAGCCACCACGAAAGGTTGCCACCTTAGCTGATGAGGATTAACGCTAATCTTGACCAGTGAATAATCTGCTAGCAAAACTGCCTCGCTTTGGGGTATTAATAACCGGCTTCTCATTTGTGGCTGGCGTATTTTTATTTGGCTTTGCCTATTTCACCGTTTCAATTCCAGATCCAAATGCTTATGTAAATTCTCAGTCCACAATTATTCAATATGCAGATGGCAGTGAGATTGGCCGAATGGGTTCTGAAAATAGAACTGTTGTAACACTTGCTCAGATTCCAGTTCAGGTTAGAAATGCAGTGATGGCAGCGGAGGATCGCGGTTTTTATTCAAACCGAGCAATTAGCCCAACTGCAATTATAAGAGCAGTTTGGAATAACGTAAGAGGTGGTTCACTCCAGGGTGGCTCAACAATTACGCAGCAATATGCGAAAACTGCCTTTTTAACACCAGAGCGCTCAATAACAAGAAAAGTAAAAGAATTAGTAATTGCGATAAAACTCGAGAACCAATTTACTAAAGATCAAATTTTTGAGAACTACTTAAATACTATTTATTTTGGCCGTGGTTCATACGGCGTTCAAACCGCATCCCAGGTTTACTTTGGTACAACGGTAGATAAATTAAGCACTGCTCAATCAGCGGTATTAGCGAGTATTTTAAGAAGTCCAGGCCTTTATGATCCTGGATTTAAAAAAGAGAACTTACCAAGGCTTGAAAAAAGATTTACATATGTATTAGATGGAATGGTTGCGCAAGGTTGGCTTGAAAAAGAAAAAGCTGAAAAAATAAAATTTCCAGTAATTAATCCTAGGGTTACATCAGGTGCGTTAGCTGGTCCTAAAGGTTATGTAATCTCTTGGGTAGAGCGTGAGTTAAATGCACTTGGGTTTAGTGATGAGCAATTAATGGTTGGTGGCTACATAATAAAAACTACTCTAGTAAAAGAAGCTCAAGAAGCAGCAGTATTTGCAGTTAGTAAAGAAGCACCAGTTAAAGTGCCAGAAAATCTTCATATTGGCTTAGTAGCAATTAAGCCCGGTACTGGTGAAATACTGGCAATGTATGGTGGACAAGATTATTTAAAGTATCAATTTAATGCTGCCACACAAGGAATTACCTCTGGCGGATCATCATTTAAAGCCTTCTCACTAGTTGCAGCACTTGAGCAAGGAATACCGTTATCTTCAATTTGGAATGGTGATTCACCTAAAGTTTATGATGATGGAATAGGCCGGCCATATCCAGTTAATAATTACGGTGGTGAAAGCTGGGGCAATCTTGATCTACTTACTGCGACTGAAAAATCTGTTAACACAATCTATGTTCCACTTGGTATGAAAGCAGGGTTAGAAAAAGTTGTAGATGTTGCTCGCCGTGCTGGTATCCCAGAGTCAGTTGAAATGGTGGCATCTCCTTCAGTTTCATTAGGAGCTGCAAGTCCACATGTGATTGATTTAGCAAATGCCTATGCAACCTTTGCAGCGCAAGGAGTTTATGCAAAACCTTTTATTATTAATGAAGTTCAAGGACCAAATAAAGGAATCTTGTATCAGGGAAGAATTCAAGCTCAAGAGGTATTTAGAAAAGATGTAATGGCAGATTTAACTTACGCCTTTAGCAAAGTAACATCCTCCGGTACTGCCGCAGTGGTTGGCGCCAGAGTTGGTAGACCTACTGCTGGTAAAACTGGAACATCAAATGACAACGCATCTGCTTGGTTTAATGGTTACACCCCAGAGGTTGCCGCCTCCGTTGCTTTTTATCGAGATAACGCAACTCAATCTTTAAATGGAATTGGTGGCCTAACATCTGTAACCGGTGGTTCATTCCCAGCCCGAATCTGTGCAGAGGTTGTTAAAAAATACTTAGCTAAATCACCAATTCAAGAGTTTCCAGCCCCAGCTTTTATTGGCGGAACAGAGCCAGTTAACTTTATTAATGCAGTGCCAGAGATGGACCCAGCTTTAATCCCACCATCTCCTTCACCTTCACCTAAGAAAAAGAGGTAACTCTTGCTTACCAAATTGGTAAGTAGATCTTTAATCACACTGGTTTTATTAAGTTCACTTATTTCATTTTTAAAATTTAATCACTGCCGTAATAACGATTTCACCTCACCAGATAACTACATCCACGCCTGTTATACCGATATTCCCGCCCTTTTTTCTGAGCGAGGGTTAAACATAAATACATTCCCATATCTTTCTGCGGCAAACTCAATGGAGTACCCGCCAGTTACTGGATTATTTGCCTGGGCTATTAGTTTTATAACACCAAACTCTTCTAACGTATTATATTTTGATCTAAATATTTTATTTTTAATCATGATGTATTTCATTTCAGCTTTAATCTTAAAGGCGCTTGCGCCAAAGTATCTCTATTTATTTTTAGCATCCCCTGCAGTAATCGCAAGTTTATTTATTAACTGGGATTTAATTGCTGTAGCTAGCGCACTTCTTACAGTCTACTTTTTCGAGAATAAAAAATATGAAGAAAGTGCCATTGCCCTAGGTATATCAATTGCTACTAAGTTTTTTCCAATCGTTATGCTTCTACCAATTGCAATAATTTTTTATAGAAGAAAACAGATTAAACAGCTAAGTAAATATTTATTTACCACCACCATACTTTGGTTAGCCATTAACTTACCAATAGCAGTATTTTACTTTGACGGATGGTGGCGGTTTTTTAAATTAAACATAGAAAGAGGCGCCGACTTTGGTTCAATTTGGTATGGCTTATCTTTACTAAATCTTGATATCTCAAATCTAGATCTAATTTACCCTCTGCTATCAATCATTTTATTCATTGCATTAGCTCTTTATTTATTAAAGCTAGATAAGATTCCAAATTTAGCCCACATTACTTTTTTTGCAGTAGTTATTTTTACAACCTTCGGCAAGGTTTATTCGCCGCAGTATGTCTTATGGCTTACCCCATTTGCCGTAATAGCAATTACTAATAGTAGGCAGCAAATCTCATTTTGGTTTTGGCAGATTACCGAAATTATTTATCACTTAGCTATTTGGCAGTATTTAGCACTTTACGCTGGCGCTAAGTACGGCTTACCTGATAGCGGTTATGTAATTGCCACACTACTTCGCGTAGTTGGTGTGTGCACCTTTACCTTTATCTTGATGAGAGATTTAGCTGCTAAATCCACAGCAAAATCAAGCGTAATTTCGCGCTAAGGCAGGGTCAGGTTAATATTGCCTCCAACACCTGCTACGGAAATTCCGTGGCCGCTTTAGTCCAGAGGTGGTTAGAAAAAATGCGTCGCTATGAACTCATGGTCATTTTAGATCCTGATTTAGAAGAGAAAACCGTTTCACCAAGTCTTGAAACTTATCTAAAGATAATTAAAGATGGTGGCGGTAAGGTAAATAAGTTAGATATCTGGGGCAAGAGACGAATGGCCTTTGAAATAAATAAAAAAGGCGAGGGAATCTACGCAGTTATCGATATGCAATCAGAGCCAGCACCAGTTAAAGAGTTGGATCGTCAACTTAATTTAAATGAGTCAGTTCTGCGCACCAAAGTTGTCCGGCCAGAATAAATCCCCGACCGGTAAATCAAAAACAAGCATCTAAAGCAGATAAGGGAGAAATAAAAAAATGGCAGCAGGAGATACCAACTTAACGATGATCGGTAACTTAGTTAGCGATCCAGAGTTACGCTTCACACCAAGTGGAGCAGCGGTGGCAAAATTTACCGTGGCATCAACCCCACGTTATTTAGATAAAACCACAAATGAGTGGAAAGATGGCGATAGCCTTTTTCTACAATGCCAAATTTGGCGACAAGCAGCTGAAAATGTTGCAGAGTCGTTAACTAAAGGAATGCGAGTAATTGTTTCCGGACGTTTAAAACAACGCTCTTATGAAACTAAAGAGGGTGAAAAGCGAACTGTCTTTGAGGTAGAAGTTGATGAAGTAGGACCTTCACTTCGCAACGCAACTGCAAAGGTAACTAAAGCTGCTCGCCAAACCGGTACCGGTTACAGCGCACCAGCAAGTACAACACCAACAGCATCAGGAGATGACCCTTGGTCAGCAGCCCCAGTCGGTGGCGGTTGGTCAACGACACCGAGTGATGAGACACCACCTTTTTAAATCCTAATTAACCAACCATTCCTGTCTTAAAAAGACAGGGCCCTAACCTAAGGAGCACCACAGTGGGAGCAAGAAGTAATAAAACGCTTAGAGAAAAAGCTAAGCAATCAAAATCTGCAGCAGCAGCTGCGGCGATGAAGAAGTTCAAAAAGAAACCATGTTCATTTTGTCGAGATGAAGTTAACTATATTGATTACAAAGATATAGCAACCCTTCGTAAGTACATCACCGATCGAGGCAAGATTCGCTCTCGCCGTATCACCGGTGCTTGTACTCAACATCAACGTGCAGTAGCTGCAGCGGTTAAAAACAGCCGCGAGATGGCGCTTCTGCCTTACACATCAACTGCTCGATAAGGAGATAAAACAATGAAACTAATCCTTACTCGTGAAGTATCTGGCCTAGGTGGCGCAGGAGATGTTGTAACAGTTAAAGATGGCTATGGCCGTAACTTTTTACTAGCTCGAGGCAGTGCGATTGTTTGGACTAAAGGCGGTGAGGGCCAGATTGATGGAATTAAGCGCGCTCGCAATGCCCGTGAGATCCGAGATCTTGACCATGCTAAAGAGATCAAAGCTAAGCTTGAAAAAGCTAATGTAATTGTTAAGGTCAAAATTGGTGCTACCGGCACAATGTTTGGCTCTGTTACAGATAAAGCAATAGTTGCAGCAATTAAAACTGCTACTAATGAGACAGTTGATCGTCATAAAATCAAAATGGATAAGCACATTAAAAAAGCTGGTAAGTACACAGTTAAGATCACACTTGAATCTCAAGTTGTGGCTAACGTGTCAATCAGTGTGGTTAGCGATAAGTAATTAAGAAATTACTAAGCCCTCCAGGTGACTGGGGGGCTTTTTACATTGCTGACCAAATAATGAGATTAGCAAAAAAATCTTTGTCCACATCACTTATCACTTATTTACGCTTAATTTAGTAATACTTAAATACTTATCCACTACAAGTTAATACTTACCCACAACTTCATCCACCGTTTCATCCACTCTCTTCACAGGTGAGCGCACAGGGTTAGATCACTAATTACCGAAGGGGTGAAGATAGGAATATCTTTACCTCCTGAGCGTAAAAATTAGTGATTTTAAATAGTTTTATTTTTTGTCAGTGGCAGATGGGAGGCTTCTTATATGAGTATCGCCGAGTTCCCAAATAACTCAAGCCGCAGCCGTAATAGCGCAGCTGAGTTTGAGCGCACACCACCACAAGATGTAATTGCTGAACAATCTGTTTTAGGTGGAATGTTGTTATCAAAGGATGCAATTAGTGATGTAGTTGAAATATTAAGAGAGCGAGATTTTTATCGCCCAGCACATGAATTAATTTATGACGCAATCGTTGATTTATATGGCAGAGGTGAACCAGCAGATCCTGTAACAGTTTCAGCTGAGTTAACAAAACGTGGTGATTTAGTAAGAGCAGGTGGAGCGCCATATCTACACACACTTATCTCATCTGTACCAACCGCTGCTAATGCTGGTTACTACGCAAAGATAATTCGTGAGCGCGCAATTATGAGGCGCCTTGTTGAAGCAGGTACCAAGATTGTGCAACTTGGTTACACCGATGAGGGTGAAGTAGATGACGCTGTTGATCAAGCGCAAGCAGAAGTTTTTGCAGTAACAGAGCGACGTGAATCAGATGATTATGTTCAACTATCTCAATTAATGCCAGAGGCATATGATGAAATAGAAAAAATTGCTGCTGGTATAACTGGGCAAGGTGTTAAAACTGGCTTTAAAGATTTAGATGCGTTAACAAATGGTTTCCATCCAGGAAACATGATCGTGTTGGCGGCGCGTCCGGCAGTTGGTAAATCAACACTTGGTTTAGATATCGCTCGCCATGCTTCAATACATAAACGTGAGACTTCAGTAATTTTTTCTCTCGAAATGAGCAGATCTGAAATCACTATGAGAATGCTTTCTGCTGAGGCAAGAGTGCCACTTAACAACATCAGATCAGGGCGGTTAAGTGAAGAAGAGTGGGCAAGAATGGCACGGCGAATGGGTGAGATCTCAGATGCACCGATGTTTATTGATGATTCTCCAAATCTTTCACTGATGGAAATAAGGGCTAAATCACGACGTCTAAAGCAGCGCCATGATTTAAAGCTAATTGTGATTGATTATTTACAGCTTATGACTAGCGGCAAGCGAGTTGAAAACCGCCAACAAGAAGTATCAGAGTTCTCTCGTCAATTAAAGTTGTTAGCAAAAGAGCTTAATGTGCCAGTTGTTGCTATCTCACAGTTAAACCGTTCACCAGAGCAGCGATCAGATAAAAAACCAATGCTTTCAGATCTACGTGAATCAGGATCGATCGAGCAGGATGCTGACTTGGTTATCTTGCTCCACCGTGAGGATTTATATGATTCACAAAATAGATCAGGTGAGGCTGATTTAATTGTGGCAAAGCATCGAAACGGTCCAACTAGAACGATTGTGGTTTCAGCCCAGTTACACCTTGCTAGATTTACCGATATGGCTGCAACCTTTACTACAAATGAAAAGTTTGTTAAAGACAACTAAATTTTTGTAAGTTTTCCACTCTTTACATCATAAATAGCACCAACTAGTGAAATATTTTTTGGCAGAAGTGGAAATTGTTCTATTCTAATTAAATCAGATTTTAATGCTGCTAATTGATCAGTGACAGTTCTAATCTCAATACTTCTTGTATCAATACCGCTTTTTTCAAAGATAGCTGCATGAATTTGATCTTCAGTTCCACTTGCCATTCTGCAATCAGTATGCGGCATTACTAAAACTCTAGTTACATTAAGTAGATTTGTTGCAAGGATTAATGTTCTAAGCACATCCTCTGTTACTCGAGCACCAGCATTTCTTAATATTTTCGCATCCCCTGCCTTCATACCCACTATTCGTAGAGGATCAATTCGAGAGTCCATACAGGTAATAATTGCTAAACCTTTTTTAGCTGCACCCGTTAGATCCTGAGACTTAAAATCTTTAACAAACTCAGTGTTTGCAGCGAATAGATCATCAAACTCACTCATGCTTTACTCACTCCACTACGCGCCTTATCAGCTAGATATATACCAGTTAACACCACCGCGCACCCCAAAAGTTGGATATTTGTAAAGGCTTCATTTAGTAACCACCAGGCAATTACACCAGCAAATATTGGCTCGATCATGCCAATGACACTACTTGTGCTAGCCGATAATTCTCTGATCGCGGTAACTGTCATCAGATACGGAACTACTGTTCCAATTACTACTATCCAGAGTACTAAGGCCCAGCCCGGTGCACTGAAGTTAGATAATTCACCCTGCAAAGAGTAGGTGTTAGTTAAAAATTCAAAAGGAAAATTCCACCAAGGCAAAATTATTGCCCAAAACACTGCGGCTACCGACATTCCCCAGGTGATAAGGGAAAGTGAACTTCGAGTTTGTGATAGCCGGTCAGCAAAAATAAAGTAGAGAGCAAGGGCTAGCGCGTCTAAAAATGCGGCAATAACTCCTAGTGGGTGCAGCGAACTACCACTCCAGATCTGAGAGATAAGTAAAAGCCCAGAAAATGCAAAGGCGATTCCCCACCACATAGTCGCTGGCACTGTTTTCTTCTTAATAAAGCGCAGATATAGCACAATCCAAATTGGAGCAGTAAATTCAATTATTAATGCAACTGAAACATAAAGATATTTGATGGCAAAAAAGTAAAATGAGGTTACTGCGGCAATTCCAATAATGCCAAAAATTATTAAATCCTTTAATTCAGCTCTAGTTGCCTTGAGTTGAGATTTATTTTTAAGCAATACCAAAATCAGCAAAATAATCGCAGCAGCGCTGCTTCTAATTTGAGTTAAGCGGAACGCGTCCATATTGGCTTCCCGAAGAACTTTTGCTGCAATTCCACCAAGGGCAAACCCCATTGAGGCAGAAATTAAGATAAATTCCGCACGGTGCTTCATAACAACACCCTACATTAAGAGAAAAAGTTTTCCTAAATTTTTAAAAAGCAGCCTCAGCAATATTCATAATCTCACCAGTTTCAGACTCAACAACTGCTCGCTCAATTGAAATATGAGGAAGAACAGAACGAACAAAGAATTTAGCGGAGGCAAT